>Ga0179593_1333704_pt1 | contig 10043 bp, 7 predicted proteins | sample CZODoug2_1_08_16_FD_185931 | JGI IMG/M metagenome (GOLD analysis project Ga0179593, IMG submission 185931) | Vadose zone soil fungal communities from Angelo Coast Range Reserve, California, USA - CZODoug2_1_08_16fungal (PacBio error correction) | ecosystem: Environmental > Terrestrial > Soil >...
ACATCAGGAAAACCCGGTGGGGGGTGGGGCCGGGGTGGGAAGAAAAAAGAGAAAAAAAAATAAGAAAATGGGTTAGAACACGCCGATTTTAAAACCCCTGGTGAGGAGATCGGGAAAGGGGGGGATGGAACTAAAACAAAAATCCCCCAAGGGCTGAGTTAGCAGCTCCACATTAAAGAACAGGAAGGTGTCCTGTGGACTGTGCCAGGGCGCAGCCGGCGCATGCCGGCCCTTCGAGGGGGGGGGGGGGTGGGGGGGGGGGGGGGGGGGGGGGGGGGGGGGGGGGGGGGGGGGGGGTGGGGGGGGGGGGGGGAGGGGGGGGGGGGGGAGGGGGGGGGAGGGGGGGGGGGGGGGGGGGGGGGGGGGGGGGGGGGGGGGATTTACACGCGGTGGTCCGGGGTCCCCTAAAGGTCCGGAACCCCGTCGTTAAAGTGCAAAAAAAACAGGGGTGCAAAAAAGAGAAAAAAGGAAATGAGAAACCATCCGTCCGTAGGAATAAAGGAACCGAATGGGGCCATCGCATGCCCGTGATAGGGTCTGGCTGATGAGTGAGGCCATATTAAGGAATAGAAGGGGGGGGGGGTTCGAAGCGTTTGTCCTGGCGTGGACAAAAGAGTCTGACGGGGTTTGAGGGACGATAGGGTTCGGTGCGGGAGACCGTAAGCGGCGGCTGAATGGCCGTGTCACCAGGATTCAAAACGAAAGGGGCTTGGATAGGCAACTGAAGGGAGAAACAAGAACTCTATCATCATTAGAAGCGAAGATCGATCATGGCATCCCCAATTTAGGAAGGTGAAGGGATCTCCCCAGCAAGAAAAATCCAACCCCCTTCTTTTTCGCCGCAAGAACGCATCGGAGAGACATCGCGGCGCGGAGAGAGGGGAGAGGGTGAGGAGGGGGGAGAAGAGGGGAAAGAACCCTTTTAACAAGGGCTAAGGGGAGAAAATGCAGTGGACCAAAATACTTGTTAGGGGCAAAACGATGTTGTTTCGACTCCAACAAAGAAGGAATGAAGCTCCCTAGGACGGGGAAAGGGGGAAAAAAAGGCAAGGCCCATGGCCCAATGACCGTACCCGCAAAATCTGCGAAAGCCAGGCCAAAATTTAGGTGGGAAGCCTTCAGGAAACCTCTAAATTGGAAGAAAAAAAAGGACCACGGCGGGAGAAGGCACGAGAACTCTATTTCCCTGCGAGGAGATCTGCAAAGAACAGGTGAACTGTGGGAAAGGAAAAAAAAAGCGGCTTCGAGGTAGAGCATTTGTTTTTCGGGAGTCATCGTCAAATCAAGAAAAGGCGCCTTAGGAAGCCCCTTAAAATGAAGGAGCGGTTGAGAAAACTCAGAAAAAAAAAAGCACGCAACGAATTCAATCAAGAACGGCGGAGGGGGGGGTGGGGAATGCAGGGGGCTCGACATAAAAACCGAGAATCGGTAAAATACCCATAGGAACACCGATTCAAAGGCTCCCATGAAGATCACTCAACCGCAACGAGAGACAGCTAAAGGAAGATCAGCAAAGACGGTCGAACTAGGGGGGGAGGGAGAATAGGAATCGCCGGTAATACGATCAGGGAGAAAAAAACGCGCTGAGGTAGGGATAGATCTCACACAACTGGGAATGGGAGGAAAGAGAGAGAAGAAAGAGCAGCGCGCAAGGGAATCAATCCCGATCGTCAAAAACAGCGGAAAGGGCACAAAGCAAGAGAAAAACCGCCCTGATCAAAAAAGGGCAGCTCGGTTCAAAGGGGTGGAACTCTCATGTGGCCAGGTGAAAGGAATCGGGATCATAGGAAAGTCCCGATCCGAAGGGAATTAGGTCAAAGGAAAGGAAAACAAGGGGGAACGCCAGGTCTCGAATGGGTTCGCGATGCCGGGGGGAGGTCATGAGACGCTGGGTTCAAAAGAGCGTGCATAGGGGTCGCCGGGTAACCCGACGGGTGAAGATGCGCCTAACAACAAAAGAAAAGAAAAAGAACTCATAAATAATCCATGGGACGAGGGGAAAAACAGAAAGGGTGAGAGGGAAAAAGGGGAGTAAAACACATATATCACCTGCGCAGGGAATAGCAAGACCGCAGCAACTTAGAACCACCCTTGCCGTGTAGGAGGTAGAGCAAGGTAAGAGCCGATAATAAAGAAAAGGCGGTTCTTCTGACGAAGCTGTTTGGCCAGGAATGTCGAGCGCGGGGAAGTTAAGGGGACTCGTGAAAAAGAAAATAACTTATGATGGCAAAAAAAATTCGCGTGGAAGGAAAGTTAGGGAAAACCGGGGACCCAAATGCCAAAGAAACCGGCGGGAAAAGCGGCTTTCACAAGAACAAGTCGTTGAAAAAACAGGTTGAGACAAAAGTAGGAAGCCAAGAAAAAACCTCTTACCCCCGCGCCGCGATTAAAAAGGAAGGGGCGAGCGGAGCTCACTTTTATTGAAGAGGTGAGCGCCAAGGAAAAACAACTCAAGGGGGGAGGATGAAAGGACTCGCTGGGAGGAGGTCGGAAGGATAATGCTTCTCGCGTCTTTCTCCGGCCGGCAAGCTAAAAAATCCCGGAGAAAGAACGGTGGAAACAACAGGGAACAATCCGCCGAACGCCCAGGTCAAACCATTTTGGGGGTTGGGGGGGGTGGGGGGGGTTTTAGGAAAAAACGGAACAAGAAGGGAAAAAACAAAGAAAGCTCACGTTGGCGTCCCACTCCAAGCCAAAAGAACCGTCGCAAACGAGAAGTAAAAGGAGAAGGAGGAGACAGAGAAAAAACTGACCAAGGTAACGGTCACGCCTAAAAAAGGGGGGCTGAAACAGACCTTACTACGTCTCCACAAAACGGGAAAAAAGGCCGGGAAAGGGCACGGTGTCTTCACAACGACAAAAACGGGTTCACGTAAAAAATTGGGACCCGTATTCAAAAAACCCCGGTGAAAAACGATAAGGCCGCCGGGCCATAGCCGGACTGGGAAGACTAAGGCAGGAAAAAACAGGAAGGGTGCGGCGAAACTTGGCTGAAACAAGCAAAGGCCTTGGGCCTTCTAGCAAATCATAATCATCTGACATGGAGAACAAATCTAAACAAGGTTGTTCAAGTCTGGCGAGTGGCAAAAATCGTCTTATGGACAGAGGGATTGAAAGGTCTCATCTTTGGAAGGGAGCAGACTTAGAGCTTTGGAGCGGGTGACGAAGTTGGTAAAGGGGGGACCGAAGCCTCAACTCTACCGTGCCCAAGAGGTAGGGCCGTCAACGAGCGGCGGGTACTTATTTTCCCTCAGTTGAAATGTTCACGAAAGTGCGAAATAAAAAGGAAGGAGGGAAGGGGGGGAGGCAAGAAAGGAGGATAAAAAAACAACGGTAGGAGAGGAAAAGAGATTTCCCTTGATTACTGCGGCCGCAAGATGGGGTCTCGGACTCCGAATGCTGATCAACCTTAAGGGAACATACTGTCATCTCTCGTCTGTCCTAAAAAGGGAAAGCTCAAGAAAGGAGAGTGAACGGATTTAACGGGACAAAAACAACTTCGCAAAAACTAGGCGAGAGAAAAAGAAGCGATAAATTATGCCCAAAAGCGGAACAATCATGCCAGCCGTCCTGAAAAGAGTTTTGGAGCAGAATAGGGGGATTGGGGGGCAACCAAATGCAAGCAATGAAAAGATGCTGGACGGAATCCTAATGTCACAAAGGGCACTTTGCCGGTAGCATGATCACGGTATAAAGAAAAAAAGGAAGGGGGGTCAGGTCAACCTTAAAGTGCAGCGCAACCAGGGGGGGGCCGGAGCCTTCTCTTCGGGAAACAGGAACCGTGATCAAGGGATTAAAGAACGGGGCGTTAAAAAGTGAGCTCGAGTGTCGGACACCTTTCAAAGGCACGTCTTGTAAAACGTTCGTGTGGAGGAACGAAATCCTATTCAAAAAGGGGGTGAAGTTGAAAGCCCGGCAGAAATGGCAGAAGCAGTGACAAATTGTAGAAGGGGGTCGGGGGCGGAAATGAGGGAAAAGAAAGGTTAGCAAGGGGAGAAGGGAGGTTAAGGGGGGAGGACGCCAAACTCGAAAGTTTGGTTGGCGTCTGGGGAATGTTTCGGAAGGGGGCTTCTTACGCTGGGAAAGCGTCGGCGTATGTCCTAAGTGTAAAAAGAGAAACCGGACTGCTGCAGCTTGCAGTCAAGCTGACAACCAGGGAAAGTATCGTAAAAGAGAAATCTATCTAGCATGAATCCATGTGGGAAAAAAATTGTACAAGCAAAAGCTCAAGACCCCTACTTTTCGCGCGGCGCGCAGCAATCGTGGAAGACAGAGAGGCTAGGAGATAAAGACTGATTTTGCTGATAGTGAACGAATTATTTCTCACACCCGGGGGGGACAAAAGAAATCGAGGGGGGGAAAAAGGGGAAAAGTTTACAATACTGTTATGGTCCCTTGTTGCTTGCGAAGGAAGCCAAGCCGAAGGAATGCAGCATCGAAGAGGTAAGGTGAAGGGAACACTATCAAAGGGAAGCCCGGGCGGAGACAGGTCCCAAATAAGCAAAGTGCAACGCAGCCGCCATTGGATTGGGTGCGGGAAAGATTCAAAAAGAAAAAAAGCGAAAGAAGGAAAAAACCTCCCAAAAAGGGGACTACAAGACGGCCCTTTCTGGGTCCGCTATTTCCCGGCGCAGGTATCGTCGACGACGTGGAAGTGAAAAAGAGGGGGGCAAGAACATGAAGGAAAAGTGAAAAAAGATGGGTTGTGTCTTGCGTCATCGAAAAACGAAGCGAGAGGATTTCGAAAGGCACGGAAAAAAAAAACGTGGGTTAAGAACAGCGGTACTCATGCAACAGACGAACGCGCTGAAACACAAGCGACCTGCGCGGAAAGGGGGGATCATCAGGGCTCGCATTCGCTAGGAACTAGTCAATATGTACCCCCTAGAAGGGGGGGGGAAGGGATTCACAAAGAGAATAAAACTCACCGCAAACTGAGATCGGAAAAATCCTGATCAGAAAAAGAAATAAGCGCACTCATGTGTGGGAGGGATGCTCTTCACGCCGGCGCACGATCCTAGGCGGGAGTCACTGTCAGAGTAGAGGTATGATCTCTCTGAAAAAAAAAAAAAAAAGAGGAGGACAAGAAGAGACAGAAAGATCGAGCGCAAACGTGATCAACAGGAGCGTCAGAAAATAGATGTGAAAGCAAGCCACATATGGCGAACCGCAAGAGCTGAGATCGCCAGCTGTCTCTAGTTGGAGGTTGAAGGGGGGAAAAAAAAAAATCTAGAGGCCACCCAGAACTGAGGAAAAGGGGTTCATAAATGAACGCCCTGACCTATAGAGTCATTATAAAGGAATGAAAAGGGGTCCGGAAAGGACGAGGGGATTTCAAAGTGCTGCAAAAAAGGAAGAGGTTTCACACAAAAAGATCTGAAACCTAAGTGGGCGCCTAAGACTACGTGATTTACTAGACCCGAACAACAGGAACCGAGGCAGCTCGAAAAAAAAAAAGGAAGGGGAAGGCAAAGGGGACAAAAAGAAAATGGCTTCGCCCATATTCCCCGACAGGGAAATAGAAGGATAAAAAAAATGCGGATAACAAATGAAGGGAGGGATGTTCTCGAAGTAATAGCTGCCTGAAGATCCAAAAAACCTCCAATGGGAATGAGGGGGGGGGAAGCAGAGGTACTTTTGAAACGTGGAAAATCGGAAAAGGGGCAGTTTCTTGAAACACGGCACGGAAGAGGTGCGACTTCCGTGAGATTGTGTGGGGAAAGTCGAAAACCAAAAAACAGTATAGGGAAAGAATTCGGTCAACAAAGAGACATAAGGTCTTTGAAAACGGTGAATAATTCGGTAAAAGCCAATCGCAAAGTAAAAGAGGAAATGAAGAGGAAGGGCTGAAAGCGATTGGCCAAAGGCGAAAATGGTGGAAGGAACAGAAAGGGGATCGAAATGAGGTTTTCCAATGTCAAGGGGATGCATCAAGGCGGCGATAAGGTCCTGAAGAGGGAGTTGAGGGGAGGCCCGTGCAAAGAAATCGGCGGACTTGTGAAAAAAACATCCGCCGAAGAGAAAGTCAATAACCTCACCCTTGGAAAGACCAACCAAAAACCCAAAAGCACAAACCGGGAAAAAGGGGTTGCGAAAAGACCCAAGCCAACGAACGGAGACCGAGCCTGACGCCAGAGGCCAAAAAATCGACGAAAAAACGAACCCCCTTCTGAAGCCAAAGTCCATGGCCACGTCGGCCGTGGAGGAAATGCAAGGAATCGGGAGGGGGAGCTCCACAAACGGTCCAAAAAAAAAAAAACACGGGGTTCGTTCATCAAACGTGGGTTCACGAAATGTCGTGTACCCAAAAACGAACGGTGAAACGACAAGAAGGCGCAAGGGGAAGGAAGGAGCGGGAGGAAAGGGCAGACATGACCAAAGGTGGGATCTGCGACAACTTTTGGCACTCGGGAAAACTTGGAAAAAAAAGGCCTGTGCCTTCTCTGCTGATCCGCAAAGGGGTCGGAGAAGAGCACAAAGGGGGGTGAAAAAGAAGAAAGGGGAAGCAGAGAGGTCTAGATGAGCTGGCATGAGGGGAATGGGGGGAATATAATCACCGGGAAGAGTTGGAAAGAGAGAAAAATTGCGAATAGTTTTTGGTCCGAAATCCGACGGGCCCGATGTCCAAAAAAACAAGAGAAATATATGAAGGGAGGTGACCCGCATTGTTATACAAGCAAGGCGAGAACCCAAGCAAAAGAAAAAAAAAGGGGAAGAGATCGAAACCATCCCCAAACGATGGGGATAGAAATAGAGATTCCATTGCTGGGCCGCCGGCTTGGGGTCGCGGGAAGAAAAAGGAAAGGAACGGAAGGAAAGTTAGAGAGAGCAAATTCCGAGGGCGCAAAGTCGATTTCTGACAAAAAGACCTGCACGTCAAACTCAAGGTGGAGAACACAGATGCACATCATGCCAAGGTCATTAATAGATGGGGACAAAGAGGACAGGGATGGGAAACCCCATGGAGGCGATCTATGTCAATGAGATGTATCCGAGGACCCCAAGCAGGAAGTTAGACAGCAACAATTGACGCCTCACCAAGTCCCGGTTTGTCATCCGTCCGCACCGGCTATGCCGAGAAGGTCTGAGGAGGGGAAAAGGGAGGGGGAAAAAGATTTGAAAAAAGTTTCGGACCTAAGAAAAACTAACGAACACCGATAACTCTTTGAAAGTTTCTTTTGTAAAAAAGAAAACAGTCCCGTGACGGTTTGGAAAAGACCAAAAAGTGAAACAGCGGCAAGGGGCCCTTTGAGGACGTTCTTTGGATCGAGCATAAACGGTAGAGGACTGAGGTTCGTTGGCCGTTGCGTGGAAAAAAAACCGGCCGCGCTCGGTGGGTGTTTCGAGGTGGAGAGGTTACAAGTGGAGCGAAAACCGGCGAATGGCCCAGCGTAAAAAATTCCCCATGCAGTTCTTCTCTAAAAAGACCGGGACAAGAACTCGAGCAAATTAGCGCAGCAAAAAAGGACATCGAAAAATGGCCCATAATCCCTTGAATGGGGGGGGGGAAAAAATTTTACTGCAAAAGAAAAAAGAACTCATAACACCATCTGGGTCGGCGAGCGCGCGGGCATCGGTCGCAGGGCGGCCGGATCTCTGGGAGTTGAGTAAAAAGGGGGGAGAAATGTAAATGGGAGAACGTTTCAAACTACCGGAGGAGTGTCACTCCCGAGGGAAACCAAGACTGGTTTCTTTGGCGCAGTTGTGCGTTCTATAATCCAAGCGAAATGAAATGAGCATCCCTCAAGGAAGGGTACCACCCCGGGAAAAGGCACCATGTTCCCTCGCTATACCGTTCAATCCGGAAAGAGCCCGACAGGGGGGATTTGTTTGGGGGGAGGCAAGTAGTCAGAAAATTGGCTAAACTCCCGAAAACGGAAAGGTGGGGCTCAATTCAACTTGCTGTTTAAATCGAATTTCAAAACAAGCCAGCAGGGAAAAAAAAGATCAGGGGGGAGAAAAGTTTCACTGGTGAAATCTGCGGCAACAGGAACGGCCCTTGCCGAAGTGAGGAGCGACTATTTGGGGGGAACGCTGCAGAAAGTAAACGCCGTCGGCTTAGGGCGCCCAAGGCTGGAAAGAGCTGTGGGAGGGTGACGTACCAAATGACAAACCAAAAAGCGACTGAAAAAAAAAAACTGCGCGAAAATTATGGCCCGCAGGTATCATGCTAACGCTAGGATCGGGCCGAAATTAAAACAAGGTCCGCCCAAGGCGAAACCAGATCAGGAACTCCCGAACAAAGCGATCATGAGAAGCATAAACTGGGCAGTCCGCCCGCTTTGGCTCCAAAAGAATTGCCTGCGGATACGATACAAAGAGGTTAGTCAAACGGCAAAATGGGGCATTCTACAAAAATCAACAACAACAAAACTTATAGGGTAAAATAGAAAGATCAAGGAAGAAACGGCGCCGTGAATAAAAAAGGCAGGTCTCGCCCGGCAGACAGTAGCAAGCCACAGGAAGGGGGAGAAACCTGCAAATATTAAATATGGGCCATCTTTCCCATCGTGTGAGGGGGGGGGTTTGGCGAATCAGGGGACACGGAGGAAGAGGGGAGAAAGGTACGCCCAAGAATAGAAAAAAAAGATGCAAGAACAGTTTTGTACAGACTCATGGTCGCTGTGGAATTTCGTAAATCGGGCGCTGCGGCATGAGTCGAGGTGTCAAGAAAACAAAAGAAAATGTGAAGGAGGGCGCCTATCTCAAAGGAGGGTATGACGGAACTACAACACGCAACCAAAATCTAAAAGAAAAAGGTACCGCCGATTTGAAAAAGAGTGGGATAACTGTCTTCGCAACGGGGAACCTAAGCAGGAATAGCGGGAAAGAAGGGAACTTGGAGGAACAAAAGGGAATTGGAAAGGGGGAGGATCAGGGAACTCTTAAAGAGCCACAACCACACAATTGAGGCTGCCGCATATGTGCACGTTGAAACGGTAGGCAAACCGCGGCCATGGAAAAAGGGTCGGAGGACACGGGAAATGGGGAACATGAGGTTGTGAAAATGGAATACGTCATTGGATTCATATCAAAAACACGAACAACCGTATCTGGGAAATAAGGGCTGAAAACAAACGCGTTAAAAACGGGTGGAGGAAAAAGCAGGGGAGGGAAAACCAATCAGACACAGCTACAGCTAAATACCGAATGAGACGACCGGCGCGAATCACAGAAAAAGAAGGGTGGAAGGGACGGAGTAAAAAGTGTTTTCTCATAGGAGGGGATGCCATAGATCGGATTTCGCGCGGGAAGAAAGATTAGAGGAGGGTCGCACGGGGGGAAGGCCAAGAAAATCCGCGGAAGACGGGTACCGAGAAACAAAGACGCCGCTTCCCTGGGACCGCCAAAACTGGACCACCAAAGCAGAAAAGAACAAAAAACCAACCGGCCAAAAGAGGCCACGGCAAGCGAAGCGCCCCCAAATGCTATACTGCCGAAGATGCTCAAAGAATCGACCACGAAAAAAGAGTATTATAAAGGGAAAGTCAGGGAGGGAAAACAGGGAGGGAAGGCTTGAACTGTCAGACGCGGAGCGTCACACGGTCAAAAGCTTTCCTTTTAAGGGGGACTGCACGCGAGACCGAAGGGTTTAAAAAGAAATGCGTGGGAACCCACGGATCAAAATCAAGGTGAAAACAAGACGAGGGAAGGCATTTAGCCTTAGGCGGAAAAAAAAAAGGAAACCGGACTTTGAAGAAAAAATTGTGAGCTCACATGGCAATTCCAGTGGGGGGAATCGGAGTCTATCCGCATATTGGTTGTCCCCACCCCACGAGCCAAGGGGGGGGTCAAGAGGGGGGAAAGTGAACTAACAAGCATCTCCAGAGCTCTCGATTTCGAATCTGTTGAAAGAACCAAGACGTAGAGATGTGGAGAAGATAGCAGGGTTTAACAGTTTTGGAAAAACGAAAGGAAGACCGAACGAACGGAAAGGAGGGATCAACAGGAGGCCAAGCTAGAAAGAGAATGGAAAGGATGTTCCGATTGATCAGGGAAGAGCAAAAAAACGCGACCAAAACATAGCTACGGCCATCACTGGA
>Ga0179593_1522869_pt1 | contig 10043 bp, 11 predicted proteins | sample CZODoug2_1_08_16_FD_185931 | JGI IMG/M metagenome (GOLD analysis project Ga0179593, IMG submission 185931) | Vadose zone soil fungal communities from Angelo Coast Range Reserve, California, USA - CZODoug2_1_08_16fungal (PacBio error correction) | ecosystem: Environmental > Terrestrial > Soil >...
TCGGAGTAAACATAGGTGGTGTTGGGCGAGCCCTCTCCCCTGCTGCCCCGCATAAGTAAAAAAGAAGGCACCTGCAAATGGGGGGGCGAGGTACCGCATAGCTAGATTCAACGTCTCGCAACAAGTTCCTCAAAGGGGAAAAAGGGTGCCGACTCGAGAGCGTCTTGAGGCGAGGCCCGAACAAACCAAAGAAACAGTTGTTTCTGGGGATTTTCTGAAAAAAAGAAGCGTCCCACGCGACCGCCGGCTCGTGAAACGTTCTGGGATCGCGTCGACATTTCGGGGCCAAATCGTGAGTATACGGAGCCAAAAAGAGTGTCGTGAAGAGATGGACAAAGCCTTTCCGCTTGCATGAGGGAGGGGCGTCGGCTGGGTCCTTGGGTGAGCGACCCTGCTCGAAGGATCAAGGTTTCCAGGGGGTCCATTTCCTCATCGTCAAGAAGTCTACCTCCCTTGCAGGGATAAAACTCACCATAGTAAACACCTGGGGGGAAACAATATTCACTGTGGTGAAAAAAAGGGGAACCGAAAACGGGGGGGGGAAAAAGCTTTTACGAGGAATTAAGAAGATCTTCTGGGCTCTCAGATTAGCTTTGTTCTGGGGTATGCAGAAAAACACGGTCAGGGGGCGCAGACTTAGTGTCAGTGAAAATCCCTTGGTAATCGGGGACTCATCAAGCAGCGACTTCCTAGCAGGAAGTTGTGTATGTTGCAAACTTAGGGGGGGGGGGGGGGTCTATCCATGCAAACAATCCTCCCGAGAATGGGGGGGGAAAGTGAAAATGCGTGTGGTCAGTGGGGGACTAAAACTCTATTGCGAAACCTGGAGTATTCTTCAAGAGAGTCAGGAGCATTGTGGAACTCAATCCAACGAGATAATGTTGGTCGCAGGGGCAATCCGAAGCCTTTTCGTGGCCAGGAGAGGAGACGATGGTCGCATAGTATGCAGAGAAGGGGGGCCGGAACAGTGTCATTTCGAAGAAAAATGACCAGACGGCATTTGGCTCTCGCGCCTAAGGGATTCGACCGCTAACTGGTCAGTACTGGACAGGAGCGATGCTACGAAGCAAGGGCTCGAGGGGCGCTCCTGAAGGTCTAAAAGACAGCAATCGGCGTTTCGCGGAAAAAAACCACGAGGGAGTGACCATTCTCCGGTGATCAGCAAGGACGTGGGCACTTTGCCGCAAATCCGGGGAGAGTGAAGCGGGGCGCGCGGGAAACGATACGAGAATCATGGGTCAGCTCGCACCCACCTAGATCCAGAGGTGAAAGAGTTGGGACCAGATCGGCGAAAAAAAATCAACATCCTGCGCCGACTAAGGCGCAAATACGGTACGGACGGCAACGAACTCCTGGGTGGAAAAAAAATAACGTTTAGCCCGCCGGCGTGAAAGACCGCCGTCAGGAGTGGTGGGGTTCTAGCGGGGGGGGGGTGACAAATCAGAAGGGTGAAAGAAAGTCGCATCGGAGGGGGGGGGGGAGGAGGGGACCCAACGGGGAAGAGCAGCTCAGTCGTCGGGGAAAGTGGGAGACGCGGCGGGAACCATAGGAACTGAACTTTAAGCATCGGGAAATGCCCCCCAGGGAAGAAAAAAGATCTACCTGCTGAAAGAAGTAGCGGTACTAAGAAGCCCGCTGACTGCAGGGGGGGGGAGTGATGTTGGCCGGGTAGGGACATTTCGCTTGGGACATCGTGGAAGGGCCGTCTACTCACTCGTCGGGTATTAGGGCGCAACAGAGGGGAAGCTTTAAATTCAAAGGGTGCCGAAAGGAAAAAAAACCAGTATTCGGAACTCCAGGTGCAGGGAGTGGTTCGATCATATCGACACTCTGCGCTCGGGCAAAATAGAATCTTCATCAACTCTTAAGACCTCATTACTTCTGTGGGGGGGAGAACTCCACGAACCCGGAGCGCGCGTCTCTATCTGACCGGGGAACTCCGGACTGATCGACCCATACTATGGAACTTACCGCGTAACTAAAAGGACCTGGTCGGGACCTGGTGGGCAGCCATGACTTCGGGAGGAGCCGGGGGCTGGTACCTACGTGCGGAACTCTACGTGAAACAGCAACTTGGATACTCCGGGGTTCATTCAAGAACACCGTCGTCGAGTTCAGAACGGCTTTCTTTGTAAGTTCAAGGGGTGATAAGCAGTTCCCCCGTCCTCTTTTCCTCCTTTCCCTGACCTTCATTATCAGGCGCCACCTTCTTCCCTGTCAAGACCTATCTAACTCTCTTTCTAAGCAACTAGCTGCCTGGGGCTCTTCTGGTTCAGATCGGGGGAAAAGGGAGACCAGCGGGGGTCGCCAGCCGTAAGGACGCCAGGCCAAAGCCGTAAGAGGAAGATCTCAAAAAACCACATCATGTACAATTGAACGCCGGGGAAAGATCGACGACAGACTTTCACGCAGGAAGAAGCCCATCGGAGGGGGAAATAGCGCCCAAGGGCTTGTAGCAAAGAGGTGGAGCGAGGGACTGAACAACTGCTCGAAAGCCGGCGGCCAAGTAAGGGAAAGTTCGAGCGGGGGTTTTCGCAAAACACGTACTCACCTCGAGATCACGCCTCCGCTCAAGGTGCGGTTGATCAGGGGAAAGTAGAAGCGGGTAGCGAAACAGCCTGGGATGATAACTGGAAAAGGAATCGCCGACGCGGTGTTGGCGGGGCTGAGGAGCCGGTCCTTTTCCCCAAAACAGTGACTGCAATTGTACCTATTTCGGTGGAAGGGGGGGGGCCCTAAACAGGCATAAAAAAATCCAAAAAACGGTCGCGGGGGGAAACGATCCGGTTGGTATGGGGAGTTTAAAAAGGGTCGGACCCGGCAAGTCGAAACGAACTGGTAGAGGGAAGAAACGGGCGGGATCCGCTTGCGGTATCCAAGGAATTTCGCTATTGAAGTCCATGAAGTCGGTCATTCATCAAAAACAAATGAAGCTAAAGACGTTTCTGGGGGGTAAAACAGGGAAAAAAAGTTTTTGAAGGATGGGAATCAGGGAAAGGACGGCCGTCAGGGAAACACTGCGATGGAAAATAAGCAAGAAGTAGGACCCGGACGGGGCACTATTTAGAGCTCACAGAATTCTAGGCTGGGTCCTAAGACCATGGGGGGGAAAAGTGAGCTGATACCAGTTCGACAACTGATCATATGGCGCTTTTGAAGAAACGTGCTGAAATTTCAGTATCCTGATAATATCACCAGGTGCGTGGCCTTAGGGCATCTCATCCAGTACTCGGGTTTGGCCCTCGCATTCAGTACGTGGAGAAGAAAGGCAGATGACTTCAAATCGCCCAACGCTCGGTCTCAAAAGGGCAGCACGCCAAGGAGGAAAAACCCTAAACCAACGACTAGTAAGGCGATATTGTTTAAGAGAGAGGGAAAAAACAACAACGGGACGTCATGTGGAAAGAGAGATCAGAAGAAAGATCTCAGTGGGGCTGTGTGAGTGCGGCAATGGAGTGTCAAGTGCGACCTTCTGAGTCAGTGAATGCTGGTTTAACTCTCGAAAAGCTTCAGCATCTAAGAGTGTCGATCGAAAAAAACCCGATGAGCACGTTCAGAGAAAGAATGACGAAAAGGGAGAGTCGGAACACGGCTAGGGAATTCAATGCGACTTGGGTTCGACAACACAAGAAGTACGAGAGTGGTTGAGACATGGTAGCGCGCCGCCCACTTGCGCGACACTGGAACGCCTCTTCTTCCGTGAGCAGAGACAGCCAGGCGCGAGACTGCCTAAGGGTAAGAAACGCAGTCGAAAAATTTGCCCTTTCATTCCTGGATTCCATTGTCTAAAAACCATGACCTCAGGGGAAAAACGAACCAAATGAGCCGCTCAACGTGAAGATCTTTGACCGCCCTGAGGAGGGTCCCTACTCGACATTTCAAGAGCGGGCCCCTGCAGCTACCAGAAAGCGGCGAAAATTGCAAAAGGGCTCGAAAAAGGAATCTTTGGTGTCAACGATAGTTTAAGGCAGACCGTTGTGCCGCCGCAAGGCCTGCAGGGCGGCAAGTACCCAAATTCTAAAAGAAAAGGCCGAACTGGTAACCACAGGGGGCAACGTGAAAAGTGTAAAACTGAAAGGCGCCGCTGACAATTTCACAACAAACGCTCGGGATAAAGAAGAAGCAACTTCTCAAAGTCTTCTCAGCCTTGCCGTACAAGGAAGCCGAGGGAGAAAGCATGCAATCAAAGAGGAAACCGTGAGCGAAGTGAGCATGGTGAGCTGGGAGGCCTACATCGAACCCTCAGGGAAGGAAAAAATTTGAGGCGATGCAGTTGTGCAGCTCTCCGCCGAACGGGATAACCTTGCTGTGCGCTTCGGGGAAAACGAGGTGCTTTTATCGCGTGCACGGAGGCGAGTCTATCAACGTCGGATGAAAGGGTACTGATTGTGCTGGAAGAAAGTTCACGCCCGTTTGTTGTGTAAGGAGAAAGGGGGCTCGAAAGAAACCGCTCCCTACATTCCAACATCACCCATCAGAGGGGCGGATAGGGTCGATTCAAGGAGGAAGCTTTACCTTTAAGACTTTTGTCTGATTGGCAGGTGCCGGATAGTGCATGAGGGCAGTTAAATCCCTATTTTGGGGGCGTGTGTCGTCAGTCCACCGTCTAAAAATCACGTGCGACATCAGGTCACTACGGTTTTTAAATGGCATTTCCTTATATGGCACGAGTACCAGGGGAGGGCAGCTGGCTGCCGCGAATCAAGGCCACTTAAACCATGTCCAACCCATGGCAAAAGCCGGCGAAAACGGGTACTAAGGCAAGGGGCGGGTCGGGAAGAAACAGTCACGGGCCCGATCCTATCGGGAGACTCGAGATAGAGCGTGGCTGGAAAAACTTCCCCACTCATAAATGCGGTCGGGACCGGTCTGAATGGTCTGGTGAGGGTTCCTATCTTGGGAGGGGAAAGGCACTCTACGACGGATTCTCCTGATATGAGGGGTGCGGCGGCACAACGCCTTTCAGCGAAAGCAAGGTTGCGCCTACGGAAAGGAATATATATTAAAGCCAGAATAGGTGCATAAAACAAAAAAATTCACCCGGCCAAATAACAAGAACGCGCTAGTCAGTCGTGCTTCAGGAAAACGCTCCAAACAGGAGGCTTTCAAAAACAGGTAAGTCGAAAATTTAGATGGAGAGGAATAGCTGTCTTCAGTGAGGGCAGTTCGAGTCTTTGTCGTTAAAGACCACTAACGCCTCTGCACCCGGCCTCACTGACGGAGACCAATTTTTGCAGGGAAAAGGAGAATTGGTTCACCCGTATAGAACCACCTTACTTTGATCCCCCGCAGGAAGAAACAACCGGAGGGTGGGATCCCCATCGGGAGCAGTCCGGTGTTCCTCCCTGGGACCCGGAGGACGTCCAGCCGTATTCGCGCACCTCCGGGATTTAGGTGAAATGAAAGTGGGCAAAAAGACTGGTAAGGGAACGGCCCAGACAAGTTTTTGGCGCGGTCCCTGGAGGAGGCCCAGCGAGGTGTGGGGGGGGGGGGGGGGGTTTATATAGAGCTTAAGGGCCCGACTTCCTAAGAGTTGGGACTGCGGCACCTTGACATAAGCTTCAGGTCGATCAAATGTCCCGACGGATGGTCAAGCTTTCAGGTATGGGGACGAAGAAGCGCGGTCTGTGTTCGTTCCACGCGGAAAGGGGACTCTATAAGCCAAAGGTGTCGTATCGGGGGCTGAGTACAGTGCAAAAAGAAACGTTCTGTCAGAGGGTGGGCCGTCAGCGGCCTCGAGCCCGTATGCCGGAGAGGGAAGGTGGCGGGGCAGACGGGTAAACGGGTAGAGGGGAAAACTCGACATCTCGAAAAAAGGGCTCATCGACGGCCGAACTCGGGTCTGATAGAGCAGCCCTTGCGAAGAACGGGGGGGCGTTTTCGATTCACAGAGGGCGCAAGGGAAGGATCATCTGAATCCACGTGGCGAGAGGAGACCGCCGCGAAAACCACGGACACACAACTGTTAATATACGAAAACGCTATCGTGGGCATATAGAAAAACTTCCGGTCCGAAGGGGGGTTGCGCGCCAGGCGGGACCCCTTCTGTCACAGGGTGCCGCAGTCATCCTTATCAAGACCGAGCCACCCAGAACAAGCCGCCGCGAGATTATAAATCAGGCTTCAGGACGTTAAAAAAATCTGGGCCGTCTTGGGTAAAGGGAAGCGGTGTCACCGGGGGTTTTACGGTGACGGGTCAGCTCAAGGACGTTCGCCTGAGTCTACGAGGTGCCCAAACTCTTCACAGTGGAGCTCTCGAGGGTAGAGGAAAGACCTAAGCCGAGGGACAGGTCCCGGACGGCGACCTTCAACGTTTTCGAGTGAAAAGATGGAAAAAAAGGAAAACGTGTGGGGCGGTACTCCAGAATAACGAATCTTGGGGCCAGACTGAGGTAGAAGATAAAAAGACGCGCCCGCGTTCAAAACTATCATGACGGGGCGTGGGCCGAACTGAAAAACAAAAAAAAAAGCCAATCTCGTGGCTCAAACGGTCCCTAACAACGTTGTGTGGTCGGCCGTGGGCCTCAACACGGCGGCGAGCCCAAGGCCCCTTCGACGCGGTGTGGAAAGGTTGATCAGAAGGAGACGGCCGCCAGTTGAATTTGTCGCTCGGGACCGGATGTCCTTATCTCGGAGGGGACGCCGTCTGATCAGACTTGGGCGAAAAAACGAGGCTCGAGAAAGGGCCTCAAAAAAAGGAGGAGAGAAAAGATAGGAGATGTAGGCTTCGCGCCTCGTGTGCGGCAAGGAGTGTATCAGAGAGACCCAGGAGGATAAACCGTTCAAACGGCACCTGCAACTGGCTTGAAATGTCCGCATAGAAGCAAAAAAAAGACATGCCAAAGAAGTCTAAAGCTTTTTGCTATAACTTTATGTGAGGAGGCCCGACCACACATCAATAACATTGTTGGTGATTCTGTGGTCTTAAAGCCACGAGAATCGAGGCCCACTCTAACCTGCCTGACTTCAAACGCGTGCGCGGAGGCAAAGGCGCGGTCGAACTTGAAGAATGTCGTGATGAGCGTAACGGAACCTCCACTCGGGTCTTCACCGTAGCGGGGGAACGAGAGCACGCCTGGAAAGCGGGGTTACGATTAAGGGGGAAAGTCGGCTTCGGTCCTGGGTCGATCAAAGCCCTTCGAACGTTCGCATGGTGCCTGGAAAGGTGGTCTCTTCGGAAAAGCCGGCGCGGTCGGTGGATGCTCTCACGTCAAATCTAACGTTTGTTTGACACCCTAGGTGGAATAAATACGGGAAAGAGGGTTTAAGGAAGCATCGATGCGTCTCGCTCTAGACTTTGTTATGATATCCTCTGACGGCGATGCAGTTGTAAGAGGGGAAACGAATCCCCATAGGCCGCAACAGAAATAACCTGCGGTGGCGTATCCGAGAAAAGCTGAAAGGCCATAAAGTCCAATCAATGTCGGTGCATTTTGCTTCGCGGGGGTATAGCACACGGAGCCTGCATTACTGTCAAGACTTCGAAATGATCGTATTCAAATCCCACACGAAGGAAAAGATTGCAATTGAAAGGTCCTCGAGTCCGAATCTTGCGGTTTGCCTTCCTGGTTCAGCTTGTTCACGGATGGGGAATAATCCAGTTGCCTCTAACGTTTGGTTCTATTGAGAACCGACTGGGCTTAAAATAGACGCTACGGGGGCCGTCGAAATTTGGGGGCATCTATGACAGGGACCTGGAACGTTAAGGAACTTACATCAGTTAACAGCTGTATTGAAAGCGTCCTTGCTGGGAAAAAAGTAAATATCTACGACATCGCTTCGGTTGAAGACCGATCTAAAGAAACAGGTTCTTGCAAAGGTTTCTACTTGAAGGGAAAGCAGGGAAGGACGATGGGGAATGGAATTATAGGTTCAAAAGAAATGCGGTCTCTCGGTCTTAATATCGGGTCCATCGAAGGGGGAATATTTAGAAGAGCCCCCCCAACCTGCTGGCAGGTTCAAAGACCGCCAGATTCTCGACAAATAATATGAGGGGGATGAACTACGGAGGTCCACATAAGGGACGTACTGGTAAAAAAACCGATGGTAATCCAACACTCCTGGATCGATCCGCTATAAAGGAGGATAAACTCCTTCAGGATTTTTGGGGGTCTGGACGGTGAAAGGCCGCTCTTAAAGGGCAACATGATCAAGATGGCGTTCGACAGGGGAATTTTAAGGGAGAGCCGGAGGGGATGAGGTCGTCTTTAAAGACAATAGGGAAGAGGGGAACCTTCCTGACTGACGAAGCGCAAGAATTCAGACGCGGGGAGGACGGCGGGAGACTGATGATAAGAAGTCGATGGAGTCGGTGGACAACTAAGAAACCCTCGGACGGGTATGGGGTTTAGGGGGAAGTTGATGCTTCCAGTGGGGCAGGTGGGCATGTAACGAATGAAATCTCCATCTCTCGTCGCCGGGGGGGTTCGGGAGAACATCGCGGGAATTGCTCGACCATGTGGGCAGGAATCACGCAGTGAGGCCTATCGCAAGGTCAAAAGGTTGCGCTCCCAAGGGACTTTTTGTTCGAGATCCCCGAGCATTGAACGCGAACCATATCGCTCATGCCCGACCGAAATTACTGGTGGGTAAGAACTCAAGATGCCACGTCGCGCTCGTAATCGATCCTACAAGGACTCCTTTCTCCCGGAAAAAGAGAACGCAACGAATACAGGGGACCGGCATTCGCGAATGAATAAAGGAGTGGGACCTGGGGAGCAAGGAGATATTCAGTCACCTTCAGCACCAGACCAGGTAGTGGCTCTCTGAAGGGATCCTTTACCATCTGCCGGGGAAGTCTTCGAACCTGTTCGCACGGGCTGCTGGTACTGGAATAATGCCGCCCAACGAAGATCAAAAACTCTTCTAAGGGCCCGATCAAGGTCTGAACCTTCCACGATCTCTGAGTTATAAACGGAGTCAAGGTACCGCATAAACACTCTACCGCGAGACCCTGAGATTCTGGAAAGTGGGGCCATTACTCCCGTCGGGGGTTCTGACGAAGTAGAAAATCTAGGAAAAATCTGTTGAAAGGGATCAGATCTACAAGCCAATCGGACAGTTACTATCCCTGCCACGATCGACTTCAACAAGACTCACGAGGGGGAAGACGCATTCCATCTGGGAGGAGAGAAACAAGTTCTTGGCGTGTAAAATCCTTAAGGTCAGGGGAATTTAGGCACATGGGCATCCGGTTGGTACAACAACGGGAGCTGGGCGCCTAAAGCTCAACGCTCAATCGAAATCAATCACGGTTAAAATGTGGTTTGTAAGGGGGGAGCACGGGGGGGGGGCGTGAGGAAAAGCTGTGGAAGTTGCAAAAGGTTAATAGTAGGGAAAAAGATCATTAATGGCTCTCCAGGGTTGAATTCATTTTCAGCGTGCTCCAGCCTTTTCACCAGACGAAGGGGGACACAGAAACGTGAAGGTTGTAACGCCCTAAATGGCTCTAGCCACACCGTGACTATAGCGGGTTAAGCTGTCTGGAATGCGATCCCTTCAATTTAGCTAGCTGGTAGGTCTCTGTGGGAGAGAACTCGGAAAATAATGTCGCTCTAGATGACTTAAAAAGGAAGGGCTGGGTAGATCATACAAAAAAGCAAATCAAGAAAGTTAGCGGGTGTCAGCACGTTTCTTGTAGCTCAGGGGGGGTGGTACTCAAGGTGTTAAGAAGAGACAGTGAATTAAAAAGCATGTCCCAGTTTTACTTAGCTCTCTAAAAATTCTGAAATCCTTATTCCTTTGCAAGGAATACCTACTGCAGTCGCGGCCTCAATATCATAACTGTTGGGGCGGGTTCAGTCTGGCGTACCATGATAACAGCCTACGGAACTTTATTAATAAATTAAAAGCTGGAAATCGTATAGAGCTTTGGGGTCCTCAGGCCAGATCCCTGTCTGGGATTCTGGCGTGACGAGACGGACCGTGAATAAAGGTTTTCCCAGATCGCCTAAAAGATGAGACGTATCGATCTTCACCCAACATTTTAGCAGACCGTGCACGCAATGGGACAAGAACAGCAAACTTGTCGAAAGATATTGTTA
>Ga0179593_1560806_pt1 | contig 10043 bp, 9 predicted proteins | sample CZODoug2_1_08_16_FD_185931 | JGI IMG/M metagenome (GOLD analysis project Ga0179593, IMG submission 185931) | Vadose zone soil fungal communities from Angelo Coast Range Reserve, California, USA - CZODoug2_1_08_16fungal (PacBio error correction) | ecosystem: Environmental > Terrestrial > Soil >...
AGGAAAAAGGGGAAGCCAACGCAACATTTGGAAATGGAGAAGAAGAAGTGAAATAAAGTGGATGGTTGGTGAGGCCACCCCATTCTCTTTCTATGGCCACCGGCTAAAGAAGGAGAAGGGGGAGGAAAAAAAAAAAAAAGGAGTAGAGGACAGGTCGAAACCCCGTAGAAGGGGGAGGTTACACTGGTCCGGCCTGGCTATAGCTTCGGCCCTACCTGGCCCGCCGTTCGACGTGTGAGAAAAAAAAAAAAGAAAGGGGAAAAAAAAAAGGGGAGGGGGGAAGACTGGGCACGGACACAAGAAGAAGACAAGGAATTAATGATCAGTAAGGACGCCTCAGCTGCTCCTTCTACCACGTCAAGCTGCCCCGCCGAAGGAAAAAAAAAAAGAGAAAGGAGAGAGGAATCGCGACAGTCACTTTCTTAAAGAAAAAAAAAAAAAACACCATAGGGGGAGAGCCAGGACTTCCTCCGACCTCACCCTCTCCCGGTATGGGCTCTGGCTCATAAGCGGAGGGGAGAGGAAAAGGGGAGAGAAGGGGGAAAAGAACGTCCGTCGAAGAGCCCATCGGACAAAAAGAGGAAGGGGGGGTAAACCATAGTAGCCCCGCTCTTTCCCTTCCCCTCTTTGCCCCTTGCCCGCGCGCTGCGCCGCCCGGAGAAAAGGGGGAAGAGAAAAAAAAAAATGCTAACGAGCTGAAAGCATCTGAGGGTGAAAGGAGGGAACCATGCCCACGACACGAATTTTCTTCACTTTCGCAAATATCCAATGACCGGTTGAGGGGGGGGGGAGGGGAGGATGAAAAAAAAAGGGGAGGGGGGGGAAGGCGCGGGACGTTTCGGGGGAAAGGGTGAGGACGGCGACCATTTCGTCTCTTACCGATCCTCGGTAGCGTGCATAGGGAAGGGAGAAAAAAGAAAAGGAAAAAGAGGCCAGTCCATTTTGTGAGAAAGGTGCCGGGCGAAAATGTTTCACTGTCCACCACGAACGAAGGGAAAGAGAGGAGAGGAGAAAAAAAGAGGGAAAGTCGCCGGGTGTCCACGAACATTTCGCCCAGGGACAAAATCGGTAAGGTCCGCGCCACATGAAACCCTAACCTTTCCTGCCCTGGCGTGGAAGGGAAGAGAAGCAAGTCGAGGCGTTAGACAGAAAGGAATCAGGGCCCGTTGTCACGTCTTGTCCGGGGTGTGACCGGGGGAGGAGGAGAAGGAACGGGCCGGCCTCGGTCAGGGAGAAAAGGAGAGCGCGGAGATCGCACCTACCGGCTGTCGTCTTGAAAAAAAAGAGAAAAAAGCGGCCCGGAAATCGCGGGCGGACAGAAATTCGGCGGCGATTCTGTTCCGTCCCTGATGCCCTTCATGATCGAAAAAAGGGAGGGAGGGGGAGGAAAGAAGGGGACCAGAGAGAAAACGGTACCAACGACGAGCACCCTTAACTACGTCCCAGATTTTTTGTTTGGAAGGAAAGAAAGAAGGAGAAGGGAAAAGCGGCGCAAAGGCCGATGTGAAAACGTACCTCGAACTGAGTGTCGGCAGTCGGCCCTTCCGTACAATTTTTTTATGACCTTGTCCTCTCCGGCCAAAGGGGGGAGAGGGGAAAAAGGGAAAGGAAGGAAAAGGCCGGGGTCCACGTGGACCCGTGGGAGGGCGGTAAAAGTACGTGCATGAATAGTAACCTACCTATACTTTATCTCCTCGATCATCTGCGGCGAGAGGAAATAAAAAAGAAAATCCTCGTACGATTTTGCAAAAGGGGGGGCAGACCGTTGGCCATCCCTCCCAATCGTTACAAGGAAGGGGGAAAAAAAAAAGAGAGATGATACCTTGTTTGGAAGGTTACCATTCCCCCCCCCTTTCGTAACCCGCCGAGAAAGGGGAAAGAGGGGAGAGGGGGAAAGAAAAAAGAGGGGAAAGATAGCTTGTGCGACAATGGCGAGGCATTCCGGAAGACGAAAACCGCGATCTCTTCTATTACCTCCTGCGTTTGAGACGAGAAAGGAGAGGAAAAGGGGAAGGGAGAAGTCCATGAGTGGTCCATCCGCAATGGGAGGGGGGACTCGAGCGCATTTCTGATCTTTTCTTCGTTATCGGGTCCATTTAGGGAGATAGAGGAGGGAGGGGGGGCAAGAGTACGACGAAAGAATTACACGAACGGGAAGATCGAGAACGGACCGACACTTTTCTTATAAAAGGGAGGAGAGGGAAAAAAGGGGAAACTGGTTCTAGCCATTCGCGGCGGAACACGCCTTTTTCATCGACGCGAGAGAGGGGGAGGAGAAAAGAAAAAAAAAATGTCGAACAAGCTCGACAGTCCAACGCGGAAAGAGGAGGGCAGATCACATCGGCCATCATCCAGCCTTTCCCATGGCTCTGCCGGTTCTACTACCTGGGTACCCCTCAAAGGTGAAAGAGGGAAAAGAGGGAAGGGGAACACGAATGGGCGTGAGGCCAACAGGTACAGGACAAAACGGGGACAACCGCGCTCCTATATTTCTTCTTTTGGCCAATCGTTGGGTGAGGGGGGAAGAGAGAGAAGAGAGAAAGTAAGGTACCCGAGCACGCCACGGGGAACAGGGGACCCCGCCCTTTTTCCTCCTTACCTTCTTCCCTTGTTCCGGTCCCGGCCGGTGACGAGAACAGGGGAAGGAAGAAAAAAAGAAAAAAGAAAAAAAGAAGACACTGCAAGTTCGATCCTTGACTAGGGGGGGGAAAAAGGGGGGCGAAAGAACGCAAGCCGTCGTTGAGTTCTCCTTCTACTTTTCTCATCTTTCTTCTTCCCTGTGATAGGAGGGGGAAAAAAGAAAAAGAGGGGAGAAGGGACAGCGTGGGAGATCATTTGAAAGGCTCCTTTGACTGGGAAAAGACGACGACGAATGACGCGACCCTCCATTCCTGACTATCGTGATCGAGGGGGGGGGAAAAGAAAACGACCGAGGGTGCGAGAGAAGAGAGGGAAGTGCTAACGAAAACGATTCCTCCATTACTTATTTTTCTTCCTGAGAATCGAGAAAGGGGGGGGAAAAAAGGGAATGGCTTGATGGCGGAATCACGAGACTAGGAGAATAAAGCGAGAAACTGTAGGCACGCCAGGGCAGGACCTTTTCTGTTTTCATTTTCTCTACCTTACCGTATGGTCCTGGTCGCCCTGGTCAAAGAGGGGAAAAAGGAGAAAAAGAAGGGGAAAGAAAGAAGGAGAGGGCTGCCCGTGGAGGGGGGAAGTGAAATGTTCTACTTCAACCTTATCCACAACATTCATACGGAAAGGGAAAAAAAGGAAAGGAAAAAGGACTCGACCCTCTGAGAGGAAAGCAGACGAACTGGTCTCGTCCTCACCCTTTCCCCTGCCCAGGTCCCGCGAAGGAAAAAAAAAGAGAAGAAAAGGGGGAGGGGGAAGATCCCGCAATCCTCACCGTTCAAGGGGGGAGATGCGAACGGTCTCAACTTCTGTCTCTTGCATGGTGGCGATGTAAAAGGAAGGAAGGAGGGGGGAGAGGAAAAAAGGAAGAGAAAGAAAACAGGAGAAGTGCCTGGGTAAGAACTGATAGCAGGGGGAGGGACAAGGGGGGGGAGGAGAAAGAGAGCGGGACATGTCCATCTGGACGGTGACCTATTGCGCGACGAGGGTTGACAAGACGATGTTCGCCCTTCAGAAAAGACAGGAGAGCGCGGCCGGCGAGCTCGCCTACTTTCTCCTCATCTCTTTATCCCTCTCCCATCCCTGTATATTGAGGTCGGAGGAAGGAAAGGAGAAAAAAAAAGGGGGGGGGCGGGAGACAGCTCTGTCGCGGAAGTGAGGGAAGAAGGAGGGCGTCGCTTGGATTTTTCTTTGCCCGTCACGGGGAAGAAAAGGGGGAAAAAAGGACGCTGCTGCGGTCCTGAATCCATGGAAGAAAGACCAGAGGCGGACGGCAGGGTCGTGCCCCTCGGACGCCTTCCTTTTCTGCGTACGTGTCGGTGGGGAGGAGAAAAAGGAAAGAAAAAAGGGAAGGAGAAGCTACTCGCCCCGGCAGAACCAAAACATCCAAAAGGGCAGAAAGGGGGAAAAAGAGAAACGGTAAGGTCTACTCACTTTCTTTCCTTTTCCCCCAGTCTTTCCGGTGTTTCGAGAACATAGAAGGAGAAAGAAGAGAAAGAAAAAAGAAAAATACGGATAATCCGATTATTCAAAAAAGGTGAAAAAGGTTTTAACTGCCTTTTTGTCATTAAAACTTTCTGACATAGGGCCGCAAAAAAAGGAGGGGAGGGGGGGGGGAAGAAGAAAAGAAAAAGGGGAAAAGGGAAGTGGTGCCGCGCGAACCCTTCCTAGACGCAAGCGGGGGGGGGGAATACCACGATTCCTCGAACCCAGCCACTATCATATCCTCACTCCCTTTCAACTTCCCTCGTTTTGCTGACGGAGGGAAAGGGGGAGGAAAAGGGAGAAAGAGAAAAAAAAAAGGGGGTGGTGAAACGCAAAGAGAGTTATCATAGGAGGGAAAAAAAAAGGTTGAGGGTCCCCTATCCTCTTTCCGATTCGCTTGTAAGGGGAGGAGGGGAAAGGAAGATGGAAGGAAAAAGGGAGAAGAGGTCGCAACACTTTTTGCCGAGGCTCTTAAAATCAAAGGAGAGGGGGTGAAAAAAAAAGGGGAGAGAGGAGTGCCGCTTCTTTAACCTTTTCCCACGATTTCTGAATAGCTGACTTGCTTCAGGTTGAGGGAAGGGAAGGGGAAGGAAAGGAAAAGGAGGAAATAGAAGGAAAATGGAATAAAAACCTAAGTCCTCTATTTTCGAAATAGGGAGAAGGAAAGAATGCGAAAGCAAGAGCCACTTTGTCAACCCGCTCTTTGATTTTCCGATCCGGTCGTCAAAAGGAGGGGAGAAAAAAGGAAAAAAAGGGGGGGAGGAAAAAGGAGAAGAAGCACCCCTCAACGACGGAACGAGGGCCCATTAGGGCCTCCGGATCGTGTGCCTCCCTCTTTTTTCTCCCCGCCGCTTCTAAAAGGAGAGGGAGTGGGAGAAGAAAAAAAAGAAAAAGAAATGTCGTATGCATGTTGGGAAAAGAACACGTGCCCTCAGTAAAAGAAAAAAAGGGGAAGGGGAAAGGAAGGGAAGGGGAGATGGATATGTCTGGGGTTCCTAAATCTTTGTCGTACAACGCCGGCGGCGAGGCGGGAGGAGAAGGAAGGAAAAAAAAGGGGAAAGGGGGGAGAACGTTATGGTGTGTCGGCTTTCCGAGAGGAAGAAAAAAAAAGGGGGGGACTGACACCCTGCAGTAAATCATTGGTAAAATTTCGCATCATCGATTTATCCATGTGATGGTTGGTGGGAAAGAGGGGGGGGGGAGAGAAGGGCCAACGGCGACGATTCGATGGGTCTAACCCCCGGAAACAGAGGGGGAAAAGGAAGAAAGTGAGTACGACCGACCTGTCGCTTTCACCCCCCGGTAGGGGGAAAGGGGGGGGAGGGGGAAAAAGAAGACGCAAAAAAAAAAAAAAAAAAAAAAAAAAAAAAAAAACCGTTTCGACGTGTGCTGCACGGCCCGGGCTCGTGATGACCAGAACAAAGGAAAAAGAAGGGCCGACGCCGACTCGCTTCCGGGAAAAATAAGAGAAGAAGACAGAGGATCGGGGAGGAACACTCAAGCTTTCCACCGCCGAAGGAAAAAAAAAAAAAAAAAAAAAGAGATCTCAAGCGACAGTCATTCTTTCATAAAAAAAAGGGAAAGAAAGAGAGGGGGGATCTGCCATTCTTCCTCCTACCTCACACTCTCCCCTGTATGGGCTCTGCTCAGAAGGGAGGCGCCCCGTAGAGGATCTCGCAGGAGAGAGGAGGGGAGTGAGGTAGACTACCTCTTCTACCTCGTCCCAGCTGTCGAACATAGGAGGGGGGGGGAAAAGGAAAAAAGGAAGTCCCCGCTTGCCCCTGGCCAATCTCAGGAGAGCAAGAAAAATGGAGAGACGGCCTTCCAATTCACTTCTCCTTGTATTCTCCTACGATAACCCTGCTCGCGAGATGAGAAGGGGAGAGGGGGAGGGGAGGGGAAAAAGGGAGCCAAAGGGAAACCGTGAGGATTGCGGGTTCCTTCAAAGGAAAAAGGGGGGAGGGGGAGAGGGGAGAAGGGGATACTTCTTTTGCCTGCTCGTTACTGGCGATGAGCCGGTTGAGGAAGGAAACAGGAGGAAAAGAGACGGTGATAACGTCTTGCAGGAGGAAAGACAGGCCAGGGACCAGCGGACGTCCTTCATGTTTGAAAAAAAAGAAGGAAAAGGGTGCCACTGGCCACCAAGGGAAAGGAAAAGGAGAGGTACTCTACATTATGCTAAGAATAAAAAAGGAAGGGAGGGAAAAGGGAAAAGGCGCCCAGGGCAACCCGCTTTCATGTTGAAGGGGAAAAAAAAATAAAAAAACGACAGGTCCTTTCCCTGTCTTTCCACTTTATAGCTTGATCTCCTCGGAGATAGTGGAGAAAAAAAGAAGGAGGGGGCAGGGGTGTGACCGGTGCGGACGTATCTAGGAAAGAAAAATAGCACATGGAGGTCCCATCGGGATGAAAAACGAAGAGGTCTGGGAAAAAAAGAAAAAACCGGCCGATCACGAATTTCACCGAATCGGCGGCGCCGATAAAGGAGGGGGGAAAGAAAAAAAAAGGGGGAAAGGGATCGCCACACGGCGGGAAAAAATCTAGAAAAGGGGAGAGGGGAACAGCAGGGGTCCGTCTCTCCCCCCAGTCAACGAAGAGAAAAGGAAAAGGAAAGGAGACCCCACTTGGACGGGAGGGAGGAAGTCGCAAAGGTTCACATTTCACTTACCTCGAACTGCAGTGGCGGAAGGTAGAAAAGAAAGAGACGGCCAGTTTCGAGTAAAACCGGCCTTTCCCTCTTCCCCCTTTCATCAGGTAAGGGAAAAAAAGGAGTTTGAAAGAGGGGGAAAAAAGGGGAGGACGGTACCCGTACTTTCCCTTCCTATAACCGACCGAGACCTGAGAGAAAGAGGGAGGGAGGGGGGATAAGATGACAACCCGCACGAAGGGGGGGAAAGAAAAAGAAATCGCTTACTCTATTTTTCCCGGTTTTGCCCGGAAAGGGGGGGGAAAAAAAAAAATAGGACCTTCACTTATCTCTCTGACCCAAAAGTAGAAGGGGGGTAAAAGGTAGTAGGGCCCTCCAGGGAAATTTTCCAGTCTTATTATTTCCTTAGGTGAGAGAAGGGGAAAAGGGAGAGTTGTCGACAAAATGGGGGAGGGAAAAGTGAAGAAAGAACACCGCTATCTTCTTCCTATTGACCCTCAGAGTGGGAAAGGGGGGAAGAGGGGCATCATGCTGATTTTCTTGAGGAAAAGAGAGGAGGGATGAAGAAAGTGTAGGTTCTTTCTCAGCTCTCAGGTGGAAGAGGGAAAAAGAAAAAGGGAAATTTCACAAGGGATAAGAAAAAAAAAAAAAAAAAAAGGATTATTATTAAAGATATATATCTCTTTAAATTTACCCTAGTAAAGAAGAAGAAAAGGAGGAAAAAAAAAAAAGGAAGGGGAAAGAAGCATGATCCCGTGACTACCATAGGAAAGGGAACAAAGAAGTCAAATTTTTTACTTCTTCCAGTTCTCGGCCGAAGGTTCAAAGAAGGAGGGGGGAGAAGGGGGGGGAAGCCGGCGCATCAAATGGACAATCTCTACCTTGCCACCGGCCGGACTCGGCGGAGGCGGGGGAGTAAAACGAAAAAAAGGGGAGAGAGAAGAGGGGTCCCCGAACAAGGTGATCCTAGAAAGGCAAAGCGGAGACGGGCCCATGTCCTCTCTTACAGGAGGGGAGAAAAAAAAAGAGGACAACCTGGGACCTCTCGTAAAAGAAGAAAGGGGGGAGGGGAAAGGGAAAGAGGGGGGTGTGTTCATCCTCCTCAGCTTATCGAGGACTCAAGGTCTCGGGCAGGGGCGAGGGAGAAAAAAAAAAAAAAACCTCAGAAGGAAAAGTGTAAGAACGTACATTCTGAAGGGGGAAGGCCTTCCTTTTTACTATAACCTGGATAGAGGAAAGGAGAAAGTGAAAGAGAAAAGGGACAAATGCATTTCGAGTAAGTTACATCGTGAAAGGGGAAAGAAGACTCACTCCTTCTTTTTAGTTCTCCTTCCGATTTTCCTTCAAGGGGAGAAGGAAAAGGGGTGGCGAGAGGACAAAAACGGAGGTAAAAGCGCACCTTTGATATATCCTTCCCTCCGTGGGGAGGAAGAAGGGGGGGGAAGAAGAGGAGCGGCGCCCGCAGAGGAAGGGGAAAAAGAGGGTGATCTCCGGTGGGTCTTGTTGGGCAAGACGAACGCGGGGGAAAGGAAGGAACGACCAGGCCTCAGGAAGGGGGAGGGGGAGGACGATATCTACCTCCACCTGTTTCACACCCGTACATACGTTGAAAAAGGGGAAAGAAAAGGGAAAAAGATCTAAGTTCCGGCACTTTCAGGAAAGGGGGAGGGGGTAAGAGGTGTCTCTACTTACCTTATTTTCCCTGGGAGCACACGTGGGGAAAAAAAAGGGACTGGACGAAAAAAGGGAGAAAAGAGGAGAACTACTTCTATAATATCTTTCTTGCCTTTCGGTGGGGGGGGAAGAGAAAAAAAGGAAGGACGTATTTTCCCTGGAGGTTAAGGGGGGAAAGAGAGAGAAAGGAGGATTTCCCTCTCCCTTTCTCTTTACGAGAAGAAGAAAAAGAGAAAGGGAACTCGCCAAGGAAAGAGAAAGGAAAAAAAAGCAGTAGCCCTCAAGATCAGTTTTTGTTGTGGGGGGGAAAAAGAAAAAAAGAAAAAAGGGGGTCGTGGGATATGGCGAGCATAACTTAGGGGAAGGGAAGAAGGGTGGAGAGGGAACCCCGATGCGGCGCGTCTCTCTGATCAGGTTCTCGTAGGGAAGGCAGACAAAAGAGAGGGGAGAAAGGGAGCGCAGCGAGCGGAGGAGGGAGGGGGAAGGGGGGAAAAGGAGCGGCTACGATTTTGACCACGACGATTTTCGCCCTCTGGCTAGGTCGACGAGGTAGGCAGAAAAGAGGGAGAGAGAGAAGAACGGGGGCGCAGTCAGCTCTTGGAAGAAAGAGAAGAAAGGGGAGAGGGTGAGGTCGGTCGGCATTCATGGCAATCCCCCTATCGTGTCGTCTTTGGTGAGGGGAAGAAAGAAGGAGAGGTTGAGGAAGGGGAGAGGAGGGGAAGTTTTCTTTTCCCTTTCCTTTTTCATTTCTTCTTGTGGCAAATGGAAGTGGGGAGAAAAGGAGAGGGAAAGGAACCGGCGGCGGCTGGGGGAAGGGAAAGGAGGAAAAGAAGGGAGAGGACGGGTAGTTTTTTCTTAATCCACTCTCCCTTTCCTTTCATCACCACGTCAGAATGGGAGGGATCGCACGGCCGACTAGGAACATCCAACCGAAGAAAGGGGGAGAAAAGGAGTACAGGGAGAAGAAGGGCGCCTTTCGCCCATTCTTTCCTTTTTTCTATCCCCTCTGATGCGTAGCGGGGAAAAGAGAAAAGGAAAAAAAGAAAGACCAGAGTGAGACAGGGGGGGAAAAGGGTGAAGGACTGTTTGTCAGTAAACGGTCTTACAGATCGTCCCTCACACAGAAAGGTAGAAGAAAGAAAAGGGAAGGAAGGGGGGTGGTGAGGCCGACGAGCCCGTCTCCTCCGGGGGGAAAAAAAAAATAAGGGAGAGGGAAAAAAGAAAAAAAAAGAAGAAAGATCCTTCACTCCCTTTCAACTGCTCGTTTTCTTACTGATTGTCACGTGTTTCTGTCAAACCCTGCATAGAAAAGGAGAGGGAAAGGGAAAAAAGGGGAAAAATGAAAAGATCCGGTGAGCAGCGGCGGAGGACCATATTATGAAAAAGAGAAGGGGAAAGGAAGGAAGAGGTACGGTCGTTATTGTATTATCTCTTTTAACTACCACCTTTTTTCGACTTGTGCGGAATGGAGAATGAGGGAGGAAGGGAAAGAAGAAAAGGGGGGTTGACAAAGTGGCTCGCGGAGTAAGCTTCTGGAAGGGAGAAAAAAAGGGGGGAGGGGGAATAAGAGGGAAGGAGGAGGTGATGTTCTCATTTACCTGCT
>Ga0179593_1572711_pt1 | contig 10043 bp, 12 predicted proteins | sample CZODoug2_1_08_16_FD_185931 | JGI IMG/M metagenome (GOLD analysis project Ga0179593, IMG submission 185931) | Vadose zone soil fungal communities from Angelo Coast Range Reserve, California, USA - CZODoug2_1_08_16fungal (PacBio error correction) | ecosystem: Environmental > Terrestrial > Soil >...
CAGCTAAAAAAATCTCAAGTGAACTGCGAAGCAGTGAATTTCACTAAAACAGAGCATGGAAAGCGCAGCCTCTTTACAACGTCATTGACCTCGATTGAGTTAAGCCGGGTGCAGCTTGGAGGTGGCCAGCTTAAAAAGCTAAAGGAAAGCACAAAAAATGTTGAGACCGCGTTTACTGTCAATACTACTTCGCGTAAGGTCCGGCTGGAGGACAGCGAAGCGTAGAACAGGTGAAAAGAACGGATGTGTTGACCCCGGGGACGCAGCCATAGCCACGATAGACGACTGAGCTGAAAAAAAATGAAGATTTCCCGAAAAAAGAAAAAAAAACTGCGGACAAACCGAAGTCCAAGCTGGGCCAGACACAGCTCCTCAGAATCAACAGGGGAAAAGCAAGAACATAAGCATGCCTCAAAGGTCCTTCGCCAGGGAGTCACCATCCCGGGATTGGCGGAAAAAAAAATCTCCCAGTCGAACAGACTTGTCGCTCATCGGCGGGAAAGAAAAGGAGCGGAACCGTAAGGAAAAGGGAGAGGGAAGTGAGGCGCGGATTATGAGCTTTCTGGGAAACAAGGGGGAAGGTAAAAATAAGAAAGAAAAACAAAAAGGTCCGCCACTATAAAGAGGTTGAAGTGATCGCAGGACTCCGCGAACGCAGACCATCTCCCTGCCACCCGATAGGAAAAGCGATCATCAAAGATGAAATAAAAGGGAGACTCTTCTCAATAGGGAATCAGTACGAGACCTCAGACCTTATGGTTTGGAAAAAAAGACCACGGGAAAGAATGTGGGTCGTATACGCTAGCTCAACTGTCCGCTATCCAGAAAAGAACAGGGAAATGTAGGAGGACGGGGGAAAAGACGAATAGGAGGACGCAGCCCACTTCATTACTGCAGAAGGCGGGACCTGGGCTCGCCCACCACAGGAGGAGGGAGGAGGGAAATATCTTAGAGGCAAAAGGAAGAGTTGGGAAGAAAAAAAACCGCATCACTTACACGGAGCACTTTGACTGTATTACTTACGAAGAAAATGGGCGCTCTTTGGGAAAGAGGGTCGGCTAAGAAGGATTGGAGGAAACGGGCATTTTTATGCTTAGAACCTCGTTCCTACAAAACATATGAGAAGTGAAGGAAACAAAGGGGGAAAGCACAAAAAAGATCAGCGATGACAAAGGGAGAAAAGATTCAAGCAGTTCTCCCTAGGGGAGACAACAAGGAAACAAAAACGTTGCTCCGCGTGGCAAAGTTGCACTGTTGAAAATCTAGCGGGCAAGGAGAAAAAGGGGGGGGGAACTAACGCAGCTGGGGAGTGGGGGAAAATCTCTGACTACTTGTCACAGGATCTGAAGCACGCGACAGTCGCTCAAAAACGGGGTACGAGGGACTGGGAAAAGATCCAACCAAAGAGCGAAAAATGGCGTCAACGGGCTATTTCAACATAGCCGCCTCGAAAGACCAGCTGGAAAAAGAAAAAGGGTGGATCGGGGGAGACGCGCAGGGGACTTGTGCCTCCAGCGGAAGTATGGGGAAGGTGTAGGCAGAAAATAAAAGAGGGGGAAAAGGGGTTAAAAACAGAATGGGTCGACCTTGAAGGTGACCCGGTCCAGAATCCCCAAGACGGCCAGACAGAAAGACGAAGACCACATCCAACCCGATGAACCATTCTTCAGGGAACTGCCTCGCTTAATTTCCATACAGGAGGATCCGTGTCAGAAGATGGCGAGAAGAAAAGGTATAAAAAAATCCCGAAAGATGATCCGCATTCGAAGAAGGTTACAACCGGACACGAAAAGGGGACTTCGAAGGGAAAGGGAACACGGAAGAAAAAAAACCGAGTCATGCTTCAGAATTCATACAAAGTTGATCTTCTCCTTCAGAAGGGAGTCTCATGCAGAGGATAACTAAGCTCGGGGAAAAAAACAATTGTAAATTAATCGTAATACGTGCTCGTCAAAAAAGGGGCGAAAAGATAGAGAAAAAACACACGAAATATGAAAACTGAGTCCTTTGGTAGAAAAGGTTTGTGGGCATGCGGAAGGATGTGCCGGGGGAATTGGGAGCGGAGAAAAAGGAAGGTGAGGGGGCGAAGGAGTGGGGGGTTGCTCTAGTGAAGCTCGAGCCGCCGAATCCTCATGGGGCAACTTTGCCAGACGAGAAGGCGACGCCTAAAAAAAGCCCTGCGGGGGAGGGGATACCGCTCACCGGTCGAAAAAAACCGATGTTGAGCAAATGACGCAGGCGTCAAGTCGAGTAGGTGGAAAAAAAGGGAGGTTTACCAGAAGGGGCAAAGTCGAAGGGGGTGGGACAGCACAAAAGGTGAAACCTGCCAAAAAGGATTGTATCTCTTGAAAAAAAACTGGTTCAATTTGTGGACTCTTGAAAACATGAATCAGGTGATGGGAATGAGGAAGGGAAGAAGACTGCGCAACGCCTGCCCCACATCGAAAAGGCTTCACCTTCGCCGATGCGTTTACGGGGAGCACCGAAAGGACTTGAAAAAAAAAAAGTAGTACGAGTGAAGAATCCACCTCGCTCACACATAGAGTCGGGTACATAGAAAAAAGTATCCGGAGAGGTTGAAGAAGAAAATCAGCAATTAAAAGGCCAGGCCCTAAAAACGCGGGGGCGACGTGCCCCTCTTTCTTCTGCTAAATGCTTGTCCGGATGATGTCCACGGGAAAGCGTCAGGCTTGAGAGGATAAAGAAGAAGAGAAAAAACCAAAAGAGAAAGAGAGATGAGAGAAGATACAGGATCATCTCTCAAGGCAAGAGAAGAATCAGGAAGGGCGCAGCGCAAGTTGTTTTAAAAGAGGAAGGACAGCAGGGAAAAGGGCGGTGAGACCGCGGGGAAAAAATGGAAAAAACTTAAAAGTTGGATTGATAGGATCATCTATTCAGATACCCAGGAGACACTCGCAATGTTCGGAGGTACCCGAAACCAAAGAAGGAAGGGGGAAAGAGGAAAAGGGGAAAGAGGATAAAATGGGAAACGAGTAAATCAAGCTTGTCTCAATACAAGGAAATGGCCTAAGAGGGGATGGGGTGCATACCTTTGAGTTCGAATTGGGAAAAAAGATGGGAAGAGGAGAAAACTGCTTCTCCGCTCTGCGGAATCACAAGTACCGCTGATCAATATCGAGCGCTCCCACAGAAGCTATGCAAGACCCGAAATCATATTGAGGAAGGGCAGACCCGCCGCGATAGAGTGGAAAAAGGGGGTAATGAGGGCACAGGGAGTGTCCACAATTAACTCGTCAAAGGGCGCAGGACGGGTCGCGAAACAAGAGAAAACGGGGAGACTGGAAGGGACAAGCTGGGGGGGGTCGAGGAAAGCGGAAAATGGCAAACAGGGGACTTCTTGCCAAGGCCTCAAAAGGGGGGAGAGAATCCAAAAAAAAAAGGCCGCAGAGGGACCCGAAGAGGATCCCCGCGAAGGACATCGTACTTCCTAAAACACCGGGGACAAGGAAAACGAGAATCGCGAAACCCTCGGATCGATAAGACCTGCTCCGATTAGAGAGGAGAATCACGCGTAGAGGAGAATTACGCGAACCTGGTTGGGAAAACTCTAGAGCTCAAAACTCCGGTATGAGGAAAGAGTCAACGAAGATAGCAAACGGAAAAGAGACGAGGGTGCTGGGAAAAGAGGTAACGACGTTGACTGGGCCGAGCCTGCCCAGATGCAGGAGGAGGGGGTAATGGAGACAAGTGCAAAAGCAAGGACAGTCAGGGGAAAGTATTCCTGAAGGAGCGTATGTTGTAGTGACAAGAGAGAACGCTGGGGGCGGCTCGGAGAGAGGGGGGAGGCGGAATCTTTCTGCGAAGGAGGGGGGGGAGAGGCCCGGCAGGGGAGAGACAGGGATAGCAAGCCCGAAGTTAGAGGCCTCGTGCCAAAGACACCCCGCTGCTCTACATAAACGGGAGGACAACAGCAGCGTAGAGGCTAACTAGCCCTGCTTCCTCACCCCGAAAAGAAAGGAAGGCCCGATAGTCGCCAGGCTACGGCGGCGGGCAGGTAGTGATCGGGAAGGCTGAAAAAAAAATGGGATATCGGAGGTCGGGTTGACTGGATAAGGCCACATTATCAGGCTTCATCCTCGAAGTATCTCTCTCAAAACAAACAAAATATAGACTTCAGCAAAATGAAATAAGGAATGCGGTCTGCTCTGTCACAAAATTAGCGCAAGGAGACACACACCACCCAATCGCCGCCTCGACTTGTTATAGTCTTCTGCTAAGAAGATAACTGAAGCAGAGAGTGTCGAGTCATGGGTCATGAAGCCACATAGACCAAGTCACCACAATGGCGCCAGAACACTTGGCGAAAGGAGGAGCCACCATAAAAAAGAAGTGGAAAGAGGTAAGAAACGAAAAAATAGCCTCAAGGACCCGGTCTTTCGTAAGTCGAGAGGATACTCACCTAACTCGAGCAGGCGGAATCATCGCGGCGATTGCAAGCCAAGGGGAAAGCAAGAGGAAGGATTGGGGCAGAGAAAACGACGTAGAAGGAAGACGCAAAAGAAGGCAAGGGGGTCTGTCCTCTTTCCCATGCCACCCGCAGCGTCATCGGGATCGCGACAAGATGAAATGGCAAAGGGGAGTAAGGGGTCATTTCATTACTAACAACCACCAGTGGGGAGGAACGGAAAAAAGGTCTACTTGCCATAAGGAAAGGCTCACAAGCTATCAAGGGGGGAAAGGGGGGGTCCGATCGAGAGAAAAAAAATGATGGTATAGTCTCTGAAGTTTAGACGGGGGAAGGACAGGCTCTGCAGCACGCCGAGCGTTGGGTTAAAACCGTGTGGAGCGAAATCCTAGACAAAAAAACATCCCGCGGAGAGCCAAAGAGAGCGAAGGAATAGCACCTAGCCAGAGAGCAAATCGTCTTCGGCTTGCAGGACGAAACAATGGAGGCCAATCGGTGACGAAAACTTTACATTAGCCGGAGGGGGTATGTTAATGGTTTACAACAAAAGGGATGGCTACCAAACATATTGAACAGGAATCTCGGCGCACCAGCTCCCTCGCGGAATCCTGCCTTCGTAGAGTAGAGTCTTTCCCCTGGGTAGCGGGGTCGCCATGGGAGCGAAGAGGACTTTGAGAAGAACGACAAAAAACGATTCAGAACCAATGCAAGGGGAGACTCAGACACGCAAGGGGGAAACGCCCCCCGGAGAGACCAAGGAGCCGGATACCGTGTATGACCGCCAGGCAACGGGAGGAGAAAAGGGAAAAAAGTAGTACAATCCGAAAGGAAGAGAACACCCCATCTTCGCACCCGGAAAAAAACTCATTGGAATCCGGTAGATAGAGAGGTCAAACTCCAATCAAGATGCAACGTCCATTGCCAATGCGGTCCGAACGCCAAAGGGAGAAACAAAAAGAAGAAAAACACAATCCAAAAAATTGGATGCGAGATGTCAAATTTTAGAGTCTTAGTTGCTTAGCCTCGAAAAAAAGGGATGAGGAGAAAACAAGGGAAAGAGACCATGAAAGAAAAAAACCGAGAATAAAGTGGACAGACAAAGAGTTTCAGCCGCAAGGGAAAAACTTCTTCGCCCACGAAAGGGTAAATGGGCCGGTTAGCGTGTCATGAAAGGAGGTCGACGAGTCTCTCGAGGGCAGGGACAAAAGTGTTTTTTCTCAGGACCGTCACTGCAAATAACGGAAGCAATCTCAAGAATGAGAAGAAAGGGAGAAGAGTGTATGAAGGGAAAATTTTTCACACAATGAGGGGAGGCCAGGAAACTTTCAAGACACGTTACAGGTCGATCATAGCAGCCGACACTTAAAGGACTGGAGGAAACTTTAGCACTAAAATCAACCTTTGGGAGAAGCATATCTGTGGGAAGAAGGGTAGTCACGTCCGCTTGTCGCAGGGGATAGGGGAAAGATGATTGAGCCAAGACGACCGAAGCAGGGTAACAGTGAAATCTCAACACGGCGGATGACTACCGGGGACGTGACCCAATCCTCATTGGGGTCAAAAAACTGCGGAAGGACTTCGGCAAGGGGAGCCAAAAGCACCCTAGTCGTCGTGGAGATAGAGAAACTTCACGGTCAACCACGTGCTAATCAAAGGCCGGTAGCCCAAAAAGAGAGGAAAAAATCCTGCCGAAAACCACTGCATTCTAGAAAGACGATACGGGGTCCTCTTCTTGTTCCGCGTTCCTAAGAGAATGTATGGGGGGTGAAGGAGTCCAAGGAGGGGTTTGCAGAAAAAGGAAAACATTCGCCCTGCCGAGCGAAGACGGCAAATCTTAGAATCGAAAACATGAAAAATCGCATATAAAAACGTCCAAAAAAGAGGCGCAAGCGACTGGTCGATATCGTGACTACAATACCTCAGCTAGCCGGCTTCCTTAATATACTACGTCGTGTCCCATGGCTTCGACTAAAACAACTGGCATGAGCAAACACGAGACCAAAGTCCAGACCTGGCGAGCAAGAAGGGGGTCAAAACAGGACTCGCATTATTCCTTATCAGCTGCGCGCCGGGCTGCAGTGCATGGGTTCACCTGTCAAGAGGGGGGAAGAGGTACGCTCCCGAACCTATGGACACACAAGAGCTGACGATTACGCATTACGCAAAAAAGGACTTCTCAAATCTAAGTTCTTACGTCGGAAGAAGGATCTAGGACGGCGGTTATGAGGACGAAGTGACCGAGTTTCCGGCGCAACACATATTCAAAAACCGGCGGGCTCTCGTACAAGACACGACACCGAGGGAACAATTGCAAAACCAAAACTGTCACAGAATAGATGACATAAAGCGCTAGATCGTGCGCAGCGCTTCCGAAAACGAGAAAGTTCTCAAAGGATCAGGATGTGGTGAAATCGAAGGCTACTTGTCTAGTAACAGATCATACAGCAAAGGGTGAGACTTTGGAATGGTAAATGAGCAAAAGGAGACGAAAGGGAGGAGAGCAAACGAGGAGTAGAATCGGAAAAAGGCTTCTTTCATCTCTGAAAAATATAAAGAAAACAGTCCAAGCGGAGAGTAGTGAAATAAGCCGAGAACACACCAGTCCACTGCTCGAGAAAGGACCACTTCTCTTGGGAAGCGGCGTGTGGCGAACGAGGAAGTGTCAGAAAGAGGGGGTGGTGGCAGAAAATTCCAGACCTTCGATTGACACGTAGTTCCAAGATGTGCGACTGTGGCGGACGGGGCTCAGAACTGAATCGGGAAGGGAGCCGTCGACCAAAGAAAAACAACAACCCCAGGGAGGCTTACAACGCTAAGGGCATACAAAGAGAGATCATGCGAAGAACTTGATGGAAAGCCAAAAGACTCCAAATTCGCATAAAAACGGCTGGCGAAAAAAAAGACACGAAAAGGGCAGTTTGAAGAAAAGGAGGGGGGAGCCGCAGGTCACAGCCTGAAAAGGAAGGGGAAGGAATAAGACCAGTCGTTTATAGACCTTAAAAAAAACCTAGACAGAAAAGGGGTTTAGCTTCTCGCGTCTCCGCACCACCAGGGGGGGAATCTGCTCAAAAGTAAGTTACCACGAGAGAAATTCCCCTATCTAGGGGTGATAAACTAAGAAGGGGGTTCAGGCGAACAGGTTTGGCAAAAGGTGCGAGGGCAAGACTTGATCGACAAAAGGAGTGAGTTAGCGCACCCGTTTGGGAGGGGGGAACCGTCAGGTGAAGCTCGGTCTATCCCTCCTCATTGGTGAGCGCCAAAACGCGCGGGGAAGAATGAAAACCGCCAGAGCGCAGGCACCTTCCCTTGCGGCAATGTGGATTGCGTGCGGCAAAAAAGGCCGATAAAGGGTAGCAAACGAAAGGGGGGGCAATGGAGATGGTAAGAAAACCTGTGCGAAGAACCGGTCCTATTCTCCCATGGCTTGCGCCCAGAAAAAAAGATCGCGGAGAGAGGCCAGTTAGGGGAAATGTGGCGAACAAGAAATGTCATCGAGAGGGTCCAGGAAGAGTCGGGATGGACCGAAAAAAAGGTGATGTCGCACAAAGTTGCCAAAAGACTGGAAAGAAGATTAAAAAAACAAGCACCGTCGAAGAAAGCCAGGAAACCTCGAAGGGACTGCATCTGACGAGAAACGAAAACATAAATCTTCCGGGAAGAAGGGTTCCTGGGGGAAAGGATAAAAAAGCCAAGGGCGACACCGGCTCCAAAAGCGAGTGGAATAACGTTGGAAAAGACCTCTTGAGTGAGGGGGAAACACCTTCGTCCGGAGGGAATGGAAGGTAACGACTACAGGATGAGGGGGGACTTGTATAGCGATGGGCGGACGAAAATATCCACAACGAGTAGGAGTAACGAGGATAGTCTCAAGGCAAAAACTAAGCAAAGGAAATCAGGGAGGAACAGGGGGAGGAAGCAAAAAACTTCGCCCGAGAAAGGGGGAATCCGGTGATCGAAGGGCAGCGTTGGGAGGGGGTCGACTGGGAAATCTATTCTCTCTACCAGGAAAACGACGAGGAAGAGAAACAGAGGGAGCCAAAGTTTAAAGTACCCGGTCCGTACGACCACGCGGTAAGGACTGGTCCTCTGAGGTTTCTGGGAGCGTATAAACCGAGCCTCATGGAAAAAACCCCGGGAACGAAAGAGAAGAAAAAGGTCAAGCTCGCCGACACGCGGGAGAACGCTGACAGTCCACTAAGCTACGCCAAATGCGGACCACGGGTCACGCTGACTTCTGAGAAAACGATACAAAGAGGGGGATTGGAGAAAGAACAGAAGCGTTAGGAAATCCTCGTTTAGGAAACCAAAGGGGCCCCATCCCGGTTATTCCAAATGTAAAAACCCAGCAGTTAAAATCTGATGATCAGGAAACAATCAGGAATGTGCCCAGGAGGGCTAGGGCTGAGAGGGGGAGGGGAAATAGGACGGGGGGAACAAACAATGATTGAGAGGTCTCTAGCTCACCTTCCAGTCGAGCAGACGTTGGGGGGGGGAAAAAGGAGAAACCTAGGGGGTCTCCAAAAAAAGTGGAAAAAGAGAGGCCTTAAAAGGCCGCGCACAAAGGCTCGAGATATCTCCACTCAATCTCTGAGATTCCGGGAACCGAGAGGACCTGGAGGGGCACAGTGCACGGAAAAGTCCGCTCCTGCAAGGGGTGCTATACTCTGAAGAGACAACCCTTTCCGGCAGAATCAGCCAGGAATTGAGAGGTCCGGGAAGAAAGAGGAAAGTGAGCGGCATTGACGCGGGCTGTGGGGAAAGAGAAAGGAAGAACCTCTTCGTCATTACGACTACTGAGGGGAAAATCCAAGACAAAGTCGAAGAGAATAAAAGGAGGGGGCGTAAACAGGGAGAAGTAAAAAAATCGCCGGGAGAACGACTACAGGGATTTGCTGTTCCCTGAGCGGGCAGGTACAAGAAGGGGGTCCGAAAGAGTGGGAAAAGAGGGCTGAGGAAGGGGGAAGATTACTCGGAGCTGCGCCCGGACAAGGAGTTCCGCCCAACAGATTCTGGAAGAAAGTATCGGAAGGTTCCACTGTCATCCGGTGGCAGGAAGGCACAAAAAGAATCAAAAAGGGGCGAAAGGAAAAAACGCTTCAACACCCACGCAAGAACGGGGACACTATTCGGCGTCGCAGCTGTTGAAATCGCTTCGGAGAGAGTCGACATGAAGAGCTCGGGAAACTTTGGAGGAGCGTTAACATTATCGTAACCATACTTCTACTATCTCAAAAAAACCGGGGTATAGGGTAAGAAGGGGGAAAAGAAATGTCCACCATGCAGGAAAAATTGCGGTCGTCGAGTGACCACGACCGCCGCTACGAATTCACCAAACCCAGAACAAGAGACACGGCGATGATGAAGGACCGCTCAAGGAAAAGGGGCTGGGGACATACGGTTTGCATGAAATTCAGACATGAAAGGGGTAAAAGTGGCTCAACACTGTGGACATGAGAGAAAGGGAATGCAACTGAAGAAAATGACAGATTCGAAAATAGTTGAAACACAGAGATAAAACCGATTAACCCAGGCTTGAGTACCCATCAATCATGCATACATACACAACGCGGACGCAGATATGCGAATGGCAGGCCAGATGGAAAAAGGAGAGACCTTA
>Ga0179593_1632144_pt1 | contig 10043 bp, 14 predicted proteins | sample CZODoug2_1_08_16_FD_185931 | JGI IMG/M metagenome (GOLD analysis project Ga0179593, IMG submission 185931) | Vadose zone soil fungal communities from Angelo Coast Range Reserve, California, USA - CZODoug2_1_08_16fungal (PacBio error correction) | ecosystem: Environmental > Terrestrial > Soil >...
TACAAAGGATTGGAAACACAGGTCGGAAAAAAAAGGAACCCGAATCCATAGGAAAGGACCCGCCATCGTGAACGGGGGGACGTTAGGCTGGCAGGTCCCTTAAAAAGTTGCAGGGAAAGGAATATGCGTCCAGGAAAAAGTAGAGGAAAAAAGCAGTGTGTCCAGAAGCAGAAGAAGGAAAGAAAAAAAGACAGATCAGGGAAGAGAGAACAACACAGAACGGAAAAAAATGGTAGAAGAAAAAAAGATTTGTCTCTGCGATAAACGATAGCCAACCAAAGCGAATCCTCGAAAGGAAAGGGGGGAACAAAAAAAACCACCACATTGAGTCTGTTCACACGAAAGGGGGCAAAATTGTGAGGGGGGAAATGTATAAAGAAGCGAAAAAAAGGGGAGAGGTGACAAAAATGGGGGGGGAAAAGGGGAACGAACCGGGACAGGAAAAAACCTGGAAAAATAAAGGCCATTACAGAAGGAGCACGACTCAGAAAAATAATTTTCCCAAATCAGGGTCATTCTCTAATTTGGGGGAAGTTAAATCCAATCCCACATGGGAACAGAGGGTATCGGCTAGCAGAAAAGAATACTTGCCCCCGGGGAAGAACAGATGCACCTAAAGAGGCATGAGAAGTCCTAAAAGTGGGCCGGATGGGCACCCGCCGTGTAAAAGAAGGGTTTCTTTGCCGGCCAGGGGGGGAGACGCAATGATGAGTTCCAAAACCACACCGGGCCTGACAGAATATGGGCAATACCGAGGAGTTTCCTGAAATGGAGTGGGACAATGCCATGAATTAATCCAATTATTAGAACAAAGGGAAGCGACAACCGAAAAGCTTTGGGGGGGGGTGGGGTGGGGGGGGAGATGAACCATTAAATATGGGGAAGGAAGTGTTTGTATTCGATGCTAAAAAAACGGAATACAGCAAGAAGAACCAATGAAAATAAAAAAAAGAAAATCCCAAAAATTAGGGCATTCCTCACGAGGAATGCGAGGGCCTGACACAAACAGGGAAACAAAAAAAACGGACCTTCCCCGCAGAATCATCACATGAGAGCTGACCAAGCAACCGAAGGGAGAGAAAAGGAAAAAAAAGAACTAAAAACACACAAACAAAAGAAGTGCTTTCCTCTCAGGGAGACGCACCGCCTCGACCCGGCAGGGGACATAGAAACGGCCCGACAAGCACACTTTCATCTCTTAACTACGCAAAAGCCGACGGCGTCCCCGAGAAACTAGGGCCGAGAGAGCGCCAACCGAATGAAAGGGAGGCACCATGCGACCTAAGCTTTTGCGGTTTAGAAAAAACTGGGAAAAAAACTAAAGAGAGGGAGGAAACTAAGGTGAGCAGAGAAAAGGTGGGAAAAGGTAGGACAGACTCCCCCGAACCGGCCCCCCCATTAGTTGGAAAAGAAAACGTTGCGGGGGGCCGGAGAAGCCGGAATAGGCCATTCAAATAGCAGGCATCATAACGTTTACCTCTGGGGTAAAGTAAAGCGGGAAACCAGGAAGAGGGGTGAGATTGACCATAAAGAGAAGGAATATGTTGGGGGGGCCTTTCACCGAGAGGAAAGAGGGGGTGGCCCGTCCGCGAAAAAGATCAATACCGTTCACGAATCATGATTGTCATTAACAACAAGTCAGTAAAGGGAACTCACAAAAAAACAAAAGGGACTGTGAAGACTCAAAGGAAAAGGTAACTTCAAGGAAAGCTTTGGATAGCTTGGGAAAGACCCTATCCTTCGAAAAAAGGGGAGTGGACACATTTTGGTGGGTGGAGTTTTATAAAAGGGGGGAAACAGTTAACCATCAAGGGAAAGCTCACACAAAGCACCCCGTTTGTGCCAGACAGGGGAGGGGGAACTACCCACTAAATGAACAAAGATTGTGACTAGTTTTGGGAGGGATGTTGTATCACAATATAGGGGGAAGGGGAATCGCGATTAGGCCACGGGAGCGGGCAGAGCGTTAGGGGGGGAGGGCTTCTCCACAGTGATAAAATGCACTCCAAGTATCCACAAAGGCGGAGCAAAAAATAACTAATAAAAAACCCCGAGCCACATCTTCCATTAAGTCCAGACGCGTTGTAGGTGTATAAAAAAGTCGGCGTACCTATGGCCCGCGCCTATAAAAAAGCGCCAGTTAAAGAGGTAGGCAAAAAAAGAGGCCATACAGGAAGAGGGCATCTTAAAGAAGTCTCCCAAAGGGGGGGGACTCGGCACTCAACAACAAAAAGGCTAAACAGATCACGTACCTAAGCCGGTTAAAACCAGGAGGAAACAGGGGACGGTGTTGCCATGACGTCTATGTATAATCAAACGTAAAAAACACGTGGCGACCGAAATTAACAAGAAAAAAAAAGCAAGATCCTAGGGCGTCTGGGGGGGGATATGAATTACAGCAGACGGGCCTTGTGGAACTAAGGCCCTAAAGAACGCGGCAAGAGAAAGGTGCCAAACTCAAAAAAGGGATAAACAGAAGAAACCGGGCGGGAGTCAATTTTTCTACAAAAGAGAATGAAAAAATACCGACGCTGTGTCCGACAAGAGGGAAAAAAAACGACCCAGGGAAAAACAGTCGGGGCTCCAATTAGGAGTACGGAGCCGGAAAGAAGGAGGTATGGAAGTATAACCCGTAAAAAGACCCGGCTTGATGAAAGACGATACGAAACGGCAGGGGGGAAGAGACCCAGGGGGACGGGTTACAAAGATATTTAAGGTACAACGCATTTGCCCCCTGGGAAAAAGGGGGTTCTGGAAACACAGAAAAATGCAACAAAAAATAGGGTTTTTCAATAGGGGTAGGGTCCTCCTTACCGGTACCAAGAAAACCAGATTTCAAGAAATACAATGTGCACGAAAACCAAGTTCTTACAAGGGAGGAAAAACTTAATAATTTTGCAGGGGGGTATCACGGGTATCGCGAGAAGGAAGCAACACAAAACCATGGGGCAAAACCAGGGGCGCATCGCCCGATGGATGACAAATATTTAATAGGGGGTCCGCACAAGGACACGATAGCCAAAATGTGAAAAAAAGAAAAGAACATGATGGTAAAGAAAAGAGGCGTCATCCACACGAAACAAAGATTACAAGAACGAAAGAGATAGTTAAGACGCCTTGGGCAAGGAACAGGTAAAGGGAAGCTCGAAAGGACAGAAGAAAAGCAGAAACGGCCAGAAAAAAGCAATCGTAGCAAATTATCTCTGACGTACGGTGACGAAAAAAGGCGGGGACAGGGAAGAGAACGGAAAGCGAAAAGAAGGAGGTACGAAAATCTGAAAAAAAACCTGCCACGTGTCAATAAAGGGGGGAAAGGGGAGGCTTCAGTAACCCTGGGGAATAAAGAAAGGGAACACAGGCTGAAAGGGGAAAACCATAATCTATTCCTCGGATAAAAAAAATTCTACCGTCCAACACAAAAAACATCAGCGGTGTCGATAGCGAGGGGGGGAGGAGGGCTGCCCAGGGGAGAGCGCATCAAGCAAAAGGGGGCGGAATTGCTCCCCTCTTGAAGCAGTATAGCCTCCAAAAGAAATAAAAAAGGGAGCAGGAAGTATTGTTCCACGGTCACACCAAAAACGGTTCTTTGGGCGACAAAAGGGGAAAGGGGCCAAAGAAAAAAAAAAAAGCTCACCGAGAAAAACAAAACCTGAGGGGAGTGTCTGAATCCACGGGAAGCCAGATGTGGGATCTAAGAGCCGGGGAAAACAAACAAAAGGGAGGGGGGGGAAAACGGACCAGGGGGGGTGGGGGGGGAAAGCAGTGGAATCTGATTCAAACACAAAGCCAGAGGAAAGGGGAACGGTGTAGCCGTCAACAAAGAAAAAAGGAAAAAGGGGGTCAGTCAGGGACAGCAGGGGAACGAAAAGATGTCCGGGCATAAAAGGTGCCCGACTAATTAAAAGGGAACCAGGAAAAGGGGGATAGGGGGGGAGTCGACAGTTGTAAAAGGCAATATGAAAACTTCTTGAAAAAAATCTAAAAGAGAGAAAAACACCTACGGCCAAATCGCTCGAGAAATACGACCATTAATCCATCAAGTGAGAAAAAAACATCCACAATCCCCGCGCAGCATAGGAGGGGCCGCGCAAGTGGGGGGGGGACGGGGGGGGGGGGGAGGGTGAAAGGTGGTAACGTCACCGGGGGACAATACTGTTTATACAATACAAAAAGAGTGCGTTTATATGTAGCTTCGTAGAGGAGTCTCTCCACAAGGGGCCGGGACTCACAAAGGGTGGGACTCAGCAACAGGGAGAAAAGGGTTGAGTGGGAGAGATCGGAAACTTCTGTGGGGGCAGAGGACGCCGATGACTCGGTTAAAGGATCTCGCAGGGGCACAAAAACAAAGAAAGGGGGGGACCGGAATACTAAACGAATAAGAAAAGAATTTGAAAGAGGGGGGACCATTCCTCCGAAAAAGAGGGACCTAAACTCTGTCAATAGGAATTATCCGAGGCAAGGAGAAAAAAGAAAGGGAATCAGAGGCCTGCAAAAAAAGGAGGGGGGGAAAGAGGTCCAAAGAGCATCCAAAAGAAAAGAAGCAATCGCTTTCGACACGCCAAGGAAGAGGGGGGGGGGGGGTTTCAAAAACAAAATAAGGGGGTGCAGCGTGGCCGCGCGAAAAGAAAGAATCGAGGGGGAATTACTCCATAAAAAGAGACACGTGTACGCCGTCGGGGCGAAAGTAGATAAAAGCGGAGGGTGAAAAGTAAAAAGGTGGAATCCATGTTCTTTGGGGAGACCTTGGAAGACGGCCTGCGCTATCCAAACGGAGTCCCAGACTTGGTGAAAAAACGGCCGTGCGTGGGCCGGCAAAAAGGGATAATGATTTGGCCAGAGAGAGGGAAAGGGGGGGACAGTGGAAAAGGGGAAGGACAGCGGTATTCTAATAAATAAAAAAGGGGTGATCAGGTTCGGGGAGGCCCTCACCAAGGGGGGAGGAAAAAAAGGAAAAAATCGTCGGATGGAAAAGGGTAAATGAAAAAAGTAAGGTCAATTGGTAGCGAAATCAGCTATAGTCGTTCTGAAAGAAGGAGTGCCAAGTTCAGAAGAGAGGGAAAAAGACCAACAAAGGAACAGTGAGGGGGGGTAGAAAGGACTCAGAAAAATGAAGGGGAAAGGAAAAGACATCATTCTTGTCAAAAGAGACATCGGACCCTAGCGCTGAAAAGGGGACACAGGACGTGAATCAAGGAAAGGGAAGAACATATATCGGCAACATAGGGGGACAGGGTCCGGAAGGAAAAAGATCAAAGCCATTTCGGGGGGAAAGAGGTCCGTTGCGCTAGCACAGCTGCGAAAACGCCGACGCTAGGCCAAGTGCAGTGAAAAATGGAGCTGCAAAAAAAAAAAAAAGGTTAACGGCAGCAGAAAAACATGGTCAAGGTCGGGGGGAGGGGGGAAAAAAAGGCCAGGTTCGGGAGGACAGAGGTGAAGCAGAATTCACCCACTCAGGAGCGGGCGATCGTCTCAAGGGAAGAAAAAATGGTGCTCAGAAAGGGTCAAAACCCACACACTGAGGTTGCGGGGAGGACACTTCAAATACCGCCAGCAGAAAAAAGCCTCCCCACGGTAAAAAACACCACTCCAGTCGCAAAAATGAAGACAGGAAGGGGCAAAGAAAGGGGTATGAGAAAAGTCGGGGCTCTTGTTGAAGGGGGGCCAAGCAAATTTCCTCGGGTCGGCCTTTTCGAGCAAGGGAGGAAAAAAGCAAAAGCCTCAAAGACGCTTTGGAAAACAGAGAGAGACGAACCGGGGCAGGGCAAGAAGGGGCATATGTTACGGACAGAAAATAGATCAGCCGCAACAACACAGGGGAAAAAAGACGGAAAACTACCTAATAAACGTAAACGTCGCAAAGGGGGGGAACTGGAACCCCAAAAAGGAACTGCCCGCGACTACTGGTAGCGGTCGCCGAAAACAAGAAGGGAAAAGAAGGGCGACGACACACCGTCCAGTGTGGTAGGGGTAACAAATGAACTGGTACGAAAAAGAAGACCGTCATAAGGACATAGGAAAAAAAGCCATCCCTGACATATGCGCGCAAATGGCGTATAACTAGCGGATTGACAGGAAGAAAAAAGGGGAGAGGAGCTTGTGACGGAGAACACAAAGACCAGGGGGGGTAGGGGGGGGGAACACCCCAAAACGCGCTAATGGGGAAAGGTCAGCGGCCCTTATCAAGGGAAAAAAGGGGATGGTGTACCCCGGTAACCGGACAAAAAAAGACGGGAGGGAAGAAGGGCTGCAAACCTAGGAGGTTCGTGCGCAGGCAAATGAAATCTCAGGGGGGCAACCCAGAAAAGACGAATACACATATATAGATACGACACAAAAAAAAAGGAGAGATTGAGGGAAAAAGGAAAGAAGGCATAGAGAGTAGAACCCGGTGCCTGAGCGAGAAGTCGTCTCACCGTAATTTAGAGGCGTGCAGACAATAAAAACCGAAGGGCCTTCACGTTGCGGCAAAAGGCGAAAAAGGAAAATAACCGTGGGGAAAAAAGGAGGAACCTGAGCCGCTTTTGTGCAAAGGGTGGGGACAGTCTTTTTTGGGGCAGAACACGAAAAAAAACTTCCGCCAGACATAAAAAAAAAAAAAAGGGAAGGAAAACCTGTACTGTCAAAAGAAAAAAATCAAATAGAAAGAAAGTTCGAACAGAGTGAACAAACACATGAGCGGATACGGACAGGGGGGGACGGACAAGGGAAGGGGGAGGGGGAAAAATCGGATCAGTGGTGGGATAGACCCCAAGCAGGGACATTTTACAGGAGGAGAGGCCACAGTGCGTGCGGGGAAGTCCCCCAGTAGCACCCAGGGGGAGGGGGAAGAAAAAGGGAGCGTGTCCGGTCCACGGGGGAGGGGGGGAGGATGCCGAAGAAAAACCGAATAACCCGGTAACAGAAAGAAAAGGACATCAGTCACGGTCACCACGACCATGGAAATGAAATTACACGGGGGGCGTCAGACACAGGAAAAAAAAAAAAAAGGGGAAAGGACTAACCCCAACAATAGGGGGAGGGAAACGTATCTTAAAAACAAGAAGAAAGTGTAGACCACTATGAAAGGAAAAATTCACAGAAATTGAATGTGTGAACGGGGGGGGAAAAGGGGGGGGTATATTGGTCCCCTACAACTTCACCGTTTTTTGGGGAGCATGGGTGGGGCTATGGGGATCAGGGAGAAAAGAGGACGGATAAAAATATCGAGGAAAAGCAAACGCCCCATCCATTTTTGGGGGCACCACAAAAAAAGTAGGAAAATTATCAGGGGGGTGACGAGACGGCATACCGATGGGGGGAACGATTACCAGGGTCGTAACCCTCCTATCAGGAAGCCACAAATGCACATCTTTACAACAATCAGGCCCTCGGCGGTACAAATTAAAGGGGGGGGGGAGGACGCAAGGTCTACGCGGGGAGGGGGTCGTTCGGACAAAAGGGACGAAAAGCGACGCCGGCGCACATGAAATGGTGAAAAAAAAAATGGGGGAAAAGGGATCTTTTACTGGGCGGTAACGACAAAAAACGCCAGCACGACAACAAAAAAAAGGGGATCTGGCGTAGCCCCATCCGCAGAAAGCTCGTTACAAAAGCACGAAGAGTGAGTAAAGGGGGAACCGAATGGGACAGAATAAGTGACCCAAAAGAACGGAATGCATTTCTGAAAAAAAACAGCGTGCTAGTGAATTCAAGAAAAAAAATTGCTTTTGTGTAATTGTGCGTCCAGATGCAAGTGGCAAGGAATTTGGCATAATTTGCAATGATTGCACGACGGATTATAAAGAGGGAAGGAAGACCAGTAGTGGGGCCAAAACGCACTGAAGGGCTGTATGTAATGGGGGAAAGAAGGAGGTCACGCCCCCCCCGCAAAAACCCAGAAAAAAGAAACTAGATCAAACCAGCTAATCAACTATTGAGGAAAAAAAGCCGTAGGATCCACCACTAGCAAGTATAAGAAAAAAGAAAAAAAAGCCGGTAATCGGGCAAATGCGCCCAAATAAGGGGACTGCTCGAAAAAAAAAAAGACCCTTGATGTAAGATAAGGAGCAGGGACGGGCCCCTGGAACATAGAAAATGGACAAAAAAACCTTCTCACAATCCCAAGGAAAATTCCTACGACATTAAAGGGGGGGAGCAACATAATTACAGAAACCGACAAGCGGGTGTCTAACGAAAGGTGTCGAAAGGGAGGGCCTCAAGCGGAAGAAGATCTACAAAGAAACCCCGTCGAAGCTGAATAAAAAGAGGTGGACGGTTTTGTGCAACCAAAAGCTGGAATGGCCTAGTACGGTAAAGAGGGGCTCCGGACCATATTGGAGGAGAGTGATCGGGGAGGGGGGGGTCCAGCCCATTGGGCTAGGAAAAGGACGGGATAGGGGGGTATTTTCGAGGGAAAAGAAAATCAAAGACTAGAAACATATATTGTAGAAGTAAGCAACACAGGAGAATGCACATTGAAATGAAGGTGTAGGGGATATTCCATTTTACGAAAAGAGGGGTGGCTGATTCCTATCAAAAAAGTGTACCCCGAAATCCCAGTAAAGGAGAGGGGCTTTTCGGAGGTGGGTGGCGGGGGACATGGTAACAAAAAGAAGGGAAGAAGTCTAGAATAACAAAACCCTGACCGTAGAAAATTCGTTGAAGACACCGAATAGGGAGGAGTTTGGGAGAATCTGTTGGGGTAGGGGGCAAGAAAAAGTTCCAAATCTCACCAAAAGATTTTATTTATTTTTTTTTAAAGGGGGTAAAACGGCGTATTGTAACGAAATCAATTAAACGATTGTCACAGCCCCAACCGCACCCGTTTCGCAAAAAAAAAAAAGACACTTCCACTGGGTCGGGGAAGGGGAAGATTGTGTGAGGGGGGCACCCCAGCCAGAAATGAAGGGACGGATAAAGGGCGAATGTGAGCCATCAAAGAGAATATTCTGTTCGTTAAGGAGAGGATAGTCCTGGCGGAAAAAGTTTTGCCTGTGTGGATTGGAAAAAATACGACGGAGACCAAACCCTAGAAAAAATAGAAAAGTCGATATCCCAAATAGAAAGGGTGCGTGGGGTCCATAAAAGCATAACAGGAGCACATTAGGGACGCGTAAACCAGATATTTATCTTTATTCACTAACAAGTAACTATTAGGAAGAGTCGGTCATAAAAGTGGAAAACATAAACTTCGAAGAACATAAAGGGGTCGATCTCAGAGGAGGAAACAGGGGGGACAACCTAGGAGACGTGAAACAGATATGGGAAAAAAAATCGCCGGTGTTCAAAGAGAAAACCCGGCGATCAAAGGGACGACCCCCGGGGAGAGGGGAAAAAATCGACCAATCCGAGTTATGGAGGGAAAGAATTAAGTGACCGAGAAAAGATTCCGATGGAACAGGACAGCGAAAAAAATGAATATAAGGGCGCTAAAAGTCATAGCCGAAATATGCCACAGGTGGCGAACCCAGGAAGAACCACAGCCCGAAACAGCGGGGACGGAGAGAAAACACCAAAAAGATCCCCTCAAAAAAAGGATCGCACCGGAAAGCCCGCCCTCACAAAAAAGGCCGACCCGGCTGCAGATTGGTGGTCAGGCGCTAAAAGACAGGCGATGCGAACCCCCGCAAAGTTGGGGGAAAAAACGATGGGGGTACACCAAAACTGGAAGGGATTAAAGGTCAAACACGGGCGGACCCGGGGATGAAGGGGTCCCCCCTTGACGATGTGTTCATAGTGCGGTTTGTGCGCCACAAGAAAACGAAAAGGGGGAAAAAAGTAGGACACGTAAGTAAAGCCGTTTCATTTAAGGAAAAAAAACGAAGGATTCCAGAAGAACGACAAGGTCACTTCTAAGGGGGTCCGATACAAGAAAGGACCCGTCGAGTGAACCAACATCAAAAAAAAAGGGATGTGCGGGTGTCGAGCGACAGAAAAGGCGAGTGATCAAAAACAGAGTCTTAATTATGACAGGGGTAAAAAAAAAAAAAAAGGACTATCCCTCAAGGGGAGAACGAAGAAACAATGGCGATAGGGAAGCACAAGGGAAAAAGAGAGACCTCCCC
>Ga0179593_1701255_pt1 | contig 10043 bp, 15 predicted proteins | sample CZODoug2_1_08_16_FD_185931 | JGI IMG/M metagenome (GOLD analysis project Ga0179593, IMG submission 185931) | Vadose zone soil fungal communities from Angelo Coast Range Reserve, California, USA - CZODoug2_1_08_16fungal (PacBio error correction) | ecosystem: Environmental > Terrestrial > Soil >...
ACAAAAGAACAGGAAGCAGCGCATGGTGGGGAAAAAGTCCCCTCTCTTTGCCGATCAGAAAGGGGGGGGGGGGGTTTCGTCCTATTGGTTTGTGGGGGACCGCGATGGATCCTCACGGAAAAGAAAGGGGAAAGGACAACGCCTCAACGACGGGGGCGTAGGAAAGCGACTGGGGCCGTCGAGGGGGAGGGGAACGGCAGTCGTCCACGCGAAAAAGAAAGACGCGGGGGGGAGACGGGGAAAAGCGTAACTTTCCTAACCTAGATTCGAGAAAAAAAAGGGGGAATGATGTCTTTTTCGGAGGAACCTGGCGCACGCGTGAAGAAAAGGAAAAAAAGAAGGGAAAGGCAACAAAGCCCACATCGGGAGAGGGAAGGAATCCTATTCTCCGGGACGGGGAGAGGGCGCTTTGGTGTTCCGTGTTGCGTGTTCACAAAAAAAAGGGGAGCGTCTTTACCGATCGGGGGGGTAGTTTGGAGGAAGAAAGAAAAAGGGGAAGCGCGATCGCTTCTTCAAAAAAAAGGCGCTCCAACCTAATGGATATGGGGGCTGGAGGGAAGACAAAAACCACGAAGGGAACAGCGTTAAAAGAAAAAAAAAGACAAGTGAGGTTAACACGCCCGCAAAGCAGGAAGATGTCTGAGGACGAAAGCGAGGGAAAAAAAGAGGGGGAGACATGGTCGTGTCAGTAAAAAAACAGCCACGCCGAACCGGGGGCTAAACTTTGGAAGGAAAGGGATGTACTAAAACGAGAAGAAAGCTAATGATTTCCGGCGAAAGAAAGCCTTTGTTTCACTCCTAAAGAGCTAATCCCACGAAAACACTTCGGCGGGAGGGGCCCTAGAACGATTGCGCAGATGGAGAGGGGTAAGGGCGAAAAGGAAACGTCGCCTCTTTTTTCGTAAAAGAGTTCCCCAAGCACCATTCCCAAGTGAAGGAGGGGAGACGATCGGCGGTGCCGGACTCAAAAAGAAAAAAGACCTAAACCCAAACCAGAACCAAAAGGAAGAGAAAAGGGCATCAACAAGGGCATTCTCCAAGGCTCTGTACAAAAAAAGTTGTCTCCGTGCTAAAAAAGGGACCAGTGGGGGCCGGATGACGGGCAAAAGCAGAGGGCGACGGACTTGGGGAAGAGGGGAGAGTGGCCTACGCTATCGCGAGAGGGGGAGAACTCACGCCGAATAGCTATCTTGGAAGAGAGAAGGAAAGAAAGGGCGGGTGTTTTCCTAAGGAACCAAGGTTCAACCGCGGCATGTTAATCACGGAAAGGAGGGGGGGGAATCTCATGCGCAGGCCCTCCGGAAAAATAAAGGAGGTCGGCAGACTGTAGACGGGAACCGTCGAGGGGGAAGAAAATGTGGCCCACTTTTAGCAAAAGGCCACCATAGAAGAGGGGAAAAAAGAGATCATGAGAAGAAAATTCTTCCGACTTTGGAGTGGCGGAGATTGGAGGGGAAGTGTTCCCTATCTTCTTCGAAGAAAAAGGGGTTCCTCTCAAAAAAAGAAAATCTCCGCGCTGGTGTGAAAAGATCGGTCCCGAATGACTCTTTCTCGATCCTATCTTTGCTGCCTAGGAAAAAGTTAGAGGAAAGGGACCCTTCTAGAAGGCGAAAGAAGAGACAACCAGAAAAGGCAAGGGGGACCCGGGGGTGTCTTCTTATTTTTGACATTCCAAGAGAGGGCCAATAAGAATTCGGCCGCAAAATCGACCCGCCCCCATTAGTCAAATGTCCAAAAAAGGTCTGTCCCCAGAACAGGAGGGGACGGAAATGCACAGAACGTGGGAAAACACCGTTTGATTCGGGGGGAGGAAACCGAAGGGGGACGGTCGAAACTACCAGAGTGTGCAAAAAAAGGAAGGCGGCACGTGGTTGCGATGGGGGGAGCATAGACGACCTTCCAACGATCGTAAGTAAAAGGGGGGAGGAGGGGGAGGGAGGTGCATCGGTAAGGGAGGTAGTCAAGTTCATCAGAAGAAGAAAATTTTTTCCATCTTCCGTAGAAAAAAAACAAAGGGAGGAGGAAAAGAGGGAAGAGGAAAAGGGCGCGCGCCCGCAAGGGAGGTAACTGGGGAGGCTGCCGACTATTTTCTCCATTCCCGAAGAGGACCGTACTTACGATCGGGGGGGGGAGTAGATGCCTGATGAGTCCGAAGTGCGACCATGCAGAGGTGGGGGGTCGCCCGTCACATAAGTTCAGGAAGACATCCGACTCAACCGGTGAAGAAAAGACGACTCTTGGGAGGGAAACACACAGGGAGGAATGTGTGCATTTTGGCCGGGGGGGGTTTCGCCTTCTGAGAGAGAAAAAAGGTCTAGGGGGGACAGAAGAAGAAATAGAAAGAAAAGGAGGAATTACAGGGCCACATGTTTGGGGAAAGGGGGACTCATGGACAAAAAAAGTCGCGCTCGGAGGGACGCCAAGATCGGATCGGATGAGACATTACCGCCAAGGAAAGGAAGGGAAATTGACAGAACTGAGGTACCGCAGGGGGAAGAGGGGGGAACCAGTTGACAATTATGGGGCAAAGAGAAAAATCCTGGATCAGGCCCCAAAAATGGCGGCACTCAAATTCGACGAAGGGAAAAAGGGAGGGGGGGAAAAAGCAGGGGCCTCTTAAGGGGGGCAAGTCAGAGAAACCCACATCATCACCATCTCGGGAAGAGAATCAGTCTCCGTGTCGGCGTCCGTCTACAGCGAGTCGGCCGTGCGGGCGCTAACTGAGGGAAGAAGGAAAAGCAGAAAAAAATGAGTCCAGGTATAAAGAGAAGACTGTGGAAAAGGTCTGATTACACACCAAAAGAATTGGAGAAAACCTATCCGTCTGGGGGATAGCGCTATATCTTAAGAGGAGGAGAAAAAAGAAAAAATAGGCGAGTCCGTCATCAAAAAAGGGGAGAGGAATGAGGGGGGACTGCGCGTCACTTTTTCCAATCAGGGGGGGAAGGAAGACTTATGAAGGAATGCAAAAAAAGGGGCATATCCTTTGGGGTGTTTGGGGGGGGGGGGTGGAGGGGCCGCGTTAAGAGTCCGGCTCACCGAAAGCTCTTTGGGAATGTGCTGGGACGGGGGGGGGGGGGAAGACGAAAAAGCATAGAAGGGGGAGCAGCGACGGAAAAGGGTCGTGAGAAAAAGACATCCTGCAATCGTATCGCAGGCACGCACACGAAGGCAGTGGGAATAGATGTCAGTACTGGAGGAGCGATTGAATAAATGGGAGAGCGATATCGGAGAAAAGAAGTCGAAAAAATACTTCAGCACATTCGCCCAAATTGCGAAAGGGGCTTTTTTGGTACCACAGTACGACAAGAAAGTTCCAGCGACGAAGGTCACGAAGAGGGGGAGGGTCAGCAAGCGTCTCAAACGAGAAAGGTTCACCGTAACCCCCACACCGGGGGACCGGTAATGTAACACTGTCGGTTGGGAAAAGAAGACCCATCAAAGAAAAAAAAAAAAAAAAAAAAGAAAAAAAAAAAAGAAAAGGTCAACGGGTTGGATCTCACTCACTTGGAAAGGGAAGAAGAAAGGAGCAAGGTCCTTATTCTCTGACAAAAATCCGTCTGTCAAAAAAAGATCAAGGCCGGTCGGTAAAAGAAAAGGGGTAGCCATCCTATTCCTCAAAAAGGGAAACCTTAGAATACGGTAGGCTCACCGGACGAGGTGGGAAACGAGGGGGGGGGAGGGCGTTGTTTCCGGCTCAACCACTGGTGGAAAGGAGGAAAAAAAGAAAACTCCATATAACCTTATCGAGGTTTCCGGCAAGTAAAAGAGCTGGGGGAAGTCAAGGACCGTATCCACTTCAGAGAAAGGGAGGGAAGGAAGCGGACGGACACTGCTCCCGACAAAAAGGAGGGGGAGAACGGGAGAAAAGAACATAGGTCTTTTTCGTGCAGTGAAGCCACTCCATAACAAACAATAGGACGCAAAAGAAGATGAGCGGACAAAAGAGACAGAAAAAAAAGGAAAAGGAAGAAAAAAACATGACACGACGCTGACGAGGTTACACTGGAAGAGGGGGGTATCGAAAAGGAGGAGGATGCCCAGAGATAGATACAACAGAAGAAAAAAAAGGACGCATGTTTTTTTTGTTCAGGTCAAGAGGACTGTCCTGCCTTGCCGATCAAGAAAAGGGGGGGGGCGTCCTATGTGGGGGAGGAAGGGGACTGCATCTACACTCCCTCGAGATTATATCATCACGCTGCACGTCGAAAGTCGACCAGATAGAGGGGAAGGGGGGGGAAAAAGAGAGGAGTTCACCTCAACCATAAAGAGGCGAAAAGGGAAAAACACGCTGTTAACTTGAAAAAAAAAAACTAATTCGATCCTCAATCGCGATCTGGTAGGTCTTCCAACCGGGGGCGAAGAGTTTCATCAGAAGACCCACCAAAGCCTCTCCCAAAAGCGTCAACTAGAGGACATAGACCCGATTCTCCGGGACGGGGACACGAGGGGCATCGGATGGGAGGGAAAAGAAGGTGCGTGTCACAACAAGGACCTATCGTATCGTTTTTAGCCAAAAAGGGTTTCCTTCGCAGCGCGAAGGGCAAAATGGAAGGGACAGATGAAGGTGAAAGACGAAAGGGGAGGGGGCTCTTGAAGACCGAGGGAGGGTGTGGGGCGTTAAAACAACTGAATCCGAGTTGGGTGTGGGGGGAAAAACCCTCCTGCGAGTCATTGAAGACGGAGGGGATAACCAGGAAAAAACAAAAAGGGCTTGAACTTATAAAAAGTGTCCCACACCACGGGTGGGGGGGGGGGCTTCTTCTCACAAAAAAAAAAAATATAAGGAGGACGGAAGTCTTGGATTGAGCTTGGGAAAAAAGAGGGAGAAGGGAAAGGATCAATCGCCTTTTGTTGAAAAAGACCACGAAACACATTCGTGTGAGACAGAACGATTGCCGGATGGATGCGAAAAGAAAAAAAAAAAGGCCAATACGGAGGGAGCTGGAAAAAAGCTGAGGAGGACAAAAACCATTCAATATTGCCGAGTAGAGGCCTACTCTTAACGCGAATTAAAAAAACCTACACCCAAACAAAGAAAGGATATGAATTCAAATCGCATTCCTCCGAATAATGGAAGGAAGGCCGGCGTCTCAAAAAAAGGCGCATAGTTTGGGGAGCCAAAGACAAAAAGGGCCGTATGAAGCGAAAAGGGAAGAAAAGAGGGCCCTGGTTTCAAAATGGAGGAAGAATCGAAGCGCTCTTTTATAAAAAAAGAAAAAAAAATCTGGTTTGTTTCCTCCGAGCTAAAGGAACGTTGCCACGGCGGGGAATCAGGGGAAAACGGATTGTGGGGGGAAAGGGGAAGGGTGGGAGCCCTCATTTCGCGCAAAGGAAAGGACGTCTCGTCTTTAGAACGGAGCCTCAAGTTGAAAAAGACAGAAAAAAGAAAGGGGGGAAGGAGGAACCGAATTGGTGGGTTGGGGGCGGAAGAACTGGGGAGAGGCCCTTGATGTTCACAGAATTCGATCCCATTCTTAGAAGGGGCCGCCATAGGGGAGGAAGAAAGTGGTGAACTATAGAGATATTGTCAACGTTCCTAGAAACATCTCCGCGCCTTTGGAAGACTTGAAACCGAGAGCAGCACAATTGGCGTTAAGGGCATTAAGGGCAGGAGAAGATCGCTTCCTATCTCTACTAAATGCGAGAATGGCGAGCCGTGCCGGAAAAAAACCAACAAGGGAGGCACCTGTAATATAAAAACTTTGGGGAGATGGGGGAAAAAACACAAGAATTCGGCCTGCTTGCCGGAAACCCGCCCCATAGGCCAAAGTCAAAAAGGGAAGTGCGATTTCGGGAAAAAAAAAGGATGTGCCGGCTGCGGAGAGAGGACCTTTTGATAGACTTTTCTTAACCACCGAGAAGGGACGACCATCTTTGGAACTAACAAAAGGAGGCGCAAGTGTTTGGGGTGTTAGGGAGCGGCAATAGAAAAGACCACTATCTTAATTACGTAGGGATCGGTAATGGAAGAAATAGTAAAAAAGTCGCCAGGTGAAGGGGAGAGGCCTTTTTTTTCCAATCTTACGGGAAACAAACAACTGATTATTGAGGAAAAGAGAGAAAGGAAATGGAGCTAAACCCCCCCCGACAAAAAAACTGGATGACTTTCAAGTCGAGAGTGCCGACATTTCTCCCTTCCTAAAAGGATACTATCGTGGGTGGGGGACAGGAGTGCTGCGAGGGGAAAAAAAGGGAGGCCATAATTACAAGAAAAGGGAAAAAAGATTTCGGTGGTTACCAAATCAGAAGTGCCGCGTCCCCTCAGGTTCGCATGTTACACGGGGAGAAAAAAGCATGGCGGACAATCAAAAAGGCAGTAAGAGGGGGTGCTGGTGTTGCGAAGAGGATATTCATCAGCCGAATTCTTAGTTGGGGGGGAGAAATCAATATCGCCGACAGAGGGGAGGAGGAAGGAGGGTTGGCGAAAAAGAGCAGGCGGGAAGGCGCCGCGAAGAATAGGAGCTGATTCGCAAATAGCGGGGGGAACTCTTCCAGTAATTAACAGAAAAGGAGGCGATCGGTTTACAAGAAGGGGAAAAAAGGGGGAGAGGTCCGAGGCAGGTAAGAGAAGGGAAAGGAAAAAGATCTTGAACAATTCCGGGGGAAGAGATGGGCTTCACTCAAAGTCTAGAAGGGAAAGAGGGTGTGAACATCAAGTGCCTCGGGAGGGCAATGGAATAAAAGAAAAAGGCAAAAAAAAGGTAGCGGGCTTCAAAGTCCTTCGCGCCGGAAAAAGGCGCCGTTCGGCGGCAACTGAGGGGGAGCAAAAAGAAGCGACAACATTCGTGGCACAACGGGAGAAAAAGGAAGGGAAGACCCGAGGTAGCTGGAGGGGGAAAAAAAGAAAGAAGTGTGGGAAAAAAGATTTCCTCTTGAGTCAAGGCTTACTCCATCGATCAACCCATCCGACGGGGGGGGAAGGGCCGTCATAAGGGCCAAAGGAGAAAAAAGAAAAAGGGAGGAAAAAACTATGCGGCCTTTATGAGCGTCAAAGAAAAAGAACTTGGGGAAAAAAAGGAAGGGAAAGTCTTGTTCATATCCTTTGGGGAGGGATTTTGTACGGTCGTGAAGAAAACCGCCATCGGGGAGGAGCTCTTGGGGGTGAGGGAAAAGTGGAGACGAAAAATCTCGAAGGAAAAAGCATCCGTTTTTGCCTTGGAAAGGCGACGACCGTCCTCATCCCTCCAAGAGGAGGGGGAAAGAACGGCCACGAAGTGTGAGGGGGGGAGAGAAACAAACTTCTCTTTGTAATAAAATTCGAAAAAAGATCACGATGGATGAGGAAAAAAGTCAGCACATTCCCCCAAAGTGCGAACACACCAAAAAATGGATGTTGGACCAAGACGACATAAAAAAATAAAAAAAGGTGTCGCTCGCTTTGAAAAAAAGTCGGCGGCAAACCTAGGATGGTTCACCGTTAAAAAAAAAAAAGAAGATGTCCGTTGGTTGTTAAAAGAAGGGGTTTTGGCTTCAAACTCCAAAATATCCATTCGGTTGGGACAAGGGAAAAAGGGGAAAGAACGAAGCGCGTCGAAAGAGGGGAAAGAAAGGGAAGAACGTCGGAGTAAAAAGGCAAGACCGATCCGAAGAGAATTTCACTGGCCTGGCTGTGGGAACCCGCGCCATCCTATCCAAAACCCGAGAATCAGGTTCAAAGGGAGAAAACGGGGAGACGAGGTTGTGCGGGCTTGGGGTTGAGGAACCAAGGAGGGGCGCCAGCCGTCGAAATCGAATACCTACAGGAGCTAGGTTCGCAGGTAACAGGGAAAGGGAGGGGCAAAGGGAAATCCCTTCGGCAGTGAGGGGGGGAGGGGAAGAGTCTGAAGGAAGAGCACCAAAAGGCAGCGAAAGCGGGAGGGAAGGAGCGTAAGAAAGGGCGTTTTCTTTCATTTTCATGGTGATACATCGCGAATCCAAGAAAGAGGGGACGCACAAACAACTCTTAATTAAAAAAAGAGGCCTGAAACTACAAACATGAAAAGGAAAGGTGGAGAAGGTATCTCTTAAGGGGAAAATAGATGAGATACAAGACATAAAAGAGGGAAAGGGGTTTTGTTTCAGGGGGGAGAAGGAAGGCACTCGTTGAGGACATCGAACACAGAGTGGGGGGGGGTGTTATTGCGTGATTGAAAAAAAATGCACTACAACGCCCTCTCGTTAGGAGAAGCTAAGAGCACGTCACCGTACGAGGGGAGGGGGGGGGGGAGCAAGGGGACGGCCAAGGACGCAGAAAGAGAACCATAAAAGAGCTGCTTTAACCCGCGGAAGGGGGAAACGAGATTCGATCCTAACACTACAAAGGAAAAAAAAGTTGCAGAGGTCGACCCAAAACACCGAGGGGAAGCAGAAGACCACCTTTTTCTAGTCAACAAGAAAAAAGGGAAAATCTTTCTGTGGATACATAGACAGACAGACTGTCTGGAGCGGGGCATAGGAAAGGGGGAAGGGGGGGCCATAAAAACGGGTGCCCATAATCCCTTCATTGAATTATCGCGTAGGAGGGGGAGGGGGGTAGTCCGCGACAGACGTATGGGAGGGGTGCCTTCGCAGCTGCGAAAAACGGAGGGGAAAGCATGTAAGTGACAAGATAGCGGTAGACTCAAAGGGGAATTGTATGCCGACAGTTTTCCTACCGAAAAGTAATCGCGAGTGCTAACTGGTGTGGGAAGGAAAACCGCCCTCAGAAGGGAGGAAAGGGAGGAGAAGAGGAAACGAAAAGAGGGGGAAAGAAAAATGCGTCCGTGTCGTACTCTGTGAAAGGGGTTCTGTGCTGTCTGCGCACGGGGGGGGAGGAAGGGGCTGAGTATGGGGGGGGGAAAAAACAAAGAGGGGAGAAATCGGAGGGAAAAAAAGCGAGGGGTTCTCCTAAATTTACTGATCAAAGGTTTTCTTCCTGCGCAAAGTTGCCCTTAGGGAGAGGGAGGAAGACCGACAAGGGGAAAAAGGTTCGGGAAAGGAAATCCAGAAAGGAAAAGGAAAGAACTGTTCCCCCAGTCACCGGAGAGGCGACGATCGGCGGTGGGACTCGCCGCGGATCCAGACGTAAAGAAATAAAAAAAACCAACCAACTAAACAGGGAAAAAGGAAATTCAGAGGAAATAAGCCGAAGGAAAAAAGTAAGTCGCATTTTTTTTGCTCCGGAAGACCGTGGGCCCGGAATGACTCGAGCCGGGCGACGAGGGGGGCTCGAGGAGAAGAAATTGACTCCTCCTGAAGATGCTCCTCAATCTTTTCTGGTGGGGAAAAGAACATCTACCTGACGGAAGGGGGCAAACCGGCGGGAGAATGTTTTTCGCTTAGGAACGCCCTCAGTTATCGCAACCAGGGAGGAAATCAGGAGCGCTGATCAGGAAAAGGCCACGGCCGGAGAACCAGAAGCGATGTGATGCTGTGGAAAAGAAGGATCGGAAGCACCTGCGGCCACCGGGGGGCCAGGGAATGTTGAATCGAGAGGGAGCCCATTCTTAAAACGAAAAGTTGAGGGGGAGGACATAGGGGAACGGAATTGTTTTCACTATCGCGGGGCAGAAGGTGTCACTGTGCCTCTCACGAAAAGGAACGCGCTTTGTAAAAAGGAAAAAGGGGAACCGGGGGGGGGAGGAGAGTGCCATCACACCTGCGAGTGCGTCCGATCCGGAGAAGAAAAGAAGGCGACTTGTCGGCCATCAAAAAGCGAAGGATTTCGCCAACACCGCGGGAGGAAAAAGAAATTGGTTGTCGGGGCGCTGGTGAGGGATGCGACTCTGGAGAACGGCTCCCTCTCAGAGGCGAAAAAAAAACAATAGCCAAATTACCCATAAAGAAAGTGCGTCCCGAAGGGGAAGACAAGAGAAAGGGAAGCAAAGGGGGACACGTTGAGTCTGCTGAGTAAAACCTTTGACGGGCCGTACCAGGAAACAAAAGGCAGAAGGGGAAAGGGGTAAAATTCAAAAAGGAAGAGAAGAAAATCGTAGTACTGAGAGGTCTCCGTAATGAGAAATAGTCGGGACAGCCAAGTCATAAAGGAACTGGGGAAAGAAAAAGTGGGTTCCAAAAAAGGG
>Ga0179593_1703531_pt1 | contig 10043 bp, 9 predicted proteins | sample CZODoug2_1_08_16_FD_185931 | JGI IMG/M metagenome (GOLD analysis project Ga0179593, IMG submission 185931) | Vadose zone soil fungal communities from Angelo Coast Range Reserve, California, USA - CZODoug2_1_08_16fungal (PacBio error correction) | ecosystem: Environmental > Terrestrial > Soil >...
AGGCACGTCCGCGAGTAGACGCTTACCTATAACCTGCTTCGGATCAAAACTGCACCCATCGATTCCACTAGGGAGGGGGAAACGGCGTGGAACTTATAAACCTGGGGAGGGAAAATCGTATACTATACACCAGACCCTCACCAATAAGGAAGTGCGAAGGAGGAGAAGGCCGCATCCCTGGGAATAGACGAAAGAAGGACGAGAAAATGTGGGCTCGCAGGGATGGTACAGGAGGATGCAATCCGGAGAGAAACCGAGCAAAAAAGAAAGAAAAAAAAGTGGAGAAAAAGAAATTGGTTCGAGGAAAACATGCCTATGCTCGCTTGCCTTGCGAAAGCGGAAAAAAGGACGGCCTGAAAGGGGAACCCGTCCACTCATAGTGCCACACAGCGAAAATGCGTATCGATGAGATCAGTTCCCCTCTTTATAGTCGGCATCAGAAAGGGCATACTGACAAAGAATAGCCGCGGGTCCATCCGGGGCCAAGCGCAGTGGGAGCCTTTTGGGCTGGGCCTTGGTCAAGAAGAAACCAGCTCCTCGTGCGAAGATTCTCATGAAGATCGGCTGGAGAAAGGAGGAAGAGCAGCGTTGGAGAGCGCCAAAAGGGTAAAGGGACGGGACACTCTCGTTGAGCGGAACCAGCTGGTCAAAGGGTTTCCATCGGTACCGCCAGCAGGCTACAACAGCCTGGCGCAAATCTTGCTGTCCAACGCAAACCCCCACCCCCCACACCGTAAAATAGGGGGTAACTTTTAAAACTCTTCTCCTGTGGACCATGGTCCACACTGTAAAAAGTAGGAATTGTATCCTCCTAAACTTCTAAATCCTTTTCCCTAGAAAACTCTAGCGAAAAAAGCTTTGGGGGGCAACGACATAGTAGTTCATCCCTGATAGGATTTGTGAGGAAAATCGCAGCCTCCATGTTCAGAATCTCCTTCCTTTAAAACCTCATGTGTGGCGGGGGTTTCCAATGTCGGCGGAGTCCCGAAAAAGAAGGGGGGACCCTCGTTGAGTGTAATCGCTAAAGGAAGTGTGGAGGGGATTGGGACTGGAGGCGCCTTTGGCCAAGGGGCCATGTCTGGAAATAAAACATAGAGGAAGACGGGAACTGGCGGGTGGCACACCCGCCTCCAATACACAAAAGATCCCACAGGTCGGTTAAGCGTGGTCGGTAGGCCAAAAGTCCTCGTAGGGGGTCCTCCTTGCACCGTCGAACTAGAGAGACCGCCCCAGCAGAGGAGGTCGAGACATGAAAAAGAATGCCGTTCCACACAAAAAGCTGGCCGACTGTGCGGGTCGAGATGAGGCCCAGCAATTGAGGAGCCAGGCCAAGGCTTCAGGGAGCAACCAGGGTAACCAGCCGTACGAAAGAACCAGGGAACGAGAGGGGTGAGACAAAAGGGGAATCTCAAAATCATTAGCGGCGCTGCTTAGGGGGGGCCAGCAGGCGAAGTCGAAACCGAGCAAAAACACCTCCGCGCCCGCACAAAACCCGGGAGAGCAATGAGGAGGGGGACAGGGCGATGACCTAGGAGATGAGAAAGCGCAGTGTCGCCGTGTTTTGAGAATCTCTCCTGAGACCAACTCGTGGCCTTGAACCTGGGCAAAAAAAAACCGTCCGGGCGAGGTCGATATGTAGAAAAGCGGATGCGCCGGAAAAAAAAGAGGGCAGGAGCGGGGAAAACAGGTCCCTCCGGATCTTTGCCACGGTGTGACCATGAGTCATAACTCTGAAAGGAAAGCAGATTAGGCTCGACGTCAGGAAGGGCCAGCGATGCCAAACAAACAACAAGGTTAAGTCAAAAGCAACGAGCTCTGTGAAAGGAGGAGGAGGGTGCAAAAACAGCGAGGAACATGCATGGCTTGGGAAGGGAATTTAGTTCGACCGATTCTCCTTATCTGAGCACGGCAAGGAAAGGAATTTTCCGCCCACCGGGCAATAAAGGGAATAGTGTGTAAACCACCTGAGGAAGGGAAAGGGGGCTAAAAAGAGGAAAGAACAGAATAGAATACTGTCCATGCCGCGCATTGGCAAGGCAAGTTAGTGAGGGGGATATCGAGCGAGAGCATACCCAAAAGGTGTCGGTAGAGGGAAGAAGGGGAAAAGGAGCGATAGCCGGAGAGGGACGTCCTAGGAGGAGAAGAAACAAAAAAAAAAAAAAAAAAAACCATACCCCAGTCACTCCGGGAGCCGCTAATTGTGAAGATGCTCTACCCAGAAAGCGTCAAGCGTCGGGTCGAGGGGGTGTACCAAAACACAACATGAGTTCAGGAAATTTCAAATAATTACGCCGCATAATAACTGACAAAAGTGTGTGCTGTATAAAATGAACAGGGGATTCATAAATCCAGAAAAGCTTGGAAATATATGTTAAAACCTGCGAGAAACGTGCCAAATGAAGGTGAGCATGCACGGAAAAGTAGTTGGAGAAATAAAAAAAGCCGATCGATCCCTTTGACCTCGGCTGACGGACTGATCCAAACGACGAGTGATAAAGGGGGAGGGGGGGGAGGTCGTCGGAGACCAGGGTAGAGTATGGCGCGCCAGGATCGTGAAAAGAAAAAGGGAAAAAAAGAAACACTAGGCATTCGCAGCGTGTAAGATTTGGAAGGGGGGAGGACGAAGGGTATCTCAGGATCGGGGGAACAAATTCATATAAAAAAGGGGGGGGGAATGTTGCAGTCGCCAAGGGGGGAAGGAAACAATGATAGAGTAGAGTCTCGTTTTTCAAAGACTAATAAGAGTATTCTGGGGTGAAAGAGGAAGAAAGATGAAACGGGGAGGGGGGGGGAAGGAAAATTAAAGAAGAGACCAATTCCCACAAAGTAAAGAAATCGCAGCCAACCCAGACAGAAATAGGGTTCGCCGGGGGAAGAATAGAAACAAAACGGGAGAGGAGGAGGGGCGTTCCAGCCGGCGAAGTCTGGTAAGGGGGTTAAATTTCCGGGTACGGTGGAGGGGGGGAAAAAGGGAACTTGCCCAAAGAAACACGAGTCTGTTCGCGTATCTTAAAAGCGAGCAAGCGTCCTATGGTAAGGAAAAAGCTCTTTCATTAGCGTGGGGAAAGGTATGATATCTATCCGGGGGGGGGGGAGACATCGAACATACTTTGTGCGAAGGTTAAAAGAGGCTTTCGCTTCGATCCGTAGAAAAGTTCGTCCCTCAATCAGAAAAGTGAAAACTACGCGGGGAAGCATAGGTTTACAGGATTGGGTTTCAGTTTAAGGGGGGTGTCGAATGTGGCTTGAGGCGCGCACGAATTAAAAAAACATAAAGACGAGAGGCGCCACATCGTTATAAAAAGGTCGCCACTTGGCTCAATTTAACGTCATCAGTAAAAGTATGCTCGATGGGGGAGGTCTCCACTAAGGGGGAGACTGGGCATTCAACAAAGAAGAGCGAGGACGGGTGCAGAAGGTCGTAATGCACGATTGGTTGCTACAAGTTACACTGTATCTGGTATTCAAGGAAACTTTCATTGTACATATCCAGCAAGTACAAGGGAGAGGGGAGCAGTATGGAGATAAGGGAACGAATCTTGGGATGGTGCCAATCCTTTGGCTCTGTCAACCGACGAAGCAAGAGCTGGGGGAAGAGCATGCTGTGATCGCCCAGAGCAAAGGGAATGGGAGGCACTGGGGGGGTATGTTGGGGTCTCTCCTCCTCTTCATCAATCAAAAAACTAGATTCGGGGCGAGGGAGGAAGAGAAAGCACAATCTTTCTTAGAAAACGCCTCTCTCTATATAGATTCAAAACTTGCTTGTAAAACGGGGAAAGGGGGAAGCGCCTGTGAAACGGTTATGGTTAGCTAAGGAGGAAGACTGTGCAAACCCCAACCGGTTCCGAGTTGGTCGACACATACGTGGTGTATGTTTTGCTTATATTTGCCTTCTCCGCGCTCAATATAAGAGGGAAGTATTTAATAAATCTTAACCAGGCATGTAAAAACAGCCGAGACACATCCGAACCTCATCTCGACCCACGCATCTTCATTAGCTGCTTAATTAAAATGGTGAGTTGCATCTGGAGGGGAGCAGGTGGGCGACGAAAAAATGAGGAGTAGGGGGGGAGCTGATGAACTAAGGGAAAAACCGTGTCCCTACTCCAGCAACTGATTCTCCGCTCAGCCCGCTTCGGGGGTGCGCTTCTGGGAAATCGGCCGCTCGCCTTTCGCCCCGCCATTGACAAGATGGTGGAAGGTTGACAAGATTTCACGTCTGTTCTTCACTGAAGAGAACCTTCGTGCTGAAAGGAGAGGCGCCTGCGACGGGGCTTAGGAAAGTAAAAATTCTAAACGTACAGTCTGCGAAAAAACTTGCTGCTGCCGGTCCCTGGGCGGAGGAAGTTGGTTGCCAAATAGTACCTTAGGGACCCGAAGAAAGGCGAAGGATCGTCACTTGAAGACTCTATCTTTGCACTGGGGGGGGGGAAAAAGAGGATCCTGATGGCGGTCGCCTGCTTAACATCGGAAAGGACCTTCTGGACGCTTTGAACAGGGCATCTGATCAGGAGAAAGACCTTGTGTGAAACGTAAGGGTCGGCCTGTTAGCGCAAGGGCTGACCTCGCCGTGTGAGGGCTGATCTATCGGCGCCTGGAAAAGAGATCCTATACTAGGACCCTATCAAAGACAAAGAAGGGGAAAAAAGTGAAGAGGGCTTTTCCGGGGGTTACTTAGGCTCCACCTCAGAATGCCCCCTTGAAGAGTGACTCTCCGGCGGGGGGGTGGGAGTGATTATGTGAAAGCCGCGAGAAAAAGAAATCAAAAAGCTTTGGGAAAAGAGCCAGGACCTCAACTAGGGGCAAGCGTAGGCTGAATCTCCTCCTCGGGGGCAACCCCGCCATTATTGGGGAGAAGTAAGGGCGAGTCGAGTGAGGGGAGGGACTTGGGGAAAAAAAGAAATGCGAAAAAAGCCCTACTATATTAAAAAATCCATCCGCAGTGTTTCACGAGTAAGTATCTGAAAAAAAAAGCTCTTTCGTGAGCGCAAATAAACCGGGAAGTGCAGTGAGCCTGGGAAAGGAAGGGGGGTTCCCCTCGTCTTCCTTCAGTTGTCCGGAAAGCTTTCGTCCCGGTGATGTTTGAGCGAGGGAGAGACGAATGGAAAAGAACCCTCTTGGGCACAGAATAGGCCTCAGTAGAGAGAGGTGGGCAAGCTAGAGACGAGAATTCTCCCTGGAACAGCACGAGCTCCTTTCGGGGGATGGCCGAGGCGCTGGCCGAACAAGCCAACCTGCTGGCTCCAAGGGCTCGAAAGTGGAAGAGAAAGCAGGCCGTAGAAGGGGAGAAATGGGGCAGCGTCAGATGGCGGCGTCTGCGCAACGCTTTTCCATCTGGAGACATCTCTAGATCAGCGAGGAAGTTACCAGGGGAGAGCTTGTACCAGATAGATAAAAACTCTGGGAAAAGGCTGAGGCGCAGACCTTCGCGGCCTCGAACTGCACTGTGAGGGAGCGGCCCCAAGAGTCTTTAGGCGGGAAGAGTTTTAATCCGGCGAGAAACAATACAGAAAAAAACCGGACAAAAGGGAGAGAAATCGGCCTCTGAACGTCAGCATTTAGAAGATTGTCTAGCCTTTCTCACACCGGACAGTGGTAGGCAAAGGGGTATATGGAGAAAGAAGAGGGAAACAGAGGTTCTGGAATGAAAGCCGTCCACGGCCGGCGGTGACCTCATCCTCTAGGACCGCTAGATTGGTTGCAAAACCGGCGTCATTGAAGAGTTCTCGTAAAACGCGAGTGAAGGGAAATAGAGAAGAAACAACAACGTGGGATTAAAAGGGAGGATCCTTCACGTCCAAAGGGTATATACTCGGACCAGGACCGGTCGAAGAAGTCCGGCAACACGCACTCTCAACGAGGAGAAAAGAAGACGCTGCCAGCGGAATGACTCGGCTTTTGGCACCATAGAAGTCCATGAAAAAAAAAAAAAAATTCCACAGGGATAATCTGAGAAAGGAAGAAAACGCTCCACTAGGGTCGAGGCCGACAAAATCGCCTGTGGGAATCGTCAGGTCTTTGAAGTTCGATTCACCTGCGCAGAAACTTCATAAAGAAAAGGGAGGTGTGAAGACGACAAAAAAAGCAGCTCGCAGGCACAAGCCTCTAATCATTTCCTTTACTGCCCAGCGTAAATAGCAGGAAGGGACTGGAAAAAAATCGAGATGACGGGTAAGGCGAGGAGTCTAAAAAAGGGGCCTGCGGGCCAAAAATGTATCTGCATCATCCGAAAAAACAAGGAATAGCCTCTGCGACCATTACTCTGATTGCGCGGCGTGCGGGAGGGGGAGGGAAAGCGCCGAAGGGGGAGAAGGGCCGGAAGAGAAGGGGACTTCCAGGAGGCAATGGAGAACAGGGGTGCTTGAATCCATTAAATAGCTCTTATGCGAAGGGATATCGCCAAATAGTCATCCTTAAAAAAACCATATCGGGGTATTGAGGAAACATAGTACTGCCGACACCAAAGCCGCTGACTCAATCATGTCCCACCGGAAAATCTCAGGTACAAACGCGGCAGCGTAAAAAGAGGATTTTAAAGATAGAGGTTAGTTTATCTCCGAAAGACCTCCTTTTCCCTATAAACAAAATGGTAACCCAGCGTTTCGGGGGTCTTTCCCAATATAGTAAATGCAAAAGTCGGAAAGGGATTACAAGCACTTAGAAATCTACGAGCGCATTCGTTAGCAAAGACATTTCTTGTTGCCATGGATCGGCGATCCGCAAGGGGGATGGGGGCAACCTCGTTTGAGAAATGCATCTAACGAAGGCAGGTGAAGGGGATGTCGTAACGGGAAAAGTTGGGGAATCCACAGGGAAGGGGTATATTAGGGCCAGTAATCCAGCCTTGCTAGGTGATAAGTCCCGAAAGAAGACACCGGCAACGGGCCTCTTCAATGGAAAGGGGTAGCGGGTTTGAAATTCAAAAAAAACGTATAATCTCCCTGGGTAGCCTTCAGGTGACGCGAAAGCCCCGCAAGGGTCATGCCCTGGAAAAAGGGCAGGACCACGAAGAAAGGCTAGGAGGGGAGTGTCAAATGAGGCGTTCAAAGTTGAGCACACTGGCGGGAAATCTCGCTATTCGAAGGGGAAATCACCACCACGCATGGGAAAGAAGAGGAGGGTACCCAGAGAGAGAAGACGGCGCTGCTTTACAATCGAAGGCAACCGCGCAACCAACGCAAAAGCCCTTACCGTGCAAAGGGCGCGCAGCGAAGGATTCGTCCGGGGGGGGCTGATGGAAAAAGCTCTAGAAAAACCTACAGGGAGGGGTGTGCTCTGCCTGAAATACCAAAAATTGAGGGGGTCCCTTTCCCAGAGGAGTCGGGATAAAGGGGAAATGGGGGAGGAATCAGGAGGCCAAATTCGCCCCGACCGCGGCTTCCGTCACGGATCCGGAAAAAAAATCGGCATGGAAGGTTACATGAGGTAATCAGCTCCGCTCTAGGCAAGGAGTACATCAGAACTATAGCGATGCAAAAACAATGTTACCTTAAAAATGCCAGCATAGAGGAATAAATGGCGGCCGCTGATCGATGTGTCTAAATCTTACATTCATTTCTGTTACGGGATCTACCGATTTAACTAAAGATTGAAGAGGGAAAAGAATTCGAAAGGGAAGACTGAGGAAAACCTGGAAGGTGGGCCAGTATCGAACCGGGATCGGCATCGACAATAAGATCATCCTAACGTTGTGAAATGCGCTCATCCCGTCACAATTGGGGGGGAAAGAGAGATGAGGAAGGGATGCAATACGATTGAGGGCAGGTGCAACCGCCCGATAGAGGATTTGTATTATTAAAAGGGATTAGAATTCACAAAAACAGACCAAATCCATCTGAAAAAAAAGAATAGAAAGGGGAAACATTTAGGAAAGCAAGGCGGTGGGGGTGGGGTAAACGGGTCCGAAAAAGGCTTGGTTACCGAAAGAGTGGTGCTTTCAACATTTATAATAGCGCAACCTAAAGGGAAAAAAACGAGAAAAGGAGGGAGGGAATCATGACAGGGTGAACAGAAGAAAGAAAGGTGTATCAAACTACTATTAAAGACCTACCGCCACGTAATGCGGAGGAACTGCGGGGGATGAAATGAGGTCCAGCAAGGTGGAAAGAATAATCCCAACCGCAGACCTGGGAACGAAGACAAAGGATAAGGATGGCCGGGGGGACGCGTAGGCCCTGGTAGAGTAGCGCATGCAAAATAGTGCGAGGCACATTCTCCAGAACCTTGAACTAAAAAATCCGGAAAACTCTTCCAAAAAAGGGTGGGGAATTATTAAGGAAGGGTAGGAGCGAGGAAGCAAAAGAAAACAGGTCATAGAGGGTCGGTCTCCTACACAAAATGGATACGATAATATCGAGGGGCAATCCTAATGAACAGTATGGGGAACCATAGGACGCTGCTCCTGCAGAGCAAAAGAACATACGGAGGAGGTGGCCAAGTAAATTTGCAAGAGTTTCAAACGGAAAACGTAAAAATCGCAGACACAAAAAAAGAATCGATGAACGCCAATAGTCCCAACCAAGAGGAGGAGGAATTGGCCTTCCCATCCGGCGAAAACAGAGGGATTGGGTCTGGGTTGGCTGATGGTCCTTTACGGGCAGAGTCCGGGGCTTGCTAAGGGAAAAAAAAACACCCCTAAAGGGAGGGGGAACTTTCAACGAAAAAGCAGCATAGGTTCGAAAAACGCGTGCAATAGAGGGAAAAAGAGTATGATTTCTTATCCAAAGTCCATCTTTCGACGCGAACAGCGGTGGAAGCAAGGAAGGAAAATAGGGCGGGGGAAGGGGGGTCGAGAATTAGAGAAAGAATAGAAGGAGGAAGATAGTTCCAGGATTTGGGCGTTTCCAATGTTGGGAGAATGTGCCTCGAGGGGTGGTGTGTCGCGAAAATAAAAGACGCATGTAAGAATAGGATGCCATCAAGGTAATCATCGAAAAAACTTGGCTCACTTTTAGGAGATTCCAAGGGTCGGGCGCTGATGGGGGGAAAAGGGGAATCCAACGAAAAGGAGTGAAGAAGTGATCAGCAAGGGAGTTTCCGTGGGTCGTTCGAGAGTCATAGAGTTGGGGCTACATTAGTTCCTATCTGGGAAAGATTATAAAGTAATCAAAAGGGACAGGAAGGAAGATCAGGGACAGTGATGAGTGGATTTCGCGAAATTAAATTGGACGGACACTCTTTGTTGGAGCCAGAAGTTTGCTGCGGAGACCCCGACGCGCAAAGAAGGAACGGGAAAGAACCAAGGTCAAAGAACCGCAATGCCGGAAATATCTGCTCATATGGATGGGAAGGGATTGGGGGGGTAGGGTGGGGGGGTTGGGCTCTCCCTCCTAAGGAGGAAAAAAGGATAGAGGAAGTTGGCATATCAAAAAATCGGGGCTTGCCAGGGCTCTCCACGCAGAGAGATTCAAGAAAAAAAACTGATGGAAAAGGAAACAGGTGGAGAGAGTCGTGATTGGTCGGGCCGATTGCAGAAAAGACTTTCAACTAAAATTTCCTTAGGGAGACCCTCTTCCGGCGGAAAAAAAATAGGGGTCCGCCGCCATCTCTCAAAGATATTCCGAGGTTCGCTAACAAAGAGGGGACGCAACCCACAGGGGGTCCTCCTTCAAAGAGGAACTCAAAACTCAACACTAATCATCTGAAAATGGGAATTGATCTTTTCTTAAGGAAAAAATGGGGGAGGGTTTCAGATGAATAGGGCGACTGGGACTACACAAGCGCTTAGGACAGAAGAAGCCCAATGGAAACCGTGGCCATACTCCAGAACGTGATCTCAAAGGGCTCCGGCTCCCTCGTGAGGTTCAGCTGCTGAGAAAAAAGGCTCTCAGAAAGGGTCTCCCATCGATGTTTGGAAAGGAGCGTAAGTCTTCAACGATCTACAACTTCTGTCCGACGCTTCAATGCTCGCCGAGGTCAAAAGGGTCAAGTGACCAAAGAAGGAAAACCGTCATGACTGAATCGCTGGAAGAGGAATCTGGTTGGCGGCATGTTTCTCCTTGACTGCCTGGCCCGCAGCGCCGGCTCCGAGCGCGGATAAGAAA
>Ga0179593_1739670_pt1 | contig 10043 bp, 11 predicted proteins | sample CZODoug2_1_08_16_FD_185931 | JGI IMG/M metagenome (GOLD analysis project Ga0179593, IMG submission 185931) | Vadose zone soil fungal communities from Angelo Coast Range Reserve, California, USA - CZODoug2_1_08_16fungal (PacBio error correction) | ecosystem: Environmental > Terrestrial > Soil >...
GGCGAGGAGCAATTCCAAAAGGAAATCCTCACATCTTGAACAGTACGGCGGGGAGTAATTGACAACAACGGCACGCTGAAAAGGGACAAACACTCGGCAAAACGGCAATTCGGGAGAAGGCGGCATCAAAAAACGGAACGGGGTTCCAAGCCTAAGGGGGGAGGGCAAACATTCGGCTTCGTAGCTTAGCATCTCCAACTTCGTCAGCTTCCTCTGAGGGCCGCCTGTGCGCAATTTCGTCGGAGAAAAGGAGGAAAGGGCGGCTCAGGGAAGGCACTCTGACTTAAACGCCGGGAAGGAACGCCAGCGTAGACGGCTTCGGGGCGGAGGAAAAGGAAGGTCACGGCAGCAAAAAAAGCCGCCGGCCTTCCTGTGCGGCAGGGGAGGGGCGGCGGCATCACAGCACCAGGGAAAGAACGAATTCCTCTCTGTCAACTTCGGAGTTCTCGGCCACGAGGAACGGCACCGTCAGAGAATCCGCCGTACGTCTGCTGCGGGGGGGAGGGGGAGAAATAGCAGTCTCGCTGACCAGGAGTGATAGCAACTTCGGGGGGGCACCAAAAGGGGAAGTGCGGGAAAAGGAGAGAGGGACTTTTCACAACCTTGGGGTCTCCTGGGAAAAAGGGCAAACGGGTCACGTCGGACACCTTATCACCGGAGAGAGAAGGGACCTACTCTGGGGGGAAAGGGGAAAATCAGGGCTTGCAACTGAGAGAAGAAGTTTCCCCCCTCTTGGAAGGTCCTTTCCTTTCTAGGACTATCTCCAGAAAAAGGAGAGGTCAACATCACCTCTATGCCATTGAGGTGGAAAAAAAATAGTTCTTCACTAAGGTTACCACCTGAAAGGACACGAAAGGAGGCGGAAATCTACATCGCCTAATGAGGGGGGAGAAAAAGGAAAGGGGTTCATCACTCTTTAAAAAGAAAAAATTCGAAGGGAAGAGAAAACCTTTTAACCCTCGGCTGGTTCAACACCCCCCTACAACTAGGGCGGGAAGTTTGGAGGAAAGGATTTAGAATGAATTCCAAAGGGGGAAAGGCTTCCTTCGGAAAAGCCGGATCCCGGGAAGGGGAGTTCTTCAATAAAAAGAAAAAGAGTCGCTTTTCGTGGGAAGTTCAAGGGGGAGTCGAGAAAGGATGCCAATATAGCTCGGGGGGGGAGAGGGGGGAACGAACCAAATCCATCTTGAGGAGAAGATCTCTTTCCAAGGATTGGGATTCAAAGGAAATGAGCAGGGCCTCGTTGAGAGGGAAAGAAAAAAAGGTTCCAACGTAAAAAGCCTCCCTCGCACCGGAAGAAAACTTGCTCCAAAGCAACCCCTTCTCTTTGCCCTTGGCAAAAAGCACCCGGAGAAGCAGATGACTTATCAGGGCTGGAAGAAAAAAGAGAGGGGCACATCTCTCCTCCGAGAAAAAATCTTTCCTTAAAGAAAGACTCCACTCATTCATGCCGCTTTTTTATTGGAAGGACGCCTCTTTCCGCGGGGATACAGGGAAAAAGAGAAGCTCTTCTGGAGCCGAGAAAGTTCCATCGACGGCGAAAAGAGGACTTTTCTAAATCTTAGAGGAAGAAGGAAGATCTCCGGGACTTGGCCATCTGAAGAAAAAAAGGCCGTCGGAATGGATTGGCCGACTGGAGGGAACCCGAGGAGGGGGCGGTGCTTCTCTCTCAAAAAAAGAGATTCAAAGAGAGAGAAAATCCTCATGGTCAGGTGGGGGCTACAATCGGGGAGAAGGTGTTCCTCTACTACTACGGCTCCTTTCCTTAAAAAAAAGATTCAACGACCCCTCCGAAGAAAGAAGGTCCCTAGGAAGTCCTCTATCCTTCGCTGGAGGGGAAGAAGCAGGACTTCTAAGAGAAAGGTCCACCTATGCCATCATCAAAGCCTTCATTCTTAGGAACCCCTCTTCTTCATTATTCTAGTTATTCGAATATAGGAGCGGGGACCCTTCTATTTAGGGACGCATACCCTTATCCGTAGAGTGAGGAGGGTGTCTTTGCCAGCCGGGGGGAGAAAGAGGGGCCATATCATTTTTTTAGTGTTTGTGTATTCACAGAAAAACGAAAGAGGCTTCCGGTGCAGGGACGCTATTCTCACAGCCCCTTTCAGGGGACGGGAAGGCTCTCTAGAGGGGGACTCACCCAGACGATCATCGATCAGGGGGGGATGGGGAGGGGGAGTAAACAAAGAGCATAGATTGCAGCCGGGGGGTTCACGAAACCGTAACCTAGGAGAGAGCCGAACGACGAAAGGGGGGACTCTTTGGGAAGCCAGTAGGGGACGCAGTTTGGCCAAGAGGCCCTGCCCGCAGGCAGGTGGCCGAAAGAAAGGAAAGGGATTTCCGAAGGGAAGTTAAGGGGTAGGGTTTTTGGAAAAAGTATCAGGGGACCTACTTATATGTGTGGGGGAGATTCCACGTCGAATGGAAGGAAAGAGTGGCTTCCGGTGAAAGAAAAGGTAGATTCCTGTCCTCCGGGGGGGGCAGCTGAAAGTGAAGGGGGGGGCACAGAACTACGTATTGCACCTCCCAGAGGGGGGGACCCTAGAAAGTCAATGTCAGAAGAGAGGCTAATGCAAACCCGCCGGGGGGGGAAACGATAATTTTCAGCAGGGCCATAGTTATTAAGAAAGGGAGTTTTCTCCGGATGAACTTCCTAGTTGCAGGCCCACTGAGTCTCACATTCCCAAGTTGCCCCTTCGCAAGTCCCCCCGAGGCCGAAAAGGACGTCGAAGGGGGACTGTCAGCGAGCCTGAGGGCGCCGGAAGGAAAGGAAGGGACGCAGAGGTTGTTCAGCTTGGCAAAGGTTAGATGCGCCGGCAACGTGAAAAGAAAAGGAGGGACCTGTTCCTGCAGTCTCTCTGGGGAGGGGCCTCCCATGAAGACGGGAAGGGAAGGGGCTGCCACGTCATCTAAAGCTGAAGAAAGAACACCGCCGTAGGTGTTGGCCGTACATGGTGAGGAAAAAGGACGTGACTTCACTATAGATGCCGCCAAAAGAAGATTTAGGCACCGGACAGCGGCTGCCGAGAAAGAAGCGTGAAGAGGGACCGCCTACTCCTAATTTCGAAGGGGGGCCTGAAAGGTGCGGGAGGGTTTCAAGGGGTTAGCCTCCAAACGGGGAAAGCACTCAGGGAATGGGGGCAGAGGAGGCGTGCCTTTGTTGTCAAGAAGCCGTCATCGAAGAAGTGGAAAGGTGGCTGAGTTTACCGGGGAACGGGGAATGAATCAGAGGGAAAGAATCTCACAACAAAGAGTTAGGAAGAGATAGATTTCGATGAGCAATCCCAGGGGAACCGTTCCAAAAGGGGAAAGGGTCTTCTATGAAAATTTCCCACCACTGCCCTCTACCAAAAAAACCCCTGGGAGTTCCCATGGGGGGAAGATAACACTGTGCGGCATCAAAAAAGGAATCCAAAAAAACCCTCCGGGGGTTACGCATCCGAATGGACCTTTCCCAAACCTTAAGGGAGGCGTTTGCTCAATAACTGAAGAAAGGCACTCTGAGGGCACTCTTCCTGAGGGAAAAGAAAAAAGTAGGAAGTTGCGGCGGCATATTAGGACTGGACTGGGAAAAAAAGCCCCTCAACTCCTGCCAGACTGCTGTCGGCGGGGAGGGGGAAAAAAGATGGACGTTCAGCGGAGAAAAAATGTCAGAAGCCTTCTTCCTGGGCGGAGGGGAGACAGAGGGGCATGACGTTCAAGGGGGACAGAGGAAATCCGCCTTAGGCGTGCTTCTAAACACAAAAAGAAAAAAAAAAAGGAGAGGGTCGGCCACTCTGAAAAAAAAAGTAACAGAAGAAGCCGACGGGCGGCGCCTACATCATATATGACAGTGCGTGGAGAGAAAGGCAAGGGCGGCTGCGGGGGGAGGAGGGCACGGGGTTCCTGGTCGACTACTATACAGGAAATCTTAAGGCACCGGATAAAAAAGGGGGAGTTCCCTACTCTGAAAGGAGGGGAATGCAACTTCTCTTTCACCAGACTTTTAAGGAAGGGGCATCTCCTTTAAGGCTCATTACGTATGGGAAGACACGTTCTAGGGCAAACAAGAAAGGGGTGCCGTCTCTTCACTTGGGAAAGGGGGTCACAGAGGAAACTGAAAAAAGGAGAGGGAGGCATCTACATCGCCCCCGGAGAACATCACTCTTTCCGCCAATACCTGCCACCGTAGAAAGGCTGCGTCAGGGAAGAAGAAAAAGAAACGACGACTTCATGGGGCCCTACAACAGAGGGGGAAAAGGGACTTTGTCTTCAATACGAGGGCCTTCCAACTTCTGAGGGGGGGGAAAAAAAGCTGCCTGCGGCACCGTAAAAAAAAAAAAAGAAAAGGGCTTTCTTCATCCCAAAAAAGAGGTTCGGTTCTCGACCTTGAGTGACAGGAAAAAAAGATTGCGATCACGGATGAAGGAGGTCCTCCTTTCGCGGGGCGTTCCCACTTCTCTTGAGGAGAAGGAAAAATCCTCGGGTGCGTCAATCGGGGGAAGGGTCCAGTGAAAGGCCCTTCCCATTAACGGGGGGGGACAGCTCCGAGCAAGAAAGCGCACCGGAAGCCGATGCCGGACTTGGGGCCGAAGAAAGAATGTGACAAAAACACGGGAGCACAGCTCAACCGGGAAGAACAGCGCTGACGGATCAGGAGGGAAAAAGAAAAAAGAACCTCGAACTATCTCTCGGGCTCCAGAAAAGGGAAGTCCTTCCTTCGGCGGGGAGATCTCCTCATAGGGTCTTGTGTAGTTGTTTTCCTCCGGTTCATTTCTCTCTTGATGATGTCCTATTAAAAGAGATTCTTTCTCCTAAAGGGGAAACCTTTCAGAAAGGGGGGGAAACGGCCTTTGTGAGGACGCGTAAAGAGGTACTCAGGGTACTTTGCAGCCATTATCCTTCCTTCTGTCGCGGATTTCCTCCTGGCCTTCTCCAAAAACCTCCCTAATCCTGGGTTTTTGGAAAAATCTCCCCCCCCCCAACGGAGGAGAAAAAGGGGAATGCTCTTTGCAACAAAGAAGTAGAAGTCTTTCAGGTCTCCTTTCCCCTTCGTAAAGGAAGAGAGTGGCAAGAAAAAAAAGGGACTCCTTCCGAGGGAAAACATTTCCAATAAAAAAGCGACCCCTTCCGAGTAGTTAGCAGGGACGAAAATTCCTCGATGAAGGGAGGTTTCCTAGACTAGAGGCTACTACGGGGGGAAGAAATCTTAGGAATCATAGAAGAATCGTTCTTCAGTCGGCCCAGCCACAAGGGGATCTCGGAGGGCCAGAGATCTATCTTGCGAGGCGGGGAAGAGATGTTCTTTAACTTACAGAAGGCAAACTGGAAAAAAAGTCGTATTTTGCGTGTGAGAATGTTTTTTTCTCACGCCATGAAGGGATGTTGCGTGTTTGGAAGAACCCAAGGAAGGCGGCTTCCGGTGCGAGTGGGAGTGGGAGAAAAAGGACTTTTGGGAAATGTTTCCCGGAAAAGAAAAAAAAAAGGCAATTCTCCTCTACCGCCGAGTTCCAGGAGGTCCCTCCTCATAGGATGTGGTTCGACCGCGAAAGTAAAAAAAGAAGGCCGGGATCCGCAATCTGGTTCACGATGGAACAAGGGAGAGGCCCCGCACTCGGGGAGGGGGGGGTTTCTTGACGACCCAACTCTCGAGGGCTTCCTCGCCTTTTCCGTCCTGGAAAAAAAGAAAAAAAAAAATCCTGTTTTCCTTCAGAAGAAAAGGCCGCCCCTTCGTGGGGACTGCCCCCGAGGATTTAGTTTTTAAGACAGAAAAGTCGTGGGCCGAAAGGGTCAGTAATAAGGTGAGGTATTCGGGGAATTAGGATTATAAATAACATAAAGTTATTAGTGAAAAGAAGGCGGAGGAAGTTAAGGGAGGGATGAATTACGGAGGAAAAGAGTTTTTCTCTTCCTTACGGTCCGTCCTGGGGAATCGGGGGAGGGGGGAGGTGTCTTCTTCCCTCTTTTCTGAAAGGCGCCTTTAGGGAAGGAGAGGAAAGAAGGCCTCCTCCTTAGATGAGGATTTCCGAGCAGGGGGGGGGCCTATCGTTGACTATCCATTTTTCCGAGGGGAGGGGTGACCCAACTCTAATTTAGAGGGCAATCTGAGAAAAAGGCCGTTTCCACCCCGTCTGGGGGGGAAAAATGTCATCATCCCGAGACCCCGGTCATAATAGTGTGGTACAAGACGGAATAAAAACCCTTCCTCTTTGGGAAAGGGGTGGGGCAGAATCAAGCAAGAAAAAAAATTGAGAACCTCAAAATCCTGGACTGATTGGCGTAAAGAACGCACTGTCATCGAGGGATGTTATGCGAAGGCCGACGTCGGCGTGAAAAGGGATCTGACGGTGACGTTGGTCGAAACTTGAGAGGGTGTCTACGAGTCCTCTTCCTTCTTAGGTGGGGGGGGAGAAAGGCGCTGTCGCTTGACCTTCATCTTGACCGGTATAAAAGAGAATCCCCTTCCTCCTTCTAGAGGGGGTTTCTTCTCGGGTCTTCCCTGGGGGAAAAGTCCTTCCGCCGATGGCCGGCTCCTCTGTCTTTTGCCGGGACGGAATGACTTCCTCTTTGCAGGGATAGAAAATCCCTTGCCTAAATGGGGAGAAAAAAAGTTGAAGTAACGGGCCTCGTTCGAAGGGGGGGCGAAGTTTTATATGTTCCAGCCACTTGGTCGCGTCCTTTTCGGGGTATTTCGAAAAAGCGGGAGGGTAGTGCTGGGGGAATTCTTAAAAAAGGGGGTCTTCTTCTTTGGGAGGGGGTCCCATTCTCTGCACATGGCAGTTAAGGTACAGTGTGGTCACCGGGAGGGTCAATACCGCCGCCTTAAATCGAAGAAGGGAAAAGGGGGAAAGGGGCGGAGTGAACAGTTGAACGGAGCGTCGAAAGAGAGAAAAGAAGAGGCTACAAGAGAGGTGGGAGGAAATATCGCACAAAAGGTAACTTCTTAGAGAGAGGGAAGAACAACTGCACTCTGAAGTGAACAAAGGCCTATAACAACTTTGGCCGGCAAACCGGAGGAAGGGGAAAAGGCAGCAGCTGAAAATTCAAAGGGCGGAGGACGGAGGGGAAAAACTCGAAAATTAGAAACTCTTAGGCACTTTCCGGTCGACTTCAAATTTCGGAGGGGCCTTCACTCTGGAAGCAGCAATCCCTTTCCGGACTATACTTCTTCTTGGAGTAAACATTTGGACCGAAGAGGGAGTCCTCCCCCAGGAAACTTTTCCTCTTCTTCCCTTTAGCTTCGGAGGGGGATGACTTCAGCGACTGTCCAGCAACTCCGCAAGGAAGGGCGGCGTCTACAACTTCGGAGGCTGGTAAGCAACTAAGACTACGTCTGCTGCGTCTGCCTAAAAGAATAAAGAGAAAAAGGGAGGAGAGCAACTCGTACTCCAGAAGGACTGAGGTCGGGAGGAGGGAGGTCGAATGGAAAGGTCACTTTCATTTCGGGAGCAAAACAGGGGGGGAAGGAGTGAACTACTCTGGCACCGGCTCTGTCTCGGGCGAACTTAGAAAAAAGTCTTTTTCTTCATCGCCGGGGAAGCTCATGGGGGGAGAAGAAATACCTTTCGGGTCAACAGCAACAAAGAAAAGCGTCAACGGCTCTTTCCACGGGGAAGAGGCAATCTCCGACGAAAGGGGGGAGGGACATCGGAGCCTCTTCGGCACTAGAACGGGAAAAAGGGGCGGCTCTACAACACCTCTCCGTGGGCTTGGTCAACCCCAAAAAATCGTACACTACTTTGTAGAAGTAGGGAGGCCTGACCAAAAAGGGGAGGAGGGGGGAGGCGGCCTGCTTCGGCAGAGGAAGCGCTACTGTCTTTTCGGAAAAAAGCGCCGCTTTCAGGGGAAAGGGGAGTCAGGTTCCAATTAAAAGGGCCGCAATCGAGATCGGTCGGGGAAGGGGGTATCTAAAAAAGTTCCCACTTCGAGGGGGGAGGGGAGTCCATTCTCGTGGAAGATCGAGCGTGATCTGGAAGTAAAGAACGTTGCCAACTGAGCACTCGAATCTCAAAATGAGTTCCTTCTTTTGGAGGGAGCTCAACCACCCTTCTCTTTCCGGGAGACAGAAAGGCGAAATCACTCTCCACACTCCCAGAAAAAAAGGGAAGAATCATCTCTTAAAGGAGGAGGCTTTACTTCAAAAAAAAAAGGGGAACATCCGTCTCCGATGCAAAAAAAGAGCCGTCCCTTCGAGAAATGCCGCCGCGGGGGGGGGGGGGGGGGGACGACTGTTACTCCTCTTTCCGCGGATTAATAGGGTGACGTCTCAGCGAGGAGCCTACTAGTCGAGGGGCAAAATGAAGCGACGGCTCTCTGCCTTTTGGACAAAAGGAGAGGACTCCTTCCCTTTTCGCAGGGAATCTGGAAATCCAGAAGGGGGCCGTAAGTGTTTTGTCCGCTACGCAAGGGATCGCGAAACCCACAGAATCCTGCTGATGGGAAAGAGCGAAAAAAACCCCTTCTTCTTCGGCCCATAGATGCTAGAAAAAAACGTCTTTCTTTTTTTCTCCGGAAAAGCCTTTGGTCCTCGACGAACGGAAAAAGAGGAAAAGGGCCAAGTCCCTCGCCCCTTCCGGCGTCGGCGCCAGGCCTCAGGACTTTGAGGAAGGAAAAAGGGGAAAGAAGAGTCTCTCCCTCCTTCGATTGGGTCCCCTCTGCCATGGACCGCTTCCAGCTAGGAAAAAGCCCACCAAGGCTTCATTATTCTATCTCTTGAGAAGGAAGGAAAAGGAAAGAATCGGCTCTGCGCGATATTTGCCCTTAGGAGGATGGAATTATCCTTCCATCGTGAATCGGATTTTGCGGGGGTGGAAAAAAAGACCTGTTTTTGCTCAAGAAAAGGAATTTGGTTTCTGGGGGTTGTTTAGTTACAGACGGCAATCGGCTTCCGTTGCGCAGGGGGAGAATGTGACTTTAACGTTCATGGGGAGGCCCTATCAACGAGGCCGGAAAGAAACCCTATAATTTCAATCTCTCAGAAGATTTGGTTCGTTACCGCGAACGTAAAAGAAGGGGGGCAGGGGGATGGCAATCTGGGTCACGAAGAAAAGAAGAAGTTCTATAGCCGAAGGGACTAACCTCCCGTCTCTATCCGGGAAAGGGGCGCAGGTGCCGCTGCCTCAAAAGGGACGCAAAGGAATGAAATGTATTGCCGCCCAAGTCGGTGGAGGGTGTCGGGGTGTTCCCATGACGTCGGAGGGCCGACTGATAGGGTTCAGGGGAGGAGCGGAGGGAGGATGGTCTGAACAGCGTCCGGGGAAGACGATTTCTATTTATATTCCCGAAGACTGGCGGAGGAGCTGAATTGCAGGGGTGAAAAAACGATCCTTTTCCTACTAGGAGATCCCTGTCTTCGCCGTGAGGTAGAAAGTTTATATGGCAGGTCGCATTCTCACAAGGGAAATGAAGTGCCTCCAAGCAAGGAAAAGGGAGTTTTGCCCGAGAAGGGGGGCAAAAAACGGGGGGTCATACGGAAAAAGACCGTGCCTAGTTTGGAAGGATATCGATCAATTCGACATTACAAAGGCTGCTCCCCCTTAGAAAGGGGGTGCCTCTCGAAGCACTTGTCATCGCGCCTGCGATGCATGGGGGTCGAGAAGGGTTCCGCTGTACGGGGGAAAGAAGCTCCGAAGTTGTAGAAGAAGCCGCCGAGGAGGCGATTGCTGGGAAAAAAAAAGAGGACCTTCAGGGAAAGACGTGAAGACCCTCCTCCCTAGGAAGAGGAAGTTGACTGGACCAGGTTTCTGCCGCTGACAAAACCCGACGCCTTCTCCTCTTGCGGAGGAAGGACAGGGTGCTGCCTTTTCCCTTAATCGTGGAAAAAGAGAGAAGCCCTTCTCCGGGGATGGTGCCTTCCCTCTTTCTGCCGAGGAAAAGAAAAGTGCCGAAGTTGGAGATGCCAGAGGCGAATTTTTTTCATGAGGCTTGTGTCAAACGGGGGACGCGGTGTCATTATTGTTGATAGGAAAAGGGGCTCCCTGCATTGGAAAAAAGGTGGTCACGGTCATTCTGACTGGGAGAACGTAATCGAAGAGGGGAAGGTACGCGTTAGGATCAGCGAC
>Ga0179593_1236316_pt1 | contig 10042 bp, 10 predicted proteins | sample CZODoug2_1_08_16_FD_185931 | JGI IMG/M metagenome (GOLD analysis project Ga0179593, IMG submission 185931) | Vadose zone soil fungal communities from Angelo Coast Range Reserve, California, USA - CZODoug2_1_08_16fungal (PacBio error correction) | ecosystem: Environmental > Terrestrial > Soil >...
ACCAGGCAAGAAGAAATAACGAAATCAAATCTTGTCCGCAAAGCGCCGCGAAAGAGGGGAGAGTCCGCGTTCGAGCGGAGCTGAACGAGGACGGCGGAGTACAAAACCTGAAACTTTGATCTCGGAAAAAGATCAGAGGAAAAAACCGGAAAATGCCCCAGAGTCGAGAGGAACCGTCCAGCTCGTGCTACACTCAAATAACTGTCGGCAGGAAGCGAAAGGGCTACCGGAAAGAGAAATGGAGACCCTTGGGTCTCCACCAGTCTGGTAAAGTAAAAGACGGTTCCGGGACAGGGAGCCGCGCAGCAACTCTATGAAAGCCGGCCGAAAAAAGAGGTTACGAACATCATGATTAAGGGATGAGGGGGGTGTCTCCGTTGGGTAAAAAGATGCCGCAACAGATCGAAGAAAAAAGGAAACAACCTAACAATAGAGGAGTCGATATCAAGAATAGAAGCGCTGCTCGCGAGAATTCTCTCAGGTAGAAAAAAGGCGGAGGAGGGTTCAAGAAACGCAACCAAACGCTCGACCCCGGCCGGGGACGGCGGGGGATTGTAGAGAGCGCCGGCCTGACATATTCCGAGAACAAATGCATATCGCCAATCGACGACGAAAGAGTGAAAAATCATACGCCCGGATGATTGTGGAGAAGGAAACTGCGTGCGGCCTCAACAAGAATGCAGGACCGTGGAACCCTATTGAATTGTAGTGGGAGGATGACAGACGGACGCGCCCCGGGTTCAATGAAGGCGAGCCCACAAGGGGAAGAGGGGGGAGCGACCAGGCGCCGAAATTGGGAGGATCGGCGCTGGACATCTTGAGCAAGGCCCATGCATGATGACGTGTGAGGGCTAATAAGAGGGAACCAAAAAGCGTACTCGAGGGAACCCACCACCTCAGTGGATAGCTTCGAACAAGGCGGAACGGCGAAAAGCCGAGGTAACGTAGAAAGGGGCGATGAGGTCTACGGCGGGGGGGAAAAAAAGCACGCGCGTAACATGACAGATACATATGAAAAAAGAGCGGTGTTCTCTCTAGGGAAGAAGGTCTTTAAGGAGAAGATCAAAAAAACGGCCTCCTCAAATTCATTGATACACCACACCTCCACCTACGTTCTATGGGAGATGGGCTGTGGTCATCGAACGATGGCAAGGAACCGTCTTCAGAAGACTCGCGAAGTCTTAATCAGCTCGAGGTAATGAAATTCTCTTGCCGATGGGGGAGGCTCTACGTTTGCCTATGATGGATATAGCGCTGGGGAAGCCCGAGGACACGAGTTTGGGGGGGGGGGAGCACTCGAAAAAAAAAAACACTTAACTGAAAGGAGGGGGGGGGAAGGCTAAGGCAGGAGCTCTGGGGAGAAAAAAAGAGGGTTGGGGTCGCATTGTGGTGGTCTTCAGAAAGAAGGGAACTATTAAGACCTGAGGAACTACGTAAAAGAAACTTTGTATGACCTCTGAAAAGATCTGAGCGAAGAAGAGGCGAGTATTCCTAACGTTTTCTTTTAGGAGGAGGTAAGAGGGCTAAGAGGCTCCGGCTTCTATGGGACGCCGGGATGAAGAGGAACTGAAGACGCAACGGAAAAATCAAAGAGGGGCATTAGGTTCTCGGGTGGCTAAAGGGAATGCAGTGTTGCAATGTACTAGATTGGGAAGGTTTCAAAAGGTTTTCACAAAAAAGCGAAACGGGGAAAAGGCAGAGACGACGCGAAGAACGAACCACTCGTAGAACTAGTTAACGCAGACTTACATAGGCGCGAGGACGCTCCCGGTATACCACGTCCCTACGGAGAGGAAAGATGACGACTGCGTGAAGTAGGGGAAAAAGAATTGCCATAATAAGATAAAGAAAAAGAGACAGTCCACGAAGAAGAGACGGCAAATGCTGGAGTACGGGAGAAGAAACGATCTCATAAAAATAAAGTCTTGAAGGCCATGGGGGGATGGGGAAAGGACTTGGGGGACTCCTAGGAGGTCACTCTATCATGTCTTCCGGGAGGATGGGGCATCATCAACGCGTGGGGGGTCTTCAGTGTATTAGAGTAAGTCAAGCTTCATTTCGGTAAAAGAAGAGAACAAGGGATAAAAAAATCGTATTTGTACTAACGAAGCAACGTATTCCAGCGGGTGGGGGGGTCCGACTCCAAAAACATGGGTCCTGGATCAGCGCCACTTGATAAAGAGCAGTGAATTCCCAGCAAAGGAACATGATGGGTGCCGGAGAAACTTGTGCCAAGAGAAGTGGGAATTCGGGAATGATTGGGACAAGAGACAAGAACATGCCGGGGAAGGCTAGATCCGCAATAGGAACAGAGAAAGCGTTGAACAGGGGGAAATGGGGTGGAGAAAGGAGGAACTCCAGGAAAAAAGGATCTTCGATCGGAGGGGTCTTCTATCAAGGAAACCCGGGACGGATGGAGAGTGCGGTTGGCAGAAGGGACCAGGCAGGATCTCGCCTGATGGCGCCTTGGGGGGGGGCTTGATTGTCCTAGAGGCTCCCTTCCGCGAGGAAGAAGGGGTATTACAAAAGTCCGGACCGAGCTGGGGAAAAAACTATACCTGGGGACACGCTCACCGAGACCCTCAAACCCATCGGCAGCAGCTTGGAATGCCGCAACAATCGGGGAAATAGTACGGGATAAAGCACGGTCCATCAAGGGGCAAGTAAAATGTGGACGGTAGGAAAGAAGAGTAGGGAAAAGAAAAAGGGAGAAAGGTCCAAGGTAACAGAGAACGCGCTGAGGGGGGGGCATCTTGTTGCAAATTACAGCGAAAACTCAACCTTCCTCGCTTTCAAACGACTCAGGCGGATCGCTCGGGTCTAAAAGCACGAAATTCGGTAGGTCGTCGATCGGAAGGCCGAGAATGGACCAGTATCAGCAGGCGGAGTTGCAAAATGACGTCAGGAAAGATGGGGGATTTGGAAAACCTGGTCGAGGTAGGAAACGCGAGAAAACCTCCTAGTAGATCTAAATACCCATAAAGGACCGCCCGTAATCAGCGTAGCCTCGGTATCAGAGCGGAGACCATTTCCATGAATGAATGGGGCCGGCCTACCTCCAGGTGGATGTGCAAAAACTGAATCGAATGCGATGTGTATTAAAACACCACAGGAAAAAGAGAAGGGGCGGGTATGGGGCCGCCCCCACGATAGGGGCAGGCTTGCCTTCTCCTCGCCGACATGAGCGAGATATGGTGCGGGTCTCGAAAACAAGACAAGGAGGAAAGGAAAAAGATCCAAAGAAAAGAAAAGGTGATACTAAGGGCGATGAAGGCAAAATGCACCCGATCGGAAAAGGAAACTACCGGAACGGTCGATGGATCCATGTGTGACGAAAACAGCTCAAAGCAGTGGGGAAAGAGACTGGAGGAGGGACAAAAGCAGAAAGGATGGTCATCACGCACTTTTGACCGATCACGGGAGAGGGGCTTTTGCGAGCTGAGGGAGATGAGGAAAAAAGAACATCAAGGGGGGTTTTTTTAACAACGGTCGAATACCTAGACCATCCTAAAAGAGCTGGAGGGGGGGTCACCCACCGTCTTCACGAATGTGAAAAGCAAAAAGGCTACTGTGTCAGATCTAATAGTAAGAACGCCAAAAGAAGATAGACTATTGCCACGGTTACGTGGGCGTACGAAACCGAAGCTGATCAGGAATATGATGGAACGCGGAGGAAGGAACTTGGAAAGTCTGGGTGGAAGGAAAAAAGTAATTCGGAAGGACGCGGAAAAGGGGAGAAAAGGTCTCCAGAATCACTACACCTACATTGAATACACTTACAAAAAGGACACCACGGTAAAATTCAAGAGTACGATAAAAGAGCGGGTCGGACAGGTCAAGATTGGGGTTGCAGAAGGGTCATAGTTGAGCTTGAACCAAACTGGGAAGTTCCACGAAATCGCGAAAGAGTAAAAAGTCAAAGAGATGGTAGAAGGGAGAGGCATAAAACACAAAGCTATTTCCGGAGATGATAAGTCACCTGTCGGGTCCCCAGAGCCGCAAAAGAGACGAAACAAAACTAAACTGGGTTTAGGCAGAAGAAGTCACAGCAGTCATGCGAGGGATAGCGGTATCAACACTCCATGTGAAACGTTCAACAGCAGTTGGCAGTGGGGAACTTGTAGCGAAGGAAGAAGGACGCTAATTGTAGAGAGAACTTACAAGAATAACAGGGGAACGGGGGAACCCCGTCGAGGGGTCAAAAGCGCTACGAACTTAAAGAAAAGGTCGTCATGCTGGAAAAGAAAATCACTGGCGAAAGAATTCGGTATAACTTTCAAAGATCGCCTGGCAGACGGGCCGCTAGAGGAAAAAACTACGAATTACTAACGGCGAGCTGAAAAAAGAGGCGGGGAGCTCAGAAAAACAGGGAACCCAGTCAAGCCGAGCCGCCGAGTCGCTGAGAGGAAAGGGCAGGGAATGCCCGGAAGGCCTACGAAGCCAGGAGCATAAAACCTAATCTCTTTAGAAGCGACGGTGGGGGAGGGGGAGAATCGTCCGCAAGAAGTAAGAAGTGCGGGGAGGAGTCATGAAGACTTATATAAGGGGGCAAGCCCGGCTTGGAAGGAAAGGAAACTGAGGGGCCTGTCCAGGAGGGATCCAGAAAAGGGGCAAAGGGGAGACCCTTGGAACGATCGCGCGAGTTAAAGAGCTTTTAAAATTAGACTATGGGGGGGGGATGAGCGCGATGCCGGAAAAGAAGGGCGGGGGCGAGGGAACATGGGTCCGGAAAACATACTACCAGAAAAAAAAAAGCATTCCCGGCCGGGCCAGCTAAGAACATAAAGAACGATGGCTCTAGCGCAGCGCCTGTAATCTCTTCGGTCCCTGAATCGAAACGCACGGGACAACACTGGTCTATACTGCAGCGGGAACGTCGAATAAGACCAGACCTCGCGCGATCAGTCAAGACTTCTCATTTTCACTTATTAGAAGAGAGGGGCGACGCGTAGAGAGTTCATATCTCATCAAAAAGGGCTACCCACTACGTGTCGAGCCCCGCGAAGAGTCGAAAGCAGGAAAAAAAATACTAATAAAGGGGGAGCGGGCAGGGACTCATTTTACACTCGCCGGTCTGTATTTGAGGAAAAAAGCGTATTAGGGGTCTCGCGCTGGAAATTTCTGAGGTGTGGGGGGGGGGACGCATCAACGAGGTCCAAAAAACAAAACTTCGAGCTGAATTAACTCGGGCTTCTTACTGTGACTGTCCTAAAGAATTTTCCTAGGACTTTCTGTTCTCTACGTACGTACGATGCTGCAGTCTTCTCGTTTCGAACAAAAGGAAAAATGACTACTGGCAGGGGAGGTGTAAGAACGTTAATCTCCTCTATGAGTTTATTTTAAGGTTGATCGGACAAAGCGACGGACAAAAAAGCAATTAATGCGGTAAGACAAACCGTATCGTGAGTGACAAAGCTCACTTTCCCGTCGGAAGTGGTACAGGGGAGGGGGAGCCTTCGTCGCTAAGGAGAAGTCATCGCGGCTCAGGGCGCTTGCAGAAGGAAAAAAAAAAGGGATTCACGTAGCCACCATAAGAAGTGAGGGGAAGCTCAGGGTGTCTGGTGCGCTGGCTTGACACTGGAATCCTCTCTCCTGGACCTGCAACTCTTACTCCAATGATATTCTTATCCTGGGAGGGGGACTCTACAGTAGAAAGGAAAAAAACTGAGAGACCCGTATCAGACGGGAAAAAAAAAAAAAAAAAAAACCCCGGACTCTCTGGAGCAGACTGGTGGCAGCCGCTAAAGACCGGCGCGTCCAAGTCTACTCACTAAAGGAAACTCGCCTTCCTGTTTCTTTGGACGCGATAGGGCTGGGAGGAAGCACGAAAGGACACAGCTCACACATCACTCCGACGAGTGAATTATGCCTGCAAAGGGCACGCTCTCGAGGCATCTGGTCTGAGGGTCGATGCACTGAAGAGGAAGCAGCCTAGGGAGTCGAACAACGCAACGGCACCTCAGCGCGAATGCCGAGCGGGGGTCTGCTCGGTTAGAAGGTGGGGGAAATAAGCTGGCACCCTCGCTACGAGTGTGGTGGACGAGCAGAACCTCGATAGTTCTCACCAGTCTACGTCGCAAGCAGATCAAAAGGAACTGACCACATCTAGGGTGGACTGGAGAGGCAAGGAAGATCTAAGAAAGTAGCTCATCCCCAGTCTCTTGTCTCACTCGATGTGCGGAGAATCACGGGGGGGGGGTTACTGAGGAGAGAGGGAATCACTGGGAGAGGGAGGGTTGTCATAACAAAAAGTCTGGTCAGCCGCGCAAGAAAGCTGCGCGAGCTTGCTAGGTCGGATCACCTTCCCCTTGCCCCGTGGCCTCTCAACAGGGCTCGGTGTAGCAGACCCGAGTCCTAGACCTAGCATGAGGCCTAGGCCAGAGGGCAGACGCGGCTGGACGAGAAACAACGGCTCGCTGACGACCTACATTCGCTGATTGAACAGAGGGGAGCAGAAATCAGAGCCAAGCAGAGCCACTCGCTGTCGCGGCGGGGTTCCGGGACTCGGCCAGTCACAGGCAGGAGTAAGCGCGTTTTTGCTCGCCGCGGTGACCCACCCAGAGGCAAAGAGCAGACTGAGCGTAAAAAAACAGAGAGAAACCGACGTTAAGGCACAATCCGAAAAGAATGGCGTGCCTCAAAGAGAGTAGAAAAGCCCCGGGAAGGAGCCGCCGGAAGACGAAAACTAACTCGACTACGGGCAACGTTAGGGCGATCGCCAGCGGGGACGCCGTTTAGGGGAAACGGCCGGTGCATAGAGCTCAACAACACAAAGAGGAAGGAAGACATGAAAGCACGAGCAAGAAATGAGAAAGGAAGACACCGAGGAAAGCGCGCCGAGCGCAGGCCGGGGAAGGGGAAAGAATCCGCCGCCTGCATAGACGACTATCACGCAAAAACTGCAATTGAGAAGGATCTCGGAGAGAAAACGTACAGGCGAGACGAGATCGGGAAAAGCAGGAGGAAGCGTAACGGAGCGCCGAAATAGAAGAAGCAGTTTAAAACGCCATGAGGGGAACCGTACAAGGGACGGAAAACCGGTTGAAAAAAAGAGCGCATAAACGCGAAGGACCCTCCTTAACAAAGCTCGGAAGGAAAAAATGATCTGGATCAGGTCGCCTATATCCTCACAAAGCGAAAGAAAAAAGACAACCACGAACATCAGGAACACGAGACAGGAACCCCAGAGTAGTAACGCTGCGAATTCGACTCAATCTAAACTGAAGATGATCTCAGGAAGGGCTTCGGCAGGGTTAAACATAAAAACAACTCGAAACTCGCGAGGACGCAAGCAGTGGATTACGAGGGTTTGGGAGTGTAGTAGAAAAGGGAGCCGGCCTTCAGAGATAAAAAAAGCCGAGGAGATCGGGGAAAAAAGCAGCTAGAAACTCTAGCCAGGGCCGGATGAGGGGGGGGGTGATTGGGAACGAGTTTTCCGGACGAGAAACCGCACGAAAAGCATACCCTCCGGTGGGGAAGTTCGGGAAAGATGACAAAAATGCGAAAAAAAACGGTTAGGAGCTCTCGACACAAACCATCTCGGCAAAAAAAAGAGACGCAGCCTCAGTTTTGGGCGCTACCGTCGAGGTCAAAGATCTAAAGCGCCGACCCCCAATCTTGCGTTCGGCAAAATCACTCGCTGGGGCCCTCACCGCAGCTAACGTCAGTCCGCACACAAAAAAACGTTGGAGGTCGGTCGAAAAGCAGAAAACGAGTCCACTCAGTCTTGGAAACGCTAACGGAAAAATGTCTCGGCTTGACAGACCGAAAAGAGCAAAGGGAACAGAAGAAACGACGTACCCACCCAGCTTCGTTTTCAAGAGGACGAGTACTTGCGAAAGAGGGATCTAAAAAAAAAAACAAACGGCCTCCTCTTCCGATTCAAAAAAAGAACAAAAACAATCAGAGCGTGGCGAAGGGGGGGAAAAAGTCCTCGAAAACTAATAGTCGAATTCCCTTGAATCTGAGAATCACTTCGACGAAGTGCTTTAAGAGCGGAGGTCGTAAGGAGGGGGGGGAGTGGTTGGTGAAAAATGCAAGCGGATTCTGATAGGAAAAAATCAAGTCACCTCCGAAAGCGCTTTTTTGTCGCCACTCCGCGACGATATGATCCCAGCGGCGGAACCTGCTCGACATGTACTCGGAATCGACAAAACACGTAGTGTTCTCAATTGGGGGTAGGGATCATCTGCACAAAGGATCCGTCTAGACGCGGAAGAGGGCCTTGGGACGCCTCGTGAAAAAAGCGGTCGCGGAGCGGCGAAAAAGATATATTAATCAGGGGTAAAGGGATTAGGCGTTCCAGGCCAAGAAAAGAAAAAGGACGCTAGAAGGAAAATCGAGGGTCTACGGCGCGCCCGCTCTACTAAGAGGACGGGGGGAAGGCCGGGTGAGGGTGCTCTATTCGCCTGGGACGAAGGGTGTTAAACAAGCGCGTATGGGGGAAGTGCAAACAACTTAAAACCGCAAAATCAAAGCACGAGCTCGCGAAAAAAATCGATAACTCTGGTAAAAGAAGCGGAACCGCTCGCGAGCCGCTTCCACGTTAGGACCACTTAACTAAGGGAAAAAAAGAGTAACTGGGAAAAAAGGCGGAGACGTGGGACGTTTGAATGGAAAAAAGTCTTGAGTACCAAAAAGCGAGCCGGATCTACAGAAGTCCCAACCTAAGCCCTTAAGGGGGAGGGAACGATAGTAAAACAAAAAACGGCGCTGAAAAAAAATCGGAACTCCATCCTGTGGGAGTTCGGAATGAACTGTTGTCCTAACTACGGGGAAGCCTCAAGAAGGGACCGGGCGCGGCAGGCACTCAAAAAAAAAAAGTGGGTCGGAATGGAGAAATCTTCTCTCAAACTCAAGTGTCAGCTCGCTGAGAACGTAATCGTATTTGGTAATAGGGAATCAAAAACGTAGGAAAGAGATACCCTCACTGACCATGCAAGCTAAGAACCAAACGTGATCGATTCTCAACCATTACAAAAATGGTTGAAGGGAGGGAGGGCTGTGAAAAAGGGCGGGGGGGGATCCGGGAGAGATTGAAGGTGAAATCAAATAGTACAAGAAGGGGATCGGATATGGACCAGTAATGTGAAAAACACACATCATGAAGGGGACCCAGGATGGAGAATCGAAGACAGCCATATCTTTCGTTCGAATGGGAGAGAGCGGTACAAAACCGTCTTGTTCTTCTGGGAGGTTGGGACTCTAAATGGGACGGAATGTTTCAGGGGGGGGATCATCAAACGAAATAAAAGAGGGGCGGAATGCCGGAAGAGGCAAAGTATCGGGACGGGGACGGAGTAACAGAAAAAGAATTAATCGGGGCGAGAAAGCACGTGGGGGGAAAAAGCGCAAACGCCCCTCCGGCATACCCCCGCCTACTTAAAATAACTTATGTGGCGCGATCCTCGGGAAAGGGCGCGTAAAGGAAAAAAATTAAGGGTGCGGGGGGGAAAGGGGGTGTAACGGGTAGTAATAGAAAGAAAGGTGGGGGGGCGTTTAGGGGGGGCTCTTGAAAAAAAATTACCAGAGCAGAGGATGATGATTGGTAATGGGTTGGAAAAGGCCATGAGCGGAAAAGGAGAAACATTCCAGAGGGAGGACTCCAATCACCTCTTAAAGGATATAGAGGGGAAAAACTCCCAAGGAAACAGAAGGGGCATAGTCTCAGGCGGTCGGGGTGACTCTAAAAAAGCTTAGTATGAAAACCAATTATCGGGGAGATGAAAAAAAAGACGTGCGAAAGAAAGGTGCCGCTGTGGGGAGAGGGGGAAGCGAGTACCAACGAAACGATGTAGGGGATAAAAGAGTCAGGAGAAAACTTCCGAGGGACGCTCTGATCAACATGAGAGGCCTGTCTGATTACGCTGCAATGCAAAAATTTCCCTAGCTGGTCCTCCTTCTCGATGAAGTTGACAAACGCCCTCTGTCTTCAAAGGCGGACCATAGGGGACTGTAGGGGGGCTACGTAGCAAAAGGGGCATCCCGTGGCAAGCCTGATCCGACGATAAGAGCAGAACCGTCTCAAGGGGCGTGGGAAAAG
>Ga0179593_1288924_pt1 | contig 10042 bp, 9 predicted proteins | sample CZODoug2_1_08_16_FD_185931 | JGI IMG/M metagenome (GOLD analysis project Ga0179593, IMG submission 185931) | Vadose zone soil fungal communities from Angelo Coast Range Reserve, California, USA - CZODoug2_1_08_16fungal (PacBio error correction) | ecosystem: Environmental > Terrestrial > Soil >...
AGGGGCGCCGCAACCAGAGAGGGAAGACTCAGCAATTCCGACAATGCAGAAAGTAGAACCCCTGTATATTGGGGGGTTGAGATAATGTTGGCAACCTGGCTGCAAAGCTAAAAAGTCAATCTATCGGCCCCTGACAAGGAGAAGACAAGGTATCCGGTACAGAATGAAACGGCAGCTTATTCAATTAAAAAGAATTGGGGTAGTGGTGGCAACGAACCATGGACAGACGCGGTCGGAGATGTCGAGGGGAGCCAGTAGGCCCATGCCCAGCTGGAAAAACCAGGTCCCGCACACACGGGACCCTTAAGGTAAAGAAAAAGGGCGCGATGAGAAAACCAAAAATCGCGGTTTCCCGGGGAACGGGGCCACTGGCCAGGAAAAACAAAAGTCATTAGGGGATCAGAAAGAAACTCGTGTATGTTTATCGAGGACGTGCGGGATGCGGACAGTGTTGGGGACAGGGTTGCTGTCGCGGGACAAGACATCCCAGATCCCTGAAGGTTCTAGGGGGAAGAACCCAGGAGTCACTTAATTACTGTAAACTCTTAGGGGGATTCCAAAAACTTGAGGATTACCTATGTCGAATGAGACCGGGAAGCAGCCGGCAGGAAACATTCAAGAAATAATTGTGGAAGAAAGGGACGTGAATGATATACTCTAGAAGACAGGTCTAGAAACTGGAGATCTTGGTAATAATTCAGATCTTAGAAGGAGAGAGAAAAAAGGAAGACCAAGAAGAAGGCTAGATACAACTCATGCTGCAAGAGAATGGGGGCGGAGAATCTGCAAGAGGTGCTGTCACATACGAAGGATGACGTTTGTCGACCAACTGAAAAACCACTTGGAGCTTTTCTTGTTGAGTGGATCGTCAACAAATCTAAGCGCGTCCCGGGCCAAGGTTAATTGATTAAATTCAGGGTCTAACGAAAGCGCGAGATCGAAGCCGTCTCATCCTCCGTGCAATAGCAGGCCCGTTCGTTGCGCGACTCCGACCAAACACGGCCTCCAGGAGCGGACGTGAGGTTCGGGGCCATGGGACCTTAAAAAACCCCATGACACCCTGAACACTTCTACAAGTCGGGGAAAATATATACACCTGTGCATAAAGAAACTAAGCGCTGAGACCATGCAGACGAGTGAAGACCTTAAAACCAGAAGAAGTCTTCGGCGTTACCGCATAGGTCTGTGGCTTTTCTGACAACGAGAAAAGGAAAGGAAATAGGAACTCCAAATAAAAACAAGATTGTTTGGGAAGACTTCGAGATGAAAGGGGTTCAAGAGGGATAATGGGGAGGGTCGTGGACCCTTCTTAAGCAGCGGCAAGAATCGTATCGCAGGCAAGTGAGTCGCACGCAACCCGTCCGATTCAAAAAGTGGTCAGGCAGCGGGGGTTAAAGGCGGGGGGGGAGGGGAAAAGAGGACTCACAATTTTCGCCAGACGGTACTGACGGTCGAGTAAGCAATAATTGTGGGGGGGGGCATCTTCGCGTAAACAGAGATATGAGAGAAAAGGAAAGAGGGACAAAGGATCGTTATTCAGGTCTTCTGCGAGACGGCAGGGGGAGAAAACCTTACCAAATGGAAAGGGCCAGGATAAGGGAACGAGCAACCCTGACACCCCGGATGCGCGTGAGGTGGAACGAAGGGGCAGTCAAACACGCGAAGTACGTCTTTTGTGGGTAAACAAAACACGGCAGCGCCCCAAAAGCAACGAAAAAAAGCCGCAGGTCAAAGGAAAAGGGAAGAATAGGAAACACACAGAGAACATATTCCAACTTACGAAAGGAACAACTAGGGAGCGGTCGAAGGTGACACCCGGAGGAAAAAGCTTTTCAAACGGTTCATGGGGGGGGTGAGGAAGACATCTTCAACACGCATTCGAGACGTCAGAACAGACCGAATATCGAGGTGCATGGAACTCGGGCGGTCATCAGGCAATTGGACCGGGGTGCCAACAGTTTGTTGGTACTCCACAATGGGGGTGGGGGGGTAGGCCTCGGCCAAGTGAGAAATATTTGGGTGGTTTCCATGAGCCAAGCCTCCCGGGTCGCAACGAGGCAACTGTTTGTCCCGGGTGAAGTGGTCGAAACATCCAGGGAACTCTATGATGAAACACCTCTCGAAGTAGACAAGCGCGGTCTTGGTTGGGAAAGGATTCAAGAACGTGGGGGAGGGTTAAAAACTCACGCACATGGAGGTGGACCGGGCAGGGGGAGAGTAGTTCTGGCAAGTCCCAAGCTGCGTGTTCTGCTTCCGTGGGGAATCACGGGGCGGTCAGATAAGGACCATGCTCGACGGACTGAGTTGTCTGGGGACTTGTCGAAGGGGGTACCAACCAAGCAAACTACAGTCGATCGCTTGAAAAGGCACCCAGTAATCAAACATCCAAGAGAGCGGGGTTTGTGTAATGCTTGACCTTATGGGAATTGGACAGACACCGGAATGGCCGGTAGTGAAACTGAAGGGTCATCAAGTGCAAAAAAGGTGCGAATTTGAAAGGGTCATGTATAGGGATGGGCGTTTTCTCGTCAAGAGAAATCAAATTATTTCTAAACGTACGTAGGCCGGGCGGACGACTCCAGGTGGGCAGCCTGGTCACGACGACGCTTTCGGGCCGCAAACCGCCGGGGGACCCAATAGAAGAGGTTAGGAGAGACCTCTTTCACTAGGAGAGAAGGTGAACCGACTGTCGTGCAAGGGGGGGGTGGACCTGTCCCCTAAAAGGCCTTGATGGAAGAGTGAAATGAAGAGATAAGTGGATATCGAATCTTGAATGGGGGGTATCGGGGACATTTTCCGAATAGATAGAAAAGCAAGATAAAGCTCGTAAAAACGGGGGGAAAGAAGAAAGGGGTCGAACTTGGTTGGGAAAAAGGGGGTGAACTTCGGAAAATCGCGTTTTACGCTTAGTTCGAAACTTAAAAAAACAAGGGAGTGTCTATGAGAATCGCCAATGGGGGGGTACGGTCATAGTACTGAAGTTCACACGCCCCCTTAAACCGTGAAGCGAAAGACAGGTCTATGGAACCAAGGTTGACAGTCTAGCAAGGAAACTCTTCCGGTTGCCTGATAAAATTTAGGACGAGGGTTCGCTCGAACAATTTCGGAAACAAATTTCGGCTATCGATATACCAGAAAGAAAGTCTAAGTACGGGAAGGTGTGGAGACAAAAGTCAATAGAAAGGGGATGGGCAGCAGCGGGGCCCGAGCAGAAGTAGAGGTGGAGCGTCTCGTGGAAGAGCGAGGGGGGGTCAAGTATGATCCTTTTTCTATCGAACGAGCCGTCAGAAGGGCAAGGCGTCAAAAAAGGGAGAAATATAGTCTTATAGACTTAGGGAAGTAAAAAAAACAAACATAAAATTGTCCCGCAAAGGAACTGCGAACTGGGAGCAAGAAGGTGCGACAAAAAAGGGCGAAGCTGACGGACTCCAAAAGGTATTGGAAATCCAAAACACGACTGTTCTACATGCCTTAGAACTAAAACCGGGGATCGAGAGAAAGGTAGAAGCTGCACTCTGGTGGGGGAAAACACTGCTGACTTAAAAGGAAGGACCTTCAAGCCGTCCATCCACAGACCTATCTAGATACCGTATCCTGTGACGTTTCATTATCCCGAACTGGAACGGGTGGGGGGGTGTGCTTGGCCAGAAATTCACAACCGTGAATGACCGCTCTCAGAGAAATGGGGTAAGGAACTTTTAAAGTGGCTGTGATCGAAGTGGCAACTAAAACATGGGGACATGCAAGCGGACATACTTAGGAAATGCACTAGAATACAAATTTCAGGTCGAAGGACTGACAGAAAACCAAAAAAAACAACTAGGAAGAAATGAAAATCAATTCCCGCTCGGTTCAATGAATGTGAGGGAGTTCCGATGCTCCGCTGCCGGGGGTCAGGGCAGATGAGGTTGTACTTGTCTCCGCTGCGAAAGGCGGAGCGTCAAAAATGAGCTCAAACAAAGAGCGGTTCATAATCTTGCATTAGAGTGAAGCGTGGTTGTAGGCCTTGGAGCTGGTTAAGCAACCCCGCAGCGTGGAGAAAAATCGAAAAGGAACAAAGAGAGAATACAACGAGGCAGTTGCAGCTTTGCACAGAGAAGACGGCCAGACTAACAAAAGGAGAAACTAGGACCACTTGGTATGGATGGGGTTTTACATCGAAATTTTTGCGGAGGCCGGTGCATCGGAGGACAGGAGCGAGACCGACAGCAGAAAAGATGCGTAAAGACACCATGAGTCCTTCTGACAAGAGCGGAAATTCTCGAAATTATGCAGTTTCAAAATTACACCCGCCCGCATCTCAAGTGTTACTAGGGTCCATCTGTTCCATTCAAACATTTCAGCCACTGAGACGGGGTTTCTATATCCACCTTAACACCCTTTCCACTTTCACTTTCCCAATCGCTTCGACAAATGCGAATCGGGGCGACGGTATGATCCGGCTCATCTTTTTCCAGTCTAATAACATCGGGATGAGGCTGAAAGAAGAGGGACGCTTCTCCGCCCTCCGCGCCTACCACCCGGATACTGGGAGTGTACTGCGTGGGCCATTTGGGGGTCGAAGCAGAGGTGTGACACAGCTGAAGCTTACTCTTAAGGGTTGCTAGACTCAAATAAGTCATTTGGTCTGAGTGTAGTCAGAAGGGGACGTGCGAGGGAATTTTGGTAGTTCGGTTTTGGAGGTGCAGGAGCGTACGGATTGGGTAAAGGGAGGGAGACGCAGTAAGTAGAGAGCGAATATGGGCGGGTGCTCAAAGACTTTTCCCTGACTAGTAGTGACAATCCGAAGCCAGTCCGCTATGAAAAAAATTAGATACGATGCCACACAAAGGGTGTGTCCCCGCTTGGGTCTGTCGGGCGGCTGTAGTAGATGGGCTAACGATCTGGCGGGTCAAAAGGCATCTGGTCTTTTGCGTAGGAGGTCGCCGCAAGGGGGAGATAGGGGACCCCAATGCTGGTGGGAAGCCGGATTAACAGTGGCCGTCGCCGCGGTGGCGAGTGGGGTGAGCTTCGGAAAATTTATTGGCACGATGGGGAGACGTGAGTACGACTTGAGGTAAATCCACTCCACTGAAGCAGCCTCCAACCCCCACCGGTTCGCTTGACCTTGGGTCCCTCTGCTTAACTATAACCGATTGGCAATCAGGGGGTTTCCCGTCTCTCCAATAGAGCCTGTATGGCATCGAATGTTCCATCTTACGATTAAGTAAAGAAGAAGGTAGGAAAGTTTTGAGGATACAACGAGGCAGAGCACTATAAGTAATTTACTTTCAATCAATCGTTCACACGATCTGACTTTTTGTCCAAAATATCGGGGGGGGGGGGGGGGGGGTGGGGGGTTGTGGGGGGTGGGGGGGGGGGGGGGGGGGGGGGGGGGGGGGGGGGGGTGGGGAGGTTAATCTAGCTTTTGTCATTCTATTGTTATTGTCTGGAATCTAGGGGAAGTCGGGCCGCCTCACGATGAAAAAAAGTCTAAGAAAAGACCTAAAGAGCGAATTGGACAGGCCAGAAGGGGCTGTCATCGCAACAAAGGACAAGTGAATAAAAAAAGGATCGAGACAGTTTTTGGTTAGATGTTAGCGAAAAAGGAAGAAAAGAGAAAAACGTCAATTGTGCGAAGAGAAAAAGAAGAACCGATGTTTTCAGAGTGCGAAGAATCGCGACTAAAATTCGAAATTTCAAAGGTAAACCCAAGAAAGTGTATATCGGCCGACGTGGCGTTTCTCAAAGAAAGTCCGATGCAGCATAGCTTGCACGATACAACGCAAGGGAACCACTTTGAGGGCTTCGTGACCCGGGGATGCCCAAGGAGTTCGAACAATCTGGGCGCAGAAAGCAGGAGCGTAATCGAAAGGGTCATGGTAAGGCTGCACGAAGGGGTCAGAGCAGAACCGGGAAAAGGAAGATGACCATCAGTCAGCTCATAAAGAATAGGGGCTTTAGAGGACTTGAATGTCGGTACCTCCATTACATTACGTCGAGAACTTTGGGAGGGACAGCCGCTTGAGGAATACGTCGATAGACTACTGGATACAAATAAGGGTGGAGCTCAAACTGCAAAAGGGTGGGACTAATTGCGTATGGGGGGAAGAAACTTCATGAATGGAAAAAAAAGTACGGGTAAACGGACGCTAAAAAGGCGAGTGATGGATCGTCGGAATGGTGGAAAGGAAAGTCCTCAGTGCGTTAGGCCTGGGGAAACAACCGCACGCCAAAACCACGCCAAAATCACCACTGCCGTCAGGATATGTCATCCCCACATAATTCACGAAGAAAGCAAACGCAAAGGACTTACGTGGCGATTTGTCCATACTACGAAAAAGGCGAAGGGGGGTCAAAACCTTAAATGGCAATTATAACATGTACAAAAAGGTGACTCTTCCGGAATCGGAAACCCAGGAAAAGAATCGAAAAGGGTAAGCACTTCTCCGGGAATCAAAGAAAGGGTGAGTGGTTACGGGGGACGAACTTGTTTTGCGTTCAAAAACGCAAGGGGGTTTTGTGGTCAGCACAAAACTCAGAAAGAAAAGGTGGGTTTACGGAAGTGGTAAAGTCTAGACGACGCAGGGGGGGTCAGAGGGGGGAGGCGCCGACCACGGAAAAGGGTCCTGATGACACAGACGAGCAGAATGTTGAGGAAACCGAGAGCGTCAGTGGGGACGATGGCCGGAAGGTCACGTGGTTGGTCTTCCTCAAGTCCAAGGGAGGGGGGGGGAAAGCTTGAATATCGGGGGGGGGAAGATCGACACGGCGTGGCTGGGAACGGTCAGAGCCCGGTGAATCATCTTAGGGAGGATTTACATATCCATGCAAATCGACATGTCTGTTAGGGTTGGCGTGGGGAGGGAAAGACAGGGTTATCTCCGCAGCGAAAAAGGGGTAATGCACCATAGAGATCCAGGCGAAAAGGAAGGTGGGGGAGGGAGGTGAAGGAGGTTGTACTGGGGAACATGGCTTCAACTGAATTAAGAAGCTGTTAAAAATGCTTGGGAAGGATCGTCTGAAAAAGGCGGAAAGGGGGGGGAGAGCAGGGGAAGGAGACGCTTTCCTCGGAAAAAAAGAAAAACAAATGCGAAGAAACCGTAATAGGTCAAAGGAGCTAAAACAAGGGGGGTTAAGGGTCATCAAACAAACCTCTGAAGGGGTAAGAAAAAAACAAAAGCCATGTTCCCCTGGAATGTTGAGAGGAAGATGAGAAAGAAAAAAGGTGCCGAGAAAGTCTTGAAGCGGGGGATAAGCCTGGTCCCGAAACAACTGAGTTATTGAGGGGGGGAACCGGGGGGAGATCAATCACGGCAAAAAAAAGGGGGGGTTGAACGGTGGCCAAGAGGCCGGAAACCTGCTGCAAAAAATAGACACTTTTAGAAAAAAAAAATCAAAGCCTAACACAGCCAAGAATGGCGTCTGTGGGGACACATTGTGTGAAAGGCTAAAAAAGAGTTTCTGAGAGAAAGAAATCAGGAAAAAGGGGTCGAAACCGAGAAAGGGGGGGGGCGATTCCTGTCGCAAATTGTTATAAATTGTTTACGGGATCGCAAGTTCCAGCGCCCCCTTCAATGAAGGCGGACTCCTCAGACTAAGGTCCCGCAGTCCTTACCTTGAGAGAAAAGGCAAACTCTGATGCGGATAACAAGTCGTAGCGTAGAGGGTGTAGCTCAACCTAATGTAAAAATCAGCCGAAAGCGGGGGAGAAGCGAAAACGTGCAAAAAGCAGAAAGAATCGCAGAAAGAGCAGACCTGTTGAGGTGGGTCACAACACGGGGGACGATAAGATCAATAGAAGGGACCCGAGACAATCAAGGAGCCCGGGGGAGGAGAAGAGGGAAAGCACGGTAGAGTTGGAACCTGGGTCTCCGAGACTTAAAACAATACGTGGCACAACAAAGAAGCCAGTTGAACCCATGTCAAGGGATGAGTTTCAGGAAGGAACTGGAAAAGAGAACGAGGTTCAACCGGAGGCCGCCTTCTTCAGGAGCCTTTCCCAGATCGAAGAGCGGACCCCGCCAATTTGGATTGGGAAGAAAGAAGATACGAGTTCTTCCTCAGTTACTCCCAATAGGGTCAGGAGGGCCAGCGGGTGGCCTGCGAACTGAAGCACATAGGGAACTCTGCCAACACTTACCGTAGTTATCAACCCACGATTCACAGACGAGCATTCGTGTCAGCAAAACCTCACTTTGCATGTTGGGGCAGGGTTGGGTTTCGGAAATGGAAAGAAAAATGATTTCCAGGACAACATAGCGAAGTGGTATGAACACGGTGGGGGAAAGACAAGGGGGGGGGGGGGCCATGCGTAGGATCACCCCTACATTGGGGAACAAGGGGGGGGAAGGGACATGGTTACCAATCTGCAAAGGACCACATCCCACGCGGAAAGGGCCCAAATCCTACATGAGGCTGGGAGAGGTCGCAAGCTCTGTTCACTTACTAGGGGGTAGGTTCCTGCAGATTGCAGGAGGGGGCGCAAAGAAGATAATGTACTGTTGGAAGGAAAATGAGAGTAACCAATAGAGAAAAATTTTTCATAAAGTTTCTAACCGGGCGGGGAGCTTGGGGGAGGTGGGGGTATTCGGGGTCAACTCTGATAAGCCGGGGCGCTTCAAAACAAGAAGGGAGAAAATGACAGAAATCTCGCAACAACGCGGTGGACAGATTGCAACCACGAAAGACTAACGCGAATAGGAGAGGAAGGGAAAAACTTTTGGAAGGGTGGGTGTTGAAAATAGAACTCTGCTGCAACGGAACAAAAGGAAACAATCTAGTCGCGGAACCTGGGGGAGAAGCTTCAAGAGGGGACTAATCTGAATGCTGAACAAAAGCGGATGGCCTGAAAGTGCCAAAACGAATTTTTGGGCGGGCGGTAGAAGAACGTTCAAGCTTCGAACGAAGTGGAATTTCTAAAGATACATGGACATCCTTTCCCAGACGGGGATTGCCAATAACATCCAAAGTCCAACTTGGAAGGTAAAAGGGTTAACTGGGGGTAAACTGCGATGCATGGCAAGTCCAGGGGGCCTGGAAGGGGCCCATAAGGGCCAAGTCAAAAAACATGAGAAGTAAAATTGAAAGAAGGCGATTGAGTGGATCGGGCTTGTAGAAAGGTATGTGAGTGCTTCGATGTTCTCAGGCCACCGCAGTCGCAAGAACTATTATTAACATGATGCACAGGCAATGAGGAAAGAATCGGTAACTGAGAAGTGGCTTACAAATGAACCTTGACCAGGAAAGGGTACCGCAGAGCAAGGGACGGGCAGCGCGCCTACCTGGAAAACATAGGGCGATGGGGGGAAGTAAGAAGGGAATTAGGGCGGTAACCGGTAAGTCAGAGTCCGGAGGGTACCCCGGGTGTCTCTTTGGCCGCCGTGATTTTAGTCCGGAGCGGTATAACAAGGAATCCAACGAAAGGCTTTAGGGGGATACAAAGAACAGGCGGTGATTCCGCGGGGGTCCGGCTTGATGGGCATGAATCGAAGGTTGTGACCAACGAGTCCAGCGAGATTTTGAAGCGATTGATGGATGGATCAAGTTCCAGTCAGGGGTCGAGTCCCTAGCAGATGCTGCTAAAAAGTCGTGGAAGGAAAAGGGGACGAGACGAAGATGATGGATGTCCAAGGCAAAGTGGGCTAGCACTCAATAGGGAGAGAAGACCACTAGGAGGATCATGGGTGAGGTGGAGGGGAATTTCTCTATAAAGGAAAACGAAGGGGAAGAGGGATCGACCCACATGGGTAGAGGGAAACGAAACAGTCCTGACCAAAGCATAACTTAGTTACCTACCGTGGCAAAAGGAAGCAACTTAAAGGATCATCGTACGAAGTCCCAGGAAAGGTGGCCATAAAAGAGAGCAGCGGAAATTTCACAAACGTAACAAGGACGAAAACGTTGTGTAGCGGGGCAAGAGAAGAAATTTACCGTGTTCAAGGAAAGGAAGGGGTGAGGGGGGGAAAACCCTCAGCGGGCTCGGAAGCGGCAATACGGTCAACTTGGGCAGGGAAAAGCAATAAGCAAGAACTACGGAAGATTCAACGTTTCAACAGTTAAT
>Ga0179593_1290711_pt1 | contig 10042 bp, 14 predicted proteins | sample CZODoug2_1_08_16_FD_185931 | JGI IMG/M metagenome (GOLD analysis project Ga0179593, IMG submission 185931) | Vadose zone soil fungal communities from Angelo Coast Range Reserve, California, USA - CZODoug2_1_08_16fungal (PacBio error correction) | ecosystem: Environmental > Terrestrial > Soil >...
AGGAAAAAAAGGCTGGTCGCTTGAGGAGGAAAGACCACTGGAAGACCTCTGCCATCTCTCAAAGAAGGGGGGGGGGCCGCACGGCATCCCTCAGAGGGGGTTCGACAATAAGACAACGCCTCGAGAGGAAACACTCGCCGGGCGGCACGGCGAAGGGGGGGGAAAACGCAGGGAGGGCAAGAGATGACTGCCAGGGACACCCTCAGAAAGCTACGTCATTATCGAGACCGAGGGGAAAGGTAAAGGAGGGAGTAACATCAGCTCGAGAAAGAAAAGAAAAGGGGACGGATGCACCGTCCGAAGGCAAAAGGCTGGGGCAAAGCTGGGGAAAACCGCCTGTATCGGTAGAGGAAAGGGGAAGCGCATACGGGTGGACTACGCGTAAAAGAACCGGATGTTCAAGATATGATGAAAGGAGGGCGGAAACGGCCTTCCTGCGGAAAAGGGGAAAAAAGGGGTAGTCACCCCAAAAATAGAAAAGGAAGTGGCGGCGCCTGGGGATTCAATACGGAGGAAAAAGAGAAAAGTAACCCAAATGGAATTCTGGGAGCGCGTGGAAGGCAACGAATTTGTGACATCATCGACGGGCAAGATCGAGATAGGAACCATGCAAAGAAGAAGGACCAGTATAAAAGGAACTAGGACAAAATGTTGGAAGGGGGGAAAAAAGAAAACCCTCGGCTATGTCAAACCAAAATGGGGGACAAACAGGGGGAAACAGACCGGCAGGAAAAGTAGGAGGGGGAGAAGGAGAGACCGAGGGGAAAAAACTGGTGTACATAGACTTCAGCGAAGACAATGAATCAGGAATAGGGGCAAGGTCTGAAAGCCGCGCCTGTGGGAAAACGAGAGAAAAAAGAAGGGATTCACAAGGGGAAGAAGCCATCTAACCCATTAATTCGGGATCATGCGTCGGCGCGTGCGGTATATAAGGGGGGGGCCTAGAGGGGGGGGAAAGAAACGGGGGACGAAGGATAACTTGGGGGGGGGGGGAGGCAGGGGAAGCTGACGGCGAAAAGGAAGGCTTCGGAAATGGTGCAGCCAGTCGGGTGAATCACGGGACCCTTCTCCGTCCGCCCGCAAAATAACGGCTCAAAAAGAACTTTCATCAAAAAGGCAAAATGACTTTAGGAGCGCAATAAAAAGGGGGAAAGGGGGGGAAAGGATCCTTTGGGGAATGAGGCAGGGACGGTAAACCTCGACGTTCAAAGGAAAAACCCTGGCTAAAAACTCCGCCGCAAGAAGAAAACAAAGGGGGCGGAAGGGGGGAAAAAAGGGGGGTCAGACAGTTGAACGGGGATGGCTATATTTTCTACCCTCACAAAGAAAAGAATGTCTTTATCGGGCGGGAAAAGTCGTGTCTTTCTTGGTGGTGAAAAGGAACATAAGGGAACACCAACCTCAACAGAAAACGAGTCAGAAAAAGAGCAATCCTACTAGCTAAATCAAGGAAGGTAGTATAAGGAGAAAAATCGGGCGCTGACAACCGAAAAACCAAAAAAAAGACGGGTTATAAGGCCCAGAGGGAGAGAAGTTAATAAGGTCGGGGAGGGAGCTTACAGGCAGACTATGGAGAACACTTCCAAAACGCTGGGAAATCCCCCAAACGCGCACAATCAAAGAAAAAACTCGGCAAATAAAGAGGGACGGTGAGAAAAAGACACCGGAGGGGAAGGGGGGGGTCAGGGGGGAGGGGCCATGCGCGGACAGGTACCACGTAGGCATCTCAAAAGGAAAGACGGGACCTGGGTGGGAGGGGCATGGAGGGGGGAAAAATCTCTGGGGGGCTTAAAAAGTATTTCAAGGAAATATCGGAGGGAATTCAGCGGAAGAAGAGTCTCTTGTGGCGAACTGGAACTTTAGCAAGATTTCCAATCTACGTTATTTCGTTTGGGGGCCACGCCAGTAAGCAAGAAAAGGATGACTAAAAGGGAGTGTCGCAAAAGGGGGGGCAGAGGAGGGGGGAAAAAGATTGGGACTTTGGGTGGGGAACCCTAGGGGGTGAAGGAAGTCGTCCAAAAAAAAGACAACAGGTCACGGGAAGGTAATTCGACAAAAGAAGGTCTAGGAGCCAGCGGCACTAGGAGAGCGAGGAATTCCCGTAGTGTTTCAGGAAAACACCTTTCTAGTGAAGAGCGGGCGCTGGAAAAATTGTGGAATACCTTGGGGGAGGTCAGCACAGGGGAGCAGAAAACCAATGGAGAAACAATACAACCAGAAGAGAAAGGGAGGTCATGGGCGCTTACCCAAGGTTGGTCTGTTGTGAACCGAAGGCGGGAAACCATATAATCATCAGTGGCGGTGTCCGTTCAAGAAATCTAGAGCGAAAGAAAACGCCGGAAAGCAGAAAAAAACCAAAAATCAAGTCCCAGGGGGCAATGATTCGTCTCCCAAACTCAGAATGAGCCGGGGGGAGAGAAAAAAGAAAAAAAGCGCCGAAAGTCCATGGAAATTTCATCTATTTGAAAAAAAAAAGACTATATCGGGTCTAGAAAAAACAAGGGATTAGGAAAGAAAGAAACAGAACTTCTCGAGGACGTCTCAAGAGGAACAGGGACAAGGAAGCACAAGAGGAGGAATCATGGGGGGGGAAATAAAAAAATGTCTAAGAAAAAGGGGTGCGAAAAAAAACGAAAGTTATCACCGTACCGCTAAAAGAGTTCAAGGGAAACTGCCGCGGAAAGAAAAAGCAGTCAAGGACCAAAAAAAGGCTGAAATAAGGAAAAAAGACGGCTGAAAATAAACACCAAAAAAAGCGGGGCTCTACAAAGAGCACTACTGGTAGGTCTGAAAGCTCGACTACCTCCCCAACAGGAGGAAGGACGTCGAAAACGAGACCCGCAGAAGGAGGGAAAGGGACCCGAACGTTGTGTGCTCACGGACGGTCATTTAAAAGAGTACCCTCTAAAGAACAGAGACTCTAAAAGGGGGAACTGGGAACCTAATTGGAACTGGGGCAGGCTGAAGCCACTGAAAAAGACGTTGGGCTCCCCAAAAAATGAAAAGGCAGTGCCCAAACAAAAAACGGTCAGTCCCGGGACGAAAGAAAACAAAGCATCTTTAATAAGGGTATCCGGAAAAGAAAAGAAAAGGAAATCGTAGGCAACAGATCTAAGGGAAAAAAGAACGAGCAGGCTTTCTAGGGAGAGAAGTAAAAGACTCGAGGGCGCGGCCCTCTGGGGACGAATACCAGAGAAAAGGGCCGCTGAAAGCAAGGGGGAAAATCACACTGACGAACAATGAGGTAGAGCAAGTAGTGGAATGGTGAACTCGCACCATGGCCTCGGCACCTGAAAAGAGAAAGAGGCGGACTAATAGAAAGTACGAACTCCCCTCGGCGGCTCCAAAATGGAAGAGAAGGCTAGTTAGGGTTCTAAAAGAAGTTGTCGAAGAGGGGGCAAGGCAGAAAAAACTCAAATAATAGGGTAAAAACGGGACGCCGCTAGCCACTAGGGGGTTGGGGTAGACCAGAAGGCCCGAGGAAAGGGGGAATCGTGGATATCCCAGGAAAAAAAACGGGAAAGGAGCAGATTAATTCTCTTACTTTGTACGAGTCTTTTCTGGAAAGGGCAGGAGGCACCACACATAATCCCGAACTCATACTGCCCTAAGCCTTAGGGTTAAGAGGCAAACCGAGAAAAAAAGAAGACGGAGCAACTGTCGAGCAGGGTTCAAAAAACCGGGTCAGCAGGACGGCAGGACGCCAAGGTTTTTTAAGGCCAGGCGTAAATTTGAAGGCAAAAGTCGAGGATCAGCACTCGCCAAAGCCATGTAGGAAAGGGACCAAGCCGGAGATTGCACCAGGACAGGAGGGATGAAAGGTAGTGGGCAGGGGGCGAAGGAGGGTATAAAAGGTCCGCGAGCGCCTAATCTTCAAGGGAAGGGAAAAAATGACTGGGCGGCACAAAAAAAAACAAATCCGAGAATCGCATCTCAACTGAAAAAAAAAAAGGCAAGGAAGGAAAAAGATTTGACAAAGAAAGTCTTAATAAAGCCAACCCTCGAAGCACCTTCCACGACGCCTTACTCTCCATGGTCATGGAGGGAAGGGAAAAACAGGGGAGAAACCAACGCTAAACAGTTTCCCACCACGAAGACGGAAAAAAAAGAATCGGCGAATGAAGAGGGGGGGCTGGGAAAGTAGAAAAAAGGGACGCATGGAGAAGGAAGAACGAAACAGGGGGACAAGCCTCAGTAGATTGAAAGAAAAAATTGGTTGATAGACCGACGGAAAAAGGACCAAGAAGGGACCAGGAAGGGGGTCCGGAGAACATTGCAGGTGCAAAAGAAGAAAGAATCAGGGAAGAGAATGATGCAAATTCGGAATTACCCACTATCCCGCCTTCGGGGGGTGACGTTGGAAAAGCTCGGGGAAAAGGAACCTGAAACAAACTGGCTCGGTGAGAATTGGGGGGTGGGAATAAAAGGAAAAACCGGGTGGAAAGCCGAAGGGCACCGACCAGAACTTTCCGAAAGTGGAACAGCAGGTGTCAACGAAAATGACCGCGGACACCTGAGGGGAGTCCTTCGGGAGGAAAAAAAAAGAACTCGAAAGAAGAAGAGATGGAAAAAGACAGTGCCCAACGTGGCAACACTAGGGGCAGAAAAACCTCAGGAAAGAAAAGGGAAATATCTAGGTTATGTCTAATAAGCGTCACCAGAGAGGGAAAATCAAAAAACGGAACCAAAAAAAACCAGGCAAACCTGTGTGGCACCAAAACGAGCCGGGCAGAAAAGGGGAGAAAGGGAGGAAAGGAGCAAGGGGGGCAGGTTGGGCAAATTTGTCCTAATATTTCAGTAAGGCCCACCACCCAGGTATGGGCGCGAGGCAGCCAAAAAAAGGCATGATGTCCAGGGTGCAAGCCGGACACAGCGGGCGTCCCTAGGCTTCAAAAAACCAAAAAGAGGGGGGAAAAAGAGAGATAGGACGAGGAGGGGGAAGAGGGAAGAAATTAAGAAAATAACTGAAAGGAAGAGACTGGACAATCTCCCAGGAAGGGTGGTAAGCAAACGTAAAAAAGCGGAAACACCTGAAAAAATAAAAAGAAAATTCCGCGAAGCAGAGGCCCAGGGGATGCCCACTCGTGGTGGGGAGAGGGGAGAAAAGAGTAGACTGGCGAAAAACGACCCTACGAGCGCGTCCGTGATAGGTACCCCGAAAGGTAATCAAAGGGTGGACAGCTCAGAGAGAACGGCAAAGACGGAGGCCCGTAAAAAAGCCCAAAGGGGGAAGGAGAGTGGGAAAGAAGCCTGATAAGAAAGTCAAGCGTGGTCTAACGGGAATTAATCGATCATAACGGTGGACTACTCGTAAGAAGGATGAACAGGGTCAGGGGGGACAAATGAAAGGGCCAGGCCTAGCAGAACCAAGGGAGAAAAAAGGATTCACACTCAAACATTCAAAACTAACAACCCAAGCAAAAAAAGAGAAAACTGAAGTAAACGGTGGCCCAGAGAAACGGCGGAGAGAACCAACGAAAAAAGGGAAAGGACGTGAGAGAGGGGTCCGTCGGCCTTTTGCATCAGAAAGGCACCGTCGGATCAAGCCACTAAAAAATGGAGCAGAGGAACCGTACAGAATGCAGAAGGAGGGGAAAGGGCAGCAACGTCGGGGTCGATGAAAAAAGAGCATGGAAAAAGGGGAAAAAAATGAAAGGCGAGGAACCGGCCGGTCACGGAAAAAAAGGCGTGACAAAAGGGTGTAAGGGTATCAAGCATAAAGAGAAGACAGGAAGGCCGAACGATTTTGGTCAAGGGAGAAGAATCCTAAGAAGGGATCGGAATAGACGAAAAGGACTTCAACACAAAACAAAAACATCGAAAAAAAGAGGACAGGGCATGCGGTCGGAACGGGAGGACAAAGGGGCGAAGAAAAAAAAAAGATGCTGGGAAAACGATGTGAGAAAAAAAACTCTTGGGTGTCTAATGTTATCCGAGCCGGAACAAGAGAGGAGAAAAACACGGGGGTTTTCAAACGCAGGCTGTTAAGAAGGTGACGGTCTACCGACGAGAAAAGGAAGAAGAAAGGGGAAAGAAAGCAAGGGAAAAAAAGGCAAACGACGTCTTCCCTTAAAAGGTGTAAAAAAGATCACCACAGAAGAAAGGATCGCTTGCGCCGGTGGCTGATCGCGAAATGGAGGGGACGAGGGAGGAGCGCTTGAAACACCCACTGGCGCTCCACCCTCCTTAAAAAAGCCAAAACAGAAAGGAAAAGGATCAACAGTTGCAAAAAGGAAAGTCGCGTACAAGGGTTATAACGTAGTAAGGAGGAGGGGAAGCCCAAGGTAAGCGAGTAGGGAAAAAAAAAAAGACAGGAAGAATCAACAAACTCCGACCAACGTGGACAAACCACCGCGCAGAATAAGACAGAAAGGGGAGAAAAAAGACCGTAGGTATCTACCGAAAAACACAGAAGGAGGCTGCCGCACAAGGCCCACAAACCAGCCAGTTTGTCCCTGGGAACAAGGCAGGAAAAGGTCAGACGGGGTAGAGTAGGAGGACGCAAAAAAGAGCACAAGGAAAAGAGAGGAAAAAATAACCATTAAAAAATACGTCAATCGGGGGGACAGAACGCAAACAAACAGCCGATGGTGTGATGAGGAGAAAAAATGAGAGGGGTGAGGAAGAAGCGGAAAGGGCTCAAGGACAACCATACAACCCCAACGCCACATGCGGTCCCGTTAAACGCCTATCTACAGCGAATAGGGGGAGAGGGGGAGTCAAAAAGAAAGGGCCGAGAATATCTATCTTACTAGGCATTAAAGCGCCGCACGCCTGCAAAGGGGGTAAGGGAGATATTTGAAAAGGAGTTCCTCCTCGTGAGGAGTGGGCAAAGGAACCGCCGTACCAAAGGAAGAAAAAAGGAACGGGGGGAGGGGAAAAGGGAATGCCGCGGAGGGTGAACGGCCTGGGGCTGGTGCGGTCCGAAGGCCAGGGCAGAAGCCAGTTCAAAAACACATCGTTGGACTAAAAGCGCCTGGCAAGGACGAAGGCGAAAGAAGAGGAATCCTCGGCGGAACGGAAAACGTAGTTGCCGGGGGAACAACAAAAAAAGCATCCGTGTCTGACAAGCGTGGGGACAAGAAACCGCACGGGGGAAAAGTCAGCACCAAAGGGACGCATAACCAGGGAAGGGAAAAGTAACGAATAACCGTCGGTGTTGGGGGGTTAAGGAAAAGAAAAGAGGGGCCTGAAGGTAAAGCAAAGCGCTGGTGCCGGGTAGGGGAGAAAAAAGGCCGCGCCGGCCTCATCAGAACTCGGAACCCCTAAAAAAAAAAGCCCAGCAAAACATTTGTAAGAAAAAAACGGAAGTCGTCAAAAAAGAGAGGACGATCCAGGCTCTGCCAAAACAAAGCAAGAAATGGGTTTCAAGTTAACTAATAGGAAACGTCGACAGACATAACAAAAAAGGGATTGATAGAATAAAAAAAAGAAAACGAGTATTCAAAGAGAGAGATCAATCGTCCAGCAAAATCTGCAAAAACTAGAGCGAGTGTTCCGGGGAAAGCAGCCGGCAGCGAATGGAAACAGCCAAGAAACAGTCAGGAAGGAGGGAAAAAATGTGCTAAAAAGGGAAGTGAGAGCGGCGGCAAGAAGTTCGAGTGTAGGACCACCGAAATTGACAACTTTCTACAGACCAAGCGCAAGGATGCTTCCAACCGGCGGAAAAAAAAAGAACGGAAGAAAAAAACCAACCCCAGGGAGGGGGTATCAGGATAAAGGAAGACTGTCGAATGCAGTTCTACAGCCAAAGGCTAAAATAATGCTTCGCAAAAAGTGCTCAACAGCGCGACAACGACGAAGGAGGAACTCTACCCGGGGGGGCAGAAAATGACGGTCAGGGGGGGGCGCTGAGGAGGCGGAAGGACGAAGCGACAGCGCGGTAAAAGGGGAAACCGAAAGTGGGGGAATGGGGATGGGTCATTCCTCTGGCAGAAACTCGGACTAACACCAAACAAGCGGTTCACCAAAAAAAGGCATTACCCGGAAAAAAAATAATAAAAAAACTCAGACCGAGGAACGGTTAAGATGGAAAAAATAATATATATGACTCTGGCAGCTCAACAGCTCCATTAGAAAAGAAAAAAAAGGCGGCGATCTAACTTCAAAGAAATATTCCAGGCCAAGAAGGGAGGGGGGACTATAAACTCGCCTGCGCTCGTCGGTTCAAAAAAAACAGAAGGTACCTACGCCCTGCACGAGGTGAAAAGGGGAAAAAGAGAAGAGAGGGGGAGACTAAATAAGAACAGAAATCTGCCGGGCGAGTGAAAACCTAGGACGAGGGCGAGGAGGTGTGCCGCTCTTTAATATGGGCAACTAGTTCCCGAAGAAAGAAAAAACCTCTTCACGTGAATCAACTTCGGGCGGGCGACAGAGGCGGGAAACAAGGGACGAAAAAAAAGAAAAACGCGGGCGCTCGTGAGAGACGGAAAGAGGTGAGCATGCGTAGGGAGTCAGAGGGGGAGTGATCGTGATTGGCAAAATTGGCGCGGGGGGGGTCACTGAACAAAGCAGCAACAAATTCCGGAACATCCAACCCTCTCAATGGGAACGGGGGGGGACGTTCTACAACAAAGGGTACACATCCTATGGAAAACTTAAAAAGGGGTCAACGACAGCACCCAAGTGTTTTGCCAAAAAAACAAACGGAGGGGGATCGCCAGGGGGGGGGGAAACGGCTCCATCCTAGTCAAAATGAAAAAAAAAAATAGAAAGAAGGATGAAACAGAGTGGAGAGGACATACGTAATTAATTGACGCCAGTGCCGCGGGAAGCAGAACATTAGCCCGGAAAGAAGTCCGCGCGGACAAGGTGAAAAAGACGAGAACTAGACTGGGAAAAGCACCACTCCGCAATCTCAAGACACAGCTGACAATAAAAAAACAAAAACGGAGGCAAGGAGCGTCAAACTCGGGGTTTACCAGCAGTCCTTGAGAGCTAAGCCATCACTCTAAAAAAAAACCTGGGTCGAACGCATTCAGGTGGCCAGGTGCGAAGCAAACATCTTCCAAGAAAAATAAGGAAAAAAGAAAAAGAGGGAGGCAATGGGATGAAGAGGATAGGGAAACCTGGGAGGGGAAAAAAAAATGACTAGGGCTCAAATTAAAACGGGTTACACTCAGATGACAAAGGCTCGGGGGGGGTGGCATACGAAAAAAAGACCTTTCAAAGAGTGAAGCGGAAAGGTGAGAAAAAGTACGCAATCTGACCAACCGTAAAGGTGTCTCAAAATACTCTTAAAGATAGGCTTACCTGACCCAAGGAAAAAAAAAACCAGGGGGTGAAGTGGAAGATCGCCGGATAGACTCCACGGAGACTTACCACCCCCCAAAAAAAAACACCAACCAAAAGGCAAACAAAGAGAAAAAAACCACCACAAAAACACAAAACAACACAAAAAATAACCCACCAACAAAACCGACACATGGGGGGAAAGGGGGGGGGGTAACCCAAAAACAAAAACAAAAAACAAAACAAAAAAAACACCCAAAAACAACAAAAAAAAAACCCCCAAACACAAAAAAACAACCCCCCAAAAACAAAAAAAAAACTTATCTTGGCTCTGGGGGGGAGGGTGAAGCAACTTGGATCAACTGGGGAAGACTTCAAACTACGCCGAAACATCACATTTCCTATAATCCACCCATTACTCTGACGAAGAAGGAACCCCAGGGGAGTGACGCTTAGAGTCAACCCGACCGAGTACCAGGAGAGGATGGAAAAAAAAAGCCAGGAAAAAGCGGGAGAGCAGAAGTCTCCGTCCAGACGCGTAAGAGGATGGAAGGGGGGATGTGAAAAATTCTTACCAAAACCAACCACCCAATGGGCAAAGAGACGACGCCGAAGAAGGGGGCAGCGGCGATACGGCAGGCAACGAAAAAAAAAAAAAAAAGGGAAGCCAATGCGGGGAAAAGCGAGGGGGGTCTGATTTGCGCAGCAGGTGGACGAGCGCTATTTCCTGTAACACCAAAAAACAGGTATATCTCCCGGGCCAAAAAACGAGTCTTCAGGGATGATAGCTTCTGAAAAAAAGACCATCTCG
>Ga0179593_1306922_pt1 | contig 10042 bp, 10 predicted proteins | sample CZODoug2_1_08_16_FD_185931 | JGI IMG/M metagenome (GOLD analysis project Ga0179593, IMG submission 185931) | Vadose zone soil fungal communities from Angelo Coast Range Reserve, California, USA - CZODoug2_1_08_16fungal (PacBio error correction) | ecosystem: Environmental > Terrestrial > Soil >...
ACAGTATAAAAAGGTCAGCAGTGACTTGAAGACAACTTAAAAAAAAAGAAAAAGGAGAAACTGGACGATAGGGATAGAAGGCAGCATATCAAAAGTCAAAAAGAAGACGAAAAAGTCGGCTGCTGCACCTGGAAAAAAAGGAAAAAAAAAAAAAACGGGACCAAAAGAAAAGAGAGAAGAAGGGAACCGGCACTGGCACTCTGTTGATGACAACCACACTTGAGATGTAATAGGTCGCAGCACACGCGCCTTGGGATAGGAAGGAAACTCAACCAAAGACTTATCAGAGAGACGAGAGCCATTGAAAGAAAAGAAAAAAAACACAGAGGACAAGGGTGGGTCGACACTCGGGGAGAGTTAGGAGGAGCTAAGAGAAAGAAGAAGATTGAAACCAGTCTAATGCCGGCAAAAAAAGTCGTGGTAGGAGTGTATTCCTGAAAAAAGTAGGGGAAGGACGGGGAAAGGTGGCAGAAACAGAGCATGCTCAGGGTGAACCGCGCGACAGAGATGAAGATTTTGTGCTTGGTCTTAATGTCGGGCCATACAAGCGGGGAGATAAGGGGAGGCAGGGGGAACAGAAGGGGATGGGAAAAAGGATAAATTCTGTCTTCATTGGGAAACATGGTTCTAGCATTGTGAGAGAGGGAGGAGAGAAAATATAAGATGCAAGACGCGAGGGAGGGGGAGTATTGTTGAAGAGAAAGAAGAAAAGGAGGGTGGGGGGGGGGATGAATAAAAATAGGGAAACCACATCAGTTTAACGACTCAAGGACTCAGCTGCAGAAATCAAATCAAAACATTTCAATCTTCGGGGAAGGAAGATCATTCATGATGGTGGATCTATGGGGTTGAAGGAAGCTGAAATAAGGAGGAGAATAAAAACGTAGCTTTTGGGACGATGCAGCAAAAGAGGCGGCCAAAGAGGTTCCGCATGAGCACGCCTCGGCAAAATCAATAAACAAGTGCGCGCAACGCGGAACACCGAAGTTGCCGACGACGAAAGTAGGCACGTACCGAGGAGCCGGTGCACCGTAGATCCCTTCATGAATAGAAAAAAACGAGACCACGCTCTCAATCCTAAAAAGATTGTCTACTAGGGTAGGTGAGAACAAACGCACGCGCAGCGAAGCGTTGCCGGGAGGAAGAGCAAGAAGAGGTACTTCAAGAAGATAAGGTTGCTGCATTTAAAGAAAAGGAACCAGGACTAAAAAAGTAAGATCTAGAAAGGAAAAAAGACGGTTGGTGCTCAAGCTGAAAAACGCGAGTCCGAGGAGCTGCGCTACTGAATGCTCCCGGCCAGCTCTCACCATTCCAATTAGAGGGGAAGAAGTAGGGAGACTGCGTCGTAACTGTTGCTGTTTCATGTCTTCGGCCTGCGAAGCCGACTCGTAAAATGGTGTGTCCGACACCAACGTTAGACGAGAATAAGTAAGGGAAAGAAGGGATACTTTCCTCCGAAGGAAAAAACTGCCGTCAAGCCGGACATCAAAGGGTAAGCCACCGCTCTGTTCGCCGGCAAAGAAAACGGGTGGTTTGTCATGGAATGAAACTGAGGAAACAGGGAGGCCAATGCAACAAAAATGCGCACGGGTGAGAGTCCGAGAGATTGAAGAGGGTCGAACCTTTCAAGACTAAAAAGGGGGGGAGACGACGCTAAATAGTCGGAAGGTGAGCGTAAATATCCAACCACAAAAAGGTGCGAACTTCGTGAGCAAAGGTTTCAGGGGGGGGGTCAAAGAGGGGAAAATCAGAGCTATCACTTTGGAGACTCGGGGATCTCTACACAAGACTTCTTCTCGTGGTCCGGCTGAATTGTCTCATTTTGGTATAGGCGCTCCAGCCCGAGCTCGCGGTCCAGCCGTAGAAGACTCAACTAAGAGTGGAAGACAGGAAGGAAACAAGCAACATCTTTTGGGCGATGATGGAGAAGAGGAAAAAAAACGCTCGCGCGGTAGCGTCTGGGGCGGTATGCTCACATCGCAGACCAGCTCTTAAACTCTTCTGGGAGCGAGGGGCTGGAAGATTCTTAAGTGGAAAGCAATCCACGCGTAGCCTGCAGGGGCACTTCTTAAAAAAGCCAGCAAATTAAGGAATCAGACTTCTGTTAGGTCACGATTAATGTGACAGTACGAGGTAGCCTGTGGATCTTGTGCTCCTTGTAGATAGGGTAAAACGTACAAAAGGAAAGGTACTCACGCGAAAAAAGGACCTGCACAGGTTCTCTAATCCTACCGCTCGCCTTCTTTTGGAATCATTCTTCTAGAAGGGTCGGAAGAGACAGAGCGGAGAAAGAGAGTAAAAACAGGCAAGTGTTCTTTCAACAGGTCTTAAAGACCCCCCCCATTCTCAGAACTTTGATTTCGCGCTTCTTTGATGCCAGACCAATCAGCAGAAATCAGAAAGGAGGGGGGGAAAAAGAACCGTCAACATTCTCCGCGTAACCCTCTCCTCAAATTCAAAAAAGAAAAAAAAAGGGGAAGTTATTCGGGAAAACTCCCTCGAAAGCTCGTTAGCTTTTCTTCCGGAAAACACAGAAGGAAAGAACAGCGCGCTCGGATGCGCGATTTGCGCGAAACGGTGGCCCGCATCCTGGGGTCAGGCCAATTCGAGGGCTTGACAGCGGAAAATCTGAGATCAGAAAGGGAATTACATATTACTTACTGGCCCCAGCCAAAAAAGTCAAAGTCCAATCCTGCGTCATTCTCTCGCCTGGGCTGAACATCAGCAATTGCATTTACGCAACCTTGTAAAGTCTTCAGTAAAAGGGGGGAGGAACGTGGAAAGGGGCATGTAAGGGTGAATGCCAGACAGGTTCAACACCAGTGAGGAACTCCGCGCGAAACTGAGCCATTCAGTTTGGAGGAGAGGGGAGTAAGGAAAAAACGGAATGACCATCACAAGGCTTTCAATGCCGCTTGTTCGGGGATCCCCTGGAAGGATGGTCATAATAATAGAGGGGACCATGGGCGGGCACTACCCCAGGGATGGGAGAAGGAGAACCCGACTCCGCGAATGGGGCATACCATAACGGTCTCTTAGGGGAGCCTGCAAAGCAGACCAAGATCCCAAAAGCGCGCCAAGAGTCTGGTGGACCACGAGGGCGAGGACCTGGATTTCAAAGAGGGACAGGGGGGAAGAGAGGAAAGTGGAGCAAATGGGCCCACTCACGAGTCAATACGACGCTCTACTGGGAGTGCAGCTTCGAAAGAAAATTAGTACTTGTTTGCCATACAAGGGGGACATCAAAAGGAAGCAAACTACTCATCGCTAGCGCCAAGAAGGCACATAGGATCAAGGTAACTGGGAGCAAGAATCTCGAAACATTCGGCACATTTTGCGCGGAAAAGTGGATGCTTTACATCGTAAGAAGAATAAAAAAAAACAGGCACCAACGAAACTGGCAGATCTGCGCCGGAGTCAGAGCTGTATACACACCGGGACCCAGGAGAGGAACCGGTCTTAGGAACTGATAAACCCCTATTGAATATTCTCGCTGGTTCGACTCACTTTTGGGGACAAGGCTGGGGGGAGCTGGGAAAGCGGGAAACCTCCTAAGTCACGGATCGAGGCGGACTCATAAACACCTTCTCGTGCTTCAGTGCAGAACCAAAAGTCACTACTGGAAATAAGGGAACGCAAAAAGAGAGCCGACGTACTTGCGGGAGCCATAGCGCTGAGCCAGGAAAAAGCGGCCCTGTCTAGAAAGTAGGTGGGGGAAGGAAGGGGACAATCTAAAAAGACGGATCATGGTAAGGGAGTCCTTCTGTCATCCGACCCGTGCTTGACGCCTCTAGGCAAACCGCTAGAAGAACAGAGGAAAGGACGAGAGGAATTCGAAGCAAAGAATTCGTGACAGATAGCCGAAACTTCTTGCATTGCTGGCGGCCCCTTTCGCCCGCCTCCGAACCAGAGAATGGTTCGGGACGCTGCCAAGAAAAGGGCTTCAGGCAGACTTCAGCCAATCAATCTGCCCCCGACGACCATCAAGCGGGACTGGAAGTGGAGGGTCCAGCAGAAGTGGGAAATCTGAGGCAGAAGAAAGAGAAACGATACGAAAAAAAGCATTGTAGATCGCTCCAGCACCTCAGACTACAAATTTTGTAACGCTGAGGGAGAATCACGTAGGGGAAGGGGGGAGGGGTGAAAGGAAAAGCGAGGCCGGGGTGTAGTTACTCATTCTAAGGTAAGCCTGCGGCCCTCTCTGCTGTAACAGGTCGATCATCACGATAGGCCTGCTGGGGAAAGGGGGGTCACAAGGAGAACCAATGCTAGAATGTTGAAACCAACTTCGGAGAGGATCGTGGGAAAGCAAAAATCATATAGCGCATCGGCAGACATTCGGGGGGGGGACTTCTGCGCAGCCACAAGCTGCTATAGAAGCAAGAGGTTGAAAGAGAGGAATGAAACAGAGAACACACAACAACTCGTGAATGCCGTGCAAATAGCAAAAATCAAAAGACCTGCCTGAGAGCACATGCGGCAGCTCTATGTCCTTCGGTGGAGCAGAAAACAATTACGAACAAACGGGGAAACGGGCCTCGCCAAGGGCCCGCCTGTAAGAACCGGCGCCGCGGCTTGAGCATCGAGTGACTCCGAGAGAAGCTAAAAACAAGAAGGAAGATAAGAAGAGGGCCCCTGAAAAGAGAAAACACGCGAAGCCCTATTCCCAACAAGCGATCAGTACCTGCGAGGGCACATCCATCATCTGTTTGGAATTCTGAGGGATAGGCCCAGGCGCTCCTCGATCGGCGATCTATGTACATGAGTCATTGTATTTTTCCTGGGAGACTATAGCAACAACAGCACCGGAGGTACCGGCAACATCAATGCCATCGTAACATCGGCCGCTCGATCGCAACCAGGTTCATCCGCACTCAGCTCGCCATCATCTGAACTTGGGGGATGTTTCACCCTCGAAGGGAGGAGAAAGGAGAACGTCAATTATTGGTTGTACCAAGACGCGTGCTGGGTTCCCGTGGCGATCGTCGACGCATCGTGTGGCTCGCGCGCTGGTCACGCGGCGAGCCCTCGTCTCCGTTGCAAGGGAGGGCCCAGAGGGAGAAAAAGACCATGTGAAAAAGCCGCTTCCGATACGAGGGCATCAATCAAGTCGTATCTCCGTCCTGGAGTCTTCGACTGCGCGAGGTTTAGTCTGGACTACTCAAGGATTCAAGGGAGGGGATCGGGTTGGGGAAGTCGAAAGCTCCCATCGGCGGCGCTCGCAATAAAGTGTGGGCGCGCTCCGCACGTTTTCCAATTATTGCCCAGAAGGGAGGCAGGGGGAGAGCTATATCATGGGGGGCAATCCACCAGAATCACGAATGGCGCAAGCCTCAGCTGGCGCGGCGCCCCGGGAGCAGACCTAGAATCGCTTGCAGACTACCGCCTGGCAGATTCTTTCCTCCGAAAAAAGGGAACTGAGTTATTAGGAAGAAAAAAAGGGGGAGGCACCGCTTCGATGAATCACAGGCCGGCATTCAGCACAAAAGTTTCTTCAACGGTGGCTCGATTGCTGAGTCTGGACTGCAGAAATCTTCATGAGGAGGAACTACAAGAGCCGAGAGGGGGAGGAGCGCGGGACACGCTGGAACGCGATGCGCGACTCCGGCTGTCTGGCTGCGGCACTGATTTATGGTCTTAAGCCGCCTGTATCGAGGGTAAAAGAGGTTACCAAAGGCAAAGATGCGCTAAGGGCGGAAAGGCGCTCTGCGGCCCGCAAGGGACGTTTCGTAGCTAAACACGAAGGCGGCGGTCTGAGGAAGGAATAGGAAAGTCTAACAGAAAAGGGCTTCTATAGGGGAAGTAGAGCGAGTCCAGACCGGAACATTGTCGGACAAGGCAGCTGAAGGAAGCAACAGAAAAAAGAAAGGGGTCCGGTTCCGCCAAAAGGTAGCCGAATTCAAAAGTTGGAGAACAGGCGCCCCGACTGATCAACGCGGTCGCCCGGCATTCACGCTCCCCTGGAAAAAAGAAAAAGGGGTATGTGCAAGAGGGGGGGTGGGAGACAAGTAAATCACCCAGAAGCGTGGACAAATGAGCGCCAAGAAAAAATGTGACGACTTCTTTGTCAGCCCTCCCATCGCACGCCAAGAAAAAACACGCGAGTAAAAGATAATTAATAACTAGGGGGAAGGGGAAGATCTCATGAAAGGGGAGAAGCAATTGCGGTGAAAGGGCAGTACAGCCGCTTGTCCGGACGAAATCTGCAACATCAGGTTCCGTGGGCTTGCGCTGACTAGCACTTCATCCCGGGAAGTCGGTCAAGGTCTGTCAGGAGGGGGGAGCTTGGACAAGAAAAAGGTCTAAAAGGAAAAGCTCCTCGTGGTTGGCGGCGCGATGCTGTATTCTGCAGGCCCTCCACTTACCGGACAACCATTACTAACGGAAAGTTATAGAAGGGAAAAGAGTCGAATTGAGAGTGAGGTGATTGAGGTTAAAGAAGAGGACAAGTGCCTCACTTTCAGTAACCGTTTTAAGATGGCAGGGACATAGGGAATCACAGAAAATGGTATGAGGAAGCCAAGGGAGTTTTAAGGACTCTTCAGAGCTGGATTTGGAAAAGTTTCCATGGCAATGGACCTCATATCCAGAAACAGAGTTATTTATCCGAAGCTCTGAGTAGAAACGGTTAAACTCGCCCAGCCAGGGGGGGGGTAAGTGGGAGATTGAAAGATTCCTCATACATGTAGAAGAAAGAGGTCGAGGAGGGCCGAAAAGGCGGCGGCCACCGCCATCAACGGCTGATCTTCTTTAGTTCATCGCGCGCACAGAAGCCCCAACACTCATTCGGAAGAAAAGGCAGTTAACTAGGGGGGGGGGGGGAAAAAAAGGGGGGATTATTAAAAGAAGGAAAAACTTTCCAGGCAAGATGGCAGAATTTTGAACCTGAGACCTACCTTTGGAGTGGTCCATGCTGATTTGGAAGAGCACAAGGGTTATCGAAGAAGCACGATGGTAATGGTGGGGAAGGGGGTGAGGGGGGAAGCCGTACGAGGAAATGCGGAGGAACAATCTAGGACCGCTTCCTCGCCTCGCGTAAGACGCCGTGACTTCCCAATTCATCTTTACGTTCTCTCAAATCGCGCCTTCCTATAGAATCGCGACTCATTAGACGTGTCTTTGTGCCGGGCAACTCGCCTCTAAAGAACCCGAGCAGGGAGTGCCCGAATACCGGCGGCGGGGGGATTTTTCGGTAGTAGTCGCCGCGCGAGGATTTTACTGTGCGTGAGAATGCCTGTTAGTTCTACAGAACACTTGATGGGAGTAGGGGGTATGGCGCAACTCAGAGGAAGGAAATAAAGTCACGCGAAAAAGTGGCATGTGTGACTACAGCTTCCGATACCTTAAAGACTTGCGTCAAAATACACCCACCGTCTTAGAAGTCCTATCCCTTCAAAAAGAAGAGGTCGCTTAAAGAAGGGTGAAACGAAGAGAAGACACATCATAGAAAAAGGCGTGCTCTCCGCACATAAAAAAAGGGTATCGATCTCCCATGCACGCGGCACGTCCCTCGACCGAATGAATTACAAAAGGAAGGAGAAAACACTCTCGAGGAGACTTTGGCTGGGACGAATGACATATTAGAGGAAGTGCTTGCTCGTTGGCAGGCGGAAGACCGCGATATCGCCGATGTCCATTCGCCTTGTCTGCGATTGTAGGCCGCCCGCAAGGTGTCCCATGACTAAAAATCTTCAACTTGAAAAAAGGAAGGTCCTATCAAAGCCGCCACGAGTGCGGCCTGATCCTGCGGGCCACGGGGGGAGTGGCTGCGGCATTGACGTACGATGAGCGAGAGGAGGACGAGGATCCCCCAGGAAGAACAGGCGGCGACCGACACATGAAGACTCTCGGTTTTGCCCCCTCACCTAGTGACAAGAAGAGGGCGAGGAAAGAAATGGAGGGAAACGCGGAAAAAAAAAAACCCCGAGACAGACGTTGCGCAACCGTGGGGGGTGTTATCTCGGTCTCACCGGGTCGACTAGGCAGCTCGATCCTTCGGGAGGAGGAAAAAAAGGGCGACATCTAGAGAGACGAGGCGCGCTAGAGAAATAGAATGCCTTGAATCGGCGAGTTCCTCCTATCGGCAAGACAAGAAAGGAAAAGACTTGGAAAGGTTGCGGTCCCTTCCATTCCTTCATTGCTCGTCCGGTCAGAGAACTATCCTCTCTTCTGCGGATATAGAAGAGGGTGGGAGAAAACCATCCGGTCCTCTTACTCAATAAACGAAGAAAACAACTCTAACAGAAAGCACATCCTATGTATCGTGAATAATTGGAATAGAAATTCTCAGATGAAGGGGGGATCGAAGCGCGGGCCATCGTACTCGCTTTGCTTGGAGCTGGAAAGCCGAGTGAGAGCGAAGGCCTCCTTAGGGAGGCATGGAACTGAAAAAGGAAAGAAAGTAAGGTCGCCGAGGCGTGCTATCAAACTTATCAGGGAACGCGTCTAGGCATGGGGTTTGGACAGAGAGGAGGGGTAGACCGAGGAAGGAGGGAGGATAGCTGCGGGGAAAAGGGGGCCGCTGATGGGCGCACATTCATTTTGCTTAACGGAATCGCCTTGATGTCCTTATACTTGGCGCGACACGAAGAAATCCTGGGGAAGCGGAGAAAAAAAAAAGCTCTGCGTTAAGCGCATCTTGCAAGACCGGGTGCGAGCGTTCCGCCTCTGCCGATGCGGAGAGGGCCCGCAGGAAATCCAAAAATCTCTTTAAGATAGATACATATAGGGGATAAGGATAAAGGTCCAAAAGAGAAAGAGACAATAAAATAGAAAAGTGTTCAATGGAAGTGCTGCCTACTGCGTGTCTTACGTCATGTATAAAATCTGGATGTTGTCATGGGTGAGGGAAAAAACAGAACAGGAGGAGAGAATAAACTCCTCACACAAGAGACAAAGAGCTAGCTTTCTCGGTCTCTCCTCGCAGAAGACCTAGAAACCTTGCCAGAAGAAGCGTCTGCATCTAGACGACTCCATATCATTCCTGGGAGCAAGGACCCGAACCGGAGAGAAAAAGGGAGTGTAGGGGGGAGGTAAAAAAAAAAAAACCTGGATCCTAGCCTCCTTTTTTCGTGCGCGGGGCACTACGAGCATGACGGAGGGTTAAGGGGAGGGGTCAACATTTTGAGGACGGGGGAATTTGTGTCCTACACCAGAAAGACCAACCCGAATACCAGATGTTTCATGAATGGGGGACGAATTTCCTAAAAAGGGGGGGCGCCATATGAAAAAATACTGATAATGCCGGGAGGCTACATGGTTCTAGTGGTAGGTCTTTCGAATGGGGAGACAGAAAAGGAAAAGTCGTTCGAGGAAATCCGTGTGTCGGGGCAGGAGGATAATACCGGAGGTTTTGCAGACATAAAGGTAACTGGGTTTAAAGAACAGAAAAGGGGAAAGGGGGAAAGGTTGGGCTTTCCCCTCAACAGGAAGAGGTGCACCTGGCTGTGGGACCACGTCAAAGGAGGTGGGTAGTGTAATCAAGCCGAGGAGGAGATCGGTGAATATGCGGCACTCGAGCCTATCATGCGCACAGGGTAAATATCTTCTCAGTGTATTACGAACAAGCTGACCCTGGGCATACTTGCGAAAGATGGGCAATAGGAAGAAGATGTTGAGGAGGAGGGTTTTTTCGCGTAACACTATAGTTTGTGGCACCTTCACGTCGGTTCATGGCAGACATAATTTGGGAAGAAAGAAAGACCTTGGGGGATTTGGGAAAAACAGAACTGGTGAGGAGGGTGGCAAGAAAAACATACCGGTGTATGTAGACCATTGCAGCTCGTGGCAGCATAATGCAGGCGGGAGTCAGTGGAAAATAGTTGTTTACCAAAAAAAAAAAAAAAAAAACCCTTTTATACCCACCGTTGCTGGTAGCTGAAAACAGAGTTTCAAGGGGCAGGCAGGAAAAGAGGGTCCGCGAGAGGAACTGTGTTCTCAGTGGAACTATGCTTCCGTAAATGTACTGCGAATTGATCTTTGGAGGCGGGATTTGAGCGGGAAGGAGTTGCAAGGGGGTGATGGGTTGGTGACAGTTTCTGGT
>Ga0179593_1311619_pt1 | contig 10042 bp, 11 predicted proteins | sample CZODoug2_1_08_16_FD_185931 | JGI IMG/M metagenome (GOLD analysis project Ga0179593, IMG submission 185931) | Vadose zone soil fungal communities from Angelo Coast Range Reserve, California, USA - CZODoug2_1_08_16fungal (PacBio error correction) | ecosystem: Environmental > Terrestrial > Soil >...
CGTCAAAAGACTCTCTTTCCACAGCTCATCTCGTCATGCCACAGGAAATCAAAAGGAGAGGCAAAAAGAAAAGGAGCATCTGACACTCTTAATCCCCTCGAACGAACCAGTCGCGTGAAGGAGAAAAAGGAGGGGGGAAGGGCCCGCTACCAGAGGATGGCTGGCAAGAACGGGACGTGGGGTCACAAAAATTAAGAGCAGCATGGGAATCGGAGTATACTGACCCAAAAAAACAGGGTGAAACATCACCTGGAAAGGGACTCCGCATGATTCAGAGGGCGGGAGAGAGGAATTGGAAGAACTTCTTCATAATAGAGCACGCAGAAAGAAAATGACTTAAAAAAACTGGATACAAATGGAAAAAAGGCAACATAAAGGTGAAAACAAAATTTGACGAGGACATTGGTTTGTGAGGTCTCTATGACTCTGTGATGACGCCAAAAGTGAAAATATCTAATTGGGGGGGGGAGACAAAAAGGGCCACAGGGTGGGTGAACGATGGAGGAAGGATCAAACCCAGGGAGAAGGGGGAGAAGTATAAAGTGGGGTGGTTGTATGACGAATCGCGTCTTGTCCAGGAAAACCATTGGTGAACAAGCGCGTCCTCAACGGCTAAAGCGTCCGGCAACGACAAGCCTAGGGGGGAGGAGGACTATAGCCGGTAGGGAGGATCATTATGGCCCAGGGCAAAAAGTTGGCCATCTAGCGGGGATTGACTCTTACGGGCAAGCAAGACAGAAGCGAACTCAATGGAAAGACTGGGTGTGCAACGCAGCAAAGGGGACTAAATCACGAATCAGAGGGACGCTTCGCACTACTTAGGGGGGAGGGTCGGGAACGGACCGGTAGCCAAACTCGGAACCCCTAGTGTGTGGGGGGGGGGAGAATAAGGGGGGTCAGAAAAAACAAAAGGGAAGAACAAGAAGAGAAAGAGACATGATGGGGACGACGAATTTATTGATTATCCTCAAAAAGGCATTGTAAAAAAAAATGTGCGGAGTTGGGAACAGGGGGACAGGAGGGAAGATTGAGTAGACGAAAGGGTGCAATAGATGGAAAGGATGAAGGATCCCGGACCAGGAATGTGAGGAAACGGAAAAGACACAGAGAGCCGTAGGCGGTACATCAAAATAAATCACCGTAACTGGAGGTTGATAGTGGGAGAGAGAAAAGGACGTGGTCAAAGAGAAGGTCGGTGATCAGCAAAGAAGGGGGGAAGGACTTGAGGGACCTGGCCCAAAGTCGCGCGAGAAGACAAAGACGTGAGGGAGGGGAAGAGGAACTGGGCTCAACATGGGGAACCAGGGAGTAAACGAAGGACGTGTTGTCTGTTGAGAAGAACGAGGCGAAGGTTCAACGACGTCGCCGAGCGCCAAGTGCAGGCCCATCAAGAGGAAAAGGGGAACCCTGGCATTCGCGAAAGGGAACAATCACAGCAAAGGCTTCTGTGTGAGGGACTCTTGCAGACAGGTTTTTCACACATCGAAAAGACATACGGAAAGGGAGGCACAGCAACAGGGAAAAAAGAGTCGTCGACGAACTCACGAAGGCTCCGAGGGGAAGGAAAAAGACAAGACTCAGGAGAGGCATAGGGCGGAGCTCTGGTGGAGCAACTCAAGGAAAGGAGAGAAGTGCGCTTCAAACTTCCAATTTTTTTCGCGAAACAGTGCGACTGAGGACTCAATTAAAAGGGCGAAGATCAAAAAAATAGGAGAAAAAAATGGCATCTGCGCACAGAATGCAAAGTCAGCATTGGAACCATTCAGGATTCCGTTAGATCGAAAGTGGCACACGTGAATCGAGGAGGAGGAGGCGACACAATCGGGAAGGAAAGTAAGGAGAGATAGGCAAACAACTCTTACAGAGTTGAAAATTCAGGCAAGAAGCGTCGGCGCAGAAAGGCCTTAGCAAAGTCCGCGAAAGCGGAACTAGGACGTCTAATAACGGTCAAACGCAGGGAAAACGCACTTGTAAACATTGGTCAAAAAAACAGCAGGCCAAAAAGGCAAAGAATCCGGCTCAAGGAATAGAAAGGGTGGAAATCCACTTTTTCGGCCGCGGGAACACAAGGGCCAAGGAGCGGAAAGACTCTCGAACAAAATAGAGACAAGGTTGAGAAAATGGGAAGAAGACTTACTCTTGGAACGAAACCAGGAAAGAGAAACTACGCGAGAACCATAAAAACCTGGGGAAAGCTCAGCGCGAGCAGAGCGAGGTTACGGAAAAGAAAGGGAAAGCACACACCAAAGAGGGGCTAAACCGGGAAGAAAGGGAAGGGACATCAAAAAATGGTTATAAAGGGAATGAGAAGAAGGGGACGAGCCCAAACAGTTTTTAAAAGGAACGGGAATCCAGGCAATAGTCACTATCTAGTAACCGGAAGAAAAGAATCTTGTAAGAGGTCGGCGGTGGGACAATTCGCGAGTGGACGGACAACAAAACAAATTCTTGGCTTGTGTGACCGGAAGGGAAGCGTCTGGGGAACGCGGGGAGAGCTACCAGAAACCATGACCTGCCTTCCAAACTTGTGTTTGCCGAGTTTGTAATAAGTGCGGACAAACCAGAAAACTCAAATGCGCTTGGACGATGGGGGTCAGGCTGCAAGGAGTCACGGGCGAGAAAGCTAGGATTCAAAATGTTATTAAAATACAGGGTGGATGAGCCGCATCGGAGGATCCAGTTCGGGCTAATTTTCTCCCACTTCTGGAATCAAATGGGACCCGAAGGGGAGTAAATCCACCGTTTTGTGGTAGTAGGAGAGGGTTAGAGGAGGAGCCCTGGTGTAAGTCTTGGATTGCGTGAAGCGGGAAGACCAAAGAAGAGGTAGGAAAAACAGAAGCAGAATAATATTTAGATTGTAAGGGGGGAGCTGGCCGCGAACTTGGAAACCTATAAATTGAAGAAAACGCAAACCCTTTCAGGCCGGGGCGGGGGGGGGGTGAAAAGAAATGCATTAAAGGAGCAATCAGAAGGGTGTTGGACCCTTGGTTAGACCATAAACCGGTATCGTTCTTGCGAACTTTAGCTCTCGCGGACACGCCTGAGGGGGGGTTGCTACTAACTTGCAAGGGAGCTTGGGGGAGGAGATTTCGCACGGGGGGTATGGGAAAATTGAGGAGAGAGAGGGGAAAAGGGCTGGAGAGGTGGGGGGGGAAAGCATGTCGGAATGTATACAGACACGGCCGAAGCTAATGGGTCGTAAGGCTTACCGTCGCTTCCTTTTGGTGGAACTGGGAAGAGAGAATGCAAGGGAACGACAGGCAAACAAAACGTGGAAGGGGAAAGAAAAACGCTAACGAGTCTTTGGCGAACAGGGAAAAGAAGATCTCCAATAAGGAGCCGGAAGGGGGAAGTTATAGCGCGTTCCATTGGCGACAGGGAACAAGAGAACATAATCTCCAAAAAAAAAAAGGGGGGAGGAAAGAAGGACACATCTGTCGTGTGGGAAGAGAAGGGGAAAAGATAGAGAAATCAGGGAAAGGAATGCCCTCATATTGGAGAGGGAGGGTCCTCGAAACGTGACAAAAGGCTACGGGTGTTATTTGTGAGGAAAAGGAAGCTTTGAGGCATTACTTTTCAAAGCAGAAATCAAGGGAAACAGAAAAAGAACACTAACAGAATACAAACATTCGTAAGCGGGCAGGGAGGACTACAATGGACTTCACTAAGACACACAAAAGATAAGCAACAGCTTACCGGTACTCAAGTGTCAAAAGAAAGAAAAAAAAGACAGGCAAAAAAAAGATACTTTCAAAGCGGGGCAGGACACCAAAAGGCGGACGCTAACCAAGGGGCAGGGGGGGCCACGGTGAAAATTTATTGGGTGCCTAAATCAACCTTACAATTGACTACGGAGAGACCCCAGCGTGAACAAGACGAAGTAAGGGGGTTGAATTCGTGAGCGAACAAGGGCGCAAAAGAAGGACGAAGATACCTTAAATGAGGGAGGGGCGTGGTCGATACTAATAAGGCAGTTATGTCCGCCTGATGAAGCCTCAAGAATAAACAATACGTGAAAATAAAAACCCTCGAACATACTAAAAGGTCAAGAATTGCCGGGGGTGCGGGGGAAAGAGAAAAAACAATGGAGGCATACAAAAAGAGCGCCGAACGTTCTCCTGAGGCCATTAAAGATAAGAGTACTCAGCGAAAAGGCCGGAAGAAGGGCGGTCGTAGCACAAAGGAAAAAGGAGAAAGGAAACTTACCCACCAAAAGCGCAAGAGGTATCTGAGGGGGGGGGAAAATCTTGGGCTCCAGGGAAAAAGTCCAAAAGATGCAGCAAATTGAGCTTATCAGGACGTAAAAACTAGAGCTAGCGGCACTTACGGGTCAACAAGACAAGGTTGGAAAGGTATCGGCATCAAAAAATGCAACAAAACGAAAATTAAAGGAAAAAGCTTCGGTTCGTTATAAAGAAGGTAGCGAACTCTCAAATGCCTGTGGTGGGGCAAACGAAAGGTAAGAATCGGTAAAAAGCACGGTTGTGAAGCACAATGGCAAAACGTTGCAAAGCGGCCTGGAAAAAAGAGAAAGTTTAGCAATGAGGGGGGGGACTGCATTAACGGGCCTACTCGCTCGGATCGGAAGTTGAGGGGAATCGGCTGGAGAAAGGATGTGCATGGAAGAGTTTGGAGAGGGGCTAAGGGTAGGAGGAGAGGAGGGCGGGTTGAGGCTCGAGTCGTTCCCAACGGGGGGACTTTCCTTGTGCTCTTAAATGGTCGAATAGTCCGGCTATGGGAAACTACCGCGAGCAAAGGTTGTTGGAGACACTAGCCATTTTGCAGTGGGGGGTGAAAGAGGCTAAATCGGTGGCATATCACCATTTGAGCGACGATAAGATGATAACCATTGGCGCGGGAATGGGGAACGACACGGAGGAGCCGTGGGTTTACAATGAGGAGAAAAGTGACTATGCCGGTTGGAACGCGCCATAGCGCAATGATGAGGAGGAGAGGAAGGGGACTCTTCGTTCTTGCTGGGCTGCAGCAAACTCGGATTGAAGTTGAAGAAGAAGAAGGCGAGGGGGGTAGCGACGCAGAATTCCTTCAGAGACTGGCATCTTCAGACAGAGAGAAAGAGAGAGTAGAAAAACTTCGCAATCAAAGAAAAGGAGACCCTCGTAAGGGGGTCAAAGAGGGGCCAGGGGTAAAGGATGGGCGCTAGGGACATGGGTGGAGAAAAATCAGGGCAATTGACGCCAGAATTGCGGCCGGAAGGGGAGAAAGGTTCTAAAAACAAGGAGAATGGAGAATCCAAGTTACTCTAAGAAGGGCAGTGTGCTAGCGCACTCTGAAGTCGAAGGAGGTCAATACGACGAAAGTAGTTGACACCGGAAAAAGCAGGAACGGAGGTAGTCTTCGGCAGGGAGAAGGGAAAGAGGAGGCACAACGAGATCGCTGTTTGCACGAGTCGAGGGGTGGAGACAAAAAGGGCTTAGGGACCGAGGGGAAACCATCAAAAGGAAACGGGGCGCGGATTTTGTTGCACATTTTGTCGAACCGGAAAAACAGCCCATCCCCAGCACACCGGACTCCCGGAAGGGACCAAGACCTGGATGCGACTGTCAAGAAGTGGACGTGCACGGACGACGTGCGGCGAAAACAACACAAAAGACATGGGATGAATCCGTCCTAGGTCAAAAAATCATGGGAACCCAAAGGGCCTCGGAAAATCCTAGAATGGACGAAGAAAGCCTCTCTATGGACGTGGGACCAACACGGTATCAAAAGGACTGTATCACAACTGGGAAAGACCGCTGGAGAAAACACGAAAAGGGACAATCATAAAAAAAATTATCAACCTCCAGCATGCCAGAACGGTCCAGCCGCCAGGGATGGAGAACCAGAAGAAACCGCTAAAGGATAAGGGAGGGGGCGGTGGGTAGCTACAAGAAAGACGTAAGGTCCAAGGTTCCTGGGACGAGGGCAGAAGGGGAGGGTAGCCACTGGGGATCAAAGAAGAAATCACTCGAAACCTGGAAAAAATTCCTCACATTCCATCAAAATCGCTGAGTTCGAAATAGAAATTACAGTTAGGGACAAGCCGAAGGAATAGACGGAGGGAAGTACTCCATTAGTCGGCAACACTTATCGGCAAGAACAAACCAACCCAACACCATACGGTGGACCCGAGTGCGAAGGACGTCGTGGGAAAGTCTAAAAGACAAGAACTAGGGAAGCGGCGGAGGGTAAGAAGCTTAAGATTGGATAAATTCAGAGTTGAACAACCATGTCATTGCAAAAGGGGAAGGGGGTCATCGTAGACGCTCAGAATAAAATAAACCTAGAAAGGCGGGGGGAAAGAAATGGTGAACTTGCAAGACCTGGCGAAGATACATGAAAACGCGCGCTCAGGTAAAAAAATGCTGGACAGGCGGGAGTTCGGAGCGTGGAACAGGGGGTACTTAGAAGAGAGAAGGAGTTCGCGGACTGGGTCAACAAGTGCTACACGTGTAAACGAATAAACATATATTCATACAACAACCAAAACTAGAAGGAAAAAAGGTTGCTCATCAGGGATCATACTATACAAACAAAAAAAACTGACATTATATTGTGCTCACAAAAGTAATGGTGACGTCAACGAATATGAGCTTTTAAAAAATTGAGGTGATAGAGGAATAAGCAAAAGGGGGAAATGTCACAGCGCGGTCAAATTGGTTAGTTTAACACGAAGTTATGTCTCCGGTACGTTCTGGACAGCCATTCACCGCTTCCCATTACATCGATGGAGGCATTGAAAGGAAACTTGAAAAGATTGAGGAAGAAGAAAAATACGTCACAGGGGCTCTCACCCGCAGGCATAGCCGTCCTCGCAGACAAGGAAAGGAGGGTACCCCCTGATGAATTGGGCGGAATGAGTAGATTTCCATATGTAAGGGGGAAACAAATGGAGTACGAAGGGGCCACACAGTCAGTAGTGGCGAGAAAATAGCCAAGCACAAGGATTTACAACAGGCAAGGGGAGAAGGGGGGGGGAAACTCGTATTAAGAGGGAAAAGGAACCATCAGACTAGGTGGAGGAGGAGAAAGGGGGGGGCAGATGAACCTCTGTATGGAATTGAAGGACTGGGACGATGACTCAACAACAAAGAGAGAGGGAAAAAGAAAGCGGAGGACTCTCTTAAAGGAAACCTGCAGAAGCATACCACCTGCGGAAATCAAGAAAGCAAAAAGACATCGACAGTACAGGAACCATTTGAACCTCGGAAATCACCCTAGTCAGACCCCTCCAAATGGAGGGGGGAAAAATTAAAGGGACGGGAATGGGCACGCAGAGAAAGGAAAAGAACAAAATACCTGGGGAATTACAAACAGATCACGTCTAAGAAAGTAAATCCTCAAATCTGAGACGCGTCCTCTCTGCATCAGGAAGGGGAGGGAGCTGGGGGTTTTGGGGGGCAAAACTAGGAAAAAGGAGACACTGCAACTCAAATTGGGACAGGAATGAAAAAACGGACTGGAGAAAATAAGAAAAGAAAGAAATGTGAATAAAAGACACCCATCCATGTGAAGGTACAAAGGTTGATGTCTCGTAAGGGGTATGACTCCACACGACGAATGAGGGACGAATCAAACTGGGAGACAAAGTGAAAGAAGGGAGGGGGGAAAAGCGTTCCTAATCTTACGTCACCAAGTTTCTCATTAGATCGGGGGTTGGGGTTTGACTAGCGCGTATGAGGTTTACATGCGGCGCAATTTGAAACGGAGGCAAGGGAAAGGACGCAAACGGAAAGGCAAAAGATCCCGGTTCGCATGTTTAAAACAATATGAGAGTGCGGAGGATAATGGCACAGTCCTCCCAAGGGTAGAAGGGGAGACTCCATTATGCTTGGGGGGGGGGGGAGGGCACTAGCAGTGAAGTCGTGATAGCCGAAAAGAGCGCCATTCAAATGGGTTGTGCAGATACGAAAGGGGAGGGGGACCTAAAGCTCTTCGCTACAAGCAGCAAGGAAGAGGAAAAGGATTGGAGAAAGAAGGAGTGGAACCTTAGACACGAGGGGAAAGGAGTGTTTGGGGGGTCAATAGTGTGCCTAACTGACAATACGAGACTAGCTCGACACGGGAGCGAAAGTGTTTATGGATAGTCGAATAGACAGCGGAAGAGGAAGAAGGAAAATGGCAAGGTGAAAATGTGGTAGAAAGGGTCAAATTAGGGAAAGAGAAAGGATAGGTTCCAATAAAAGAGGACAGAAACGTTGAGAGCATTGGGGGAACACATAAAAAACACTAGGACGTAGGCGGGGATGGAGGTGGACAAGAGCCTACTGGTCAAGTGCATGCTGGGATTGATATTTTGATAGATTCAGAACCTGGTCAGTAAAGGTCGTGATCAGCAGAGGAGCCGGAAACCTTCATGAGACCCTTGGTTGCCGCAAAACCGAGCAGAAAAAGGTCATGACCGTCCTGCGAATTGAGGAAGGAACGTTTTCAAGTGGGAACAGTGACGACTTTAGGACGAGTTTGTGGCGAGAAAGAGGTAGTCGCAAAAAAAGATAAGAGGGCATCTTGAGCCTCCAAGCACTATGGGGGAGGGGGAAACTGGTCGCGGTCCCGGTGTAAACAAAATAAAATCCGCGCCCGGCGTCGTGTGAATGGAAGGGGCAGTGCCGCTAAACAAGCCAAGGGGGAATCAAAAAGTAACTCTCAATCACGAGGAGAAAAAGCCATGAAACATTAAGGAGAAGCAAACGCGATCGGTCATAACTAGGGGGCCGAAAGGCAGAGAAAATGATTGAGCTTGCTGCGGTAAACTGTGTATACGTACGAAGTACTGTTAAGAACAGGCAAGAATTCAAGACGGGCCGGAAGTGACTCACACCGCACAATTGCGTACGAAACCACGAAGCCAATTCTCCAAATTAGGGAAGGAAAAAAGTGAACAAAACATAAATGCGAAGGGGAAGGAAGGTCGGGCATTGTCGACAACGGGAGTGGCAGGCGGAACAAATCGGGGTAGAATAAGGGTAATGCTGCTCCAACCCGCCATTCAGAGTAGGGAGAAAGGTAAAGCCATCCCGGGGCGGCAAAAGAGGAATACGTCCGGAATCCATTGCGAACTAAAGCGTAAAAGACGTTTCCCGGATAAGGCAAGTGGGTACATTGAAACCGGACAAAGGTAGGGAAAATTACGAAACAAAAAGTCTCAAAACGGTACGCGTCGAAAAAGTTGAGACACCACTTCGAGGGGAAAGGAACTAAACCAAATACACATGACGACCGAGACATCCAAACCAAATCGAGGCAATCAAGGGGTTCAGACGAGAAGATCAAAAAAACAAGTGAAAGGAGAGGGGGCAAGAAATCGTCCATAAACGATACCATAAAGGTCGGCTCAAGGACAATAGGATCCACGGATTCAACACCCACTCATTGCTACACTGATGGAGGGCGCAGCGAGTCCGAAAATTGCTACACATGACAAAAGGCCGGTGAAGGAACAAAAACTCAATATTGGGAAACAAAGGGGAAGCCAGCTGCCGGAAAGGTCCCTGCTACTCGGACTAGTAACAAATAACGGCAATGGGGAGTAGGGGTGTCATTCCAAGGAGCAGGTGGCTGAAAGGCAAAACAATGCAAAAAGGGGGAGTGTTGAAAAACGGAAGCACGGAGATCAAGGTCTAACTTATTACCGCCAAAGACCCAGGTCACCTGCACCCACTTGTGGCATGGTGTTTGTACAATGGCCAAAAGGGACGAGCACCAAAAGAATCACGCGGGCAGCGCTCTTGGTCTTCGTCGCCGTGCAGAGCTAGTGCCTCCTTGAACCAACCAACACTTAAGAGTGGTAGAGCTGTTGATTGAAATAGGGAATGAGAGTCTGAGGAATCATCGAGGCAATGTTTGTAACGCCTTTCGATGCTTGCCCAACGAAAGGGACACCAAGGGTTGAGTAGTCCGTAAGGGGGGGGAGGTCGGTATAAACTTCGTTAGTCAATCGGCAGAACAAGAGGGGGCGCGAGCTCCCAGATCAAGGGGATCTGTTCGCGCCGCGGACTTAGCCGAGCGTGCCGATAAACAAAGATCCGCCAATCAAAGAAAT
>Ga0179593_1328551_pt1 | contig 10042 bp, 10 predicted proteins | sample CZODoug2_1_08_16_FD_185931 | JGI IMG/M metagenome (GOLD analysis project Ga0179593, IMG submission 185931) | Vadose zone soil fungal communities from Angelo Coast Range Reserve, California, USA - CZODoug2_1_08_16fungal (PacBio error correction) | ecosystem: Environmental > Terrestrial > Soil >...
AAGGCAGCCGTACTACATGAAAACGAAGAGGGGAGAGAAGCTGCGGAAGACGCCGTACGTTTAGCTCATTCGCACACAAAAAACGAGTTTAGGGTGGTTGAAAGCGGCAGTATTGAGACTGTCTTATTACATGGGGTCGGAGGGCGCAAGGAATTGGTCCAAGATCTTTTATAAGCATAAGCGGGGGGAGGACAGGAGAGCGCGAGAGCCGATCGCGAGGACCCGTGGGTGCAAAAACGTAAAAAAAAAGGAGGGAACAGGGGCCGGGATCGAAACGACCGCTTGGGGATTCCAAAAAAAGACGAAAAAAAGGACTGGGCGACGATTGAAGTGCGGCGAATGGAAAAAGGGAAGAAAAAGGAGGAGAACAGGATCAAGTCGGGACGGGCGGCCCAAAAAGGGGAGAATCAAAACGGTACGACGGGGGGGGCAGGAGAAGGAGGGCTCCGGCTAAAAGACCTTGGCGCCGGAAAAGTAAAGAAAAAGGTGGAATCGTTTAAGAGTTCAGGAAAAATAAGTAAAAAGGAACAGAAACTCGAGCAGTTGAATAATTAAAAAGTGACGCGGCGAGACAAAAAAAACAGCAAGACTCGGGCAACTTCGCTCTGGGGGGGATAGGCAGGAACAAGGGGAAGGATGATCAGTACGTGGGGGGAAGATTGGGGACGAAGCGAAGAGGGGGGCCGTTCTCTTATACCATACAAAACTTCTGTCATTTCGAAACCCGAAATCAACCTGGGGGGAACTACAGCAACCCCTCTCTTGCCCAATTGTTCAGGATACAATCTTAGGGGGAGGACACATTACATCGACAACCCAAATAAATAAAAAGAAGCCCTGCCCCACCAAACGGGGGAGAAAAAACAAATCAAACGAGTCCCAATATGCATGGGGTCGTGCGAACCTAATGGTAAGTCATGAAAAAGGACACCTCAGGAGATAGAGGGTCTTTATTCACTAGGAGGAAGGCGACCAGGAGGCAAAACGGGAAAATGCGGAGAGAGAAAAAGGGAGCTGAAACCTTCCGGCAAACGTCACGGCTCTTGTGGGGGGGGAGCACCCGTCAGACAGGAGTTCGCGTCAAGATCATGATCTGAGTCAAACAGAAGATGAAAAAGAAACGTCAGATCGCAGAGCCAGCCCTTTTTCTAGGATCGACAGAAGAGGAGCTTGACAACCCTGTAACCAAAGACACCCCGGACGCAAGGACCAACGGTCCGAGGCGGAAAGGGGAAAGGAGAACCACCTGCCGGTTCCTCAGAGCCCCGGTGTATGGGCAGGGTTACCAGGACTAACGTTACCTGCCAAACTCCGATCCGAAGTGAAAAAAGAAACTGGGGGGAGAAAAAAAAAAGGAGAGAAAAAGTGTGACAAGAACATCCTGGGGAAAATGTGAGCAAAACGCCAACGAAACCGTACGCGCAGGAACGGTGCTGGGTTGAAGGAACGAGGATCAGGGCCGTATACGAGGACCTAAAGGCAGGGGGGGAGAGAGAAGAAAAAGGGTCAACTGTTCGCGAAGTGATGTTACACGCCGGTCCTAGTCCGTCGAGATAAGGGACACGACGGGACGACACACGTGGCTACCAATGGCAGGAGGGACGCAAGTCCCCTCCAACTGCAAGACAAAACAGAGGAGAAAGGAACAGCGAGGGCTTCCATGCTAAAAACAGAATCGAAGGGGAGGTTATCTGCAACATTAGCAAGGGCCAAAGGACCGAAGCAGCGCACAAGGGGGGGAGAGGGGGGAAGCAGAGAAGTTGTCACGAGCTGAGAATAGAAGAAAATTGTTGAGGAGGACGACGCGAAAACAATTGCGAAGCTCGCCGATGAGCGAAGAGCCCCCGCACGTCTATCTAGCCGAGCAGGTGAAAGGCGCCGATGAAAACAGCTCCGAAAACGAAACACCAAAGGGAGAAGGAAGAAGAAAAGGAGGGGGGGCAGCGTATCTTCAACACTTAAGGAGGAAAAAGTAAGCGCACCGGCGGAGGAAGGATGCCAACTTGGGATTTCGACCTTCGACGAATTTTAGGAAAGGAGACCATAGGGGTTCACCGCGGGCCTACTTCTCCCGTCAGGCAAAAGAGGGAGGGGAGAAAGGGAAAAAAAGGGGGGGAGTCGAGACCCTCCCCACATCAATATCGGAACGCAGTATAAGTTCCCCCCAAGAGCCCGAAAACCGCTCGGCGTTTACCCCGGGGGACTCGGCGGAGGGAAGAGATCGGAAGCAGGGAGGTAAAAAAAAACTGGGCATGGGGAGAATGGGGAGAAACTGCCGATGGGCCGGATTGGCCGGCCAGCAGGATGTCCTGTTTCTAATCCATGTCTCCTATAAATGCCGGGAGCAACACTGGGGGGAAAAAAAAGTCAAGGTTTCCCTGTGGGGAACAGGAGAAAGAGGGGGAAAACAATACTTGGCTACAGCATACAAGAGAAGAAGGAACTCGCGTGATCGCTGCGTGGCTGGGTAATCCTAGAATAAAAGAACGACAATCAAGGGGAAGACAGATTTCCAACCGTCAAGTTTCAGGAGAAAGGGATTGTTAGTGCGATCGAGGAGCGGAGAGTACTCTTTTCTCACATTGGCTAACAGTTGGGCTTGATACACTCTTAGCGGGAACTTACCACACCGCGCTCGCATCCGGGGCAGGCCAAAAACTAAAGAGGAGGGGTAGGGAAAACAGGAAATGCAACCGCGCAACCCATGTTTTCCCTGGCTGATATAGAGCTACGCGGGGGGTGGGACGGGTGGGGGGGGGTTGAATTGCGAGCGAATTTCATGCCGAGGACCCCCAGATCGGAAAGCCTAACGACACTCTTATCAGGAGGGAAGGAGGAAAAGAGGGTATACACCTAAGCAGGGGAGGAAGATGGTAACCCAATTCGACAAGAATGGGGGGGAACGACTTCAAAAGTTCGACACCCAACAGAACCGTTAACGGAGAAAGAAAAGTAGGTTAAATCTCCTCCTAGAGAAGGGCATCATCTCTAAGAAAGGATTAACTCCAACCGGTACCGAGAAGGGAAGAACAGCTAACCACCTCTATAGAAAAATATGGGGGGTGGAAGAGTGGAAACAAGACGATTCCATTTAGAAAGTAATTGCAAGCTCAACGGCGGGGTGGAAGAAAAAAAGGGGTCCGATGCTACGAGGGGTTTGTGGAACTTCAAATAAGGAGACCCACTCACGGACATGAAAGAGAGGAAGTGTTGATTGAACTGAAATATCAGAAAGAACAACTTGAGTGGCAGAATAATTCCTTCTCTGTTAGTCAAATATAATTACTAAAGATCGTCCAAGGGGGGAAAAAAGGCCGAAGTCCAAAACAGCAGTGGGCCGAAAAAGCAGCTCAAAGAGGGAATGTAAGGATAAACTTCTTCGTACTCTGGCATGGTATCTTGAGGCCACTGCTCGACAAATTCTCAGGATGGGATACCGTGAGTTCAGGCCGGAAAAGCATATGGAAAGGAGGGGTACCAAAGACAAGCTTCACCGAGAAAGAAAGGTATCTCAACAGGGTCGAAAGAAAAATAAAGAAGGAAAAAAAGCAGGGAGTGCTTTATTCCATGTTACGGTCTGGTCCAGATCTCCCAGCTTATCCGGAAATCAGAGGAATCTCGGAAGTAATTCACCTCAAGAGAAGAGAGAAGAGGAAATCTAGGCAGAGGGATTGAACAAAAGTGACGGGCAGAGTGCAACCTCCAGCCACAGTCGCCCCTTTCTGTGGGAGAAAGGGGTCACCCACCTTCAAAGCGAGAAATACAGAACAGCTATGGTCCGTGATAACGAGAGATTGGTCACAGGGAAGCCTCGGCCACAGAAAAAAAGGGGGGGGGGGGAGAGAAAACATAAGAGACCAAACTTCATGCCGGAGAGTAAGACAACCGTGCAAGACTTCAAAAACCCAGAGTGATGTGCACCGATGGAAACGGCAAGAAAAAAAGGAAAGGATGCCGATGGTAAGTAAGTGCGCGGGGGACAAAGAATGTAAAGGACGGCTGCGTACGTCCTTAAAGCGGCAAGGGATAACGGAGAGATGGGGGGAACTTCTGTGTTCTTTCTATTCATTTCCTTAACGGATACAGCCACGTTTCCAAGGTTTACGCGGCTTTAATAGGAAGCAATTCTCCATAAAACAGAGGAATAGCCCCTTTAAGTATGAGGCATTGAAGGTTGGGGCATGGTAAAAGCCATGGCAGGAGTCGAGAAGGCGGGGCTTGCAAAAGCCCAACATGGGAAGGAGGGAAGACATAGAGGCTCGCTTGCAGAAGGCACGGCACAAAGGGAACGAGACAAGGACAAGTGTAGCCTTGCAACAAAAAATGAAAAGAAGAGGGAAAGTGAAAGCGAAATATGCTTAGGAGCGAGGACCGTGGAGGAGGTCAGCAAAGACACAAATGCGCGGGGAAAAATCCAGCGAGGGGCGCAAAGGGCCGTGCTTGGGTCTGCATCAAGAGGAAGACAAAGGTAGGGGGGAAACGACAGCTCGCGCCGCTCATAAAACTCGGGACGGGAAGATGGCATTTCTCCCAACTCAATTCCGGGGGGGCGGAAGATCCCGCAGGAGAACGGGGGGCAAAGCAACAGGCGGCGGTCGCTAACGATGCCGCGCGGCAACACGGCCCGACTAATGCCAAAAAAAAATGTCTTCGAGGACAAAACGACTTAAAAAATGGGCAGAGGCAGGAATCAGGGGGCGTCAACCGAATCTCTTATACGGGCATGCCACAGGGTGGAAAATTCGGGCGGAGGGGAGCGGGGAACGAAGTCTCGGCTAGTCAAAGGGGAGAGCAGCACGTGAGAACTCGATAAACGCCGGCACAGCGGCCAGGGAGGGGGGGGGGAAAGGAATCGAGCACTTCTGAGGCAAAACCGTCAAAGGACGAGTTCCGTAATAATCCGGGGCAGAATCCTCTGAAAAGGAGACAAAGGCCTGGGGGGATTCAAACAGAATGGGGCCGAGCCAAACGATCGTGGGGGAGAGGAGTCTCAAAGCGTAAGGGGAAGTCGAAAGATAAGGGACGGGAAGAGGATGTTCCACATCAAGAGCGTCACGGGGGGAAAGGAAAGTTGGTTTCTACGCAGAGACTGTCCTGAAGCTGTTCTTTATGGGAAGGAAGGGAAACGCCATGGCCGATGCCAATCTGGGTCTTCTGACTTTTACTCTCGGGCGGACTGCAAACAGAATCCCGACCGTGCAAGAGAAAAAGAAGGACCGCACTTAAAAGGGGGGGAAGACGGGCCAGAATTATACAGACAGGGATCCCTTTCGGGAAAGATGGGAGCAAAACGAGCTTCTTAAGTGGGAAGCGAGGAAAGGAAAGAGACGCAGCGAATAAGAAAAAAACACATTTTGGAGCAGGGCATCAAAATAGGCGAGACATGATAAAAATTGTCTGTGACGTATCCATGAGCCGGGGGAGGTGACGGCGGCGCAAGGACCAGGAGGCATGTGGGGTCTCTTAAACCCCAATGCCAAAAGAAAAGAACCAGGGAGGGTGCCGACATCTGCCACAGGTAGCATGACAACACCAAATTGAGGAAGCCTCAAGAGGAAGAAAAAAGCTAATTTGGTTCGCGGCGAAGTCCGGGGAAGGGAAAAACCGGATGCGGAGTGACAGAGGGATTTTTCGATGTTATATGCAGGCGAAGGGGGAAGGTCGGGGGGCGCCTCATGACGGAAGGGGACGCGAAAACCGGCGAAACAATTGGAGGAACATTGAAGTCCAGGCCCTAGTAACGTGAAGGAAAGATGGACAGTTTTTGGAACACCCGTCAGGGTAGTGGAAGGGAATTGGGGGTAAGAGAGTTAGAACTATCCGCAACAAGGCGCAAAGGTTGAGCCAAAGGTGACCAGGGGAAAGAGGGGGGGGCGCAAGTTGAATTGTGACAGAGAGGGGCCAGGAGGCAAGCACAAATGGTCGGTGAGTGACGGGATAGTGTTCCAGCTTCAATTGGCGACTAGGATTAGAGAGGGGACCTCAGGGTCAGGAAACTGAACAAAGGGAGAAAAAAGGAGGTAGGCATAAAATGCATTCGAACTCTCCAAACAAGGGGGAAGGAAAAATGGTATATAAATTTGAGCAAAAGTAAGGAATCTTTCTCCTTGAAACAAGGTAAAGTGCAAGTGGAGGAAAGGGGCTAAGAAACGAATCGAGATGATCAAGGAAAAGACCGAAGGAAACCCTAGTCCCGGCACTGAAAGAGTTGGAAGCCGGAAGAATAATGCCTCGGCAGAACATTACACCAGGTAGTCACCCTAATACGGGGAAATTGTAGAGAGGTGAGATAGGAGAAAGCACTTAAACCCCATAATCTAGAGGGGAAAAAAAGTGCTGGCCCATGAGGAAGAGGGAGCATCGCACACTGGCGCAAGGAATGTCTGGAAAAGCAATGTGGCACAAGAGCGACGCTCATTTTCGAAACAGGAAGAACGCTCGACATCGGCGAGCGAAGACGGGGTAAGGAAAAACAGAAATAGCCAATGGAAGTATCAGCATCAAAGTGGGTCCATCAAAGAAAAGGATCTGCGAAAAAAAAATTATGGAGGAAGTAAATGAAGGGGGGGAGTGGGCATTATCGTTAAAAAAGGGGAGGGGAGACCCCAAAGGTAGGGAAACCCCTTGGGGCATTTTGGGCTAATGTACGCAGAAAAACATCGCGCACTGGAGGAACGACCAAAAGAGGGAAAAAATGGAGACGTCCCCTCTTTTGCAGCTGAAAAAAAAAATTGGGAAAGGGGACGCGCAGTGGGAATCAAACAGGGGGTGTGGGCCGGAACATGAGGATGTCTTTAACAAGGAAGAAGAAGGGGGAAAAATCGGCGCATCAAAGCTAATTTATTCTCGACTTTCATCCTTGAAAAAAGCGGCAGAAGTAAGGGAGGGAAGAGGTCCTGGGGCAATGGAAAACCGGCGGGGGAGCTGCAGTCCATAAATGCCACGAAAAGAGTAAGATACTACCACATGGGAAAGGAAAGGAGGGGAGAGGGAATACAAAATCCATCCCGCCCCGATAGCGATGCCGCTGGGGGGAAGCCAAAGAAGTGCCCAGGTGCACAAGGGAGGAAGAGAGGAACCTCTACTCCCGAGTGCGAGGAGAGACTGAGAAAAGAGAAAAAAGAGGAGGCAAGGTAAGGTTGGACCTCCCCGATCGGGTGCTCAGGGTCTAAAAAAAGAAAACGGCTGGCCAAGAGTGGATTGGGGGTCGGAAGAACGGGGAAAGAAAAAAGGGATCTCGATTGCGGGGAACTTGAGCAGTGTTAAGAAGAGGCTATAACGAGGGGATCCGCACGTGCTATCCGAGACCTTGTCGTGGGAAGGGCGCCGAAAAAAGATTGGCTAGGATAAGTGTTGAGGGAAAAGAACCAAGGAGCAACCGGAAATTCAACGTGGGGGACTTCCGGTGGGGGGCAACTATCTTACAAGAAAAAGGGGGATCGGGGGGAAAAAAAATGACAATCGCGAGCATGTCGCTGAAGAAGAAGCGGAATAGGGAAAGACGCAGGGTAACTTCTAAAGACGTCAGTTCCTCGCGGCACCAAAGAGAGGCGGGGGGGGTGCGGCAGGGGAGTGTACCCGAGAAAGAAAAGAATTAAGGGCCGCTGGCGTGAGTAAAAAATCGATTTCTGAAAACGTAACAAAAAAGGCCATTCTGCATCTTGCACCTCAGCAACTAGGAAGCAAAAAGGAAGAGAACTGGTTTACACTGTTTACGAAGAAAAGGCCAGCTCCGTTTATCGGAGTCATATCCTAACGGAGGAACGAGGAAGGGAGGGAGTCTTCGGGGGAATGTATCTGGGGTGAAGCTCTCAAGGCGTGAAAAGGACTTGATTCAGGCGGAGCCGACCCTCGAAGCTCTAGGGAGGAGGGGGGGGGGAAGGTTACTTGGTACTTGGGTCTTCTTAGCGGACTGGGTGACCAATTCAGCCTACTGAAAGGGAAGAGGCTCAGTACTTGTTGATGGGGAGGACAAGGGGGCTAAAGGAATGGGTTAGAGCCGAACGCTACCAAGGGGAAGTTAAAAACGAATGGATAAGTGAATGCGGGGGCGAAAAGGGGCACCACACCTTGAACGACAGAGGGAGGGGCCTCCTTTAAGGGATACTACAAAAGAGGACCATATGTAGAGAACGCCGATCGGGGGAGAAGAAAACGTGAGATGAAAATAACGCAGCGCAAAAAAGTTGGGGTTTTGACACCAGTTCTCACAATGGAGGTAAGAGAGGGAAGAAGTCCAGTTTGGGTCGCTTGATTTGGTAGCAGAAGAGGGATGCCGGTGATACATGGCTGAAGCTGCGCAAAGACTCGGTTGACGAGAGAGGGACCGTGTGGGGGGCATAGAGGACGCAGCCACGCGGAACAGGGATTGGGAGAGGAGGATCGGAAACTGGGGGGGGGTGACCGGAAGGGGGGACACATACGATTCAGTACCGGGCGGCGAGCGTCGTTGAAGTTCCGTCAGGACAGACGAAGAGAAGGAGGACTTATCGAAAAAGGGAAAAGAAAGAACAACGACAAAATGAATATCACCTGGCAGCATGGGGGGACAAGATGGGAGGAGGGGAAGAGACCAGAGAGAAAACGCTGTGAAAAGGGCTCTACTTTAAAACTCGTGTGAAGAGAAAGTACCCGCGCCAGAACTACCGGTATAACAAGCCAAAGGCGACGGAAAAGAACTTGAGACTGCACAAAAAATGAAAGCGCGGAAGGGGTCCATCATATCTTGACCAAAGGGGAATTCAGGGAAATGTCATAGCCATTGACTAGGTGATCGGTCAGGTTGTCAAGCACATGCCAAGAGGTGGAAGAAAGAACTAATACTAACAATCAGGCAGAAAGATAAAATCAACCGAGTAGATTCGTCCACGCGGATAAACCCGGGTAGAGGGTGGCAAGGACCATAAACCAATCGCTTTCGAAATAGTAGAAACGACCTTATTCTCATGTATGGAAGGAGCAACGAGGAAGTTGGGGGGGCTCCACCCAGACTCTCCTTCCAACGGGTCGTCAAGAGGAAACAAGAACGTGCAATGCTGGGGGCCATCACTAAAAACAACTCCTTGACAATTCAGTGGAAAAGGGAAAAGAAAATCGGCGCTGTCAAGGGTGAGGTCACCGGCAACCAGCAGACACGACCTGAGATCTACGACGGCGAAGATCACGCGGAGGTAAAACGGCCGAGACGAGGCGGTGTGGGGGTGCGCAGGGAGATCTTCTTCACCTGGTTGGTGAAAAAGATCGAGAAATAAGCACCCGGACTCAATAAAACTCATATGCCCCCCCTGTTGAGTGTAGGGGAGAGCCATCGATGTGACCCCTGGTAACCATAACATCCCGATCGCATTACACACTCCCAATACCAGGAGGCAGGGAAGGGAAGAACTGACCGGTGCCAGGGAGCAAAATAGGAAACTTGTTGGAGGACGTGGACCTACCGTCCTATCAAACCGCGACAAGGGGAGAAAAGAAGCTGCACGGATAACGCTAAGCAGCGGGAAGGGGTCCAAGCCAACACGGGTGAATTCCAAAATTTGGTTCATACAGCAGGCGAGGCGCAAGGATCGCCCACGGAAGAACTTAGGTTTGCGTTGGGGAAAGGGTTAAAAAGAGGGAGAAGCGTATTGAGGATTTAATAGCAGCGGTGAAAGCGCGGCCTAGGCTTTCAAGGGGCATCTACCATCGGGGAGGAAAAGAGAGAAACATAGACCTACATGACAGAAGGGAAGGGCAACGGAAACAGGAGGACCTAGCGCCCTCTTCCCAACGCAAATCAAACTCGGCCGCGCGGGCGAAGGGAAGCATGCCGACTAACTTGGTAAACGCCAGAAGGGGGAGGTAGGGGAAACAACCAATACATCATCTCGCCTCCTCCGTAAACTGGACCTAGTAAACTCAAAGAAGCGGGGGGAGAGAGGGGAGGAATTGAATTGGGTCGAGGATCCGCGCCCACCCAGGCGACTCTCGCCGCGTATATAGGGACTCAGGACAAAAAGAAAAGGACAAGAGGAACGGGTCCTCGTATGACTCATTCATCAGACTA
>Ga0179593_1343893_pt1 | contig 10042 bp, 6 predicted proteins | sample CZODoug2_1_08_16_FD_185931 | JGI IMG/M metagenome (GOLD analysis project Ga0179593, IMG submission 185931) | Vadose zone soil fungal communities from Angelo Coast Range Reserve, California, USA - CZODoug2_1_08_16fungal (PacBio error correction) | ecosystem: Environmental > Terrestrial > Soil >...
AAGGTTGGCGGACTTCTGACAAACGGCTCAACAAAGCAACGGAAAATAAATTTAGAGCAGGGTGCCCCAGTCCGTCCGCCCAAACGCGACAAACGGCCACCGGAAGGATGATAAGTACGAACCGAACGAAGAGGGGCTCCTTGTTTCAAGGGATCATGGCCACGAATTGGCCGGGAATAGTGAGGGGTCTGCAAGAGGGGGATAAGCGAAGATTACGCATTAGGAGACAGGACTCTGTGCAGCCTCCATACGATTGGGGGAATAAAAGCCACCGGAGTAGGGTAGGTAGACAGTATCGAGCGTTCAACAAAGAAGCAAAAATGGGGGGTCCAGGTTCAGCCGTGGATTGAAAAACAGAAAATACCTCCCTATCAAGCAGAAAAGAAACATCACGAGTGCCACATGGGTAGCGAGCCAGCAATTCGCTCAACAACCCGAGGATGCTGCAAGGGGGGGTGAACTAGCTGGTCGTGAGTGGGGGGTGTCTCAGCTAAAAAAGGGGAAGGTGTAACCAGAAGATAATTTGGTGTAAAATCAAGCACAAGAAAGATCAACCGGAAAAAACAGGGCAAATGGAGGGAGGTCAACCCTCCATTACTTCCCTAAGTGAGACGGTATGTGTAGTATTTGCTTCAAAAAAGCGTTTTGAAAGTCCCGATGACGGCGGAACTAACCGGGGAAATACGTTGTGACAGCTCGCGTAGGCTCCACAGCGACCCCAACGTCGAACCTGTATGTACAAACCAAACGGATACGAAACCACTGCAGGAGGTGTCAAAAGCTACCAATACAGTTGGGGCACAGAGTCATTCCATAAAACCAGGGAAGCGATTGGGGGGGTGAACAGGAAAAACAAGGCATGTGAGCAGGCTCACCCTTCACATTCTCCGCATCGCTCCGAAGGGTGGCAGTGATCAAAGTTTGCGTGTTGAGTGACCCCACACTGCCCCGTTTGGCGAGCACACCACCTGCAAAAGTGGGAAAAAAAAGGGGTTGTCATGTATTCCATGACGGTGTCCATTGTATCCCTGGGGTTCTGAGTCGACAAGAAAAAAACCGTCCACCAAAAAGGAGTAGCGGGTGCCAGAAAAAACGCCGCCCCAAGGTGACAAGAATGGGGGCGTTTCCCAAACCCTCTGTCGTTTTTGCCCTATGTGGCGCCACCAAAGCTACGGACAAGAACACGTGGTACACCACAAAGAGTGAGGGAAGTACGGTCGACGACCGTTCCCCATTGGGGGGCAACGAATAAGGCACATGCTCATGTGGAAAAACAGGGTGTCGAAAACCACTAAAAACAACATCACTACAAGCGGGGCCGGCGCATTGACAGATTGGCATGGGAGAAATGAAGTTTCACGAGCTATTTTACAGGGGGGGGCGAGGTGCGACGCCCGGTAGGATTGGCATTCATCTGCTTATCGAGACTAGAGTTTCGGGACGTTGGAAAAAAAAAATCGGTCCGTGGTCCGGGGAAAAGAGTGATTTTCCGGGCTAGTGTGAAGCCACGGCAATATGTGGGAGACGGGGTAGACTATGGCCCGCTGGGGGGGGGCACCACCTGCAGAGCAGAGATTACTAAAATTGAGAAAGCGACATCAAGGCAGACGGGATCTCTGTATCAGAGGCCTTGGTAAAGCTCGCAGAGATGAGTTTTCAGGAGACTGACTTCTCAAGGCATTATCTGCCAAGTGACCACCAGGCACGTACAGAAGCGATCCAAATGAGATCATAGGGCGAAAAAAAACTAAAATGACGCGCCAGCTGGAGGGGACACAGAATATCCCTCGCCAAGCCGCCATATGAAAAAATCCGCAAAAAAGGATGAACCTTGAGGGTGCAGTGGGTTGCAAAACAGATCACTTAGAGCGGGCTGGGTCTGGTTCGCCCGGATCAACCGGCGCAGCCCACCTTCTGGGAGCACGGCAGCAGATCATATTGTGAATCAAACAAAAAAAGAAAAAAACACAAAAAAAAAACCCAAACAGAAGAGGGAAAAACCATTTTGTCGAAATGCAGGTTCCGCGGGAATGAAAGTCTCACCAGACCAGCTATCAGCTGGTCATCACATGCACGGCGGGGGGGTGCGATATAGAGGCGCTTAGACCAACCGGGCCTGGCTTGCTAATGAAAGCGAGGCAGCCGAATGAGGGGACCACCAGCCAGGACCACTTTACGTGCTTAAACGCATAGGGGTACGGGCCATAATTGCGGAGGGAGCCAGTGGGGACCATCCGTAAAAAAGGGGCTGGCCCTGGGGGGGTCGGCCCAATCAAATTATGGACAGGGAAAGCAAAAGCAAAAGAACATCGGCTGGCCTCCAATACAGCGTCTCCGGAATGCGGTTTGGAAAACCTTACGAAAATTATATACTCGACACCCCAAGGCACCACCCAAAATTGATGGGCAGGCCCTGGAAAGGAGTTGAGGACAGGCCCGGGGGTTGTTCGTCACAGAAAAATCCCACATCGCAACACCGCCAGGGGGGGGGTGGCCCGGAGTACAAGCAACAATATAGTATCAAAAGAGACGTGCAATTAAAGATGTGGCCTGGGGGGGGCACTTGGTGAATGGAATCGGGAGCTAAATACGACCAGTGCTACGCACCCGTTTTGGCTCCAGTTCGAAAAAAAAAGTTGCCTGCCGAGGTGCCGGTGAAACAACTTGGCCAAAAAAATGAAAAACGACCCTCAAAGGGGAGGCAGCCGCGCTGAAGGGTCATTGGGTTCGGGTGTTAAAATGACCCCCACCTCCCCAGGGGAAGTTACCCGAATATATCGTCCAGAAAAATACAGCCTCGTAAGCACGTAGTTCCGCAACTTGAAAGCTGAGCGTTATGAAAGGTGTGGCCCAAAACATTAAGCATCCCGGGCATTGACATTGATTCCAGTTTTGGCCCAAAACTCCTGCACCGTACGACCCAGTGAGGTATAGGAGGGTTTTTGATTTTTTTTTGGTGGGGATTTTTGGGGGGTGTGGGGGGTTGTTTTTGTATTTTTGTTTTTTTATTTAGGGTTTTGGGGGGGGTCGATAAAACGGTTTGGGCGGGGGGCTGCCATGTGCGCCGCTCAGGCTGTTTTAATTTGTCAAAACTAGAGGAAACGCTGGGGGGTGAGGCCCCCGAAAAAATAAAGACGTCCAGCAACAACCACAACAGAGTAAGGGAAATGAAATTTCACCAGATAACAACGCCACCCTAAAATTTTTGTAAGGCAGGGCTCAAAATACCCCACATCTCGAAGAAAAAAGGGGGGACACCGGGGAAAAAAAGGTTTTTTTAAATTATCGAAAACATAAACAAAACAAAAGAACTCTGGTTCCGTTGGGGCGGCCACAAAACAAAATCTGACTCCCTGAGCCTTTGGAAACAGTCAGGAAAACGTGCTCAAGTTGCAATGGGGCCAAGACCTAACAAAAAACCCGTACCGGGGAGGTAAATCCACGAGAAAGCGTCTGTCACCCTCAAGACCGTTCCGCAACAAACAGGACAAACACGGAAAGCGCAGGGCCGCAGCCCTTGGGGGGGACAGGAGAATGGCTCACCAAACCCAAGGGCAGAAGCGAGCCAGAATGCAGAAACAGGGAGAAAACCACGCGTTTGCCGTTCCACAATTGGTGGGGTAGATGGACGACCATAAACACAAGGGCCCCCGGCCCATAAAAATCCAAAAAAGTAAAAGGGGCACACACGTAACTGAGATTAAAGAAAGAAGAAATTTGGGGTCTGACGCCAGAATAGCACCCTGCAATTGGGTGGGTTGACGACTGGGGGGAGAGTGGACGACAACAGAGGGGTCAAAAAATAAAAAATCAACTGTTGGGGGGGGAGGGGGGGGGCAAAAATTGGGGGCGTTGCAGTGAAGGAAGTCGTTACGGGGGTTGACGATTCCTTTGAATCCTGACAGGAGGGGGGGGGGGAGCCAGCCACATGTGAATAAAAAAGGGCTGCACCGGAAAGAAGGGGGTGGGGCACCGAAAAGGGGCGGCGTGGTCAGACTATCTTACGGATGTTACCCTGTAATAGGAAAAAGAAGTATTGGGAATTGGCACATCGGCGTGAGTAGTTGCACAGTGGAAGGGGAATGGGTGGTGGAACCGCTTGGAACTAATCGTCACGACTCCACTCCCAGGTTGTGTGTAGGCATGTAATGAATGCATAGAGAAGCAACGAACGGGCAGCCCCAGTCAGATAACCGGACGTTTGACGGGGGTCAGTCCCACCAAAGAGGGCGTGCTTTCGCGTAGCAAATGGGAATTCAATATTAAAATCTCAGAAAAGCCGGTCGGTTATAAGTGGCAAAGGTGGACGGGTGTAGGAAGGGGTCGTGGTAGCAGAGAACAGAAAAGAATACGCAGATCGGGTCTCTAAAACAGACTCCAATCAGCAGTCGAATACAGCACAATATAGCAGGCGGGGATTGGGTGCAGTTATTATTATCCTGTCGCGGTGGGCGGAAGGGGGAAATAGTGACCGAAGGAACTTTTGGATGCATCGGGGGAATTACCAGGGCCTGGGGGGATCCCTGGCGCTAAAAGGTCCTGATAGGGGGGTGTGGATCCCTGCAACAACACTATGGAAAAAGAAACAAAGGGCTAACGAATCGAAAAAAAACGGAAACACTCGGGGCAACGGCCTTGTAAAGCCTGATTGATCGAGTACCGAGGGATACCGGGCACTCACGAAAAAAACCGAATAATTTCAGACAACAAAGGCCGAAGGGACCTAGTGAACGTCAGGAACGCCGATTGGAATGGTTTCCAACGAGAATGCAAAAATCCGGAAAACGAAAGAATGACAAGGCTTGCGAAAGTGAGCCGAACATGTCAACAGGGAGGGGGTGGGGGGGGACATAGGGAGACGGGTATTATATTAAAATCAGGTGATGGTACAGCTGAACGGAAAAATAGGAACGCCTGCTCACATATGTGTGAAGCGCCGTTGGGAAAAAAGCACGGAATGGAGCGAACTTTATCGACAACTAACTGCATGTCGGTGGTACAAAGGGGGTCACACACGCGGGGGGAATCACCATGGGTATAAAGCAAGCTACAACGGGGTTGGTGCCAGTGACGGTCAAATTTTTTTTTGGCTAAAGCGGCAACTGGGCACGCAATCGGGTTGCGGGTGGGAATTGGTGTGAGGGGGCTAAGCGGACCGAGTTTCCAAAGGGGAAAAAAATCAATCCCTGGCATGGAACGAAAAATTTTGTGCCAAGCGGGAGGTTGGGGAGACAAACAGCGCGGGCTTTCGGGCCCCTAAAACTCGCAAGGACATCGAGCGGCCTTAATTGAAAGGAACTGGTGTGAATGCCGAAGACCAAACCCCAGTCGGGTGAAAAAAAGAAAAACCCTGGGATCAGGGTAGTCTGGTAGGGGAGCACTGACTCGGTGGCAAAAATTGAAGTAGACGTGGGTTACACGCTGCCAGGTTTCGCTACTTGGTTTAGGTGCGGTAGAGACCGTGTTTCTGGGGTGGAGCAGACTAGGGGGTGGGGGGGAAGCGAGCGAAAAAAGAGGCCGTACCGGCAATAACCAGCGGACTTCAAAAAAGATTGGTGAAGATCAAAGAAAGTTACAGAGGTCGCATAAATAGAAAGGTCTGGATGTCCCTAAGGGGCAACGCCAAGGGGCCGGTCCGGGGTTAGTAAAACGACCTAGAACCTTAAAATATGTGGTAAAGCGTCAGACTTTAAAGCTTGAAAAACGAACACGCCAAGTTGGGGGGCGCAACTTGAGAAGAGAGAACGGTGGAGCCGAATGTCTTGTTCGGCGCCAACTTAAGTCAATGTTCTTCAAACAAAGGAAGTGCAGGTTGCGTGGGCGTATGAAGCTAGAGATTTTTCGAAGCGACAGCACAAGGAAGTACCAGCGAATAGAACCATGCTCAACTTTTTTCCTGCGAAAGGGAACGGGTCCCTACAACAGGATAAGGAGATTACCGATGTGTTATTCTTGAAAAGCAGCGCTCAGGGGCGCAAATATTCTGAAAAGATAAATGATGGAACAACCTACTTTCCGTTTTTCGGTGGGGGAAAGATTTTGACAAAAGGGGCGCCATCGGCTTCTAAGAGTCTGCAGGGTGTCCTTTGAGGCTCCACGTCTCGGTGGGGGGGGGGTCGCGAGCACGAGACCGACCCTAAATTTGTCGCTGTGTGGGCTCCAATCCGGAGAAGGGCTCAGCCGTCCCCGCTGGAGGACGGCCGGGCAAAATTCTTCAAGCGAACACAAAAACAAAAAAGTAGGAAGGAGGAAGACTACTGGGATAAGGGCTCAAAAACCGCGGTCAAACAGACAGCCGTATCACAAGGGCCCTGAGAAAGACCGCAACATGTAGAAACAAAAACGCGAAAAGAAGGTCTCACCACCGATATAAAGGAATAATACTCTCCGAATTGAGCCCCGTGTCAAAGGCCCTGTAAATTGGACCGGAGGATTAATGTCGCGAAAAAAGAATCGATACCTGGAGCTCTCGTGAAAAAAAAAAGCGACATACAAATTTGGGGTAACTAACAGGTTGGTAGGGAAAAAGGGGACTCGGCCGGGAAAATTGACATCAGGGTCCGCAGGGGGCAGAAAACGGGAAATCCGAACCGGTCAGAAAGAAAAACACCGATGGCAGGCCAGTGCCTTGGGAGAAATCGGAGCCAGCCAGGGTCGCTCCACGTAGAGCTTGGTTTGTAACCTTGCAGGGTGAGGTTTGGATCCCAAGAAAGGCTGGTGGGGTGGTAAAACGGTGAAGTAGTGCCCAAATGCCAAAACAAAAACCGGCCAGGCCACTGGCACAGGCCATCTCCCAATCAAATGGTAGTGAGGTGCAACAAAAAGCGTTTGAAATTGAGACCGGCTGGTAAAAATGGGGGGGCCGGTCCACGGACGGGGGCGGGGCTCAGGCTACCAAACCAAAGGAGGGCAAAAAAGGTCGAATCCGTGAAAAAAGCCACGTCAAACACCTGCCTTCTGTAAAAGATACCAATAAGGTGGGGGCCGAGGCAAGTCAAAAAAACAGAAGTGCTTGGCCTGTAAAAAGTGGGAGTGGGAAAAAGCGGCACTCCCAAACTGCAAGGAGCCATGACGCTCTCTTTTGGCTGGACCAGGTCGTGGGGGGGGACCCCGGAGGCCTGGATCAAAAACTAAATTGGAAAAAAGGGGGCCATCCGGATTGAGGGGTGACAATTGGGAAAATTTCACGCGACCCTAACAACGTGTCCTAACAACGAGGAGTCGTGCAGAAGCCGAAACCAAAGGTGAAACAAAAGGGAGGGGAAAAAACCCGAGTGTCGTGCATTGGCACCAGGGAGTCCCCCCAAGCGCGAAGTCCCATACTCCCTAAAACAGAGTGGTCGAGGGGGCACCTCCCTTCACGTGCCATCAAAAACAGAGTCCAAACTCCAATGGGAAAGGTGAAGGCGGCCGAAATCCAGCTGTAAAAACGCGAAACTGATTTGGAGCGTCACTGGGCGCTGACGCAGCAAGGGGTTTCTTTCAGTCAGGCTGGTCGCGGGGTGTGGTAACAAAAGGTCCAAGGCCCGGTTGTGAGGTTCAAACAAAAAAGTTCAAGGGGGCGTTGGAATGTTTAAATTATGACGGGGGCTGTTCCCGTGTTGACACGAGGACAGAGACAAAGAGGATTCCTCGCAACGTTTGTTCGATTCGTGGGAAAAAGCTCGAGAATAGTGTTGGCATTCAACAAAAAACTTCCACCATTGCTTCCCAGGGGAAGCAAGGCGTTAAAAAGAGCGATCCACTGAACGAAATTGTCGTGGCTCCATAAACATCACCTCCAACAAAACCGCAGATAAGACCCCTGCAATCCTCCTATTGTGGTCCAAATACGATTATGACCTTGTAGCAGATATGTTTTTTTAAAAAAAAAAAAGTCAAAGGGATTCAGGCTGAGCAGGGACTGTGGGTCGCAGACAAACAAAGAAACCAAACAGACAGCGGCCCACACAGGAAACCTGTCCAGAGAGCGAATATTGAAATTCCGAAATGCACTGCCCCGTGGAAAGTAACGTCCGGTCCATATCGGGTAAGAAGAGCTGACCGTTCGTTTGAGATGCGATAGTTTACCACTCCGTGGACTGCCGGAGGGGAAGGACAATGTAGTTTTCCATTCCAATAAAATATCGGTTGTTGGCGTAAATACTCATCATGTGGGCAAGAGAAATAATGCAAGGACGAGCCAGTACCAACAACGTAAGTAAATGGCCGCTTTGCCGGCTCCAACAAGGAAAGTCCAGGAACAATGATCACATTGGACTTAACCCTCCAACTAAAAGACAGGATCACACGCCGGATCTTTTTGTGGGAACCCCCGTACATGAAATCTATACTGCACGCCAGCCAAAAACCCAAAGTGATTGAAATGAGGTTAGTGGGTGGCCCACTCTCCAAACAACGTAAAAAGGCAGGGGGTGCCGGGAAGAAGGCTACAATATCGTAGGAAAAGCCGCCCTGTTCCCGAGGTGGATGAATGGGTCCTTGCAATTGGTAGTTTGCAGCTAAACCAAACTAATGTGAAGGCAAACCCTCCTGGGTGGTTTCTCCATTGTACGGGAAAAAGGGGAAAAGAAAACGATGGCTTGGCCCAGGTCTGAGAGCCAATTCCGCCAAATCAAGGGCTGGCAGAGGAAATATTTTCTGGTTACTGGGTGCGGCCATCCTTACGTCGGGACAAATAAGAGAAGGTCGTCAACAAGATAATACCAGCACCTGATTAAGGTATGACCTGGTCTCCCATTGAAAACTGAGTAGGGGAGGAAATTCCGCCCCACACACCGTAGGCATAGGGAGGCCATTCGATTGCATATTCGGCAGGTGTGGCCACTCCGCCAAAGACCAGAGTAGGGGGTGTGTCGAAGAAAAAAAAAAAAAAGGGGGAGGTGGACCAAATTGTTCTAGCTGTGGGTTTGTGTCAACTTAGCAGGGGTGGCGTGGGGGGGGGAAATAAAAGAGAACCGAAATCTCTCCGAAACACCAACGAACGTGAGGAGGTTCAACTATATTTGACGGACTAGACCAAAGAACTTAAGGTTTGGCACAAATTTTCAAAAAAATCGATGAACATTGGGGGCCACCCGACCGCCAGTTGGATTTAAAATATCGAAAAAAAACAACAAAGAACTTCTTGGTCGGTTAGGGCAAAACCGGCTGGGACTCAAGTCAAGGGATCAGAAAGAGCTACATTTGGCAGGGGGGTCAGGCATGGTGAATGTTAAGAAACCTTGAAGCCTGTGAAAGCCAAAGACTTCCCAAGGTTTGCCAGCACGAACCTTACAAAGAACGGCCTAATTACGAGGGGCTGTGTAAGACAAGGGAGCACCAAAAAGACGACGCAGGAACCCCGGTCCTCACTACGAACGCTTTCCAATCGCCTGGCGCACCCGTTTGGCGCGATGTCGGCCGAAGGCAGCAATCAAGGCACACAACTGGTTTCTGAACCTGGGGGGAGAAAACCAAAGGTTGGCGGCAACCAATTAGGGGGGGTGGTTTTTAGCAGGGGAAACCATCAACTACCGGGGGGCCCGCCAAACGGTTAAGAAGAAGACAAGACCGAGCGGCGAAGCTTCCTTTGATACACTAAATTGTGCGTGTACAACGACCTCCAAGGGCCCGAGCCGGTTTGCCGGTGTGTCTGAGTGCCAAAACAAAAGCGGCCTACAAAATAATGGGGGCAAAAGACCGCACTCGGCACTCACCCTCAACTATGGTGTTGGAGACGGGGTCTGGCGTGCAGTATAGAAAGTTCTGTCGGGGGGCCCATCAAGCCGGATTTGAGAACTCTGAGTGGGTGGGAAGGGACAGCCACCGAATGGGAATGACACATCATACTGAGGTTTGCATCATTACCGAAGACATCCAACCAGAAGCGGAAAAAACTAGAGGGTTTAAAACGGAAGGGAAACGAGTACGAAGCATTAGGAACTTTCCCTCTTTCTTAAAATCCAGTAAACGCCGTAATATTGGAAGAAGTCAAAAAGGGAATGACAGGGCTTCAGTCCTTCCTGCGGCCCCCGGAGTGTAAGCAGCGCATCTATCGCCC
>Ga0179593_1407436_pt1 | contig 10042 bp, 11 predicted proteins | sample CZODoug2_1_08_16_FD_185931 | JGI IMG/M metagenome (GOLD analysis project Ga0179593, IMG submission 185931) | Vadose zone soil fungal communities from Angelo Coast Range Reserve, California, USA - CZODoug2_1_08_16fungal (PacBio error correction) | ecosystem: Environmental > Terrestrial > Soil >...
TCCCATACTTCCTAAAGGTCAAAAGCCAAAAGAGCTGCCGATAAGGGGGGAGAATCACAATGTTCAGTCGCTGAAAGATCTTCAAAATACGGGTTCTTCAATCCCTCCCTACTACGCCCGGGAAGAATGAAAAAAAAGGAAGCCTACCACCTTGACTGTGGAGACACGAGACGGTGTACGAAGAGCGCAGCTCGAACTCCTAAGACTCAACGTCCGTCGACGGAGGGGTGAGGTGCGACGCGGCACCGTGATAGGTCCAATAATCTGTGAACGGGGAAGCATGCAGGTGGCAATGTTCTCTTCAAGCTGCGCCCTTCAGCTAGGGACGTCAGGTAATTGGCGATTTACCTTTGAAAAATCGGGGACACATTGAGAGGTGAGATCAAATAGAGAAAACTTGGAGGGGTTCGGAAGGAGGGCCGATTTATGGCAAAAAACAAGAGTGGTTATCCATGCGTGCAAGTACATTACGCCCGAAATTCGCCATACGAGCGAGGCCCTAGGACATGAGAGGGGGGCCACCCTTTCTTCTAAGAATCTCGGAGGAGTAGGGGACGTACTTAGAAAGACCATGTAAATGCTCTTTAACCGAAAGTCACCATACTTATATTAATTAGCGCAAGGGGGAGCCCATAGATCTTAGAAGACTTGGATGAAAAAAAGTTACTGAAATGCTCTCGAGAACGTAGCATCGAGTACTTTGCGCGGGAGAGGAATTTGCCCTAAAGCCCGAGGATGCTCTGAAACGCTCCGCCAACAGGGGCGTCCGGGGAAAATCTCGCCTCTCTGTTAAAAAAAAACAACCAGGACCCGCATGTGCTTTCAAAGAGGAGTCAGCACGGTGACAGCGCCACATGAGGGAAAACCGAGACACCGCCACTTCGGGTGCCGACCAGACGTTGGGGTCCAGAGCGTAGGCAGGGTTGATTCTAAGGCCGACGATAACCGACGCCGATGCAAATTCTGAAGAGATCGGAACGAGCGGGCGAGCTAATAGACTTGGTGCCACGGCTACTCGTCATATTCGGAGGCAACCAGCGGAAAAATGGGGTCAGTCTAATCTCAAAACAAACTGTGAGAGGATTATTTCTCAATGGCATTCATGAGATATTAACTCGGAAAAACTTATCCCAGGCTAATGGGGAATATTTGCGAACCTTCGCTCAGACGACGCTGCCCGAAACTTGAGGGTACACGTCTCAAGGTCTGAGCCCCCGGGTGACTTCGGCCCCTCGAGGTCTTGGAAGCCTGGTATCTTTGCATGGCGAGGAAGTGCGCCTAGAAGAGCGGGGTCAGTACCAGGGGTGGGAATCCAGTTCATATAATTCGGCGGCGGACTTTCAGGATAACTGAGAGTAGTATAGCCAACGCGCCGCGCCTCGATCGGGGGAGGCCGTCGACAGGACTGATGCTGTCTCGGGCGGATAATGTAGAGGGGACAATATTGGGGTACATATAATCGCCTGCAGCTCCATGTCGCCGGGACCAAACGATATGCTGGCGACTGCCGAACCAGGGGGGTATGAAATTCGCGAAGGCAGCGCAGGCAGAGCAAAATCAGCGGCTGTTAGACGGATGACTGACGAAAAGAAACTGAAAGGAGTTAGAAAGGATTCGCCCGGAAAAAACCGGGGATGGACTCGTGGGAAAAAAGCTGACGCCGTGAGGAGACCATAAAGGACCTTCCGCGGTATGGACGGGGAAATAGAGGAGCAAAAAAGTGGTCCAACCCGTACTAGAGGAGTAAAGCTTCGGAAGAGGAAAGGTAACCTCTCTCCCAGGTAAATACAAGCTCCTTCACTTGCGGACGGGGGAGGGGGGGGAGGCCATATCTATTAACTCAACACTGGGAGGCTTCGACGCCAACCAAGACCTGTTATAACCGGGGACCGAGGAAGTATTTATTAGGTCGTGGGAATCCTCCGGGGGGTCAACCTCTTCTGGAAACCCGATGGTCTCTTCCATATCAAAATTAGCAGTCGGGCTTTGGCGGCTTATCGGAGGAATAGTCGGGAGGGAGGGAAGACCCTCAATTGTCGCGTCTTTATGGATGCTGAAGGTAAGAGCCCTGGAAGGAGCAAAGTTCATGCCGCTAAGTTTTAGAAAGAACCTGGGTTCAACGGTCTTTCGCAAAACAGGGGACTCTGGGGACCGCAAGAATGAGGGGGGAGGGGGATTTGAGGAGCGTCGGCTTCTTTTCTTACGAAAAGGTACAGGCCTATGTGAAGGGTGGGGCATTCTGGGGGTCAGTCGAGGACTCACTTTTGAAAAGGGGAACGGCAGAAGGGGGCATGGAACCGCCTCTCTGTCGCGGAGGGCAGGCATAAATCAATCAACGACGACATGATAAAATTTGCATCAAGGCAAGGGATACTTTCTCAGACTGGGGCGCGCCAACCCACGGAAAGGAGGTCCACGGTGTAGCAGGCTCCTTGTGCTTCTCATCCTTCGGCAGGTCTTCCCGGAATGGAAAAGAGGGAAACCCTTCTCTCCGACGAGGGGGAAAGGGACCTAGGCGAGAGAAGCTCTGCAGCAATCTATTCAGTGGTAAGGGCTTACAGGAAAGAAAGGGTCGGATTAGGTAGATGTGATACGAGAGGGGAGAACGAAAAATAGGCACTATCCTTGGAGGAGCTTATCAGAGAAGAAGAGGAAACAACGTCGCTGGGAGGCTTAACCCAGAAAAAGAGACCGGGAACGGAAAAAGTATCCTTGACAGACGAGGTTTAAAACTAACCACGTCCGTTTTCAATACTGAATTGGTAAGGAGCAGAGAGTATGCGCTCAGATTCCGAGGGGGGAAAGGGAAAGAGACCTAAGAGGTGTAGGGGGGCCTAAGCTATTAGGGCTGCTTGATCAACTGGGGGGGGGGAATAAGACGCGGCGAAAGGGGTAAAAAGAACTCAAGAAATCCTAGATAAACAAACAAAGAAGTATGATTAAAAAAGAAAGGTATGGAGGTCTAACCAGATTTGGAGGAGAGAGGCGGCCGGGACCTTCCCAAAGAGGGAAGAAAGAGAGAAGGACCGGGAGAGGTTTTCCATCACCTCGATTGCAGGAATTAAACTTAGGAAGGGCTGGGCAGCAGGAAAGCTGCAATAGCGACGAAAACTTGCTTCCTTAACCGAAGACGTAAACAAAAGGATTCTTCGAAAAGGATACCGTGGACCAGGTACGTCCATCGCCATTTTGGGAAAGAGAATACAGAATCCTTGTCTTTTATCGTTGTACCTAAAGAGGAGGGAGATAGGGGATAAAAGTCGTCGTGATCCTTCCGTACGCCGCTCTCAAAGAAGAGATCTCTCTCGAACGGACTTAAAGGGAGCCTCAGATCATCGCCGAGAGCTCTAAAAGAGGGAAAGGGGGTCGAATCGCTCAAAGAGGAAAGCCGCTTCACTTGACAAGCGAACTCAGGGGAGTAGAACAATACTAGGGAATCAAAGGAGACCTGTACCAGTGCTCGGTCCGCGAAAAACCAGTCATGAGCACAGTCCCGCCCGGGGGCTGGCAGGACTAAATAGAGCGCTCTTCCTGGGAGAAGTGAGGGGTCTTCTAGAACGAAGGGCGACATCTATTCTAACAACTGTCGACTCGCGCCTGTAAGAAAAGAGGGGAAGACTGAGAAAATAACCGCCAACTTAAAGACTTTCTTTAAAGTTGACGGGGGGAGTTCTTCCTAACCAGTACAAAGACTAGGCTTTACATGACAGAAGGCGAGAAGAGAAAAGTCCCTCGTGAAGACCGCACGTCGGGAAAAAGCGACTGGATTCATCCAGGAAAAAAGAGGGTGGATGACCCTCACTTCAAGCGATCATCTCATAAGAAGCCCCGGACGTCTCGTAATTATCGAGAAAATGACAGAGACGCCCTCAACTCACGGATGCATGGCTCTCATATAGGGGGTTGTCCATACTGGAGGCAGCCGCCCTACTACGTAAAAATAGTTCGGAAATCTACCGGGAATGTTTGAATTTCAACTCAGCTGGAAAAGGGGGCTGGGAACGATCCTAGTAACAAAAATAAGAACTCCACTTGAGCATTTGAATCAACTCTCCAGGCCACCTGAGGAACACAACGCCCTAAAAAGGAGATTTGGGTAACTTCGTAGTTCGGAAATCTCTAACACGTTCCCTTGCGTGCGTAGTGGAGAAAGGGTCCCTGGATAGGGAGGGGAGCTTGAAGCTGAGAACGGTTTTAAGGAGGGAGAGGCATTCGTTAAAACCTAAGAATGGGAAGGCAGAGGGTGGATAGGAGAAAAGAAAAAGAATGAGAGAGCGGGAAAGGAAGAGAAGAGCAAGAGGGGGGAGAAGGAAGTTAGAAAGGGAGGGAGAAAGAAAACGTTGGGGAGGGTGGGAGTAGGAGGAAATAGTCAGGTGAGGTAGAAAAGTAGGGTAAAGGAAAGAGGGTGGGGGATAGAGGAGGAGGCGGAGGAAGGACAGTGTTAAAGAGGGAGGGGGACGGAAGGAGGAAGTATTGGATTTGAGGGGTAGGGAAGATGGTAGGTGAGCAGGGGGGGAGGGAGAGAGAGGAAAGGGAGGGAGGTAGGGAGAGGGGGGGGGACAAGGAGAAAAGGGGGGGGGAGTAAGGGGGGGGAAGGGGATAATAGGAAGGCGGGGGAGAAGAGGGGTAATTACTGTGGAGAGGGAGAGAGTGTGAGGGGGGTGGTGCCCTGGGTGGGGGGTAGAAGGAAATAAGGAGGTTGGGAAGAGAGGAGGAGAAGGGGGGGGATAGGGGGAGAAGGTGGAAGAAAAGGGACTAAGAGGGCAAGATGGAAGAAAGAGACGTGATGGCGGGGAGAGAGGGAGGGAGTATAACGGAAGTAGGAACAACGAAAAGGAAAGAAGGGAAAAGGGAAAGAGAAATGGAATGGAGAAGTGGGGGAAGGGGGGACAGAGAGGTGCTAGGGGCTGAGGAGAGGTAGAGAGGAGGGCAGAAAGGGGAAACGCAAGAACAGGAATTTGAAGAAGGTGCGTATTTGTAGGTAGGTGGGAAGAGAGGGATAGGGGAAGGTAAAGCAGAAAATAAGGGAGGGGAAGATCACTGACAGAGGGAAAAGCTGAACGATAGACAAGGCAAAGGAATAGCGAAGGAGATGTAAACAGAAGTGCCAGAGGAGTAAAAGCAGTTGAAGAAGAGTAAAAAGGCAGACAGAATGGCGCAAATTCTGGGTACCAAAAACAAAACGGGGGGCGATGTGAGCAGGAGGTCCGGGGCTGGAGGAATGGGAGAAGGGGAGGTATGAGGAGGGGATAGTGAGGAAGTGAGAAATGATAAGTGACGTATGTGTGAGAGAGAAATAGGGTGAGAGGATAAGGAAAAGAGATAAGTATTAAGAATGGGAAAAAAGGAGGGGGGCGGAGAGTGGGAGAGAGTGAAGGTGAGGGGGGGGAGAAGGGAAGGGTGGGGGATAGTAGGTGGAAGAGGGGGGATGGCGGGCCTGGGAAAGAGGGGGGATCGAGAGAAGAACATAGAGGTGTAAAGAACCGGGAGTCTGGCGAAGTAAAGGGGCAAGAGGTGGGGGTAAGGTACAGGTGTCAAATGCAGAGCGCAGAGGGTGATGGGAGGGACAGGGTCAACAAGGCTTTTGTCTCCGGGAGGGGTCCGCAAGTCAGACCTCCCTTCTCAAAGCTAAGATGATAGAGAGCTGAGGAAGACCAACCCTGTCGCGTTCCTCAAAGGATTAGGTCGCAAGGTAAGCATGACCAATGAGGCGGTCAAGTTCATCTCCACTCAGGGGCGTTCATTCGGAATGAACAGAGCAAAACGAGAGGAACTAAGAACTATTCTTCCATAACTCGACCTTTTTGCTCGAGAATGAAGACGACAGGAGCGGAGACGGGTCGCCAGGGGGGTCTCTTTCAAATATACAGAAAGGGTCAGGAATAGCCGATCCACGGAACAAAAAACTAAGCACCACTCCAACAAAAGCAGGATGGTCAGGGGGGAGTCGTGCACTCTATGGGCAAAGCTCAGTAGGAGTACCAGATCACGACTGATTGTCAAAAAAGCATTGGAAGAGGAGGTAGTACACTATCCTTCCGCATTTGGGCGGAGAAAGGATAAAAGCCGGAGAGCCTTTTCAGTTTAAAGAGTCACAAGCCGTGATCTCCCGGATGCGAAAGTAAACGAGAAATGCGTCACAGGCCACGGGTAGCTCTTCTAGAAAAAAAAAACAAGGGGGAATTAAAATCTGTTTCTTAAGAGGTGCAAGGGAGGCAGTGAGAGAAATCGCGCAGCCGTCAAAACAGCGGGAAAAAAAAACGGTGGAACGAGGCGCAATTCTTAGACTCCAGCGAGAGTACAGAAGATTCTGACGGGGGGATATTACGAGAACTACAGAACTCGGAACGCCTGGTAGTTCCTTCGAGAAGTTGAGAGCGGTCCTGGATCTGTGCAAAAAAGTTGCTAGAAGACTCGAAGAAACTCCTTTGTTTTTTGTTAAAAAAGGGAACTTTACGATGAAGGGAAAGGGTACTTACTTGAGAACCTCCGCGGTTAGGTATAACTAGAAAAATCGAGGAGGCGTAAGGACATCGACGCTCTCTGGGGCAGAAGGAGATAGGTTTTACGTCGACAGCATGGAAGAGAGACTCGTCCTCATGCAGAGGGTTCGGAATATTCAAAAGGATAGAAAGGGTCGGTCTAATTCCTGCAGCCGAAATGTAGGGGGTCCCGGAGGAAGAACAAGGGGGGGCGAGATATAAATACGATGTCGCAAGAAGCGTTCGAAGGGATTTCTTAAATCAAAAAGAGGAAACGAACCCTTGGTTGCATTTTGAAGCATACCAGTCAAACCGTTCGAAATTGCGATAGTAAAAAGTCCGAACCGAAGCACCAGGTAATCTAGCTTCCTCTAGCTGTCAGTATTTTGACATGAGGAGAACTGATGCGTCCTTCCTTAACTTTCTTGGGTCACCGATTCTTCACGGGGTAATAGAGATAAATAACCGCATGCTCCGATGGAGGCGTAGGACTTTCTTAATCGCGGGAAGGGCGGTCCAGTACTCAGTGCCGAGCCACGCAATCAAAAGAAAAGACGAACCGTGCTAGAAATTAGTAGGGGGCGTCTTTACAAAAGGAACGGAACGACCACTAGGGGGGTCCCAACATTGATCTCGCAGTGATAGACAGTTCTTGTTCTTTCAGGGTAAGGGCCAGGGAAAGGAGCTAGCCAGGCAAACTCTACCTGGCGGGAATCTTTCTTAGCATGTTAGGCTGAAGTCTTCATTCAAGAGAACGAGGTTACATGCAGCCGTTGTATACTGTCCACGGGTAGTTCAAACTAGGGTGGATGAGGGGAGGGAACACGAACCTTGCCTTATTCAATCCGACGGGGAGAAAGGGGACTAGGAAACTGGGAAGTCCCGCGCTGGTTAACGGTCACAAGCGAACGACCTCTTTCAGGAGGTCGTTTATTCTAAGAGAATGTATGGTCGCCAGAGGCGATTAGAATGTAAGAGAGCGATAGACGGGGGGGGGGTGAAGCCATGTACTGACCCGGAGGGAACAATACATGCAGGCAGGGGGCTTCTGAGTGGGAGAAGTCCAGGGCTTTGGGAAAAGACTGGGGCGCTTTACTAAAAAAAAAAAAAAAACTCACAGCGTGGAAGCCGTATGACTTGGAGGGGCGCATGCCAGTCCGGCATGGTAGTAGGCTAGGCCATTACTCCGGTAAACTGTCCAGGCTGGAAAGTGATTTCCACTGAGCGAAGATTCAAGAGATGCCTGAGAGACACACTCGATTCGTTATTACTAAGCAGGTAGAGGAGGATGTCAGGGGGAGTCTAGAACTGAGCACTACTACCTCCGTTGGAGGGGGCTATCCTTTTTCATAGTGGGTTAGAGTGGGTCATACTAGCCCATAAAGGATGAGGGCTCGGTGGAGGCGGCCCCAAATCTGACCATTAAAATGAAGTACCTTTCCAGACGGATGCCGGCCGGACGGCTTCACGTCCTTCATTACGGAATTGGGGAGGGAGCAAGAGGGGGAACTAATCAGTCGGAGAAAAAGGGGAAATTTAAGCCAGCCGGAGGTTATCACCTCTAGAGAAGCGTGACATCTTTACCTAGCCCTCCTACGAGACCGTCTACGCTCAAAAAGGGTAGCCCTTAACCTCCGAAAACAAAACAAAAAAAGAGGAGGAAAATATCGATAAATGGGAGGCTACCTTTTTTCGACTCAGACTGCTGATGGGCTCGCCTTCTCGGTCGCGCGATCGATGTGTTCCCCCTCATTTTGTTAACAACACTCAGGTAGATCAGGGGGGAAGTATGGGGGGAAGAGGGCGGGAGTCAATTCCGGCGGCCTCCGCCGCCTCAGTAGACCTCTTCTCCTGGGGGGGAAAAATGGATACGCTCTGAAAGGAAAGTGGACGTGAAAAACTTTCCTGAGCCCGAGATGGAAAAAAAGTACAGTAAGAAACCAGCTCTGGTTTAGGGACGACCAGCACGAGAACCTTGCAGGGTCTAGGTGTTACCGAGAGGAGGCAAAAGGAGGCAAACATCGGTAAAAACCCAGGCGCAAACCTCTCTCAAGAAATAGTCGAGAGCGCACTGGGTTAAAGGGGGAGACCTCCCATACGCGTTTGGGCGAACCGCCCGAGCGCTCTATATGAATTGCTCATAAGCTGGGGATCTTCTATGGGGGGGGGGCAGGGAAGTACCCCGCGACCGCGCCTGATAGAAAAACCAGGGCAAGGGATGATAATCAAAGTGAGCCTAAAAAGTTTGGACTTGTCGAAGAGACAAATGCCTTCGAAAGAACTCACAGGGCGGCGACCAAGAATAAGAAGAGCTGGAAATTTTCCAGCAGGGAGATGGAGGAGACCCGGGGAAAAAAAAGGGGGAAATACAGCTATAGCTACCTGAACGGAGAAATTTAGGAAGAGAGGACTACACTATGACAAAGGAACGAGCCGGGGGAACGTTAGAAATAACAGGAGAATGTCCTACGGAGGTCTCGACTTGGATAAACCTCACGCAAGAGAGGGTGCCAGAAAAAGAGACAAGAGGACACAAAGGTCGTCTCAAAAACTGCTCCTAGGATGCTCTGACTACGCAGCAAAGAGGGCGCCCCGCGGTCGCGTGGCTTCTACTAAAGATAGGCCTAATTCAACGCAAGGGCCAACTAAAGCTGCCGAACCTGGAGATCCTGCAAAACTACGATTTGAAGGACCCCTACTTCTGCCAATCCGGGCCCGCTTTTCGGAAGATTGAAACAAGTTCCGGTGAGAACACTGCTAATGCTTACGAAGACTTCTCTCAGCACCGCCAAACGTCACCTAGATCTGAGGTGTACTTAGATGTGAGGAAGGGATAGTCCACGACCGAGGGCCGCCTAAACAACTTGGCCCATCGGATCATATGAAACAGAGTAAGAGATAACGGCAGGACGTCGAGTCCTTGGAGAGGTCAACAAGTGAGTCGGACGCAAGCAGAAAAGACTGTTTCGGAAGTATATTTACCCGGATTAACACCTGCCAACCTATGCCGCAAGTGGATTGTCCCGAAGTGGTCCACCAATGAAGTCGCACAGCGCGAGCGTCGACGGCGACGGGCAAAAGTAGCGAAGGACAACAGTTCGGAGGAAACACTCACCGGTCCGTTTCAAGAAAAAAGAGTAAGCCCTCCTTCGGAAGGGGTCGAGATTTGAGGGACCTGGAATGAAAAATCCGATTAGGCGACGTCAAGCGACGCGCCAGAGAAGAGATCTCAAAGAGAATCCAGGGCTCGAACCAGTAGTTGTGAAAAAGAGCAAAAGCCGACAAAAAGTTACCTATCTCCAACTTCTCAATGCCACACCAAGGTCAGGAAAACCCAGCAGATCTTGAGGAGGAGCAAACATGGGGGGGGGAACATAGAGAAAAGGCTAAAAATTACGGGCTAACAGGTAATTCGATCAAACAATGGCCTTTTCAAGTGAGGTTCGCCTTTTACTATCAAGGTCCTCCAGGCTCGACGGACATCCCGAATGTTTAGAAGACTGCATAGAGGTATCTCCCTTCAGGGGGAGGCCATTGAACTTGCGAATTACAAGGTCGGA
>Ga0179593_1584499_pt1 | contig 10042 bp, 11 predicted proteins | sample CZODoug2_1_08_16_FD_185931 | JGI IMG/M metagenome (GOLD analysis project Ga0179593, IMG submission 185931) | Vadose zone soil fungal communities from Angelo Coast Range Reserve, California, USA - CZODoug2_1_08_16fungal (PacBio error correction) | ecosystem: Environmental > Terrestrial > Soil >...
ATAGAAGTGGTATGTCTTGATAAGAGTACATTTTCTTATGATCGCCGAAAGTGCCCATTGTAGGGCTGGGGGAAAGAACTTGAGCGAGACGGTACAACCAAACTGCCGATGCTGGAAAAACCTGATAAGAGCTACGAAAGAATTACGATTTTCTGATCAGACCCCATAGCTCCTCGAAGTCGGCATGATGGTGTTATCGGTTTCGGGCAAAGGAAGACGGGGGCCGGGTCAGAAAGCGACGCGAAGCAAAAACTTGCTTCCGAGGGCGTCGAAAGATGGGGGTGCACGGCAACCACCTCAAATAGAGAGAGGGGTGGCACGCCGAAATGAGTGCGGGAGGGGTTCCTCTCCTAGAAGGTGCCGCGGGGGGGGGGGCCTGGCATGCGAACAACTTCCGCGACGGGAAGGAGAATAACAGAAAGAGGGGCCAGGAGGTAGAGGTGCGCTTGCCTCTCTAGAAAGGGAATCTGCCGGGGAGGGCTCGTGAGAAGGCCTTTCTAAGAGAAAAGCCTCAAACCCTCATGAACGATACTCTTCAGGAGGGAATACGCATACGCACAAAGATCCTTCTAGGGAGAAGTCCTCAATGAAAAACGGCTCGGCAGACCTCGAAAGAAAGCACCGAAAGCCTTTCATGAGAAGTCAAGGATCCTGAAAGCCTATTACCTAGAGAGAAGGGGCCTGGCACCTGCAATATAAGGGAGACCTTCTCAAAATACCGAGTCTGAAAGGAAATCCTAAAGGAAAAACGTCTCCTTGGGGAAGGCGAGTGGGAATCTCTATTTCTTCGTGAAAGGGAGGCTGTTGGAACATTCAAATTCTAAATGACTACATTGAGAAGACGGAAGGGAAGATATTTGTTTCGGAAGAAGGGGAAAAGGTAGTCAATTGTCCATGGAATTTTTAAGGGGGGAGACTTTCAAAAAAAGACGCGTCCCACCGCTCAGCGCACTTGCCCAAAAAGTGCCTGCAACGCGAAAGGAAAAGCAATTTCTCGAAGAATCACGCCGGAAGCCGTATGACGATTGAACGAAGGAAAATCGTCGGAGAGGGGTCTGGAAAGTCTCCAAGGGGGGAGTCTGCGGTGGGCTCCGTTGGGTGATACGCGTCAATGGGGGGGTCTATCCTAGGGGGAAAAAAATTCCTCCTTGAAATGATTTCTCCTTCTTGAGTAGCAGCAAAAATGCTGCCGAAAAACCGCCTCTATGGTATGTCCTCAAGAAAACCATTATCAGAAGGGAAAAACTACTACTCCCACTACGCTGTGCAGGCTTTTCCTTGACACTTCTTCTAAGACAACACGTAAGACGCAATCAGCAGGCGTCCATAGGGGAGAAAAAAAACAACGGAAAAGGAAGAGATAGTCACTACTGGCCCTTCCTTTGAGAAGTGTGCAGGACAGGCAGGCCCAAGAAGGAAACCTGCTTATCCTGGGAAAAAAGATAAGAAAAAGCTCGATTCCAAGGGTGAGGCTATCTACGAGACGAGAGCATGAAGGTCTTCAATCTTGAGATAAGGGAGAGAGAAAAATTGCGCAATATAAGGATACATGACCGGAGGTGAGACCGCTGCTCAGGAGGACGAGGGATTCGGTTTCAAGAGGGAAGGGGAAGTCCTACTTCTTAGGAAAAGCTAATGTCTATTCTCTCAAGAAAGGCAAGGGACTAAGCGAGGCGCGGACGTTAGAAGGGGCGGCAAGCTCTGCCCGCAGGGAAAAATGTACCTGTAAGACTTTTCCTCACATAAAAGGAAGGACCCTAGCATCTTAAGGGAAATTTTTGCCGCATTATGGTAAAAAAAAAACGAATCCTAAGAAAGATATCACAGAACAAAGCTCGTTCAGAGAATTCGACGAGTGACTGAGTCTGGAGGGGCGACAAGAAGGAGACACGCTTTCGAAAGAGCGTAATAAGGGGGGAAAGGTTAACGGCTCTCGAAGGTCATCTTAGAAGACCTTACGGCTGATGCAGGCTCTGAAAGCTCTGTCTATTCGAAACACTCGTAAAAAAAAGGGGGAAAACTTCTTCTGAGAAATGAGAATTATCACAGGGCCTCGTAGGGGGCCCGGGGGGAATCTCGGTAAGGGCGGGGGTTATCTTTGAAGGAAGAAATTCCTCGCCAGAGCTTCTTAGGAGGGGCCCGGGAGGATGGCAATCTCCAGGGAAGGATTATACAGGGGAAAAGGGAAGAAACTCTTAGGGGGACTCATTTCCAGGAACCTGAAAAAGATTCACCAAAAAGGCTAGGAATCAAGCCTCTCTCCTGAGTATTGTCAATCTCGTAGGGAGGGCCTGAAGGAGTCAAAACAAAATTATAGAAGGGGAGCCCTTTCTCTAACGCACTCGCCTTGAAGGGGAGGAACGGCTAGATTTTGAAACCGAAAAAGGAACCACGTATATGAGCACAGTGATAGCTATGGGAAAAGGAGGAAATCGGGAAAAAAAAAAAAGGGAGCGTTAAGAAAAAAGAAATCATCTCAGGAATCGCATCAAGAGAGGATGCTTGCCGGGGAGCAATGAATCTTCGAAACAATGGACGAGAAAAAGACTTCACTAAAGGATGAGATGAGGAAAAGGAAGGGGGGCAGGAAATTCAAAGGGGGGAATCGTCCATGGGAATCTAAGAACATTTCTCCATTACGGGGAAGAATAAAAGGTCCGCAAACAGAGGGGATTGCCAGGGGGAAAGGGTGCGTCACTACGGCAACCATAGGAAGGAATTGAGCATTCCATAGCTCTCTAAGGGAAACGTTGGTGTTAAGAGTGAGTGGTTAAGCCGTTTCCTGATATAAGATGCGAAGGGCAAGGCGTCCTATAAGAGGGCGAGCCTTCTAATAGGAAACACCCGGAAAAGCGTGGGGAAAATGTCTGAGAGAAAGGAGGATGGGGAAACGCCCTATCACTATTTTGCAAGGTTCATCAGGAAAAGTACCTTCAAAAGGACAAACAAAAGAAGATGGAAGGTCTGATCAAACGCCTTAGAGGCAAAGAGGGAGTTCGCAAAAAACATCCTTTCGCCTTAGGAAAGGGCTCACTATCACGAAAACAGGCCCGAGACTTCGAAGACCCTCAGAGAAATCTCCCCATAAGGGAAGGGCGATTTAGAGGCCGACTCAGGCCAATGGGGGAAGGGAATTAAAAGGGGTAATACAGCCCAAGAAGGAGACTTTGATCCTTCAGCGGGGACTAGGAAGAGCAGGGAAGAAACGAGACGGTCGCATCTCTTTGGAGAGAAAGCCGCACATCCTTAAAGAGAAGAAAGGGGGGAGAAAAGTCTCTTTGGGTTAATTAGCTATTGAGGGATCGCCTGAGTTTGGGAGAGCTTCAAAACAAATGACTAAGGAAAGAAACTAGCCGCAAGTCACGTTACCGACCTAGGGAAATGAAAGATAGCTTGCCGCGTGAAGAGCCGAAAACTCGCAAGAATTCTGCCCTAACTTAAAAAAAAGGGGGGGACCTTCAGAAAAAATGCATTCGGAGCCCGCCAGGAAGGCCGTCGAACCGACGATAAGATAAGAGGAGGGGAGTTCCTTCAACCCCCGGAGCGTCCAGGCAGGGTCGAGCATCACCGCACTGGGAAAACAAGAAAAAAAAAAGGAAAGAGCTCCGAGAGGGAAATTTCATTATCGAGGAAAGGGGGGCGTCGAGAGCACACGCTGGCTAGGACGATTGTAGGAACATGTCTCTTGGGGGAGCAATGATCAGCAAAAAAGCGACGTCCTTCTTGGCAGGGTCAGAAGAAAAGCGTCTCCTAGAAAAAAGCCCGTCCATCACCACAGTAGGATCTCTCTCAGGGATGATGAGGAAAAGAGCGGATGAAGTAGGAAAGGGGGGACGGCGAATTCCGTGAAAAGGACCAATAATGCAGAGAGGGGAAATATTATCATGTTCTCCATCTCCGGGGAAAACCTCTCGGTCGGGGGGGGGTTTCTTGCGAGAGGGAAGAGTAAGAGCGAGAAAAAGGAAAAGGGGTAGGAATCTTGGCTCCATTTCGGAGGGAAAAGCCTTTATCTCATCAGAGACTACTGAACCGAAGGGAGGAAGACGCGGTTAACCCGCCGCGGGGAAGATTTAATCGTCGAAAAAAGTCATCTACGAAGGAAGCGGAGATGCGCGCGGGCCGGAAGGCAAGAGGGAAGCGGCAGGAAAGGAGGAGGGGGGAAATTACAAGGCCCGCGATCATGGAAAGGACGGGTACCGGGTCCTCACATTGCGCGGGGACGGACCGAAACGGCGAGGGGGGAAAGGCTGTCCGGCAAAAAAAGCAAAAGAGGGAAGCCATCGCGATGAACACGCGAAAAAATTCGCGACGCCGTGCAAGGGGGAGTAAATTAAAAGAGCAAGAAGAATCGAGAAAAAAAAAAAATCTATCGAATAGGAAGAGGAGGAACTTCCTTCGCGGAGGGGATCGTCGATGCAAAAGGGGACCTTCTTTCGTTCTTACAATTCCGGGGGGGGGCAAGAGGGGACTGCAGAATCTCACGCTCCAGGGATAGGGCTTCTCCTAAGGGGGGGAAAACGCCGTAAGGAACTTTCATGCTCGGACTGGAGTGGGGTGACGAGGGGAAGGAAAAGGACCTCGCAAGGCGAACAAAGCCAGTCTCTTCGGAGGAGGGGGGCATCGACGGGAAAAAGCATCCTATTATCTCCTGGAACATGATAAAAAAGGGAGGCTCAGTGGAAAAAACCTTATTAACAGAAATCGTTCTAAGAAATCCTCTCAGAGGGGGCGTATTCGTCTTGAAAAAACTAAGGGAGCAGGGGGTCAAACAAACCCCAGAGCAGACTCCTCCCGCGCAGCCATTTTCTGGCTAAGAATATCCTTACACGGAGAGATTTGGAAAAGTTTAACTAACTTTGTGGTTGGGGGGGTTTTGGGGGGGGGCGAGAAAAAGACTTTCTAAGGAGGAGAGGGAAATCGAAATCTTAAAGAAGAAAAACCGAGGGGGGAATCATCTTCAGTTTTCCGGGACCAAAAAGGAGTTATGGGCGGCAAACATACCCTACAGGTATCGGCGCTCATAAAAATATCAAGAACTACCACTGGCGGAACAAATAGAAAAAAAACGGAGAGGATGAAAGAGGTCAAGGAGAGTCCCGAAGAGGGTAGTTCTTTAAAACATTCGAGGGGGGCCATTTCGGGGTTTTTTGACCTGGGAAGGACAAATCAGGTGGCTTTAGAGCCTTTCCATTAAAAAGGAAAAAGATTGGGAACCGATCGGTTCAAGAGCAAGGAATTTCGATGCATCCCGAGCCTCCGAGACTCTCCGGCGAAAAGAAAACGTGGTGTTTATCGGGGGTCACGGGTGGGAAAAGGGAAGGAGTAACGCCAGGCGCAGCGGGCTTGCCTCAGGACGGGCGATCCGCTCATGTTGTTGGAGGAAAAAACCAACGCTTTTTCACGACGAGCCGAATATGGGAGGGGTCTCGGAAGAGAACCCGAGGGATCATTTATTCCGGTGCACCTGACCGAAAAAAAGTTCCTTCTCTCATCCGGCTGCATGAGGCCGGAAGATAGGAGAGGAGTTCCGCAAAGTCGCCGTGCGCGGCAGATTCTGCACGATCAAACGAAATCTCATTCCAATAGCTTACAAAAAAGGAACGCCGAGGGAAAAAAACGATACCGGACCGATTTTCAACGGGAGAAGAAACACAAATGGCCTTCATCGTCCGTTGGTCAGGGAAAAGGAAAAAGTGGATGACGAGGGGGTAACCTCGACCGCGGGGAATGAGTCCCAGGCTGCCTATACAGGGGATGACGAGAAGAGGGCGGCTTTTCTCGAAATCCTAATCCAAGACGAACGTGACTCTACAGAGGGGGGCGTGGTCTGAAATGTTCTTCGAACGCTTCGGCGTGGAAAGGAAAAAATCGACCAATGAAAACTTTCGCCATGAAGTCCTCGTCATGTGAAAAGGCCCTGTACCGGGTGAATTATGCGGACCGAGCGAGAAGGGTTCCTCCCGAACGGACCTTACGCGGCCGCGAAATGGGGGGGAACGAGCCCTTCAGCCCGCGCATCGCAGAGCGAAAACGCCTTACAGAAGAAGGGGAGAAGGAGGAATCTCACCAGGGGGAAGGAGAATCGGAGGGAGCTTCAAAATGATCGTCGGGCGGCGTCTTTTTGGGACATCCAATGGGGGCCACCTGTGAGCTGACGAGTGGATGAGACTTCTGGGCAAACCGCTCCGAAGGGGACCCTTTGAAGAAGCGGGGGGTCGTCTCGGCTAGTAGAAAGTATAAAACTCATCACTTGATCAAGAAGAGTAGAAAGTCTCCGTCCATCACCGCAGTACAAAAAAGTGATCTCTCTCCACAGGGGAGGAAAAAGGAATATATCACTAAATTAGCTAGGTGAAGGGGGAGAAGTTACAAGAAGTATGGGTGGAAGGGAGAGAAAGTTTAAATGTGGGGGATGGTAAAAGGAGGGCGTAAATCCAAAGGGGGAAAAAAAGTCAAGAGTAGGATTTACTGCGAATTCGTGTGAAAAACGACGACTTTCAGAAGAAGGGAAGGAGGCGTAGGGAATCATTTGCAGCAAAGAGGGAAAGGGAAGCCTTGTTCTAATCGACGCTTTTAAGAGCATGAAAGGGATTCTTCATCCGTGCGAGAGGGCGTTGAAAGACATTTCTTTCTCGATCAATACAAAAAGGGAAAAAAGAGAAGGTCGCAGGGGACGATTTATCGCTTTTCTCTAAAGGTAATCGACGTCCCGGAGAGAGGAGCTAAAGGGAACTTAATGCAATCTTGAAAACTGGAAAAGGGACAAAAAGGGCGCAAAGGCAAGCTCGGCCCTATGTTCCAATTAAGAGCTGGGGGAACATTGCGGCGACGTCAAAAAAACGAAGAGGAAGTGTGTGAAGTGGCGAAAAACGCCGCAAAGCCATCTTCTATGAAAGAGGAGGGGCTCGTTCGAGGGTAAATTCCGTCTGCTGAGAAATCTCATCCCGGGAGAGACTCGGGGAAGGGGGCTCTATAGTAGAAAAAGTCGTCTTCTGATATAGGGGCACTATGGGGGGGAAGAAAAAAAAAGGAAAGAGGCGTCGGAAAAATGAAAGACATTTTTCCGCTTCATGCGACGGCTTCTCCTAAGGAAGGCTCGTGTTTGAGAGGAAAGCTCTCCGTGATGGGGGGCAATGGAGATCTTTATCGTGCTCCGGGGACGGACTCACTCTCCGTAAGGAAGGGAGGAGAAATCATTAAGAGAGGACGCTATCACTGACTGGAAGAGGGATCTCAGAGTGCCCGTCTTACCTATGAAAACAACCATCGTGCTCAATCTCGAGTGGGAGCGTGCACACGTCTCGGTCGCGAGGCAAAATTTCGAGGAAAAAACCCTGAAGAAGAAAGCCCTGGCTCGCCGCCCGTGGAACGAACTCGCCGGCGACATGTGCGGAAAAAGCTAGATTTTGAAATGGGGACCCAAAGGACCAGAGGGGAGCCGGAAAAATTATCGAATCGTAAGGGAATCGCAGTGACGCAACAGGAGGATGACAAAAAGGGCCTTTACCTTCTCTGCATCATAGAAGAAGAAAAACAATTTGAGAGGAGGGGATCAAGAACTAAACTCAAATAAAAAAAACACAACAGGGAAAAGTAGTAGATCAGGTAGTCTCATTTGGGCTTATCTTCCAGGAGAGCATGGTTTTCCAGCCAAAATGCTTTAGCGGTACAATGAAAAGGAATTCTTGTCCAGAAGAAGGCGTGGGAAAAGAGGAACGATTGAGGGAAAAGAATTCCGGCGCAAAACGGTCCTTCATATAAGGGGGGGGAGGGTTGAAAAATGATCGTCCGTTTTCCGGATCCCGACATGTGAAAAAAAGGAAGGGGAAAACGAGCATGAGAGCTCAGGGTTTTGACGGGGGACACCCAGAAGAACTCGCGAAAAGGGGCACGCAGGAAAAAGAAGATTCTTTATGGGGGTCACCCGAAAGTTCCGAAGGGAAGTAGAAAACCGGACCTGCCTCGACGAAAAGGAAGGGGGAGAGAGACCGTCTTCACGTGCAGGGGGGAGAAACAAGGGACGCCTCTAATAGGGATATTTGAAAAATGTAGACGTCTTGCGGAGAATTTCTTCTCAAAACACTCCAAGAGCTGAAGGGAAAAAGAGGCTTCCCTCCTACGACCAAGGGAGAAAATTCGACGAGAGGCCCAATTTCCTTCATCTCGAAGGAGACCCTCGGTGGAAAAAGGCCGTCTTGATTCCTTCATGGGTCCTAACTGCCGGCGGGGAGGGGGAAAGGTCCTCTCTGAAGGAAGGGAAGCTTCTCTTATGTATGGAAGCTAAAAAAGAGGGGCCATAAAAACTCTTCTCAGGGCTATTTAAAGCGTTTTCTAATCGGGGGGGGGGCGGGAATGAAGGGTCGGTTTTTTGGGTGCCGGCAGAAAAGGGGGGAGGGCACCAAAACCAATTCTATCACTTGAAGGAAAGAGGCGAACATGTGAGACCAGCGAAGGGGAAAAGGTAGTCAGTTGCCCTGATAGTCAAATGAACGCCTTAATGGAAGCTCCGGACGGAGGACGCGCCTCGAGGCGTCCGATATGTCACGATGGAAAGATCTCATCGGAGGCGACGCAGACGCCTTAAGGGGGAGAAGGAACGATTTCGAGACCCTCCGGAAGGAGGAGGGTCTTAAGAAAACCTCTCCCCTTAGCTTAAAAAGTAGGAGTCGTTGGGGAGAAAGCCCTTGTGGTAGAGTGGATCCCTAGCGGCAGTGCCTTCGGAATAGCACCCGCGTACGATCGCCGGAAAGGGAGCCTCGGACGAAAAAGCCGTCTCGTCTCGTCACTGCGGAAAAAAAGGGAAAGAATCCGAAAGGTCATAGGAGGAAAAGGTCACAGAAGGCGAACTCACGGCAGAAAAATGAATCTCTCAAACAAAAGGATAAGTAAAGAACTTTCTCCTTCCTGGGAAATGCGAAGACTTACCAAGAAAAGACAAGGCAACTGATCTGAGAAATCAGCCTATACGAAAAGGGAGATTCCGTCAGGGGAAAAGATCTACTCTTTGGAACCAGGAGGGGGAAAATCGGAGAACAAGTCTTCTCTACAATACAAGAAGGAATACGCATCTACCAAAAAAGGAAGAGTCCATAAGAGAGGGTAATACCTCTCTCATTGACGAAGGTAAGACAGTCGACAAAAAATGACTTCTGAGCGGAAGATATTGCTATGGGGGGGGGGGGGGGAAAGGATCAATCGTGAACAGGGAAGAGACGAGCGTTAACGCGTCGTCTCTTAAATGACGAAAGCAGGGGTCGGCACAGCTAAAAGGAAAGCTTGTAACCGGCTGGGTCCTCACATTGCGCAGAAGCGGGAGAAAAAAAAGGGTTCTATTGCAGGCCAAAGCCGGAGAAAATCTCTAGGGAAAAAAAAAGGACGCGTCACGGTCTGCAACGCGTTCCGCTGAGGGGTATGCAAAAGCCTCTAGAAGCGGAAAACCGGGAAAGAGAAAAACTGCTGAAAGGGGGGTCATCGGCATGCCGGCATCCAAAGGACGGTCTGATGAACCGTCGGGCGAAAAGCTATGCCGGGGAAGGGAAAGGGCCCGGCATTGGAACGATTCGGAAAAGGCGGGAATCGGCGTGGCCGCTCCCGGCCGAGTCTCTGGCAGGAGGAGGGGATCGTGATAAGAAGGCCATGAGGCTGAAAAGAAGAACGATCTTTCGAGGGCAGACCGGCGATCACTCAGAAGAAGTAACGAAGGAAGAGGGACATTTCCTTCTCATTCGAAAGGTAAGAAATCTGCGCGAAACATAAAGAACTCGAGGATTTGGCAAAGCGATCTCTCTATCGGTAATTTGTCGGCGGGAAAAAGCATGATCGAACAGGCGCCCGTTGATATCCTTCTACATGGGCGGGGGTGAACGTAAACGGAATTTGGAAAAAAAAAGACAACAGCAAACGAGCTTATTTGGAAGGAAATCGTTCATCTTGTCTAGTAGGGAAAAAAAACGGGAGGGATCTTCAGTTGGGGAAGGGAAGAGCTAGCTGCGTGAGGCAAACTTGGAGGCAATTTGATCGTGCTATATAGGAGAAAAAAGGG
>Ga0179593_1350125_pt1 | contig 10041 bp, 8 predicted proteins | sample CZODoug2_1_08_16_FD_185931 | JGI IMG/M metagenome (GOLD analysis project Ga0179593, IMG submission 185931) | Vadose zone soil fungal communities from Angelo Coast Range Reserve, California, USA - CZODoug2_1_08_16fungal (PacBio error correction) | ecosystem: Environmental > Terrestrial > Soil >...
AGGGTCTAGAAATAAAGTCAAAGGGGGAAAAAAGAAAAGGTCTTTTCAACGGCAAAGGAGGAAAGCGGTTAGGAATAAAAAGGAAAGGGGGAGTCTCACTCAAAGAGACGTTTGAAAATGCCTTTGTATAAGAACACACCAAGGGAGGCGCCCTCGATGGGCTGCTCCATCCAACAAAAAGGAGAGGAAACGCAGCCTACGGGAGTCCAAAATTAGCCAGCGGAGGGAGGGTGAAAGGATAATGCAAAGGGGCAAAAAAAACCCAGGATGGTCCGTGATCAAATCACGGTCGTAGCGATCGAATCTGAATAAGAGGTATGCCTATCTTGGGAACCGATGAAAGAAGAAAATTGAAATAGTAGGGAGTCTTCTGGGACCGGAATCACTGCTCCAGGCGTCAAAAAAAAGGAACTTCTCGAAGAGGGAAGAAGGAAAAAAACGTCTATTACCGAGCCCCGCGGAGAGGACAGAAAGCGGTCAACCTGAGATCCCTATGGAAGATGTCCTAAGAGGAAAAGAAAAAGAGGGAAGAAGAGAGAAAAGACTCTCTGGCTGAAACTGGGACGTAAGTCGGCCGAAGACAAGGGGTCAGGCTAAGAGGTAGATGAAGGTTCCTCAGAGTAACTTCTACAGGAATCGGCCAATCCGACCCAAGTACGAATGGAATCCGGATGAGGAAGGAAAAAGGTGTTTTCTCAGGGGGAGGGGACATGGAATGAAAGAAGAAGAATGTGGCCGCGCATAATCCCCAAAACGGTGAAAAACAGAAAACCCCTAACTAGGGGGAAAGAAATCCAGACATGCGAATCTACTCGGGCCACCTTCAGTTCTGAAAGCAAGTTTCAAAGAGTCAAAAAAATCACGAGCGAGGTGAAAATCTGTGGGCTTAAAGAGAAAGGGTCATCTAAAAGGGGGGGGGGTGGGGGGGGGGGGGGGGGGGGGGGGGGGGTGGGGGGGGGGGGGGGGGGGGGGGGGGGTGGGGGGGGGGGGGGGGGGGGGGGGGGGAGGGGGGGGGGGGGGGGGGGGGGGGGGGGGGGGGGGGGGGGGGGGGGGGGGGGGGGGAGGGGGGGGGGGGGGGAGGGGGGGGGGGGGGGGGGGGGGGGGGGGGTGGGGGGGGGGGGGGGGGGGGGAGGGGGGGGGGGGGGGGGGGGGGGGGCTAGGTGACAGAGTTCCTGGGCTAAACATGAGGCTTGTGAAAGGGACTTCTACTAAGAAGAGGTCTATTGGGTCGTAAGAGTTAAGAGGAAACGAGTATCTCCTTAGGACTGAAACCGAGTCTATAGCTGACTTTAAGGGTGGCAAGGGAAGGACAAAAGGGGGAATAAGACATCGGGGGGATGCCGGCTGGGGAAAAGAGGGGGAGTCAGGCTAAGGGGCTGGGCTAAGTCCGGCGCGGAGGTCGTTCGTAGAAGCAGAGCATAGTCGAGAATTGAGAAAAGAAACCGAAAAGACTTGGAAATCAAAAAAGACAGCGAGAAACTGAATGCCGAGTGCTCATAAGAAGCTCTGGTTTCGATATTGAGAAGAAGAGGTTACGTGAAGCCACTTCGAGGAGACGGAGGGGGGGAAAGTTAAAAAGTAAAAAAATTGCGTGCTATCGGGAGAGAGGGGAAAGAAGTCTTTTATGGAAGTGGCGAACATAGTCTTCGGCGAAGAAAACAAAAAAAACAACCAAAACAAACAAACCAAAAAACACAACAAAAAAAACAAAAAAAAAAAAAAACCCACAAATGCGGGCTATAATAGGACCGGCGCAGGAGTAACTGGGACGTAAAGGGGACTGTTGAATTCGACGAAAGATTTCGTCGTAAAAGACGAATGGGGGGGAGAGGGTGCAGACTACAACGGTTATGGAAGATGTGATAGTTCTCCTTCATAGACGCTATGAGGTCGAGTGGCAATGAGGTCTAGAAGGTGGAAACGAAAAAAACTCAGGTGAAAGGGAAGAGACGAGATGCTAATAAGATTCGGATATTTAACGCCAAGTAGAGGAAAAACGATTAGTCAAACTTAAAGCATCATAGAGCAGACGTCTGCCAGAAGGTGGATTTGGAAATCATGGGTTTGTGAGGGGAGAAGGAAAAAAGGGAAGCTTGACCGAGTGAGACGGAGGCTGTCGGCACGAATGTGCGCGGGCATAGTGGGAAGCAAAAGGTTGGCGAAGGATCAGGGGCAAAGATCTACCGGGCAGGCGCACCGGAGCAGATCCGGAGCCGTCGTGAAAAAGGCTCCGTGATGTAGGGGGTTGAAGGAGGAGCACTAAGATTCTCGAACAAAGATGACAAAGAAAAGGGAGGGGGGCAGATTCGGGGGTCGCCCGGGTATGCGGCGAACTCAGCGCGGACAGCCTCGTGCCTGCCGTCGAAAATAGAGGAGAGAGGGGGGGGGGCGAGAGAAATATTTGAAGCTCGTACAAGGAGAGGGTATAAGGGGGAATGCTACCTCGACTCCTTCACAGCGGAGGGGAGTTATTAATCGCTCGCAAGGAAGGCGAAAAAGAGGCTGCTAAAAGGTATTCTGGGGGCTTTAAACGGAGTGGATAGGGTTGGCTGGTCACTATAATCGCAGGGATGAGACAAAAAAAAAAGAAAAAAACAAAAGAAACGAGGGGGAAGTTTAAAAAAGAGGGAAAGATATGAAAGTGCGAGTGTCGGAGCATATCTGAAGGCTCAACTTGAAATTTCTTCAGAAAGGGGATTGTCCTAATCGTGGAGCGTCAGACAAGCGTCAGAGATCGTGTCCGAATGGGAGTAGAGGTCCTAATCATGACAAGGGGAAAGAAGGGAATAGAATAAAGTCGGATACGTTCACTATCTGTGCTGTCGATCGTGGGAGAAGGGAAAAGAAAGGGAGTCTATCTCTTCTCCGAAAGGGGGGGAAGTAAGAGAAAACAAGACGAGCTTCATAACTGGGAACAAGCGAGCGAGCAAAAAGGGTTCACAAAAAGAGAAAAACCTTGTTCTTTGTCATAGAACGACTGAAGCCATTCCCTCGAGATCTCAACAGAACTTGAAAGAAGTTAGTAGCTTAACGGTTGCCCGGGGGAAGAGGGGGCGGAAAAGGGCGAGATCTTCAAACAAAAGGGGGGGAAAGAGCTAGAAAACTGGGAAGAGAAAGGCGCGTCAAAAGTTCGGCTGAGGAGTGCAAAGAAGAGATGAATTTCACTGGGGGAGGGGATTTCAGAAGACTAGGGAAAGGCAGACAGCTTCGGTCGAAACGATTCACAGGACGAAATTCTCAACAGGGAATGGCCCTTAGAGAATGCTGAGATGCTGGAGCGTGGTCGAATAGAAGGTGGCAATAAGAGGGGGGGCTCTTTTGGCGTACAGACGATGCGGGGGGAAGAAAAAGGGGGGCGAAAGTCGAAAGTTCTGCGGCGCCGAAGAAGTATTTTAACAATCGCACAGAGTCAGCTCCTAAATGAAGCACTGGGGGGACGTCGAGGAAAAAAAACAGATGAAAGCAAATAGACTCAAAAAAACTAAAAAAACTGAGTATAGAAAAGAGATATTCGAGGCTGCTCAGGGTTTGGGAACTAAGGGAAATGGAAAATCTTTCTAATAAGGAAACTGGTGGCTAACGGTAAGTGAAGGACAGGAAGGGGAAAACTTGCTTCAAAAACAGGGAAAGCATACTGGCTACGAAGTCTCTGCACTAAGGGGGGAGGGACTATCAGAAAATCATCAGTAGTGAGAGCAGAAAAAAGCGAAACCTACGAAGAATGGAGTCGCTACGCGACTGGATTCATGCATATCGTGATCGAGGTTGTTCATACTAGTGGAGAATAGGGGAGAGGGGGGATGCTCTATCAGATTTACATGGGAGAAAAGTATTAAAAGTCGGTCACCGCCTTCTGCCCGCGTGGTTCCTCCTGAAGAGGGGAGTTCTACTTTGGGAAGAAAATGCCTTTATGAAATAATTTGTACGTAGTCCGGAAAGCATGAGGCCAGCTAAACCAGGGGCGCGCATGGGGGGCGTCGACGGGAATATCAAATCTGGAGGATCTCACAAAAAGGGGTTGAAAAGACGCACTCCGGGACGGCGAGGGGTCAAAAAATGCCTTCCGAATTCAAATCTGCTGACAGTTCGCTAGCCGTGTATAAACTCCGCTAAGAAAAAGAGACGCCTATCATAAACTGCAAAAAAAGGGGAGGGGGTCAGGAAGAAAAAAGATCGACGGCTCGACAGTAGGTGCGGATCTGGAGAAAAAAATCAGGGAGCTCCAGAAGATTCAGTCGAAGGTAAGGAAGGAGGAGACAGACGCGCAGGGGGCTTCGAACCGGCTACGGCGGGAAAAACCAAGCAGATGCGGCGAAATGACCAGCGAGTGCAGGGAAATTGAAGGTGGGAAGAAAAGGGGGGGCGTGAAGAAAAAAAAAAGGAAACGGGGCATCGGAACTCTCAGATGCCAGGCTAAAAAGAGAGGGGGGGAGGGGTATCAATTAAAAGAGATCTCGAAATCGAACCTGGCACATCGCTGTGACTAGAAGAAAAGAAAAATTGCAATAAAAATAAAGTATCTTCAGAGACGCTGTCAGAGAGATTCAGTGCACGGCAGTCGTTCATGGGGGAAAAGGGAATGATAAAAAAGCGACGAGCGGATGCCTAGATCTTTTGCGAGCTAAGAGAGTTGAGGAGATCGGGGCTGTGCGACACTTTGTGGCCGGGGAGAAAAGTCGCCGCAGTATACAAGGAGAAAAACGCAATCAAAATTGCACGTGCGTTGGACGTGCTGGCGGCGCTCTCAGAGGAAAAACTGTTCTCTCTTGAACTAAAGACCTGAAAGGGATTCGTCACAGAACGGAAGAAAAAGGAAAAAGAAGGACGTTAATAAAAAATCATCGTCGTCGGGAGCGGTTCGCACATTGGCACCACCGGGCATCTGGAAATATCTTGGAGAGGGGGGGGGGACTACAATAAAAAAAACCGAAAAACGGGACAAGGAGGCCAATCAATAAATGGACGCCAAAATGGAAGTCTTCACAGACCTCCAAAATCCGCAAAAAAGGGGAGGAGGAGACTGCGGGAGGGTGCTCATTCAAAGTGCGGTCAGGAACTGAGACGAATTCAGGGGGGGGGGGACCGCAAGAGCGAAATCTGAATAGGGCGCGCGTAGCGGCGCTGAAATCATCAGGGGCTCATCAGGGGAAAGCGAAAGTGATGTTCAGAATGGAGAAGGCTCCGAAACTGCAAAAGGCCTACGTCGCAGCCCTGGAAAGGCCGCGACGGACAAAGGGCAACGGCCACGTCGAAACAGGGGAAGAAAGAGCCTTTGGATTCGAGGGGAAGGTACGCGTTGCCAGGCATGGAAAAAGAGAGTGTGGGGGGCGGGCCGGAAGAAAGGGGGGGGGGAGACAGAGAATAAAACGAAGATAGGCGCCGGAGGACCAAGAACACAGGAGGGAGGGAATTGAAAGGGTACGCAGCGCTTAAAGAGTTGTAATGACGAAATCCTGACAAAAAATGCGCACAAGTATCGGTAACATATCTAGAGGGGATCGAAGCTGATTCTATTCTTGGTCTGCTAGGAAGTGAGGAAACGTTGCTAGAAGAAAAAGTCAATGGCGGCAAGAATGCGTCAGATCACTCGCGCCGCTAGGAGGAGGAAGAGATACCGGGAGATGACTGCGAAACTTCACGTAGGTCATCGGCAAAGAAGATTGAAAAGAAAAAGAGAAAGAAAAAGGCAAACGTCGGTTTCAATGCTCTGAAATAGGCAGTATAAAAGGAAACCATAGACGAGAGGTAGTGGGTTAGACTGGACTATCAGCACGAAAATAGATTAAAAGAAGCTCATGCGACAGCTGAAAAAAGAACTAGGAATTCCGGGGGACGAACATAAGGGAGTTATTGAAACGGATGTAATAGAACCTTAGCAAAAGGGGATGTGCTTCGCGAAGGGATTGGGTATCTGGGCGAATAGCTAAGTTTTAGGTGTAAACGGTGGGGCTTAAAAGCTGGGGCACCGGGAAGTTGCAGTTTTGTGAAGAGAGGCAACGCTCAGCGAAGAGGACGGGACGACCGAACCAGAAAGGGAAAGGACTCAGCGGGAAGGCAGGGTGAGTTGGAGGGATTGGAAAGGGAGAGATGGATGGACCTAGTGGGGCCTAGTTTCTCGGATGAGTCGACTGCACCAGGAAAAAAAAAACTTGCGCTGACGTTGGACCGTAGGGTCGGCGTCTGGGGGGAGAGAATAAAAGAGATCTCTTGCAAGGGGGCCATAGGTGAAGCAAGAGGTTAGGCTAGGGTATCAGGTCGGGGAAAAAGGAATGGGCCTGCGGGTGCGCACGGTATCCTCCGCGTGGATCTAGAAGGGAGCACTCGAATCTTAAGGACATCTTCAGTGATGGCAAAATTGCGCACTATGCGTCCTGGGGCCGAAGATCGGTCCTCAGGAGAGGGCATCCTTGTCCCTGGAAGTACCAAGCTCGTCTAAAAAAATTCGGAGAAAAAGAATGATCAGCGACGACGTGATTTGGCGCAGGGCCATAAGTAAAGGGGGGGGGGAATGCGGCCTAGATCAATTCTGTAGTCGCGGAAATGGAAGGGGAAGGTTATACTAAGGGCGCTTCTTGGGCGCGAGCAACTGGTGGCTCTGGGAGGAGGCGCGGAAAAAGCGGGTTAGGATACATAAGGGGGGGGAGTTCAACTTCTGAAGAGGACTGGAGCAAAAAAACGGCTTTGTCTACGGGGGCGTGCAATAGGCCGTCATAGAAAGAAATTCTTCGCGTCGATGGCTGGGTCTCACACGAGGGAAATTTGAAATCTCTGAAAAAAAAAACAACAAAGGAAGAGTAAAAAAGAGATAAGAGGAGAAGCGCAGAAAAAACAAGACGAGAAAAATTCAAAAAAGTAAACAGGGCGAAGAGGGAATCGAGCTCTGTAAATAATCCGGGGGGACGCGCCGCCCCCCGAATTAAAGGAGAAAAGTTCGGGACTTTGGAAGAGAAAATACTTAGGAGGGAACTAGGGCAGGCACCACCACACTATCAAACGACACGTCAAACGTCATCAGGGCTTCAGAAAGAAGGAAATATCATTTCTGTTAAACCAGCCGACAAGAATGGGCAGCATGAGAAAACGAAAAAGGGGGGAGCTTCTGATCAAGATCGTAGAGCGTAGACGGATAGTACGGAGAATCAGTTAGGACTAAAGGACTCAGACTGAGAAGCCAGAACTCGAGGGGTCACAGGCGGAAAAAAAGAAATTCCTGCGGACACTTTGCGAAAGCGCGGAGATACCGTCCGCCGCGGTACGGGGACTTAAAAAAAAATGTCATTCAAAAAGAAAGAGTAAAGACCACACAACCCGCAAAACCTCAATTCCACTCCGAGAGACGCAGGAGAGAAAGAGGGCAGCGTATACGGCTGAGAAAGAACATCCACCATAAATATACTTGCCAATCGTCTGAGAGCGACTGGCTTCAAAAGCTGCCGAATCGGATACAGGTTAACCTAAATACTTCGCGATGGCGTCAATCCTCCCTTTTCCAGGTTAAATCCTGATGAACGGGACAGTTTGCTCCTAAACACTCATGGCCATTAGAAAAGGCGGTGTTGCACCCGTGGAGAGGCACAAAGAAAAATCTCGATTTAACCGAAAAAATCATTAACACCTCAACTCGTGGTCTTCGGAGCAGCGAAAACGTCGTCGCTGGGGAATGGTAGGGGGATTGAAAAAAGGAGGGGACTCAGAAACAGATTTTTTAGAACAGGGCACTCATAGGTCGTTTTGGGCAGGTACGGCGAACAGGCTCAGCGGCCGGAGATGGGCGTCATTGGAAATGAGGGACAGGGGTAGAGGTAACGCCGAGCTTCTCGACCCAAAAGGCTGCTTTGGCAGCGGGCCACGATTGGGACAGACAAGATCTAAGAGGTTGGGACGTCAGGAGGAGGACGGCTGAACGACGACCGACCTAGCGTGGGTAGAGGAATGTCGCCGAGCTGCGGGAGGGTATAAAAATAAGCACGACACGGGCGGTGAAAGCCGTTCTAGTCCATTCTTGACCGGGTCCGACTTGGGATTAGCCTGTAGCGCGATGAACAAGGAGGGTCCGGTGGTGTATAAGATGGGCGAAAAAGAAGTGAGTGAAGAGAATTACCAAAGAGAAGAAACGGTGACACTTTGAATGGGAAAACGAGGCCGCGAAAGGCGAGATCTTGCAAGATAGGTTGGTAATGGGGCGTGGCGAACAAAGCGATTGCGCACGCAACTCGGGGTGGAGAAGGAGACATGTTACGACGAAAAAAAAGTGGAAAACAGGCTAAGGGTTGCTCGCATACGTTGGAGGCCGTCTCAGGAGTGGGGAGGCGAGGACGAGGCTGCGATCGTGCCGGGGGTGCAGGATGTTGGGTCACCTGCATCTCACTCAAGGGACGCGTTGGGACTCCTGAGGAAGGGTGTTTCGCGACGGCGCAAGCAAGGCCGCAAAATGGCGTGCGGGAACGCGGGCTTAGGATGAGCCGGCCCTAAACTTGACAAACTCGCCGGGCAAACCGAGGAAAATCAAAAGCATGGGCTACAAAAAGAAGTGCGGAGTTAGGTGGATGGCAAACGTCCGCAAGGTTGGAGTGAGGAATGACAGAGAGGGGGGGAAGGCTGGGCCGCTGTTGAAAAAAAGTGAGTCAGTTCGCAAAGCGCTCACCGGTGGGAGTAGAGAGGTGAGGACTCTCTGAAGGGGGAAAGGGAATCCGGATCCGGTCTGGCGGTCCAACAAAAGGGCAGCCTTCGCGAAATGGAAGGTGGAGGGGCAGTTATTGAGGGGGTAAAAAAAACGAGAGCGCGCTCATAACAGGCGGGGCGGAAGCGCATTCACTGTAACAAAAAGAGGCAAAAACAATTGCGAGAGATGTCGGTCATGATGGCGAACGACTAAGAGGGAAGGCCAAATTCTGGTCAGAAAAGAAACAAACTCGATCATAACCACGCGAAATAAGTCAGGATCTGCGAAGGAAGAAGCAGAGTCAAATTCAGTAGCTCCACTTCTTGCAATTTCGCCTGACATTTATGATCTCCTAAAAGCCGAGAATAAACGGGGGAGGAGGTCGTACGGGGAGGGGTTGTCAAACCCTGCAGGTGCGGGAGGGGGGGAGAGTACGAGATGTATGGACCACTGAGCAAGAGGGGGGGGAGACCGGGATGCGGAGCCCGATCCGGGGCGGACTTGCTGGAAGAGATCCTGTAAAATCAAGGTGAATTCGGGCAGTAAGAACACTTGACTTGCACCTAGACGGCTGATAAGAGTCAAGAAAGCGATTCTCTATCTTGGGGACGAAAAGGCGGCGGGCGAAGCCTGGCTCATTCTTCTCACGGGAGCCGGGCCGGGTTCTGGTGATGAGGTGCTAAGAAAGTTTCGTCGTGAAATTCTTGGCGAAGTCAAAAAGTGTCTTCGCGCGAGTAAGAGCTAGCGAAACAAGAGGGAAGATTGCGGTTGAGTAAGGAGTAAGGAAAAAGGATCCGTGATAAACGACAACTGTCAGAACTGTTTCAGAAGAGAAGAGGTCAAATAGGCGGGGGGAACTAAGGCGAGCGGCGGCGTTCGCGGCATCCAGCTCTCTCGGGAGGAAACTGACATAAAGACAGGTGAAGGGGCGTCGTCTTAAAGGGGGGGGAGCCGGCTAATCGTGATGGCGGAAGCTCTTCAAGTACTTGGAGAGGTTGGGTACCTTAATCTTCCTTCAGTAATACGGGAACCTCAAACCACTATCAAAAAATTTGAGGCGGGGGTTAGGCTGCCGATCGAATTGGCGGACATTTCCCAAAAGCAGTCTGGAGCCGCGCAAAATGAGACGAATCGCCGGGAAAAAAACGAGAAGGCTCGAGATGGAAAATGCGGTCCATGGGTCTGCAATCATGAGGAAGTCGCTTGGCGAGGGACGCGCGAGGGGAAACTCAAACTTGAACTCATCTGCGGCACGTTCAGAGAGGGGAACCAGAGCAGATAGGTGGATCTCAGTTTCGCGGACAAAGCGCCTGAGGACAGATACGGAAGAAGGACAGATTGAGAGCAAAAAAGAACAAGCTAGGCGCTCGTTCGCACCA
>Ga0179593_1376155_pt1 | contig 10041 bp, 10 predicted proteins | sample CZODoug2_1_08_16_FD_185931 | JGI IMG/M metagenome (GOLD analysis project Ga0179593, IMG submission 185931) | Vadose zone soil fungal communities from Angelo Coast Range Reserve, California, USA - CZODoug2_1_08_16fungal (PacBio error correction) | ecosystem: Environmental > Terrestrial > Soil >...
TCAAAAGGCCAATCCTGAAAAATTGGGAAAGGCGTGGGGGTTTGGGGTCCAACACGAAAGGAGCAACCAAGAGCAATCCGTGCCGATCTTGGGACGGAAGAAAAAAGCGGTGCCCCGGTCAGTTGGAACCGACTGAGAAACTTCCCCACCAGGTGGTTCGGAGCAAATAGCTGGAAAAACTTGTACTCGGGAGGGGTCCGAGGACGAGGCCGTTCAAAATCTACGATCGTCCGCGTCCCAATGACAAAAAAGGGTCCACCTGCAAGGGGGGAACATAAACCCTCCCAAGGAAAGGATGCGGGAGAAAGAACCGCAACCAAACCAGGAAACAAATGCCCGTTGGAGAAGGAAGAGGTGAGGCAATGACGTCGATGGACCAACACCTTCCTTAACTCACGAGATAAAAAGTAGGGAGTCGATGCGACCGAATTGCATCCAACGAAGGCTGTCGCAACCAACCGCCCTCAGATGCAGCCCCGCCGCCAGAACCCTGGGTTGTTTGGGAGGAAGGCATCTACTTCCGCGATTTGGGCCACAGGCCCGTGGGGTACGAAATCATTAGGCTTAAAACCCCGCGGTTTATCATCAGGTCGTATAGGAACATTCGCGCGCGCTTCGGGCCTGGTTGATTCATCATCAGACGGGTTTGAGTATAACACCGGGCCTAACCGCCACAGTCCACTTAGCCCTATTCTGAGCTCAGAAAGAAATCGCGCATTACCAATATACAAGGCTTGGCGACAAAAACTCTACCACAAATCTGAAAAACTACGTCGTTCAGAGCGAAACTGTAAATCGCAAATGCCTCGGACAAAGGTCGGAAAGGGAAATTGTGATGACGGGAAGCAGTCTCCAAAGCATCCCGAGACAGGGTAGTGTGTGACCAGGGGTTTGCATTGGACACGAACCAAATGGTACTCGGATGCCCAGGGGAATAGCTAGGGGCCTGCCAAAAGCTGAACCTGCCCCCTAATGGGGGTGGGCGAGTGCAAAGACCCGGGGGGGTTGGAAGAAGTCAGGGGATTAACGGTGAAAAATCGTCTTGCCTCGAAGTGTGCCCCTGAGATCACGTACGAAGCCAGAGCGCTACAGCTCAAATACGAGTATCCCAGCAAGCAAGAAATGATACTAAAGACAACGGGGTACTGAAAGCTGTCTGTGTCGGTCTAGATTCGTGCCGGACTGCATCAGTAAAAGCCCGAACGCGACGCCGGCAGTTAATGTAGACTCCCGGCTTTACCCGGAACACCAAGCTGCAGGACAAGGGGGGTGGGAAGGACACCGAAAAAGGCCCGTCCGGGCCATCCGCCATGCGAAGGGGGTGGGGACCACACAACCGTGTGTTCTTGTCAACAATATATTAAACCTACAAAACCACCCCACTAAACTAAACCCCTAACCGAATCCTTCGAAACCTCAACACCAGACGTCTTTCCAAAGATTCAGCCTGCCGTATGCAAAAAAACCAAGATGATGGCTCGGCGGCGTCCGGAAGACCACCCCTCAGTGAAAACATTTGGGGACCAAAGATGCCAAAGTGCCGGAGCGCGTGGACACAAAGGAAAAAAAAATGAAAACCATACCAGGCCCACGGGGAAATGGGTTAAACCAACCGCCCCTACGAGGAAGAGTCCGTAAAGGGGGTTGAATGGGGGAAGAAATCGAACTAGGGGACTCGATCTCGTGCTTAACCCATGGACCATTGGTGGCCAACAGGTTCACGATACCACTCTGAGCCCGTTTCCAGGGGAGGCCCACACTACCCGCCAGCGAAATATTATGGAGCGCGAGGAATTCATCGTCTGGGGGTCCAAAGAAAAAGAGCGAGAGCCAAACAAGAACGGCGGACGGGGACCAAAAAAATTATCTTCGAAAAACAGAGGACGCCGGCTCGGGGATGCTCAAACAGCTGTCTTGCCTGGCCGCGGAAAAAACACACAATCCCAGGGAGGCGTAGTGAGAAATTAAAACCGTGCACATTCCACACTGGAACCCCTAGAAAGACCCAGGCCGCAGGGGGGGCCCAGGGGCCGACGGTGCGACCCTAAAGAGCTTTATCGGCTGTGGCAAATAGGGGGGGGGGTTTGTCCCGGAAAAAAAAACTATCGGCCGAAAGGCACAACTGAACTCAGAACAACTAATGGGGGAACGTATCTCTCAACAAACACGAGGTGAAGGTCAGATATAGTCAATAGGGGGGGGTTACGTCTGTTGACAAGTCAAGACAAAACGACCCGAAGGGCAACGGGAGGACCAACCCAGGATCAACGAAAAAGAACGGTAGAATTCGGCGTGCCCCAAAACTGGTGACCCGTTTAGTGGCAAACGGCACGGGCACGGGAAGAGGAAAGGCATGGTTAGGTTTATTCCCGCGGAGGCCTCCGCCATAAAACTTTGTTGTTTTGTGTTTGGGGGTTGGGGTTGGGTTGTTTTTGTTTGGTTTGGATGGGGGGTGGGGGGGGGGTTGATTTGTTGATCTATTTTTGGTTGTTTTGTCTTTTGGTATTTATGTATTGGGGGGGTAGGGGGGGTTGGTTTTGTTGGGTGGGGTGGGTTTTTGTGTAATTTTTATGGGGGGGGGGGGGTTGGGTTTGGGTTGTTTTTGAGGTTTGGGCTTTTTTTGCTTTGTTTTCTGGTTTGTTGTTTTTTATGTTTGTGGTTGGTTGGGTTTTTTGGGGTGTGAGGGGGTGTTTTTGGGTATATGATTTTGGGGGATTGTTATTGGGGGGGGGAGTTGGATTGGGTGGTTATTGGGGGTTGGGGGGGGTGTTCCTGTTAGGGGGTAGGTATTTTTTTTATTGGGATGGTGTGATATTATGGTGGGTTTGGAGTGGGGAGGAAATGGGTGGGGGGTGGGGGTTGTGTTTTTGGGTGGGGTTGGTTTTCTGGGGTGGGTGGAATGTGTTTGGGATTAGGGTTTGTTTGTGGGGTTGTTTTTTATTTTTTTTAGTTCTTGGGGGGGGTAAGGGGGTTTTTATTTGTGGTGGGGTGGGTTTGGTTGGTGGTGGGGGGTGGGGGGATTTTTTGTATGGGGTGTGGGTGTGGGTTTCTTGGTGTGTTAATGGTGGGTTTTTTTTTTTTTGCTAGTGTGGTTTTGGTTTTTATTTGGTAGGGTGGGGTGTGAGGGGGTGGGTTTAGTGTGTTATGATTTGTTTTGTGTAGGGGGGGGTTTGTTGGTGGTAGAGGGTGGGGTTTTGTGGTGGGGAGGGGGTTTTTGGGTATGTTTGGGTTTGGTCTTTTTTGATTTGGGGGGGGAGGGCCTGGGTGGTGGGTTTTTTGTTGTTATTGGGTATATTATTGTTGGGGGTGGGTTTTGTTTTGGTTGTGGGCTTTGGTTTTTTGTTTTATTTTTGGGGGGGGGGGGGTTGGTTGGGTTGGGGGGGGGGTTTGGTTGTTTTGGGGTTTTGTTTTGTTTTTGGTGTTGTGAGTTTGTTTGTGTTGGGTGTTTGGGAGGGTTTTGTTGGTTGGTGTGATTATTGTTTTGGCAGGGGGGGGGGGTGTTTTTGTGGGTGTGGTTGGGGTGTGGTGGGTGGGGATGGCGAATGGGATTGGTGTTGTGGTGTTGGTGAAAGAAGAATACGCTACGGCAATATTACGTGGGAGCAACGAAGGTAAATGCCTACACCGTAAACGAAGCATAGTTGCACCCAAAGAGAAATCGCCGTGGCCACCGGCCGGGCGCGGCCGCCGTCGACCGGCAGCGGCCGCACGGGCAAAAAAAGAGGGAACCGGAAGGGCCCAAAAGGGATCTCGCGGGATGCGAATGAGAAATGGGGTCAAAAAAAAATAAAAAAATCTAAATTGGCTGGGTCCAAGTATCAAGTTACAGTAGGAAAGGACTGGGTGGTTTCTTCCGCGATGCGCAACCAAGGCGACGAGCACACGGCGGAAGCGCCGCCAAAGCGGCCGACCACAGTGACGAAAAAGGCGAAACCGGCCACCGGCGATGGAAAGCCGGCCGGCAGGTGAAACGAAAAAGAAATTTGACAAAAAAAAAGAACTCGAAAGCATCTCTGCCCGCTCAGCGGGGGGAACCGCAAAGGCCTGTTGCCACATCGGCGTCCTTGGAAACTGGCCAGGGTCAAGCGTCATCCGCAAAACACTCGAAGAGCCGGCGGCTGGGACTACGCCGGCAGGCCGGAACGAAGAATGGGGGGGGCAGCAAGAAAGCCAAGGAAGGGAGGCGCGTCAGGGGGGTGTGGCGGGTCCGGCCTTTATCAGGAGGGAAGGGAGAGCGGCGGACAATCGGCATGACAACTGCGTAGAGAAAGGCGGAAGGCAGTTCCGCCGGGGGCGCACGACCGAAAAAAAAGAGCAATCAACAAACCCGTCCCGGGAAGAGAGTGGAGGGAACCTCCTAGTGAGGGAATCAAGTCTCACAAAAGAACTCGCAACGGCCAGCCTGGGGACAAAAAAAAAAAAGTCCAAAAAACGGTGGCGCCAGTGCGCATGGGGGGAAGATCAGAATTATCCAAACCACTGCCGACCATCGGAATCGGCAAGACGATTTCCAACATGTCGCCCGATCACGAGCCGTGGGGGCGAGTCGCCACAGACCTGAACTACGCCGCGTAGCGCTACCGGAGAAAAACGTCAGGGGAGTTGTCCAATTCAACCGTAAAATGAAAAATCGCAACATCAGCAAAATGAACCAATGAAAGCCTCCGAAAAAACAGGGCCAAAAAAAAAAAAAAGGATGATCAGCCCCCGCCCGGCGCCCCAGGCCAAAAAGTTCAGAAAAGGCTCCCGATCGGCAGCAGGGGCAGAAAAGAGCAAAAACTCAAGAGCCGGGCGGGAAAAGGGTGTGGCGGCGATTGAGACGGGCTTACGCTGTCGATGGGGAACTCGGGAACAAAAAGAACTAAAAAGAAAGTTCCTCGGATATCGAGAACTTGAAACAAAATACCGGTCGACAACGGAGACAGTCGGTCTACCACAAGCTGACGATTACAAGAAAAAAAAAAGCCCCACCGCCCCAGGATACAAACACAAGAAAAAACGAGGCAGGGTGAACAGTGCGGGTACACCCCCATACGAGGGGCGTCAACTCGCGCGAACTCCCAAAGAACCGCCTAAGCCGAACAAAGATCCGGGACGGGAAAAAAAGACAAAAAAATCGGATATCGGGGAGCCGGGATGACATGACCAGTGGATTAGGAAAGTCGGAAAAAAGCGTGCGAGCGGCAAGGTTAACAGAAAAGGGGTGAAACAACAAAACTTTTCCAAGAGAGGCACTGGCAGGCGGTAATCCCGTTGCTGTTTAAAGGGATCGCCCGTGCGCAAGACGGTTGACGACCGGTGAGCAAAAACGGAGAAACTGGAGTGTAACAGGAAGAAAATGTTTCGTCAAATGCATCTCCACAAACACGGGGGCAACAACGGAACCCCGGGGAAACATTGGAAAAGCGACGGCCCGCAAAAAACGGTCGCGGGGGGGGAGGTTAGGCAAAATGAGGTAAGGGGGGAAAAAAACGTGGGACGGCACCCCACATCGTCCGGGGAGAAGCTTTGCCTAACGGGGAGCGCGGGCAACAACATAAAGCCACGTCGACCACAGGCAAAGCAAAACGACGATCACGCGAACCAATCGTAAAAATCCCCACGGGGGAGCCGAAACCGGCAATGCCCAGGGTTGAGGGGGGGGGATCGGGACAAACGTCGCACGGCCGCGCCGGGAATCACCGATGCATCGGGGTGAGCATTCGGGAAAAACCTGACACAACCGGCTAGGCCAAAAGACCATAAGCACAGGCCCCCCACCAGCGAAATTCGCCAGGGGGGAAGTGGGGGCAGAGCCAAGAGGGAAGCCGCGCCCAGGAGGCCCGGCAAAGAACAAAAAAGAAAAAAATTGAAACCAGCTCAAACGTAAGACCACCGAGCCCACAGAAAGTGGACGGGTTGGACCTGCCGCCGGGAACACGCATATGTGACGAATCCACTTGTCGGCCCCGCCTGGGGCCCCAAAACTCCGCGGGGGAAAACCCGTGCTGGGATATCAGCCAGGAGAGAAGCCGCCTGCGAGGGGGAGCCACCCCAAAAACACGGGAAAAAGAGAGAAAACGACCCGCGCATTGGCGTCCACAAAAAAAATGAACCAAAGTTGACGGTGAAGGTTCTTCACTGAGCACGCCCCGTGCCAGGTCAGACGGGAAGTAGCGCAACGCGCAAACAACAAGAGGTCGAAACAAAGGGAGGAGGGCTCCCCACTACAACTGGGAAAAAAAAAATGGAGGGCCGTCCAACCGTGAGGACATCAGAATGGGTTGTTTCACCTGGGCCGCCAAACAAACGTGAAAGGCCCGTCGAATGGTGTCAACAAATAGGGGGGAAAGAGATACACAACACGAGGGCAGGGGTGGTGAAAAACACATTGGGAGGCGACCAAGAACCCAAGACTCGCCAAGGGGGGGGAGAAAAAACCCATCGAGAATTTAGGAAGCCCACTTGGGGGGGTTGTCCACCAAGGGGTTAGTCGCCGAGAACTCCTTTGGGGGGGAAAGCTGTGGGGGTCGGGAAACGCGGCTACTCAATTGTCAGACCAGAGGAAACCCGGCCAGAGAACTTAGAAAAAGACAACGGGGGAAGGGAACTGGGGGGTTCACGACCGCCGAAAGACATGGTTGTAAAAGGCGTAAAAAGTGCCCTTCCTGGTCGAGCAAGCAAAGGGGGAGGATTCCTGCTTTTTGACATTCCCAAAAGCTAATTACAAAAACAAACGCTGGCAAAAAACCCGCGGGATACGTGGCAACAACCAGGCAACGCACCGTAACCAGGCGGGGGACCCATCTCTGGCAACAACAAACGGGGGCCCCTGGGGGCGGGCGGGCCCCACGGTGGCAGTTCGTGGCCTGGTTTCCCTGTGGTCAGTTGCCGTGGGGGGGACAAGGGCCGGGGACACAAAGCCGCCCACCAGCCGGAGAGTGTTTTTGAGGTGGGGTGGGGGGAGCGTGAAAAAGGGCTACGGGCGGCGATGGGGGGTCGTGAAGGGGGCGGCGATGGAAAACTTGCAAAAAAAGGAAGGAACGGCGACGGGCCCGGCGCGTAGGCGAAACGCGCCGAGACCCGGAAAGCCGGGAAAGTGTTGATGGAGGCGTCCTGGCACGTGTGGCCCCGTTGTTCAAAGGAAATCCCGAAAGAAGACGTTTGACTTGTGTAACTTACTCGTCAGAGAAGGAGTCAACACCAAATATACCTAGCGGCAAGGCTTGCCCCTGTGGGGAAAAAAAAAAGGGTAGAACCGTTGAGGGGGGACCTCATCCACCCAACCACCATGGAAGTACGGGCCAAAAAAAACGGAAAAAACACAGTAAAGGGGAACAGGGCCAAGAAAAAAACCGACCCCGGGTGAAGTGCAGAAATGTCTCATGGGGGACACCGTGGGACCTTGCGAACCGGTCAACTGAACGCGGCATCAACGGAATTGCTGTATAGGGGGTTACCTACACACAAGTCCAAGGGTGTAAGACCACATGTAGGCTCATCGGTTTTTTAGGGGGGTTCTCAACCGGGGAGTGACAAAGTGGTAATGGGTGAGGGAGTACCGCAAATAGTCGCCAAGAAGGAAACTTGCAAAGTGCCCAATTCCTGCAAAAAGGACAATGGTTTGGGACAATCGTCCAAGAAAAAAAAAGGGGCAGGCAGACTATTGAAACGCAATACGTTCGGTTGGATGAAAGGGGGCAGGAGAAAAATCGTAGCCGGCCGCAAAGGGGGGGGAAAAGTACAATCGCCCTTACCCTTCCACGCGTGGGGGGATACTCGAAAAAGCTCAACGGCGACACAAAGCTGTTAACCCGCAGGGTCCAACGCCCGAGCTAAATCCCAGAAGGGGGAGGGAGGAAATATTCCGTCCTGCAAAGAAAAGGGGGCGGGGGAGCCTCGGGGGAGGGAAGGGCGGGGTGGTTGTAAATGGGGCCGCGCCATCGAGGGCGGAGAGGGCGTGACAGGCGCGTAAATCAGGGAAGGGAACTGTAGCAACGGTGGTTTCAAAGCCACCAGCCAAAAAGAACAGGGCCGAAGTCGGCAGTTGGCCTGCCGGCCAACGAGGTCAAGGGGAAAGTCCAGTTGACAATGGTTGTTCAAAGAAAATGGTGGGCCTACAAGGGAATAAGTGCCTTGTAATCACAATGTCCGGCGGAAGCCGGCGATCAAGGGAAAGAAAAGCGTGGGGTGCCTGTGTACAGCAGTGTTGGGAGGCTTCCTCCCATGGGGTTCGATACCGGGGAGACCGGCACGAAAAGTTGACGCATGGCAAGGCTGCGTCCAGGGGGGCAGGTAAGATAAAGCTAAACAACGTTGGAGAGTGGTGGGGCGAGAAAAGCAAAAACACTTAAGGGGGGAGGACTCTGAAAATAAGAACCCTCGTCAGTGGAGACAGAAAAAAGGGAATATACAGGAAAAAAAACCGCAGGAAAGAAATGGTAACGGCATAAATTTAAATGCCTACAATTAAAGCGTTATCCAATGAAGGCAAAGCCTCACCGAGAAGGTTACTCGGTTTGGAAAAAAAGGAATCCGTCCATTATCCAGGGAAAAGGAAGAAAAGGGTAAAGGGGAGAGAAAGACAAGAAATCTGGGAAGATATTGGTAAGGAAAGACTTGAGATTTCGTAGACTAAGGGTTAGACAGATGGAATGGGAACAGGGGAAAACAAGGGTTCCAGTTGGCGAGAACGACGATCGTAGGAATCGGGATGAAAACGAATGAAATTCCTAACAAAGGAGGACGCTAAGGCCCACTCGCACAAATCAGTCACCAGACAAAAGTAAAAACACCGGAGCCCGGACCCAAGTAAAAATAAACAGGTATCCATAAAAAAAAAGCAAATCAGTTTCCAGGCGAAAGACTAGTGGAGGGAGTTTAGGGAAAGGAAAAAAAAAGGCCCTTCTCGTAGCAAAACGGAAGACCAATAGCCATATAAAAAGTTGAAGCAAACCGGGAAGCGGTAAACACCTAACACCCATCTTGACAGCAGTACTAGAAAGATTGGGAAACAAAGGACGCTCTCCTACATGCCAATAACATAAGAGCTCTGATTAAAAGGGGGTAGGGCCGCGTCAACAGTGCCTGGGAAAAAGGGACCTGGGTCAAGGGTGAGGGGGGGGGGGGGGGCAGGGGCCAGGGAAAAACCGACACCTAGAGGGACCTGGGCCCGAAGGGCTAACTTATCCCGGGAGAAAACGTAAATGGGTGGGGGGTCCTAAAAAAAAACGGACTCCGGCTGCAGCACTGAGGCTAGGGACCGGGGGGGAGACATTGACCAGACGTTGCCAGCTACAGCACGTTCCGAAAAAGAAACGTCGAACCAAAATGAGGGTGGGGGGGTGGGGGGGGGGGGGGTGGTTTTAAAAGGATTACAAATGGGTGCAAAAGTCCTCCAGGCTAAACGGAAAAGACATTTGAACTGGTAAATATGGGGAAAAAAAAATGAATGCATCAAAAAAGGCGAAATGCAGGTTATAGAGGTGCAAAAACCTTGAAAAAAACCATTGGAACATTCGAAATCTAATAAGAGGGGTTTAAAAACTAGCTCAGGGGGAGAAAAACAGGCGTAACTGCTGTGGAAAACTTTCCCGGCGGAGGGAAAAGAATCAGGACCCTGAAAGGATGGGGAAGGGAAAAAGCGATAATTCTCGGAGGGGAAAGGAAAGTCCACAAAAGGAAGCTGCGAGCACAAGGCGGACCCATTGAAAGAGAAAATGCTTTGATCCCAGGTGGGTTAAAAACGATAGCACGAGACGATTCTCCTGAGAACAAAAGCTCCATGAGGCGTCCAAGAAACGCAGCAAATAAACAAGGAGGTAATATTAAAGGGAGGGCCCGCGAATTACCTTTTACCCAAACGCTAATCACAGCGCCGCCACAGGACGTCGGGGAGGGTTAAAAGCCACGGACCAACAAGGCTCAGACGTGGCTATCAGGTGGGGGAATCGGGGGGGGAAAAAATATGGAAACGCGCGATAGCACAAAAAGCACGAGGTAGCCCCAAGGCATTGCAAAAATGCGCCTGGAAAGGAAAAAACTATTAAATCCGCCAACTGG
>Ga0179593_1391818_pt1 | contig 10041 bp, 11 predicted proteins | sample CZODoug2_1_08_16_FD_185931 | JGI IMG/M metagenome (GOLD analysis project Ga0179593, IMG submission 185931) | Vadose zone soil fungal communities from Angelo Coast Range Reserve, California, USA - CZODoug2_1_08_16fungal (PacBio error correction) | ecosystem: Environmental > Terrestrial > Soil >...
CCAGGATGCAGGGAAACCTTCCAAATAGCCGACCATGCTGTGAGGACAGCGCGTGAAGGATCCACCTACGATATTCCCGGAAGGGGATAGTAGCAAAAAAAAAAAAAGCCGGATTAAAGTCAGCGGAGGCAGGGTGTAAGTAAAAAGAAAAAAAAAAAAATGTTCAGAACGATCACATAATCGGAGGGGGGGGGGGTAAACTCTCCTTAGGAAAGCTGAACAAGGGAACAGCGACCGCGGATCCTCACAGTAGAAGGATCCTCGCGTAGGGAAACAGCCCGGATGTATCTTGCCTCTGTTGAATCGTCGGCAATCTTCCGCTGCAGAAGAAAAAGAAAGGGGTAACGGTTGAAGGAACTCCTTAGAGTTTTCTTCAAAACCCACTTGGGGTGCTCTAATCTGAAGGCATGGGAGGAGGTCAAACGGCGAGGAAAGTGGGCAAGAAAGGGGAGCATGTCCTATCTTCTTAGGCTGTCTAGGATACGAAAGGGGCTAAGGGCAGTTCACCTTGGACCTGTTCACTTCACAGGGAAAGGGCCAAGAGCATCTAAATAAGGCAAAAGTTGAATTCCGACTAATCTAAAGTCGGGACGGGTTAAGGCAACTACCTCCTCAGATACAGCGTACGGTATGAGGACTCCAAGGGCCAACTATGAACTTCAACGGAAATGGACGGTGGGAAAATAGGCGGCAGGAGGCGTCTTGGAGGGAAAACCAAAATCGCAGCACTTCAAGAAGGGAAGGCTTCATCAAGAAACAAATTTCAAAAGTCGGGGAGAGGACTGAGAGCTACAGTCGGATGAAAATGTGGGGTTCGAGGGTACAGAAAAGGAAAAAAAACAAAAGGAAATACCGAATGGGGGGGCGTTCTTCTAAAACTCTGCAACCCTTTCCGAGGGGGCTACGGGGCAAGACAGAGCAAGAAAGAGGTTCTGGCCGCTTAGGGGAGTCGGGGGAAATGTGGGGCTGATCTTTCGACGCTTCTCTTCCAGGGGGACTGAAGTGAGGGCAAAACCAGACCAGGCGGCTGGAAAGGTGAGGATGGCGAAGGAGGAGGCAAAAAACTGCAGGAGGTTCATGGTCGGGCTCAGGTCCTGTGGTCTTCTCCTGGAGAAAAGAAAAAAAGGGGAGCGGGCCTGTTGAGCTGTTGGGAAGCCACTCAGGTGTCAGAGAAAAAAGCGTCTAGCTTCCCGGTAGAACCCGACGACCCGCACCCTTCGTGAACCGGGGACATCTACAAGCCCGCTACAGGAGAAGGCAAAACAGAGAGGGACCAGGGGACGCGAATAGACAAGGGAGTTCCTCAGCCAGGAAGTCGGGGTCGAGTCCTAACTAGGGAACTTGTCGGGAGTTCAAGAACAAATCGAGACGTGCGAATAGTCAATTGATCAGCGTGCGCACGTGCAACGTTCCAAGAAGGCACGGCGTGCAAAAAAGAAATGTGGTCCAGAGGTCGGGAAGAAGGGGAGACAGGACCGTTGAATAAAAAAGAGTTTGTCCAGAGGTATTCTTTAGCACTTCAAGGCTGGCAAGGGTGCAGTCAGGGTCGAGCAGCGCACCATGGCGGGAAGCGCAAACAGAGGGACGCCGAAGCACTCCAGCAGACACGGCGACAAAAAGGGAGAAGAGACCACGTTGTGTTGGAGAAACCGCAGGTCCCAAAAAACCTCAAACGAACGCTTCCGCGGGGACGTTAGGTGGAGTCCTGGGGGGGAGGGCTACGCGGGGTGGCGAAAACACGGCGTGCAATCAGTCGGTTATCTGTGAGGGGAGGAAGGAATTCTACCTTGGGAGGAACTTGCTCGGCAGGACGTTTCATGAGTCTTTGCGAATTAAAATGAGGGGCTAAATGAAAAAACAGAGGCGTGCGGGGGCGGCTGCATCGTGGGAAAATGCAACAAAAGATCGCGCAACTCCGATGCATCAAAAGGGAACGGAACTCCAAAAAGGCTCAGTTGGATCAAGGACGATTTCGCGGGACAACGAAATGATGCAGTCCGTGCCAAAAGCTTATCGTGTCTGAAAACTCCTATTCGCGTGAGAGGGGTCGTAAAGCTGACGAGAGGTGAGGGGGGGACAAAGGGAACGAAAAAAAATTCATCGTGAAAGAGGAGGACACTCGACTTGCTCGAGCGATACCTCGGATTGCCGCAACTCAGCTCAGGACGGACCGCATCAACGAAGGAACAACTCGGAGAAGGGTCAAAGGCGAGGCTAACCGACGCGGCTCGAGCTTGAGAAAAAAGCGAAAAATTTCACCGGGGGGAAAAAAAAGGAACTGCTCAGGCGCTTGAGACAAAACGGCTACTCATTGGCATCATCGCCTCTAGAAAAAAAGTTGTCGCGGGGTCATCGTCTAGGACGTGGGGAGCGGACGACGGCAAAGGGGGTTGAAGGATGAAACGGCATAAGCAAGGGTCATTATAGGTCTCAACACAACAAGGTTAGGAAAGAAAGATCATTCGAAGATGAAGTTAAAGCCAAAAAAAAGGAACATCAGTCTCCCGGAAAAACCGCGCACGACGCCGGAAATGCCCAAAGCGACCACGCAACAACAAAGTGGCGTCCGTCGCTCGCGGAGAAGGGGGAGGGCCAAAAAGGGTGTTGTTCGATCGAAGGAAGATAACGCATCTAGTTAAACCCAAAGACCTGCATCGCATAGGGCCTCGGAAAAGGAACGTGCAGGAGCGGGGGGTAGTACGGTGATGCGTCCCAAAAAAATAAGAAAAGGACGCAGAGGCGGAATCACGAGAAAGACCAAAAAACTGCACTAAGTAAGAGGGAAAATATACGGAGAGCCAAATAAAAATCGTGGGGGTCTAATTGGGCCTCAACCGCTAGAAAAATGACGCAACGAAGACCGGAGTGTAAGACGATAAGAGCCGGTGTACGGAAGAAAGGCAAGCGGCTTAGAAAAATTTTTCGAAGGTGAGAACGAGTCAAGCTACTCGTAGATCCTTGGTTCAAAAATAATCTTGAAATTGCCGAAGAGAGGGTTGCAAGGGGGGGCGTGACCATCGACTGCGCGGAGAAAAACAAGAGAAAAGAGGTGAGACACTAGGGGAACCTAGCCATACTAGAAAACGAGCCAGACTCTGGCACATCGCAGAAAAAAGAGAATGCATGAAGGAAAGCAGGACGACGCAAACAAGCAAAACGCGCTGAGCACAGGGGTGGGTCGAAAAAAAATATCGCACGACACTCCAAAGAATGACAACTCCAGCGAACTGGCGGGGGAAGGGTAGGGAAAAGGAGTCGAAAAACGAAAACAACCAGGCTCAGAGTCATAAAGGGAGGGGAAAACCAAGGGAACATTTCGAGTGCTCATCTCGCTTGAAGAGCACCCTCCATGCGCTGAAATCAGCGCGAAATGACGAAAAAAGGGGTTGAATCCCGCGAATTGGGGGGGGGACGACCCCAAACGTAAGACCGCCAGAGGGGGGGGAAAGACAGTCGCTTGATCTCACTTTCCTCACCACCCCTCGAATCGACCAACTGGGAAAAGCCGCCGTTTCAGAAGGTAAAAGTCAACCGAATCCGTTCTAAATCTGGGCATTGCGAAAGTTTCACTCAAGGCAGTCGGATGGTTTGGACTACGAACCATTCTTTATCACTCAAGAAAAGAACAGACTTACTTCGGAGGAAACAGTCGGGAGAACCCCGTCAGCCGATGGGGGCAGGGGGTAAAGGGAGAAGAAGAGCGAAGTTTGCTTGGGGGCGAACGAAGACTGACCCCTAATCGAACGGTTTGTCGGGGGGGGGGTTGAGACCTTTAACGCTGGGAAAACTAAATCGATGTCTTCAAAATGGGAAAAAAGAACTGGTTTGGCATACTTGAAAAAAGAAGGCGGACAGGATAACGGGCCATTAAGGCGCCAGAGGCCATGAAGTACGGAGCGGGGGGAAAGTTTGGGGGGAATCGCAGGGAAAGGAGAAAAGCACTCAGTAACGGAACTCGCCTCTATCAGGGAAGGTGCGGGGTGTGGGGAAAGAGTCATCACCTGGTTGAAAAAAGAAGCACAAGTCGGGAAACGAACTTAAAAGGAGGGGGAAGAATTCGTGCCAAGAAGGGACTGCTAGCAACTCGTAGGTAGAGGAACCCTCCTATGTCTCCCCTGGTGAACTTCATTTTGCCGCTAAATCAGCGAAACCAATTTTATCCGAGGTCGCGGACACAGACAGGCCATGCAAAGAGTTTAGAAGAAAAAGGTCGGGGGAAAAGAGCCTACGATAAGTTGAAGAAAAAATCGCCCTTGGCCGGGTTTCAAGCACAAAACCCGACCCGCCGAAATCGACCGGGCGGTAAGAGTCGGGGTTGAAAGTGGAAGAAGAACGCCTCAAAGGAGGAGGGTATTAAAAAGGGGAGGTTTCTTGACGTGAAAAGACGGGAGGGGATATAGTGAATCAAGTTTCTCAACTTTCGTTCTTCCAAAGCGAAGGAACTGAAAACTCCCGCCCTTGGGGCAGAGAGAATAGGTATAGGACCGAGAACAGCCGAGGACGATCAAAAGAGGGGGGGATGGGAAAAAAAGGTCTTACCGAGAAAAGCGATGAGCTTTAGGGTAAAAAAGGGAAAAATGGTTTCAAGATTTGTCCACGTGGGGGGGGGAGACTGGTTGAGGGACATCATGATTGGGCGAAAAAGGAATTGAACACATTCCAACCCCAGTCTTCCTCTTAGCGAAAAAAAAGAACAATACCAGAATCAGCGGGGATGGAAAAGATCGCGAGGACAGCGGAAGAAAGATTGGGAAAGGGGACCTCGGGGCAGGGGGGGGAGTATCAAGCTGGTGAGGAAATATCCATCACTAATCGAAAATTACCGGCCGAGATAGGGCGGGGGAAGGAGCGGCCTTATTTGGCCCTCGGGGGGGAAACCGCATCCGCGGAAAGGAATAAGGAGTGAGCTAAAAAAGAGCGGGGGGAAAGCTCGTAGGAAAAAGGGGAAGAAGCAAACTATGTCATGGGAACAACATGTTCGGGAGGGCTCCAGTTTCAACATAAGAAGAGTGGAGGAATATATCTCAAAAAAAAAGTATTAAGAGTCGAGAGAGAGTGAACAAGAGTGTCTAAAATGTAGACACGAAGCGGCATACGCCGACCAGGCGAAAGGGGAAGAAAGGATGTGTAGGTAGGAGGAAAAAACCGGGCAAGAGGAGAAGTTTAAATTATCTATGCGACAGGAGACTTCTAAGAGAGGGCCCGAGCGTGTTCAAACTCCCAAAACGTGACATTGAAGAGGCGCAAAAGGAAACTAAGGAAAATCGGTGATGGGGGGGGGAAAGGGAAACGGCCAGCAGTCGATACAAGCGATCGACTAAAGGACATCGCGGGGAGCAAAACGGTAGAACTCGGCGATAACCTGCTTCACATAGGGGCCTTGGGCAAAGAGCAAAAATTCAGCTAACAGGGAGTACGGGCGGAAACCCTTCTCAAGCCCCCATAAAAGGGGGAAAGAAAAAACCCTATTGTCAGGAGGAGATAAGGCACAACTCCAACAGCTAAGTCCCGGCTCCCGGGGCGCTCAGGGCCGCTTTAACTAGATCTCGGACAGAATCGAGAAGGGCCCGAGAAAAAAAAAAGGGGAAGCAACTACGTGACAGGGGGAAAGGTCAGACGTGACCAATCAGAAAAAAAACTTGCTCCTTTGGGAAGAGGAAAAAAAAGGGCTGGACGCTCAACTACCTCAAGGCTCAGAAGAGTATCGGCCGGAAAGGAATGATGATCGACAAGGCGAAAGATGAAAGCAGGGGCCTCGCAACGTAGAGACGGGTTCTCGGAGGGAGGGAAAACTTTGTGAAGCGAACCACAAAATGTCAGCCACTATGTTCCTAACAAAAACTTCTTCGGACCATGAGCACTGAGGAATCGAATCGATGAGTGGGGGGGGTAGAGGGACGCGACTGACGTCAAACTGAGTACATGATGTCGAAGCGTTCTCGTAAAAAAACTGCGCTCCCTTAAGGAACGGACAAACAAGCAAGTCGTTGTAGAATTAGGTGGCGGCGTGGGAAACGGGGAAAAAGAATTCGCCGAAGGGAAAGAGCTATAAAGGTTTCGAAAATCCGAACCAGCATGAACGGATTCGCCAGCAAAGGCAAGGTACCATCCATGTCCGCAGGGGGCAGAAGAAAGAAAGTTACTTGGTGAAGTAGAGGGCTTGGCCAAGATGGAGGGGGCCAAAAACGAAAGGGGACCTTTGGGAAGAAAAAGAGGGGGGGAGGAGCAAAGTGACAGCTTGAGAGGGACGCACAAAAACTCCCGCTTCTGGGGTCCAAAAATCAAATCAACTTCCGGAACGTGAAAAAATCGAAGGCAGAAGAGAAAACTGTTTTTTTGGGGGGGTGTGGGGGGGGGGGGGGGGGTGTGTTTGGGTTCAGACGACAGTACGGCACGTGGAGTGCGATAAAGGCATTAAGAAAGTCGGTGGTCAAATCCGGAAATTGGAGATGGCGCAATGAAAGGCAGTCGAAACGTGTTGAGGGGGGGGGGAAAGTGGCGGGAACGGCACAGCAACAACCGTTTCCAGGGTACGTTGTATAAAAATCTTGGAAGTATCGAGTGGCTGAACAAGCCGAGCGGGAGGAAGAGGGGGGTCGGGGGGGGGGAGCAAAGGGGTTGAAGTCAAACATTTTGGGGGGTTGTGGTTGGGGTGGGGGTGTTTGGGGTGTTGTTGGGTGTTGGGTTGGTTTTGGGGTTGGGGGGTGTTTTGTGAGGAGGGGGGGGGGTTGGTTGGGGTGGGTTTTTTTGGGTAGGGGGGGGGGGTGTGGTTGGTTGGTTGTTTTGGTGGGGTTGGTTTGGTTGGTGGGGGGGGGGGGTGTTGTGTGGGGTGGGGGGTTTTTTTTTTTTGTTTTGGGATGGGGTTTGGTGTTGGGTCAAACGTCATTTGCGCGAGGCGCATCGGGGCACGGAAAGGGGCAGCTCAATCAAGCTCGCCGGAAATCAAGAGGCCTCAGAGAAAATTCGGTCATAGGAAGCCCTTTTGTGCGTTTGCGGAGGGCCCAACTACAAGAAGGGGAAAAGCCGCGCAGGCAGGGAGGAGTGGAGTCCTGTGCGGAAGAGCGTGGGGAAGGCTTACCAAGGGGAATTATGCTATGCGGTATCCTCTCCATCATCTTCGCTCTCGAGGGACCAGCAAGAGCTCTGGGGCAAGGCGAAAAACTCAAAGACGCCGCAGCTGGACGGGGGGAGGGGAGAGGGGCAGTCGAGTCAGAGACGAGACGTCAGGAAAGGAAAGGGCTTCGCGCTGGAAACTGAAAAAAGGCTTTGGCATAGTAGATCGTGAGGGCGCGGAGACCAAGTGAAAAACTCGGCGTGGACGATTGGAACTCCTGAGTAGGAGGGATCTATTGCAGGCAAAGATGATCGCGGGCTGGGGAGGGGCACGACAACGCCTGCTCGTTAAAAATTCAATCGAGGGGGGTCTCGATCACGCTTCCTCTCGCTCTCAACGCCCTAGACGTATGCGCGCATTACGTACGAAAAAGAACCGAGACTCATCCCCGACGCAAACATCGCTAAAGAAAAAAAAATCCCACGCGCGCGCGAGGGAGGGGAACGAGCGCGAGCGAGGCAGGAGGTGGAACAAGAAAAAATGCAGCTGTCAACCTAGAGGGGGAGGACCTCTCTAGGAAAGCTGACTGGCTGCCACTCTTTGAAAGGAAAGAGCTGTCCGCGCGACTGGGCGAGAGGCGGCTGACGGCATCCGAAACACGGGTCATGATCCTCAGAAAAAAAAAAAACAACAAAGGAGGGACATCCCTTTCTATAACGAAAAACTAAAGAACGGCGCTCGTCACCTAGAAGCTAGGAAAGGCCTCGCCAAAAAAAAAGTCAGCCGAACGGGGTTGGAAAGAGAAGCGTACGAGCCAGCAGAGAGGGGGGAAGGGGGAACCAGAAATTCCTGCAGAGAAGGGAAAAGACGACGCCTCGCGCCCGTTGGAGAAGAGAGGAAAAAGGAGATAGGGGGTGTCTCGTCCAAAACGTTATTCAGAGTCATCATGCGGCTTCGAAAAAAAAATCAGCGAGGCGTGCGAGGGAACGAACACAAGCGAGGAAGGAAGAGAGGGAGGGGTAGGGGGGGAAAAAACCAGAGAAAGAGTGGCTAAATAGAATACAATAAAGGGGGGGAGCCGATCAGCAGTTGGAGGCGTCGAAGAAAGTGCCCCGGCGCCTTAAAGCGGAATACTCGGAAAGCATCAAAGACGGTCTGGGAGGGGAAAGGAGAAGGCAAATACGGAGTTGAGAAAGAGGGTGCAAAAGAAAAGGGACCATGACCTGCATCTCGAAAAAGAAAGAAGTTCGGGGGAAGGAAAAGCACGGACCCTCATTTCGTCTTCAGTCTCTGCTTTGGACCAAGGAAGGAATTCGAACCCATGAAGAAAAGAGGAAATAGAAAAAAACGAAAAAACAAAAGGTCACCTTAACAGTATGTTGACCCTCAAACAAAATAAACCACGCGGCGGGGACAGCGTAGGGTGTAAAGGTTCCGACCATCTTACCAAAGGGGGAGAAGGTACAGACAATTGAGAGTGGGACTTCTCTGCAGCCCTCCAGTGCGGGAAACGCGGAAAATAAGACCACGGGGGGCAGAAAACACGCAAAAGTGAAAAAGAACGAGAGAGGGGAAAAAGAAATCGGAGGAATCAGAAAGTCTGAAGGAGAAAGTCTACGCGAGTACTCGTTGGGACTTTTCTTGCAAAGGGGCCCCTTTCCAAATCGTGAAAAAACCAGTTGTGGAGCTCTCGGATCAGGCTAACTTCGATTGTGTGGCGAACATCAAGAAATGCTTCATACCATTCGTAGCAACTCAATTAGACTGTCGATGAAAGTAGAGGCGCCAAAATTTCATACTGGGGTCCTGGTACCCGAGCGGTTGCGGAGGAAGGAAAAAGCATAGAGGGGTGCTTTGGCTTGGGAGTGTCGCACTGGACAGCCTGATACCGTGCAAAGGGCGGAAAAAGAAAACAGGTTCAGAACAAGGCAACTGGTGTTTTGGGGTCCATACAGCTTCCACACAGAGCAGACCGAAAGGCAAGGATGGAGCGGCCAGGGAGAAGGGAATGGTTGGGAGAAGCGGGAAGAATCAAAGGGAAAAAACAGCATGGCTGGAGCGTGGCCAGGAAACGGATTCGGGAATTCTCGGACGAGAGAAAGGTAGAGCGATCGGGAGGAAAGGGGCAACAAAACCAACGAACTTAAGGGCAGACTTGCTGCGAGCAGAGGCCATCGACTTCGGCAAGCAGAAAATGTCAAGTTCGAGCCGAACGAGGGCGAAATTCACGGTCCACTTCAGTTTGACCGCTCTTGCAAGGGTAGCAGACCCGACAAAACCCATTTATAAAAAGGAAAGAAAACTCATTCAGGGAGTCAAAGAAGGAGGGGGGACAGAAAGAAAAGGACGATAGGTGCAGGAGGAAGGGGTCGGGAAAGCGGGTTTTAGGATCCAAGACGCGCAAAAACCGTCACTTCTCAATCAGAGTGGGGCGGCAAGGATAAGAAGGCAGAGAGCTGGAATGAGCTTGAGGAGGTGCGGACCCTGGAAGGAAAACGTTTCTAGAGGAAAGGGAGGAACATCAAGTTAGCGTTCTAGCTGAACAGGGGGACGAATGCTTCGGGCGCCCCTTTTCGAGCCAACGGAACGACCGCCGAATCAGATCGGCGAGCGAAAAAAGTAGGCACAGACCACTGGCGAGCAACGGGGGGGCGCTTTGAATTAAGGGAGTCCCTGTTCCAATTGCTGTGGGAATTAACCCTGTTCTCAGGAATCAGGTCGCCAGCCGGACTTGTGTACGGAGCCGGAGGAAGATGGGAAGAAGGATTCAAAAGAAACCCGATCAAAAGATGTGAATGAACTATGAGCTAACTCTTGGGACCTTAGATGCGTATGAGCGATCATTGTGAGAGGGACGGGGACTTGGAAGGTCAAACACGGAGAGAAAAAGCAAAGACGTTAAAAAGGTAAGCGAAAAAAGGGAACCATGTCAACGGGGGGGGTGATTTGAAAAAAAGGAGGGCGGAAAAGCAACATCTTCAGACGGG
>Ga0179593_1415281_pt1 | contig 10041 bp, 10 predicted proteins | sample CZODoug2_1_08_16_FD_185931 | JGI IMG/M metagenome (GOLD analysis project Ga0179593, IMG submission 185931) | Vadose zone soil fungal communities from Angelo Coast Range Reserve, California, USA - CZODoug2_1_08_16fungal (PacBio error correction) | ecosystem: Environmental > Terrestrial > Soil >...
CTACTAGAAGTGGGAAAGGGGGGGAGACCATTCGAGGGGTACCGCAATTCGAGTAGCGTTCCACTAATGAACGCAGGCGAAAACAATGTATAAGGCTAATAGCGCCAGTTGAGGAAGGCATTTAAATTGCCTGTAGAGGGGCGTATCGAATTTTCGGTTGAGAAAAGCTTGGCGGCTGAGAGATTGATGATATCCATGAGAGAACAAAAAGTGCCATAGAAACATCTAAGGCAAATTCGAAGCTATCGAGTCAGAATTAGTGAGAAGATAGTCAAGGGATTTCTAAACGGCGAACCGTAAGACTAGAAGGTGACAAAAACGAACTAGAAACTCTCAACTAGGGAGAGAAGGGGGGGAGGGAGATTACAACCACGAAAGACGCGATGCGTTACGAGTGTGTCGCCGAGAATAAATACACAGCACAGTCATTATTGCTTTCGACGACAGCAGGTCGCTGCCTGTGGAGTCACAGTGGAAGTACCCCATGCAAAGTGGCTCAAAACCGTCCTTCAACATCGGAGAAATCGAATCGGGGATAACGGGCGGGAAAGCAGTCCACATCAGCGCGTCAGCGAAATGGGTAAAGCGGCCAGAAAACGAACAATGGTCGTAAAAACTGCGCTAAAGGTTTCCCGATCTGCTCCGTTCTAGTTTTTCACCATAAAAAAAAAAGCGGAGGGGAGGAAATGTAGCAGGGGACCGCGTCCTCTGGAAAGAATAGAAAGAGGTCGTCGCCGCGGGGCGAAGTAATCTAACGAGAAGAAAGTTGCCTTTGGGTTTCAAATGCGTCTCACTGTAAGCAGCTTCAAAAGAAAGAAAGGGAAGATGAAGCACGGGGAGGTTGGAGTTCGCGGGGGAGCCAACGAGAAGAAAGGATAAAAACCGGTGGCTGGTTTGCATCTCTTCCGAGCTTTGGCTGTAGGGGACGGACTGTTGAGAAAAGTGGTCCAATGATCAAGGGGGGAAGCGACGAAAAAAGAAAGAGCCAAAAATCGTCCAACCACTCTTCCTGCAATCCTGAACCTGCTCTAATTTTGGAAAAAAGGAAATCGATAGGGGGGAGGGCCAAGTAATGAGTCGGAACAGAGAAAGAAAAACTCCCGAGGCTCAACGCGTAAAAGTATGCACCAAGAAGAGTCAAAGAAAAAAAGAAAAAGAAAGCAATCATCGGTGGGAAAAGGAAAGGGAAATCATGAACGACCAGCGTGTGCTTGCGGGAAGGGGGCGGGACGACAAATCGCGCGTCCTTGCCAAACTCCCGCAGGAGTCTGTAATAAGAAGATTCCGCGGTGGATCGGGGGGAGAAAGGAAGACCGCCAGGCACCACCTGATCCACGAGATCGGCACTAGCACATGAATGCGAGCACTACCAGCTCGGTCACCGAACACAGAACCAAAAAGGAGAAAGGAGGACTATTACTGGAAGGGGAAAGGGGAAAAAGCCGGAGGCAGGGAGGGGAGAAGAATTAAGCACTCACGTCTCAAACCAAGAATGAGGAAAAAAACTCCGAACTATTAAGGGGGGGAAGGGAAGCACATACAATCCAGTCGAGTTTTTGGTAAATTGTGAGAAAAGGTAAGGAAGCAATGTGTGAGTCGGCCATTGGGACAGTCCTACTAAAAGGAGCTAAATCGGCGGACATCTTTCTCCTCAGGGGCCGGGACAATGGTGGGAGAAAAATCTACTACAAACGAAAGTGGAGGAATTTTCTTTCCAGCGTTCAAAGGAAAAGTTCACAATAAGGGGCAAGGAGAAGAAGGATAAATTAGGTGTGGGGGCTTTCGTAATGACCTGTAACCGTAACCTCTTGCTCTGCGTGAGGGACGAAACGGGGGGGGGGCTGAAGCAGGGGACTTGGAGGAGCCCGGGAACTGACGCGGACTATGCTTGATTCTCGCTACACAACAACAACGGATCTTCGGGTCTAGCAAAAAGGGGAGGGCGTATGGTGCAATGAGCCCCATCTTCATAAACCCCTTTCCTGTGCAACAAAACTTGGGGCGAACAGCGGTACAAGTTGCTACGGCCTTACCGGACCTCCCAATGTAAAAGTAAAACAGAATCCCTTGCCACTCAAGTTTTGATCTGAACTTTGCTGCCTGGCTCCAGAGGACACCAGGGCGACAAAGGCGGTGAAGCTCAGTCAACACTCATAACAAGCAGCGCCGATCGAAACTGTGTCAAAGAAGGACAAGAAGGGGGCCCGTCGCGAACGAGGAGGGCCAAGTCCAAAAACAAGGGAAGTCTAAGAGGGGGACACAAGGGAAAAAACGAGGGACCGCCTGATGGTAAAAAACGAGGCACTCTCGTTAGGTTCGCGCCAGGCGTGGCACTTCTAATTGTTCCAACGGAATACAAAGAAGGACCGAATTTAGGGGGAAAAAGAAAGAACGGAAAGTCATCTCCAGAGAGTGGAGGAAAAGCTGGTGGGGGCACAGGATTGTGACAAGGCCGGTATGCCTTCCTTGTGCAGGGAGACGAAAGAAGGGTAAAGCGGGCATGGGGATGTGGATAAGTTAAAGGGCTCGAGACGTGATGACAAACAGATAATCTTCCCCATGACGTTCCTCCTTCGGTATTGTCCGGCTTTGCTAATCAAAAAAAAATGGGGGACGGAAAGGAACAAACCGAAAGGAAAGCGTAAAGGATGCTGCCGCCTCTTTTGGACAACTAGAACTGATTGCTGTCGTCGATTACGAAAAGCGGGTGTCAGCCTTTTAAAATAGGCCTTTTAGAAAAAGAGGAATCGTCTGAGCAAAGTACGCGCCACACGGCGCGGCCTCAGACCGTTGAACTGTGAGCATTGCAGTGATTTGCAAGGCATTCGGGGACGCAAAGGGTTAGCCTTTCGAGGGAGGTAAACGGGAGCGGGAAAGGATGCAAGGTGTTTCGCAACAGCGTCCACCTTGCCAACCGCCTCTAATCAACAAATCGGAAAAGCTGGAAAAAAAAGGGGAGTTTGGAGAAGGGGGAAAAAAAAGCGACAAGAGGAAATCCATCCTGCATCAGCCGGGCGCAGGATTGACGTACATTAAAACAAGATTCCCGAGCATCGTCTAGGGAGAATCTAGGGAAAAGGTCTCGAACAAAAAATCCAGGGGATGATAACAACGCGGGCCAATGGGGATATCCGCGGTCCACTTGAAACTATGCGAAGTGATAGCCAGTCGAAGAGAGCCAAGACAAAATGGCGAGAAAGGAAGAACGCGCCATGGGGGGGAAGAAGGGGGGAGTAACTTGAGTACCGTAGCGGAACCAATCTGCTTGTGGGAAACCCGGGTTCCGAAAAAGCTTACTCGAAAAGAAGGGGGACTGCTAAGTGAGCGGGGGAAAAGAAGAGCATGCAGGACTCTGGTACTGAAATGGTGGACTCCAGCCCCAGGCAGAGAAGTTCATTCCGAGAACAGCCTGGGAGGAATAAATAACTTTGGCCTCTGCGACAACTGCAAGAGATGTTTGTGTTGAATCTCGCGACGATCCCAAGGTATCCGCCCATGGGGAGAAGGGGAGAAGGGACATAGGTAAATAAGGGGCAAGCTGCTTCTCTGAAAGTCAGACGTTTAGACGTTTAAAATAAACGCCGGATCGGGCACTACTTCTAGTGTTGTTTCAACAAGACTGCTAATTTCTCTCAAGATTCTAGGGGTTCTATTTGTAAAGGGAGGTCAGGGGGAGACAGGGGGAAGGGAAAAAGCGCGCCAACAAAAAACAAAAAAAGCCAAGATCCGCCTCCTTCAAGTCCTAAAACAAGGAGGAGAAAATCCACTACTTGAGGAAAAGAGGGGATGGAACTGCGTGCCCGATGGACGCTACGCGAAGCGGCGACCATACTATCACGGAAAACTGAAAAAGAAGATAGATCAAGAAAAAACAAGGAGGGAGAAGAGGAGATCGATGGAGTTGACCACAGTGGAGTGATCTCTGAGAGAGGAAGTCGAGAGAATACCACTCTATCGAATAATAGGGGACGATGGAAGATACGGAGGGGTTCCCCTTGAATTTTTCGATAGGAGGATGAGCTAAATTGGATGAGTCAAGTGGAAGGTTGCGGCGCTGTTAATGAAAAGAGACATAGCATCCCGAAAGGGAAACGGGGAAATAAATGCATACCTTTCCGACCAGTTAAAGAGGGGAAAATCAAAAAACTATCTAGTGAGACGATCTCTTCTGTCTTCTACAAGCCCGGAGACCTTCCTTGGGACTAGATGGGGAAAAAGCTCTAGGGGTCCCGCAGGAAAATAAAACAAACTAGAAACTAGATTCGAAATGGTTGGTAGAAAGGAAAATAAAGACCAGGAGAGGGGAAGGAGGGGTTCTCAGATTGCCGAAAGCACAGCGCATATTGGAGAACGGGCTGACTGAGTAACGTCACTGCGGCCTGCCGTTAGGGAGTACCACCTTTAAGAAAGATAACGAATGTGCGGGAGGGGGAGAGGCCGAGTAACTGGAAAAAAGGAACGACAAGAAAAAGACCTCTGGATCTGGGAACTAAAAGGTGTGGGTAAAAAAGAAGGAAAGATTCGTCCGCTAAAGGGTCCGGCCAACGCACCGTCTCCACTGCTCTTAGAACTGAAAGAATTGTCCTGGACAGAGACTTGAGAAGGGGTGGACCGTAGCGGTTGAAATGCACGGCGGTCGAAAAGCAAATCTTCTCATAAATAGAGTATTCGTCGCGAGTGAATTCCGCGAGAGGCACTCGGGGCGAGCTCGAATTTGGGACAGGGGGTTGTGAAAAGGGACTCCAATCTGGTAAAAAACAATGAGAAACAGATAGGAGGGAAGCCGCTGCTTGACGGGCCTCGCCGGAAAACCCATAACAGACATTTTTGGTCTGCCATACTTCTCTTTCTATTCCGATGGCAGTTTGCTGATTAAAGGAAAGCTGTGGCAAACAAAGGGAAAAAACAATGTCCCTGTCCGCGCGAAACCGGGTGGCGCCCCGCCTCGGAAGTGAATCGCCATGCTCAAGAGGGCTAGGTTTAACTCCTGGAGGAAGGAAAATTGTTTCGGAACGGAAATGTCCTGAGCATTGAAGCCCGCCCGGTTCAAAAAAACCACACACCCTTACAATGTCTCGTAAACGATGCAAACTCCGGAGTCCAAGCGAAAAGAAAGAAAAGAGGAGGGAAAAGAGGGTGTCACCGGAGAAGACCTCGACCAGCGTTGTCTTGACCCTGGGCAAAGGGGACGCGTAAAATGGCCAGCCGACAACTCAACCGACTTTATTAAACAGGGGCGCCGCTGGGAACAAGAAGGGGGGCCGGGTGGATATCAAAAAACACGCAGCACCTGATCAAAAACAAAACGCAGCGACCAGCAACTTTCGGAGTGACTGCAAGGCCTAGAAAAGAAAACAAAAAGAGGGGGATTCAAAACAGAGAGGCAACACCGTGGCCAAAAACCTAGCTTCGCTAGGATTTCTGGCTGATTTCGAAGACAGGCGATCTGGTAAGAAGGGGGAAAGCAGAAAGAAGGAGACATGACACAGCACTCCAGGCGCGAACTCGACGAGACAGTGAGGCCGGCCGAAAGGGAGGTGACGAGTTTTTCATTTCGGGAATGAGGCGCGATGGAGGTCACTGTGGGAGTCGGCTGAAGGGGGGGACCAGAGGTGACTTTAATCCGGAAGAGGGGCGGGCTGCGCGGTCTACTCAGGGCCAAAGGGGTTAAAAAAAGATGGGTGCTACCTACTCACGAACAGCATGGGGTCAATTTTTCACAGGCAGTTGCGCGCACATTTAACCATAAGAAGGGACAACTAGCAGACCATTGAAAGGGGAGACAGGGGAGGGAGGTGTCGGAACGTAGCCTTGATAGCGAGAAGGGGGAAATGGGATAAGCCACGGGGGTTCTGAGAGCGATGCTAATAATATTGAACTTAGAAATCAAAAAGCTGGAGAGAAAGAGAAAAAAAACAAACGGGAAGTAGTAGGAGAAGATCAGCAAGGTAGGCGAGAGGAAAAGTGGTCGGAAAATCGTTCAAAACCAGTGCGTTATCCCAAACAGGGGGTCAGAGCCCTTCTTTAAGAAGGGCTCGGGTAGGAATGGGAACGGGAAAAAAGGGCAGCCTTGACTCCTGCCTCTCCGTTGGCGAGCGTGAACTGGCTGAACACTGAACTCGCCAGGGAGTTTCGGAGCGTAAAAAGCAAAAAATCAGACCCTAAAAAACTGCGTAGAACGAAAGACAGCCCGCAGATTACAAGGAGCGAACGAATGTCTTTCCATGAGTCCAGAAGAAAAGGGGAGTCGACTCTTCTCAAAATTCCCCTTGAATGAAAAAACGAAAGCCTGGATTGGTCGGGAAGGCCAAAACTTTCCGTTGACTCCGAGTCGGGCAAGGAGACAGGTGGGGGGGGGGGGGGTGGGGTGGGGTGGGGTGGGGGGGGGGGGGGGGGGGGGGGGGGTGGGGTGGGAAAGTGGGGGGGGGGGGGGGGGGTGGGGGGGGGGGGGGGGGGTACGGGGGTGGGGCGTGGCGGGCAACTCTGCCTGTGGAAGAAAATCAGAAAGTCAGAGGACGGTAGAAGGGTGTCTCGGGGGGGGTGCAAAAGGGATTGGTGAAACGGCCGGGGGGAGGAAGAACAAAAGAAAAGCAGGGGAGACAGCAAAAGCGATAGCGAGGTCGATGCTGGGGATAGGGGGGATGATAAAAGCGCGACGGATCTAACGATAAACCGGCAGCAGGGGCCCATTTTGTTTCCTCCATGGGAGTTGAGGAAGGAAAGAGACGAGGAAGGGTAAGGGGAAAAACAAGAATCACGGCAATAAAACAAAACAAACGCCAGGGGGGGAAGGGGCGACTTCTGCGCCTCGGTTCCACCTATGATTAAAAAAAGAGGTGGTGAGGTCGTCGATTAAGCTTCGGGGGGTGACACAGACGGGGCCGTGGGACAAAGCGACCACAAAGACTCCCAATAGAGAGACAAAAAGGAAGTTCTGAAGAAAAAAGAGGAGAGTTCCGAATCGGGGGAACAAAAGCTCCAAGTATAAAACAGTGATTTCAAGTAATGGCGGACGTTGGATAAAAGTGATGAAAAATGTCCCGAGAGAAAAAGGGAAGAATGGGGGAACTTTGGTGCGCAAAACAGCGTTTTTCCCCCCAGCCGTCCGGCCACCGCATCGGGGGGGGAAACGATATCAATTGTACAACACACGTCTTTATCAGGGCCTCTGCGTATATTCCCTCGAGGGAAGAGGAGAAAGGGAACTTAGAGTGTCAGGGGGGGCTCATGAAAAGGGAGACGCATTAAAAAGGCAATACAAAAGAAAGATCCCGAGCGAGGGACCAGACCTAGAAGGCGGCGACCCAAAACAACAATGATACAGCGAACGCGGTCCAAAGTAGGACAGCCGCGGCCAATTAAAAGTGGACAGGACAAAAAAGACCCGGAAGAAGAGAGAAAGTAACAGAGACGCGGACAGTTCTCAACCCAGGACGAATCCCTTGGGGGATGGGACGTACATTAGGACGACGCGATGCTTGTGGACCCTTTATCCCTAGAAGGCGGATATCCCGGAGATGAAAAAAGGTCAAAGGTCGCCGCTCGTTTGCCTCTGGTTAAGAAACCATGAGGGTCGCCAACAACGCAGCGGCCTGCGTGCCGCGAACTCCAACCTTGAGAAATATTCTAGGGGGAGGTTCAAAGAATGAGAAAACAAGCATTGCGCAGTAGTGGGAAGCCCTCTTCTCTCCCCCAAGGAGAAGTTGGAAAGGGTTCAGTCTAAGGTTTACCTCGGCCCTTCTTCGCGATAGTCCCGACGTTAAAGGTGAAAGAAAGACAGAAACTCGGAGACCTACGGAGAAGGGGAGAAGGGGGCACAAAGGCGAAGGGATCGTCCTGCCGTCAAGTTCTAGTTGTCCCTTCGGATTCTGCTCAGGATAAAAAAAAAAAAGAGAAAAACCGAAGCGTGTACCGCCACTCAGGAGGAGGGGGACGGAGAAGACGCGATCTAGGAAAGGAAAAAGGGGACAAAAATCGAATGTCTCCGACTGGGGAACGGAGGGAGATCGCGCAGGAGAAGCAAGGATTGGCCGCTACGCGAGCTGCGCATAATAGCAACACGAAAAGGAAAATCTAAATCACATGAAGGATTGAGGAAAAGATAGGATAACGTAATTTTCAAAAGTCAGGGGGCGCAGCTTCGCGTAGCGGGCAGAAGGAGGAATAAACGAGCAATAAACTATTTGAGAAGTTAGGAAGGAAGAGAGGAGCTTGGCGGCCTGCATGTTGCGGAGAGGACCGGTCCGTACCGGCTCGGGGACGGGGAGGGCGTCAACAAGGCGTTGCTCTTGGCTCTATGTCGAAAAGGACGGGCAACTCATCCAACAGTTCCCCTCGAAAATCTAAGGCAGAAAAGGGAATGAAAAAGTTAGAAGGAGGAAAAAGGAAAGAAAAGTAGAGACTCTACGAGGAATGTCTAAACACGTCAAAAATTCTGTCCTATTAAGCGAAGAAGGGGCCAAGGGAAACAGAGAAAAAACTACTCTGACTTCTCCATGTGGGGGACCTCGAGACTCCCCCTAAACCCAGGGAGGGCGTTCCTCTTGTTGGCCACAATCGCGACCAGGCCCAGCGTGCGCACGTCTGCTACAGGAAAGAAGATCAGAAATGGGACTTAGGTGGGGGGGAGAAAAAATGGAATGTAAAGAGTCAAAGTGAGGCGGCGAAGGGCGCGACAGGTAGAGAAGAGAGCTTTCCACAATAAGATTGCTCTTCTGCATATCTACTCATCATGAAAAAAAAAGAAGTAGGGAATGAGGGGCGGAGAACTGCCTCGAGGGAATGAGATCTTCTAAGGGATTTTTTCCGTCGCATGTTCAAAGACCGAGAGTAGAATGGGGCATACAGGGGAAAAAAGCTCAAATGGTCATGATAATTATTTCGCTCAGAATTATAGAGAAGAAGAAACTAAGGAGAAGAGGTTAATGCCTGTTTGAACGAGAATGTTTTTGTCCTGTCGCCCAAGCGAAGGAAGGATGAAAGTGGGAAAAAGGGCTCGCCGCGCTCTAGACCGTGTTGTCTTCCATTGGGGCATTGCGAGGGAAGGAAAGGAATGAGGGGGGGGAGGGAAAGAGAAGCTGTGTTTGCGCAACAGTTAATGTCCTTGTCCGACGCGAAAGCGGAGACAGGCTGCACCAAGGCTGTCCCCGCCGGAGGGAATGGAATCAACGGTCCACTCAAAGCCACGGTTTTAAGAATGAGTGCCAACGCGACGAGTGAACGAGTTGACCTTGAAGCATGACGAGTCCCCGCTTCTCAAATGGCGAGGGGGGGGAAAAAAAAAGTATGCACAAAACGGAGAATAGACGAAATAACGCAAAAAGAATAGCCCGCAGCATCTCCCGAAATTGCTGCCGCTGAGGCTCAGGGTCCTAAGAAGATCCTTGCCACCGAACTCCCAAGGGAGTCCCGTAAAACGGACGCCGCTAAAAGATGGAGAGGGGGGCATCAAGAGAAAAGGAAGCAAGAAAAGATCAAAACAACGGAGCGAAAGAGCTATAGAGGCTGGAAAAGAGAGCATGCAGGCCCGACCCAGCGCGGGTCACAATCTTTGAAAAAACAGAGAAATGGAGGGAGAAGAGGGCAGGTAAGGGGACTTCCGCCATGCAAAAGGGGAGAACTTGGGAGGCCACTCACGGAGACGAATGGAAAACACTGCAGTCGCAGATCCTAGGAAAGTGGGAAAAAGGCCAATCCAGGTCTTTCGGGGGTGGGGAAAAGGAAAAGGGGAAAGGGTTGGGAAAAGGGAGGAAGACATGGTGATCGGCGTGGCCCATCCATATCGTCGCATATCGGCGGTCCTATTCTACTCAGCATGGGGGAAGGGGGAAAGGATTTGGCTCCTCTCCGCGCCCGTGGCGGAATTACCAGCGTCCCAGGGGGCCGCTCGGGCCACAAAGGCCAGGATGGAATGGCTTGGCCTCACATTGGGGGGGCGTGAGGGGGGAACGGTGGACTTTCCAAAGCGCAAATGGATAAACGGCAATGAAAAATAATCGGAAAGTGAAAGCCAGAACATTCATCTCTCAGAACCGATGCGTG
>Ga0179593_1433157_pt1 | contig 10041 bp, 8 predicted proteins | sample CZODoug2_1_08_16_FD_185931 | JGI IMG/M metagenome (GOLD analysis project Ga0179593, IMG submission 185931) | Vadose zone soil fungal communities from Angelo Coast Range Reserve, California, USA - CZODoug2_1_08_16fungal (PacBio error correction) | ecosystem: Environmental > Terrestrial > Soil >...
CACCTGGTTAGGTGCCCCTAACTGAAAGACTGGTTTGGCGTCCGTACTATTAAGGGGGGAGAATCGGAGAAAAGGAAGGTGGTTTGACTGGAAAACGGGGTGAAGGGGGGGGAAGTGTACTTCCTTGGGCATGGGATTTGGATTTTTGGGAGCTATGTGTTGTTATGGGGGAGTTGTGTTGGTCGGGCGAGGGACGACTGCTTTCAGAGTTGCGTGTTAGGTTTTGGTCGGTCAAAGGAGTTGAATAAGAAAAAAGGAAAGCTTGGAGAAAAGGTGACTTAAAAGGGGGAGGTTTGGCCTGCTCAGGATTTTGGACCTACCCTAACTATGAAAGAGAGGGGGGGGGAATTTTGTGCAACCCTGAACACGAAGAAAAAACTAAGCCCAGGTGGAATTTTTGGGTGCTTGGAGCCAAGAAGAAAGTCGGGGGGTGAGGTATAAAGCTCAGGGGAGGATGGTGGGGGGGGGAGGGGGGGCGAATGAAAAATACGCCAGGATAGATGGGAAACATGCAGAGGCAATCAAGGGGCGTGAGCCTAAGAACCAAGGGAAAATATTGCAGGAGGGTCCGGAAATAGCGGGTAAAAACATACAGGGAAATGCGGTTCAGTCAGAAAGAAAAGGGGGTATTATAGATCCTGCTGGAAACGGGCAGAGCAACCGTTGGTTTCAAAAAACCGATCCACGGAAAAAAATAGAGAAAAAGGGAAGTGTGCGATTGGGGGGGGTTGCAGCGGGTCTCAGGGCTGGAATTTGGGGAAGATAGGGTGGCGGAGAGTTCGCATAAATGGGTTCCGGAAAAACAGAAAGAAAGAAAATCCGGAGCAGACCGCGAAGGAGGTGTGCCTTTGCGCAATTTTTTTTGTACTGGAGGTGGGGTTTTAAGGGGAAAAGGGGGTTTTTGTTTTGGGGGGGGACAGATATGGGCATGACATTTTGGGAAGTTGGCTCTAGGCCAGGATACTGGAGTAGGTGCCCGAAGTACGGAATCTGAAAGGTGGGGTAGAATGACGGGAGTAATGGAAGAGGCAGGGGGGTAGGACCGTTTGGGAATCGGCCGGGGTGAAAAATTAGAAGAAAAAAAAAGAACGGCAATTCACCCGGAGGAGGAGCGGTAAAACTGGGCCAAATAGTTCCTGGAAGAGCAACCATCCGAGAAGCCCTGGGAAAAGGAAGTGTCACTGTGAGAGGGGGGTTCAAAAAAGAAACGGGTACGTAACAGAAGGGGAGTAAAAAGGTGAATGGCGGGCAGAATGGCAACTAAAAGCCAAAAAAGGCAGGTTGGGGGTGACGGGATGGGTTGCAAAAAACGAGGCTAGAGGAAAGGGGACAAAAAAAAAAGGTCGGGGGGGGGGATTCGGGGAAAGAATAGATTGACACAACCTGTTGGGGGGGGGGGAATCTGGTTATGTCAAGTCATTGTAAAGTCAGCGGGAAGGATCATGGGGGGAAACCAAGGACGGTCGGCGAGACAACAATCAGGGACGCAAACGTTTGGACGAAATTGGGGGGAATTGGGTTGGAAACGACTAAGGCAATATGGGGGACTAACGGTCACGCTCAACAATAAGGGAAAAAAAGGAAGCAGATAAGACAATGGCCAACTTCAAGCAGCGGGAAAAAAAAAAGAGAGCGATATTCGCCAAAAAAAAGCAACTTTGAAAAAGGCACTTGGGCAACGAAGTTTGGAAAAAGCAACGAAAAAGGGTATCAACCATTTAGGAAGGCGGGGCGGCCGCAAAGCACAGAAACCCGAATGATCCGGAGACGTAAAAAGAGCCAAAGGGCAGAAAAGCTCCGAAAAAACCGCGGAACTTCCACGCTGGAAGTTCCGCAATCAAAACATCAAAGAAAAACAACAAAAAAATCGGGGAGATGTGGTGCTGTTCAGCGGACAGGGGGAAGGTTAGGTAGGAGAGAAAAGGGTGAATAAAAATGGAGTCTAAGGGGGGGCACAGGGGCCCATTTCATGGGGAACTTGGCATTGAGAATAAGGGGAAGGCGGGCTGTGGAAAAGGACGCGAAAGAAACGATGTGACGCATTAGGGGGGACAGTGTACGCCAAGCATACCTTCGAAGCCGGTAATCGATAGAGGGGAAATGAAGGGGAGAGTGGAAGCCGGGCTCGGGGTAGAGGAAAGAAAATAGGTTTGGTTCTCCCAAAGGGAACCCGGGACGGGAGAAAAGGCCTGACACAAGCGCTCAAGGCTCCAAAAAAACCAAAAAAGAACGCCATCATAATGCGGAGTCACTAGTGGGCGCGTGGAGCGACGGGACCCATTTGATCCTCATGGAAGAGGCGCACTGACGAAAAAGAAAGGGCCTGACGGGAAGAAAAGCCCAAACAAAATGCCTAAGATTGCCTAGCGCTGTGCGTGAAGTATCGTTGATGGTAAAGGGGGGAATGGTTGTCAAAGGGGACGGGGGGAACATTTGGAAGGGGATCAAAAAAAAAAGCAAAAAAAATGTGTCGGCCACAACCACTGGTGTAAAGGGTAAGGATGAAGAGACGCAACCAGCCCAGGGGGGGTAACCTCACAAGCCGCGATTTTGGGATGTGGGCCGTAAGATTTAAGAAACGTCCAGAATAAAGAAAAACGTGAGCGGGGTATAAAACATTATTGTTAATGTAAAGGAAGAAAACGGTTACTTGAAAGACTGAAGCTGCGGAATAAAATCCACAAGTGTGTGTCAACTGTCAAAAGGAAAAATGTATAGAAAAAATAAGAAACAGCAAAGGCCGAACTCCAAGAGAAAAAAAGAAAAGGTTGGGGGTTGGGATGAAAAAATTTGAGGAGTCGGAAATACTGTAGGCGGAACCCTTCCACTGTCATTCACGACTCGGGGAGCACTCCTTGGGGGGGGGTGAGGGAGTACTGGGGGATCAGAAAACTCGAAGAAATATCAAAAATAGGACACCCTTTTGGTGGGCTGTGACGATTTTCAGTGGTCAAAAAAAGCAAAGAGACTTTGGGGGTAGCGATTACCGATGGACGAAAAGAAAACACTTGAAGGTATAGCCATAAAAACTTTGGATCAACGGAAGGAATGCTTGAGAAAAAGGTGAAAGGGAGTCCCCGGTCTTCAAAGGGATTGCAACAAAGGGAAATTGAAAGGACTAAGAGAAAAAAATGGAAAACACATGGTTGAAATTGAAAAGCGACGGAAGAAAAAAATAGAAGAAAAAAGGCAAGTTAACTATTGGGATTAGAACAAAAATTCTAACAGAAAATTGGGAATGAATTCACGCTGAAGGGGTTGCCCAGGGCAGGAGAAGGCGGAGGGGGTACCTCATATGGGGGGTGCTTTTCCAGAGGAATCAGGAGGAGCCCCAGGACGGCATGTGTGGTTACCAGAGGGAGACCCAATCCTGGGGGAACCAGCCTAAAAGAGAAAAGGAAGGAAAAGGGTTCGACTCCGCCTCTAGATGCGGTCAAACAAATATTCCTTTTTGGGAAAAGTCTTGGGGTGCGAAACCTCGAAAGTTGAGGGGGAAAAGACAGGAGGGGGGTTTCAAAATGGAAATGGCAGGGTAGGAGTAAGAGTTCCCCCTGTTAAAAAACCTGGGGGGTGAAAGGGGGGAAATGAGTGTGAAGAAAAAGAGGGTAAATATGGCCCGGGGCATCGGGGGGACTCTGATGAAAAGAATCCAATGATGTGGGGGGCTTCTTGGGGTACGAAACCCCAACAACTGGAAGGAAGTTAGCATAGAGTGTGTGGCATGGGTAGGGGTAGAGGGGAGAAAGGCTAGAGGTATACAGCAATTGCAAAATGGGATGGAGATGCGGAAATAAGGGATTGAAAGAGGAGTAGGGTGGCGTAGAGGAAGTAAATAACAGAGGAATAAAGGGGGACGAGGAAAAGGGGGGGGGGACAGGAGAATGGAAAAGAGTATAGAGAAAGAGGGGTGCAACGAGAAGGAGAGTAGAGGAGGAGGACTAGGAATGACGAGTGCGATCGGGATAGAAAGCGCAGGGGGGAAGGGAAGAAGGTGACGGGTTACGGTAAGGAAGACGTGAGGAGAAAGAAGATTGAGAAGCGAGGGCGATAGTAGGGTCGCAGGAGAAGCATGCTGAGACTAGGTTTCTGGAGGAGGAAGAGCAGCGGAAGAAACAGGAGCGAAGGATGGAAAGGTGAGGCGGAAGAAGGTGCAAAGAGGGTGCTCGGGCGGAGGTGTTGTGTTGTACTGGGTGGGAACAAAAAAAAACCAAAAAACCTGAATAAACCAAAGGGATGGTCAACAACATCCCAGAAAAAAACAAGATAACCCCCCAAGGAGGCAAATCCGCCGTTCCAAGGTTCATCTGGAAAACGCGGGGGGGCCGACTGGGGTAAAGAAACTTAGCCATGGCTGCGAAACAAAAAAGAGTCACATATCCACTGCACCAATGTTCAAAAAACCCGAGGTTGGCCATGGAAAGGGTCATGACCAAAAAACTGCCGGGGGGTGTGCATTGGGGGGAAAAAAGTCACAGACCTCCCAGGGGGGCAACCGAAAATTGCGGGGACGGAACCCCGATGGATATAAAATGGCAAAAAAAACTAGAGGGGCGATTTAGTTCTGAAGAAAAAAGTTGCCCAGGCACATGCGGAAAGGCACGGGCCACATGGGTGTCGGGGGTTCTCACTGCTCGGATGGAAAGGGACTCAATCGGCAAACAACAAAAACGGCCCTACGGGTAAAAGGGAACAACAATGAAGGATTAAAAGAGAATAGGGGAAAAAGTACAGGACATTGCTATAAAAAGGGAGGGGGGACAAAGACCAATTTGCCACCCACAGTGCAGAGGGAAAACCCAGGAGGAAAAAAAAAAAAACACAGGTGCCAGGTCAAGTAGACAAGGTAAGGATTCCCAAGAAAACGGCCATGAGATAGTCGATCCTGGGGACGAAGCGAGTAGGGGGGGAACCAGGAAGGTATCGGTACTGGGGAAAAAAAATAAAAATCACAAAAAAACTTTAGAAACGAATTGAAGGGCCATGACAAGGAGAAAACAAAGATGTGAAGATCCACCGTTTACATTTGAAAAAGTGGATGTACGGAAACTGCGCACCGGCAAGAAAACGTGGAAAAAAGGAGGGGAAATCTAAACAAAGCCCTGCGCACAAAGAAAGGCCTTGGGGGAGCCCGTCAAACGGCGAATGTTGAAATAGCCTGTTGGGCAGGAAGTCCAATGGTCATACCGGGGAAAAAAGAAAATCCTAAAAAAACGAAAAGAGTGTGAGGCAACCAGTTGGTTAGGTTTGTTGAAACAAAAACAGGGCACAGGAAGCCACTAAACAAGTGACCAGCGAGAACGGCAAATTCGAAACTACAAAAAGCATCTCGATAAAAAAACCCACCAAAAAACCAACCGGTCACTCCAGGCAGGATACCAAGGCAGCAATCATGGGCGTTGTCCAGGGAATAGGGTAAAAAGGATTGGAGAGGCAAATAAACAAGAGAAATCCTTCATGGAGGGACCACTCAACACTCTCCCAGTTCAAACAGGGTACCGCTGAAACTGTTGTGGTTTGACCCCACACCCTCGGACCTCTGGGGGGGGATAAAAACCACCAGAAGGACGTGCCGCACTTCTTTCGAAGCAACTGAAACGAACGCGCTTCAACGGGAGGGAGGGAAAAGCACATCGTGAGGGGGAGGGGGCGGCAAGGGAAAAAAAACCGGAAGAAAATTCGGCCGAAAACGAGTTACTGGGGGCAAAAAACCGGAGGGGAAAATGGAAAAAAAGGGAGGGGTCTCCGAGACAGGATCAACGGGGAACATGGGAGTTGGGGAACTACAAGCTCTAGGCGGTCCGCGTCACGGCCTCCGTGGAGGGGGCAGACAGAGCACCTTGGTAGACAACAAAGCGGTCAAATAGGCTTCCCATAATGAGTGGGGGAGTCCGAACTCTCCACCTCAACAGTGCCCTTTAGCCTCCTAGCAAAACCTCACGAAGTTTTTAACACCAGCCCCCCTCGGAATTGGTTCAAAAACCTAATGAAAAGTGTAGAAAACTTGCAATCTGCTCAGAAAAACCCTCTTAGATCTGTCCACAATTTTAAGGCTAAGACCACTAAAAACTCTTTTATATCTAACAGACTCCCCAAACGGCCCACCGTCCTTTTTCTGTAAAACGACCCACGAGCCTGCTCAAGTACCAAGGCCTAAGTTTGACGGACCTTGATCTTCTGAGTCCACTCCCCAACCTGGAGGAGACATGATCGGAAAAAAATGAAAAAAGGAAGGGGTCTCTCGTAAACGAAAAAAACTCTTACAACGCGACTCGTGTAAAAAGGGCCTACCAATTGTCCCCTTAGGAACCAACCGACCAATGCCCACTTATGGGCGGGAAAGTAAACACACCGGTCGTGCACTCTTCAATGGTTAGGGTGTCAGCGTTCCTTTTAAGAAACCACGCATGGCGGTGTTCCCGCATCCGTCGCTTCGCTTCATACCCCGTAAGGAGCCCTTTCAGGGTGCAGACGTAATCCAGCTTTTAGCCCCTCCTTCCTAGGTCATGCTCTCTCACGTGTATTCGCTTGCATTTTTAGGAAACAGGAAAAAAAGTCAGCAACATCCCACGCGGTGGTTCACCCCTGGTGGGAAGTGAAAAGCGATTATGGCTTCGTATGGAAATCAAGCAGGTACAGGTTGGGGGTTGGGGGGGCAGAAAAAAAGGGTGGGGGGGCTCAGGGAGACTAAATTTTTCGGCCACTCGAAGGGGGGACAGTGTGGCACTCAAAAACAAGGAAAGATGCAGAAAAGCACGCTTTCACGCAAATTCTTTGATGGGGGCCCTGTTTGGGAGGGGGGGTAGACGGGCATGCGGGAAAGGACGAAGAGCAAGTGAAAAATGATAAACCGAGCCGACACCAACGGGCAGAATCCCGGGGCTTTACCCTCACAAGTATGGCCGAACGTGGGTGGAGAGGACTCCGAGTAGTATCCCATGCCCCTTGGGAGTGGGGGATAAAAAAACTTCCTTTCGAGGGGGAAGAAGGGAACGGGAAAGCGCACGTACGGGGAGAGGCAAGATCCAGAGAACAGGAAAAAAAAAAGAGGGAAAAAGAGGGGAAAAAAGGGAAAAGGGTGGTTGTCTGCCGTATAGAAATCGGGGAAAAAAAGCGGTGGGAAAGAAAAAAAAATCTGCGTGAACGCAGAGTGTCGAAAAAAGGAAAAAAAATAGAAATGGGGGGGGGGGAAAGCGGATTATTAGAAAAGCTGGGGCGGTTGGGACCCCTTAAGCCGCTGCGAAATATCCACGCGTACCGGCCTTGCCCACCAGCCGCAAAGACTCGGTTGTAATCGGGGAGAGAATGTGACAAACAATGTGAGGGAAGGAAAAAAAATTGTAGGTGTCAAAGGGGGGGGGGCGAGCAAAAATTTTGCAGGGACGCACGAGCGGGGACGAAAAAATCAGGGGGGTAGGGAGGGGAATTAGACGGAGGGCGGTAAAAAGGCACTGTTCTGGTCATGTTCGGAAGACGCATATCGTTTAGAGATACCTAAAAACGGAGGTTGATAAAAAGTACACCACAGGCAACCCTCGAGTAAAAGCATTTGACTTATGAAAAGCCCTCTCAAGTTCAAGACCATTGGAAAAAAAAAAGGAGGGGTGGTCAGTCAGAACGCCAAAAAGTTGGCCGGAGGAACCAGGGGCAGAAGCGTATGATAGGGCAAAAAAAGGTCAGTCACAAAAAGATCAAGGGAAAAGGGGAGTCATGCAGCGGGGGGGGGGGGGGGGGCTGAGAAAAATACACGGGAACGGGTGGCCGAAAAAGACTACACATACTAACAGGAAAACAGCTGCCGTTCATGGGCCGGTATCCATCCTCCGGCCTTCATGGCATCCAGTTCTTTAGGTATTAAGCGGTGCAACCACACCATTCTTAAAATCCAAAAAGACGAGCCGGGGATGCAATGATAGGAAAGGGCCCGCAAATCACATCGTTTGTGGACACCCAGTTCGCATAGAGTTCGGTCAATGAAAAAAAACCAGAAAATTCCAGGGAGGGGGAGGGGTGCCAAACAAAAAAAACAATGCAGAAACCAACAAGGAAAAAAAAAAGAAGAAAAGCGAGGGGAAGCCAGGGGGATTCTTGTTGACATCTCAGACAAAGAGAAGAAGAAAAATAAGAAGAGTAAACAAAGAGGGTCAGAAATTCGGTGAGTCTAAGGTAATGAAGGGAATCTCTAGGGAGCAGAGGGAAAGACACCTAAAGGAGGTATTTTGGAGTTTCTTTGTGGGTTTTGGGGGGGGGGCGCTGAAAATGGAAAAAAGAAACAGGAAACGGTTTTCACCGGCCCAGTGGCCCCGCCAACTTCCCCAACATGAAGGACGCAACCCTCGGCTGAGCACGGACCAACGATAAACAAGACAGACCCGGGAGGCAACCAGAAAATCGGAGGCAGGGCCACAAGGACCCAAAAATCGAACGCCCTCCCTTTCGACCAAAAAAAAAAACTATTAAACAAAACTTTTTTAAAAAGGATAAAAATGAAAAAAGAAAAAAAAAGGCAACAGGAAAAAGAACGCATTGTCCTCAACAGGGGGGGGTAACGGACCCAGCCAAATTTTTAGGGGTGCTGATGCTGTTCCGGAGGCCAAAGGCGTTCCAACTCGAAGCACCCAGACAGTTACAGTTTTACCTTGCAAACCAAGGAAAGCCAACCCCGTGAAAAATAGCATCACGTCACGCTCCCCCCCCCAAAAACCCTTTTCGCACACAACACCACCCCTGTACCGGGGGGAAGGAGGCCGGTGCTAGGGTCACTGGCTGCCAAAAACCAGTTGACGACAGAAAAATACTCTCACAAAGAGCAGCACAAGTAAAATAAGGGGTCGTTCTACACAGACCATAAAAAAGGACGGTCTGCAATCGAAGCACCGCTGTGGAGTAAAAGCATCGGAAAGGGACCCACGGAACTAAAGCAATATTTGAAATGAATGACTCAGGCGGGCCGCGAGACGACTTCGGCCGAAAAAAAAAGGGCAGGCCGGCAGGGAAAATCAGAAGGGTTCCATCTCCGTCGTTTGAATCAAAGGTCGAAGAAGCACGACCCGGGGCGCCAGAGGAGGAAGAAGTCCCAGGTCCGGCGGTTCCTGACAGAAAAATTGGGGGGGGGGGGGGAAAACAAAACAAAGACGGTTTCCAGACAAAACAAACATCCAAAAGATCCCGCTGGAACAGAAGTTCGAGGACACGGGAAGCATGAAAAGAACAGTTTCTTTTCAGTGCTACCGCCTTTCAAACCAAAACGAACGGCACGAGTCAACGGCAAAGGCAAAAGAACTTAAACTCATAATCCAGCCCCAAAAAATCCACGCCGGACAGACAGACAGAAAATAAAAAAAACCCACAGCCCATCATCAAACCCTCGCTCACAAAAAAAAAATCAAAAAGTCCAATACTCAAGGCCGCGATACAAACACAATCAAAACCCCCGGGTCACAAAAAACGGAACGTCTGATCACTCCCCCTGAGAGAACCCTTTACACAGAGTAGGGGCGTGCACAAAACTCTTTCCCGACTAGCCTACGAACAAGGGTCAAAAAAAAAAAAATCGAGCTTGACGTGGGGCAACACTGTTCCGGAACAAGGACAAAAAATCAAGGAAAACTAAGGGGCAATAGCACAAGTGCAGACCATCTCATCAAGAGAAAAATCGTAAGAAAACGCCCCAAGGAGACTATGAAACGCAAAAAAGCCCCGAAGTCCCAGAGGGGGAAGGAAGGGACCCGGCGCAAAAAAACCCATTGTCCAAGCCAACCAGCACCTCGACAAGATCAACAACAAAAAAAAACAAGAAAAGGGGAGGGAAAAAAGGGGGTTTTTGGATGAGGGGCGCCGCTGCGGGGTAGGGGGGGAAAAAAATGGAGAAGGTTCCATTGAGGATCAAAAAAAGGAGGGGCGGTTTTAGACGAATGATAAAGCGGGGCGCGAAATAAAAAAAAAAAACCTGAGGACCTAAAAGATCGTGGGGGGGGGGGGAAACGGGGCAAGGGAACAGTGCGGTAGAAAAACGCCGTATGGGTGTTAGGGAGCGATTGTGAT
>Ga0179593_1440530_pt1 | contig 10041 bp, 17 predicted proteins | sample CZODoug2_1_08_16_FD_185931 | JGI IMG/M metagenome (GOLD analysis project Ga0179593, IMG submission 185931) | Vadose zone soil fungal communities from Angelo Coast Range Reserve, California, USA - CZODoug2_1_08_16fungal (PacBio error correction) | ecosystem: Environmental > Terrestrial > Soil >...
CCGAAGCGAGAAGGACTAAGGTTCGGGGAAGACGGGGGGGGGGGAAAGAAAAACAGGTTATTCTTACTGGAACGAAATCCCATTCAAACAATGACCGGGTAAAAGGAAACGGGTCTATTATTCGATGACTGCACGGATACAGATCAAGGAGGGGAAAAGGGGTGGAGAAAAGTTCCAAAACATCATTTCGGTGGCAGGGATCAGAAAGGCAGCGTTACTTGAGGGGCCTAGGAAATCATATCAGCTACGGATGAAAAGAGGATACCTGGCGGCGCGACTGTCAGGGCTCCGTGGGGAAACGTGAGTCAACCGTCCTAACAAACGCCCTGACGAAAGGGCTTTACAGGAAGGTCAAAATTAGTGACGTAATCACCCTTATGGCTTGAGAATCACCAACCGAAAATGAGCTAAACTGTAGGATACGGAGTCATCCAGTACGAAATAAGGGGGTTCAGAACAAGTCCCCTGAATTTCGGGAGGCAAGGGGGGTAACAGAGAGCAGAAGGGAAAGCGGGGAAAAACGGTTACGAACTTGGCGCTGTAAGGGACTATCAACAAAATCAGCGATGGAAAGGTTCCGAGGGAGGGGGAAGTGGGGCGAATTTTGAGTGAAGAAATAAAACAAAAGATGGACGGGTGGCCCGAAGAAAGGAACCAATTCCGGTTTAGAAAAAAGAAAAAAGGGGAAGGCTGGCAATAAAAAAAAGGACTCAAGTCGGAGGGTACACTCGAAGAAGTGGAAGGCGGCCAATCATTACCAAAAAAGCGGCGTTTGAACCGCGTTGAAAAACAACTACCCAAGAGAGGGGGGAGATTCGGGGAAGGGGAGGAAAAGGTTAGACTTAACACCACCTGGAATGGGGGATGGATTCCAGGTGAAGGCAGAAAATTCAAACAGTATCCTCCGGGGGGAAAGGTCGGAGGCCCGTCAATGGGACTGGCGCGCGAAAGTGAATCACAGCAAGGGGGGGACCCAGGGAGGAATAAAAAGAACAGAGAACTATCTAGAAGGGGGAACTAATAAAGAGAATGGCGGATTTACATCAAAAGGGAGGGACGAGTGAAAAGTCGGGATCGGAAAGACGTTTAGCCGGCGAAGGACGGAAAAACAAGGGGAAGAAGAAAGGGTCCGCAGCTCCAGTTGCTAAAATAGGAGAGTACTGCCGGAAAAAAAATTCTAAACCTAAGGGAATGAAGAAATTTGAAGAAACCTATGGAAAGGAGTTTAAGAAGTCGGGTAGGCTAATGGGCGGCTGGGAGGAGGGGGGGGGCCTATCGAAGAATCTATACCAGAAAGTACCAACGTCCTTGGAGGGAGCAGGAACAACTCTACTGGGGGAAAAAACTGTTGTACTTTTGGACGGCAAAAAAGGGGGGGTCACGTAGGGCAGCACACCTCCTGGGAAAAAAAGTCAGAATGTCTCACTTTTTATTTGTTGGTTTGTGTTTTGTGAGGTTGTTTGGTTTGTTGTGTTGTGGGTGTTTTTTGTTATTTGTTTTTGGGTTTTTTGTGTTTTGATATTGGGTGGGTGTCTTTAAAACGCCTCCCCTTCAATTGGGTGGCCCCCGCTCGCAGGGACATTGCGCTCAGAATCCAACGCGTTCGGCGAGCGAAAAGGAAACGGAACGATGACTCGGATAGAAAGATTGCTCGAAGAGGGAAAATGCCTTGGGGGAACTCTAAAATAAAAGTAAGAGAGGCGGAATCAAAAAGGAGGCCATTGATCAAAAAACTAGGGAGAGAACGAAAGGGGGAAGTTATTCCACCAGGACAAAGCGTTAGAGAAAAAGATGAAGAAAACTAAAAATGGTATAGGCTCATATCGATAACAGAAAAAAAAACACAGGGAAGACCATCCTTTATACAGGGAAGGGAGCCAACCAAGTCTGTGGGAATGCGCTCTACAAAATAAGGGAAGGAAGGGACAACAGTATAGCTGGAGAAACGAAGACACGTCGGAAATATAACTCCGGGACGGGGGGAAAAACGGCACATTCTCAACAGATCGCAACTTCCACGTAAGGAAGTAAAACCATTATTGAGGGGAGGGTCTATTCTTTGGCCGTTCTCTGTGGGTTAGGATGATGCAACTTGGGTCTTGGGAAGAGACCGAAAAAGGCAGGGGGACAAATAAATTGAAAGGGTGGTCAGGACACAGAAAATGTAGACTCTCTAAAGAAAAAAACATTTCGAATATGAGATACGGTCTTGAATTGGTTTGAAAACTCGACGTTTTAACTCTGCTGGAAAAGAAGACGGGATCTTGCGCTCAAGCCATGGTTTGGAGAGAAAGCAAACATTCCTGTCAAAGCAGAAGACGAGCGATATTTAACGAAGAATTTAAGGGTTGGTATGGAGGGGGGAAGGTTTAGCCTCTTGCGGGCAGACGCTGTTCCACTCGGAAACCGACGTGATGGTAACCTTCCTTCTCAGGGGGGGACAAAGACAGTTCGTAGCCCGGAGTGCACTTCGAAGGAGAGGGGGGGGGGACTTTCTGGATAATCCTCTGTGGGGCGTGTGAGGAGGGGCATAGGGGGGATCTATAAAGGGATGGTCCGCGCCGCGGGGGGTGCATTTTTGTTCAAGGGGAGGGCCTTGGAAAAGGGCTCTTGAAGGGTCAGCAAGGAGCGATAGTGGGAGATAAGTCACTTTTGGTTCCCCAGCGGAATCATTATTGGACGGGAGGGGCCACCTGAAAAGGTTAGAAACGGAACCTGCCGAGAGAAAACCAGTAAAAAAGTCCATCGGCGTTCAGCGCATCAATCGAAAGAGGTCCGAATGTCGACGCACGAGCGGAGGAGGAAACGGGGGCAAGGGGCAGGGGACCAAAAAACCGCGCGGATACAATCGATGGAGGGTCCTCAATCTCCGCGACGCGAAAAATGCGGCAGGGATTTCTCTGATAGGGGAATGAGGGGGGAGGGAGGGGGAGGTAGAAGGGGATGTGTGGGGGGAGGGAGAGGGGGTGGGGGTGAGGGGGGAGGGCGGAGGGGGGGAGTAGGGGGGGGGGGAGGGGGGGGGGCAAGAGAGGAGGCGTAACGTTGGGGGTAGGGGGGGGGGGGGGGGAAGTAGAGGGACGTGGGGAAGGGGATGAGGAATTCGGGGGGGGGGGTGGGGAGGAGGCAGAGGAGGTGAATGGGAGTGCGGGGGGAGGGGGCTCGAGTGGTATTGGGTGGTAGGAGTGCAATGGGGAGGGGAGGAAGTGTGTGGGGTAGATGATGAGGGGGGGGGGGGAGTGGGAGCGAGGTAGGTGGAAAGCGGGGAGGAAGGGGGTAAAGTAGAGGGGTGGCGGTGAGAGAGGAGGGGGGTGGGGTGGGGGGGGAGGGAGGGTGGAAAAATAATGAGGGAGACGGGGTGAGAGTGGGGTAGGGAAGGGTCTAGAAAAGGGAGGGTTGGAAGGGGGAGGTTAAGCGGGGGGAGAAAGGGGAAAGGGAGGGAGGTGAGAGTGCGGTGGGGAGGAGAGTTAGGCGAGGTGAGTGTGAGCGATAGGCAAGGGTGTGGGGGGATAGAGGGGGGGGGGGGGGGCAGGGCTCTGAGGGGTGGGAGGTGGGGGGAGCGAAGTATGGGGGGGGGGGGGGGTTGAAGTGGGATATCAGGGGAGAGCGGTGGAGGGCGAAGGCGGGGAAGAGGTAGCGGGGGTGGTGACGGAGGGGTGGGAAGGGCGGTGGGGGAGTGAGAGGTGGTTTGAGAAGGTGAGCATCGGGGAAGAGGGGAGGGTTGGGAAACAGTGAGGAGGGCGGAGGAGGGAAGGAGTGGGGGTAGACAAGGGGAGGTAAGGGAAAGAGGCTGAAAGGAGCTGGGTGTAGGGAGGAAGGAGAAGAATAAAGAGAGGAGAGGGGGGAATGTTGAGATGGAGGAGGGAGGAGAAGGGATGTGGGGGCGGAGAAAAGGGGAGGAATTGAGAGGAAGGTAAGGAAGGAGTATAATAGAAGAGAAGAGGAGGGGCGCGAGGAAAGAAGGGGGGAGAAGTGATGGGCAAAGAGGGAAGAGACTAGGGGTGGGGGAGGGAAAGGGGGGGGTTTGATGAAGGATAGGTCGGACCCAAGCTCCCGGGCCCTGAGTGGGGGGACATCTCTATGTTTGATCTCCCGTGCTTTGAGGAAAAACGAAAAGGCGGAAACTTTGCTTGGGAGGGCTGGGAGAAAAATCTAACTCAAACAGGGTGGGGAGAGACAAACCCGTACGTCGGCAGCGGATCACAGGAAATTGGTGGCGACGGTGGGGCAGGAAGATTGAGGTACGTATCAACAGAGTGGTCGCGGCGACGGATGTATAAGCGCGATTTGGGGCACGTGTTAATCCATAAGCGGGAGGAGGGGGGGGGGAACTGCGGTCAATATTCGGCCCGAAAGTGGGCTAAGCTATATAAAGGATGGACTATCGGTCGTGGTCGGTCTGGAGGGATATGACTCCATTATAAGAGGGGGGGAGGGAAGAAGCTAATGGGGAATGACAGAGGGTAAGGGGGGGGAGTTAAAGGCCGTATGGCATGTACAGGATAAGTGAAGAAGGGGGAGCGGTTTCCGCCAACGGGGGAACGTCTTCACATGACGGGGGGGGGAGTTCCCCCTAAACAGACGAAAGCAAACTCGACCAAGCTAAACACGTCTTTGTTATTCTGTTGGCCTCAGCCTAGAAGTCCGAGCGCATGGGGCGGCAAAAACGAAAACTTCGAGCCGAAAAGGGGGAATCCACGGGACGGACACGGCTCAGAAAAACGGACCCTAGATCGAATCGAGGTACTCAGTCCGCGCGCAATCAGAAGAGGAAAGGAGGGTCGTCACTGGGGGCGGGGCTTCGACAGGGGACCGCTCTCAACTACAGATGGAGGGCGAAGAAGGATGCGCATAAAAGATTTCAAAAAAAGGAGTAATGGGGAAAAAGGACCGGGCAAATTGTCAAGCATCTGGATTTTTATCGAATGGAGGAAGAAATCTCTCGCGGAAACTCTCGTCATGGACGGGAGCGTCACGTAACCACAGGAAAAATAACTGTTAGAACCCCGGGGGCAAGAAAGGTTCTCCCGGGAAAGAGAAAGGACGCAGGGGAGATCTTGTGAGGGGGAGCCGTAGACGAAGGGAGCTGAGGGAGGGGGGGGGGTCTGGACGGTCATCGAGTACGCCGAAGTGAGTCGAAAACAAAAGAAACTTAGGCCTCCGAGGGGAAGAAAGCCAAAGTTGCGAAGGGAGTTATGGGGCCCCAGGGGGGGAGACGAGACTAAAAAAAGGGGAGGAGCACTTGGCGACATCGAAAAGCAGAGGCTCTCTGGGAGGGGTGTGAAAAAGGTAGAGTGCAAACAGCTGCAAAAAGACTGATTTCAATTCACTGCAAAGTTGCAAGATTAGGAGGAAACGAAGAAGAGGGGCAACACGGGGGGTCGGGGGTCTGCATTACTTAACCTTTGGAGAAACCAGGTGAATCGTCTACAACTTAGTTCGGGACCACACGTTAAAAATAACCGGAACATCGCTCAAAACAAACATACCACTATCAAAGAGAATCGCCAAAGGGAAATCTGGATAAGGCGGGAAAAAAAAAGGGGCGTCGGGGTCGAAACAGAGGACCGCAGTCTTAACAGTAGAAAGCCGATATATATTCGGTACGATGTATAATTCCGAAATCAGAAACTATGAAAAAGGGATCAAGAGAAAAAGAAGAGGGCCTGGGGGGGCGGATATCATAGGGGACAGAGGGGAGAAGCGGAGGTTTGTGCCCTTCTCATACAGGAAAAGAAAACTTGATCCGTTCACGAGTTGGGCGTGAAGGGAGAACCGCCCTTCGAAAAGGTAATCGTTTTTTCATTAGGGGATAGTCCATCAAATGCAAAGAAAAAAAGCCTATCGATCGGAGCCACTGCGGATAAGAGGTATTAGGTACGGGTGCCTCACTCCGGTCGGATGGAAAAAAAACAAAAAGGGAAACCCGCGAGAAAGGAAAACGATGTGGTCAAGGCTGTAGAAGACGTTGCAGATAAAATAAGATACCAGGGAATCGGTTTGGACGACTTGGGGCGTAAGGGGGGAGGAAATAAGAGCCCATTAGGCCACTTGAGGCACGATCAGAGAGGAAAGGGGAGCCGGAGAGATCAAAAAAAAAAAGGAGAGAAATGAAGAGGAGTCACGGAAACCAGTGGATGATTATGTTGAGCGGATAAATGCCGACAGGGCTATCGGAAAGGACCAAGGAGGGACATAGAGACCATTAGTTACAAAGGGGGTATAGGGATGAGGACTGCACATGTTTAAAAGCATGGGGGGGAAAAAGAGGGGGGCAACTTCGCGTTAGTAAGTTTGCTTGTCCTCAAGCCGACGTGACATGCGGGGCAAAGCTTGGTTGCCGGACGCCGAGGCATGAGAGGCGATGAGAGCCTTGTCTTTTCCCGGGGGGAAGTTGGAGACCATGAATACACCCGCAAAAACGGGAAGAAAACTGCGGGGAACCAGAGAACACTGGAAGGTCTTCAGACACAAAAAGCGACGAACCGAGCAAAAAAGCAGGAGGATTCTCTAGGACAGCCAGTACGAGTCTGTGTTAGAAGTTACTAGAATGGAGGTGTTTCGTATGGATCGGAACGCGTTGACTCGGAAGGACTGGGAGAGGAGGAATCATGTGACGTAAGAACGCTGACATCTAAAAGAAACGATGCAAGGGGGTCGAATTGGTAGCGTCGTAGTTGTACAAGAGAAGAAGGCAATTGACGGGGGGGGGGTCCCGAAAAGTTTTCGAGCAAAGAATGGGTTTAAAGGGTTAAGGCTGCACATGAAAGGGGAAGATCAAACAGCGCAGTCAAAAAGGTACAAAAGTGGGAAAAGGTGCAAAAAAAAAGTCGCTGGCAGTGATCAGCATGCTCGCGTTTGCAACGAGGCTCCAACCCACGAAAGAAGCAAGGGGGGGAAGAGGAGAGGAGGAAAGTCGCAAAGTGGCGCCTGAGGCTTCGATTTCTCGGCTACATTTCCGGTGGGGAGTCCAATTCGGAGGAAAGACGTGTTGTCAGAAGGGATACGCGTCAAGGATTGGGACAGGGGGGGAGAGATCAATTACTCAAGCTGGGGGGGGGGAAAGATACGAAAATGGGGAATAAAAGCAATCAAGCGCGGGCGTAGTCTGCAAAGGACGCAATTACCCAAAGGGAGTCATCCAGGAGAACGTCTTAGCGGGGAGAGGGGGAAGAAAAAGTTACTTGGATGGAAAAAGCCTCCAAAGAGAAAATATATCAGAATTCTTCACGCGAAGGGATGCAGGACAACTTCGGAAAAAAAACATCATCATTAAAAATTCGAAGGAGGGGAAGGTCACGGACGACCGAGAGAGACTAAGTGAGAAAAGAAAATGAAACCAATAAGAGAATAAGCTCGATGTCAGATCATGAAATAGACATGATGCCGACTCAGGTTACGGGCGCTAAGGGGGAAACGTAGCAAGTTGCGTCTAAAGGCAAGAGAGGGTTGATACAGACTCTGGAATCCGCGGATTAGGGCAGGAAAAAAAAGACTGAAAGCTTAAACTCAAAATCAAAGGGAACTAAAAAAGACGGCGAAATGAAGGGAAATTCAAAAGAGTGAAAGAAAAGTGCGGAAAAAAACTCTCATTCTCAGAAAGAAAGAAGGAGGGCGGGGCGAAAAAGTTTGCAGCAAATGAAAAAGATGAAAAAGAGAAACTACAAACTTTTAAGAGGAGCTAATAGCCAGAAACCGACAAACCTAGCTCACGGGAGGAAAAAACCTGCATCACACAATAAAGGGGGGGCAAATGGGCAACTATTACGGGGGAGGAACTATCATTAAGAGTTGAAGAAACCAGAATGCTAGGAAAAAGCTTTCTGGAAGAAGGGGAGGGATCACATAATAGAGAAACAGGAACAGGAAGATCAAAGGTTTAGCGTTTCGATCAGGGTTCTCTGAGAGGTTCCTAGGTCCAACCAGGGGAGGGGAAAGGGAAGGCATACCGGCCGAAAGAGGTAAAAAAGAAAGGGGGATTCAGGAGAATCTGTGTAGGCCAAAAAGAGGGATACCCATCACCCCAAAGGATGAATTAGTAAAATATAGAGAGCGCTTAGAAGAGGTTCAAACAAGGGGAATAGGAAACCTTGTAGTGTGGCTAAAAGAAGTGCAAGAAGGGGTCAGACTTTTCTAGAACAACCCCTGGGGAAGGCAAGGGCAAAAAACGAACAGCGAGCACTCTGCACGAAAACTCAATTCAAAGGGGGTGAAGGGATTGATCAGATGTGTGAGAATGGGCGGAAAAGAACGGGGTGTGGGAGGAGGTAACGTTGGGGAGCGCCGGGCACCTTCTACTGGACATACATTAAAGAGGAGACGTTTGTAGGAGGGGCACCTTTCGTGCTCGCCGATCTTGGAAAAAGGAAGTAAAGAAGGGAGGAGGATTTTTGCTTTGAGGAAGGGATCTTATACCGAGTGGGGAGGGGGAGTAAGAGGTTAAAAAGCGGCATGGGGGTCCAGTAATTGGGGTGAGCCGTAACAAGACTGTGAGTTCGAGAATTGGGGGATGACTCGGTCAGCATCAAGGACTCAAGATGAGTGACGAGGGGTCAAAGGGGAGGATACCGGGAGGAAAGACTCTGGGGGGCGAAGCTCACGGGGTCGGGAAAGTGGTGGTAGTTTGACGGCGAGAAGGGGCCGAAAGAGAACAGCGGATTCCGCACGAAACCTCGGGGGGTGCAACCGGTCGGACCTTGCAACGGTAATAGGTTTCTCATAATAAAAGAACTGCTAAGTACCAAATCGGAAGAGGGGGAGGGGCATACAGACTCGGGGGGGGGCCCTTCGGCCTACTCTTCTTGGGAGTTGGGGATATAGAAGAAGAAGAGAAGGACCTTTCTGGAAGACCAGGGAAAGGAGGACCCGGCTTACAACCGGGTTTATGAATTAGTAAGGAATATTTTTTCCAAAAAAGGAATAATGACAAGTTCTCTGGTTAATGCAGAAGTCAGGGGGCTCTGGCTTCTAGGATTGCCGGGCGAGGGGACCGGCCATGCCAACGGAACTGGGGGGGTATAACCAGTGTCACTAAGTTCGCCCGTTGTGATGCCTCGAAAGATAGGTACATTTCGGACAGGGGGCGCGCGTACTTCCGCGCAGGAGGGGACGTTTTCTTGCAAAATGTATCGAACGCAGGGGGAAAGGAGCCGAAGGAAAATTTGAAGAGGACGCCGGGGGGGAGAGGACCACGGTCCTGAGGGGGAGGTAGTAAAAAACTGAAGGCGAAATCCATTGGGGAAAAACGCTCCGGAGACAAGAGTGGCGGAGGGCTCGTCGTGTGACCGCAGAAAGGCCCATGCTGGGAGTGCGCTTACTTCATCGCCGGAACCTGAATTGCGCGACTCCTGTCCAACTCTGTGGCGATCACGGGGGGGGACGGAAGGGGCAATGTACAGCCTAACCTTAGTCGGGGCTAACCGTGATCCGTAAGGGTCCACAGGCCCTCAGACAAGAGAGTCTCTAAAACGCAAAGGGGCGATCGGGGAGAAACTGCTCATCGCGGACGGAAGAGGGCGACCAATGGCCTCATTCAAAGAGGCCTTCTCTCAGCGGTTACAGAGGGAAACGAAAAAAAAATCTCAATAATCGTGCCTCATAGAACGAAAGAAGTTGCCAGGAAGGAAGGCGGAATAGGGTAATCTGAGCTTACCGATGTTGGTGCCGGTCAGAAGAAAAAATGGAAAGTTGATGAAGGTCAGAGGGGATTCCCCCAAAGACAAGCGGAATGCTCGGTTGTGTAATATTACAAGGTCAATTGCAAAAAAAGGGAGAAGCTAATCTGTCTCACGGAGGGATCGGGGACGGGGGGGATTTGGGTCAAGCGTAAAGAGCACACGACTGGTTTGGATGTAAAAGGAGACAATCCGTGAAACCTTTTTGGAATCCGGGGCAGGGGGTGGGGGATGGGGCAGGCCCTGAATAGAGAAAACTTTAATATAGATATCGTGACGCGGGGGGTCTTAAAACAAGTAAAGAGCCCATCGGAGGCGAAGCTCCTCACTCAATCAGAAAAGTCGCTCACTCGGAGGAGGGTCGGACGGG
>Ga0179593_1481747_pt1 | contig 10041 bp, 9 predicted proteins | sample CZODoug2_1_08_16_FD_185931 | JGI IMG/M metagenome (GOLD analysis project Ga0179593, IMG submission 185931) | Vadose zone soil fungal communities from Angelo Coast Range Reserve, California, USA - CZODoug2_1_08_16fungal (PacBio error correction) | ecosystem: Environmental > Terrestrial > Soil >...
TGATGCAAGGGTAGGACGACCGTGTTTTCGTGACAGGGACTGGAAGTCAAGCCCAAAAAACCGATTGATCAAGGGGGGGGGAGACGAAAGGACAAAAAAACCTTCAGGTAAGAGCGGGCAGGGAACTTGCTTAGATCGTAATCCGTCTCAAATGGGATTGCCTCACCGGGGCAAACATCCCACTCTAACTCAGTTCGTCATTGATTTGAAGAGGCGAAAGGATGGACGCAGATATTGAACCAAAGGTCTAGAGAGAAAGGGAAACTGACTGGAAATGGGCGGCCTTTTCGATAATAAAAAAAAAAAACTGAACTCTATAGGACTCGAGTATGCGCTGCTCCAAGCGTAACTAACAAGTGGCGAGTAACAGCCGGAAATAGAAGGGAGGAAAACGCGAAGAGGAGGAAGCTCCTGACACACTGATGGAAATGGGTTCCGTGCAAACAGTATCGTTTTTCCAAAAATGATGGGGCGCCGGGGAAATCATGGGGCAGCCTAGCCGAAGCAAAAAAAGGTTGATCCATCAAGATGGGAAAGATACGAAAAGGCAATTCGCGGGCAGGAAAATCTGCCGGATAGTGTTTTCCGTTGGATGCCTAGACAAGGCCGAACCAATGAACGGAGAAAAGGGAAAGGAGAGGGGGGGGAGTGGGTGAGAAGGATGGGGTTTTGGACTTGTTGTGGGAGGGGGCGGACGGGGGAGAGTTGTTATTGCATTCTAAGGAAAAAGAAGGGGGAGGTTGACGGGGGTAGCTTGTTCCAATTGGACGGAAGATAGGAAACTATCGACGAGAAACGGGTTGGGGAAGAGAAAAAAGGGGGACGAAGCAGCCGCGCTTGCGGAAAAGCCGTGGGGGCGGGCTCATACTCTGCTTAGCGGTTCCAAGAAGGGAAGCATAGAGAACCTGTAGGCTAACAAGCAGGGAGAACGAGTTCCGACAGTAGCGGGATATTCGCTGAGGGTGAAAGGGTCTGTTCTACGGCGTTAAACATGAATCAATCGTCGTGTCTATGTTTACCTTCGTCATCAAGAAGCGCTCAGCAGAATGACCACGATCAGGGGATCAGGGAAATTGGAAAAGGGGCCGGAAGGGGGGGGACCGGCATTGATGGTCCATCGAGGGTCAGGAGATCATCTGGGGCCGTAGCCGTAACGGAGCCAAGGACCTAGAAGTAGTCTTGAGCATGGGGGGGGATCTCGCTTGACGGGAAGAAAGATTGAAGGTAGGCCCCAAGTGCAAAAATGGGAATTCTCTAACTCGAGCCGTGACCCTCGTTGGACGGAACTGCAGAAAAAAATGTCCTGGATTCGAGGAAGAAAAAGGACTCCGAATGATCGCTCAATTCAAAAGAAAATGAATCCGAGGAAGCAAAGAGTCAATACACTTCGCAGATTCAGGTACGGGAGGCGCCGTAAACGAAAAAAGTCGGAAACAAAAACGCGAAATCTCCGATGCACCGCCTAGGGAGGAACCTGTAAGTGTCTTGCGTTCAATTCTGCGCGATTCACTTGGCCGCCACCAAAAAAAAAGATTTACCCAGGCGTCGACAGGGAAAAGAGAATGAGGGAAAAGTCCAACAACGAAACGAAGGGCGGCGGTCGCTATCAAAAACGCATCTGTTAAATCCACAACAGTTATCTAACGTGAACTCGGGAAGGGAAAAAGCAACCCCAATCTCTCAACACAACGGGAAAGAAGAGAGAGAGACCAGGACAAAGAGTGGGGGTCTCCAAGCAAACATGGAAGCTATCTTACGCATTCCAACCACCAATCGTTGGGGACGTGACGCTCATCGTAAAGAACAAGCGCAAAAAGGGGGGAAGGTGCGGTAGGGGGAAAAGGAAAGATGTCCTACGAGCACGCCAAGGAAAGAGATTTACCTTATGAACGGGAGGAACCTCGATACTAATGCTGCTTCATCGAGGTCAGGACATCAACACAAAGGTACTGGGCGGAGTGGGGGAGGAAAGTGAGAGAACGCCGATGTTGACGTGGTCACGCGAATAAGGGAAGTCTCGCGTAACATCGTGGTCAGGAGTTCCTGAAACCAGACGAAGGACAGAAAGGGAGGAAGGAATGGAAGGCAAAGGTGACCCAAAGCTGATGAGGAAATCCAAGAACCCCCGGAATTCAATACTACTCTTCTCGGAAGAGAATTCAAGGAAAGCCAGGCATGAATCCAATAATAAAAGGACGCTAGGGAGAGGGGAGGAACAAATGCAGTGAAAACAATCACAACTCCGGAAAAGGGTATACTATCGGGTCTTAAGGGAGACCAGGAGGGAAACAGAGCGAAGAAAAAGGGCAGAGGGGTTCCTGGAATAAAGACTCCGACAAAAAAGGAGGGGGGGGAAAACGGTCTAACAATGTAAAAGATAATGGGTTTCATTGCAGGGAATTCAGTACCTCCATAGTGATAAGTTTTGGTTGGGGGGGCAAGCGGATCAAATGATAAACTTGGGGAAGCTAATACGGGAACAAAGAAAAGACACGGGCGAGAGGCAGCTGCCGTAAGCAATCGTTGGAAAAAAGGCAGGACCAGCTTGCAACGTTGACTCATAGTTGGCCGAAGACGTAGAAACAGGAAAAAGAAAGCCCAAAATCAACAGTGAGAATGAAGGACCCGAAGAAGCGGAGAAAAAAAAAATCCACAATTTCACACAGAAGAAAGGCCAGTCTTTACCTCTCGCACTCTGGCTCGGCCTCCAAAAACCAGGAAAGCAGCCAAACTGAATGAGGACGGAAAATAAGAAGCGGGAAAAAAGGGGAGGAGGAGGAGTCAGAGCGGGGGAATAATCTTCAATTCAGTTGCCCAGGCTCCATCCCATTGGTAAAAACAAGGGACTGGGGGCCCGGAAACAATGGGAAAAGAATGGGAGATGAGGATTAGGAGAGAAGAAGAGGCTCTTCGGCCAGCTCGAACTGTGTATGTTTTCGGCAGTGAAATCGTCCAACTGACAAAATTGTGTTTGGAGAGAGAGAAATACTTACGTCGTAGAGAGTTGGAAGTCGGGGGGAGGGGGGGTTTAGGAAAAAAGGAAAAAATTGCCTCATCCGGAATCAAATTCAGGTGAAGATCTCCGAATCTATTGATCGTACTCCTTTATATCATCCTTATCATACACAAGGGAGTGAGAGGTGGGGCAAAGGGGAAAGGGGGCAAAAGATAAAGGAAGAAGGGAAACAGCAACGATCACTGAAGCATCAGGGGGGAGGGGGTGAAGGTAGTCCCAAGTCAAAACAAGGTTTGGGGGGCTTCTACTTAGACAGTTGACACAACCACGGAGAGCCTTAAATATGGAATTGGCACAGCGCAGTACTATATTCAGCGTCGGGGTCGGGTTGGGGGGGGGTGATCTGAGGAGGAAAAGAGTGCGTTCAATCACCAGGGGTGGGTTCGGCTTTAAAACGTCCAGGAATGCTATCTGCAGACGGCTGAGAAGTGGGTCGTGGTCCGGTTCGAAGTGAAAGAACAGCGGAAATGAAAAGTCCTCGAGCCGAAGAACATCCAGGATGAAGAAAGCATTGGGGAACCATGCTTGGCGTACACGGACCTCTAGAATGCCACATACACGTAAATCCGCGCAAATTCAGGAGGGAAAACGGGGGGGGAACCCAAAAACCAACCCCCCAAAATTTTTGACCTACACATCCAGCTCGAAGGTGAAAAAAGGGACGGGCTGTACTGAGCAGGAATTGTGAGGTCCGTCAAGAGTCGGATAGCAGTTGCCGTCAAACGCGCAAAGAGGGGGAGTGGACAGAGAAAGGGGGAGAGCTTCAAACAACAAAGGAGAAGAAGATCAGATGGAAGTTTACCCCCTACTCACCCCTCTTGTACCGTACCTTCACGCACGATCCGGGAATCCGGAGTAGGAAAAAGGTCATGCTCGAACGGACCCGAAGGGAAAAAGGGGAGAGAGTGGGGATCAGGTCGCTCATGGCTGGGGTTAGGGCGACTTAGCAAAGGACGAAATCGAGACTGGTGTAGGAGGGAAACTGTGGACAGGAAAGAAGGAGGGACGAAAACCTGGGCCACTTTCGGCAGTCATCATTTGATTGAATTCTGACTCAAAAAGGGGAATTAAGTGAAAGCTGCAGAAGTTTATACGAACAGAATTCAAACCGTGAAAGTGCCTGATAAGCACAAGATCTTTGGGGAAGGGAAAGGAACTCAGCGATAAAGCAATTGATCCGCGGATCGCAGATAAGCAACCAAGACGGGAGAGAGACGAAATCCAGAGGATTGTAGGCAACAATGGTAGGACTAAAAATGGGGGGAGGTCTCAGTCGAAGCCAACAACAGCCTGTAAGATAAAGTGTTTTGAGGACTACACAAACCCTTTAATTGGGGAAGTCTTCTGTCGAAACAAGAGCAAACAGGTGAAGGGGCAACCATGGGCAGAAGCACAAAAAAGAGAAAAAAGTGCTTATCTGGGGAGAGGGGTGAATTACGCATCCCTTAAGCAGACGCATCAAGAATCGCAAATTCGGCTGTGATTGGGCAACCACTCACGCTATCACCGAACGGAGAGCTGACAGAAACAAAAAGCTACGAACAAATACCGACACAGTGTGAACAGACAGAAAATAAGGAAAAGTGAGAATAGTCCAGAAGCTTTAGCGACCCCTTAAATTTTATATGAGCGGCAAGGGTGTGCGAAAAACTCTGGGGGAAAAAAGATTGGCAGGAGGGGGGCACATCAGATGCAGCATCCTCCTATTTAAAAAGCAGAGGTCAATACCGCTTACGGCGTGCCTCAGAAAAACAGGAAAAAAGGGGGTGGGGCAAGGGCCTGTTGGAGAAAAACCCGACAGAGTAACCAAGATATAAAGCTTTTGTCCGACATGAGGTTGTGTGGGGTTGTGGTTCATGGGGGGTGGGCTTTGGGGCGGCGAGAGGATTGAGTGGATCTGAAATTCCCATGTTTGGGGGGGACGTTCTTGGCTCTTTTTTCACATGGATAGTAGGAATAACTAGGGGAGGGGAGAAAACGGGGGGGAAGGGGACTGGGAAAGAACGAAGTCTACCGGGACAGCTATACCGTTGGGCAAGGGCCGAGCAGGAGGATCAGACCCCTAAATGATACGGCCAACAATTCTAGAAAATAACTCTCATTAAAAATATCCCGCGAATGGCTAGACCGTAGTACTCTGAGACCCGGGAAGAAAGGGGATGGAAAGTAGTTCGGAAAGGAATCAATCAACCGTTAGTACGATGTGGAAGGGAGCAGCAAATACCACGAGCTCACTCTTCAGTGACACATCCTAGCTGACCCTTTAGAAAAGTGATTTTTGAAAAGAACAGGACCGCAAGAAACGGAAGGGAGCAAAAGAGAAGGAAAATCGGCATTCCGCGGTAACGGAGCATTCTAAAAAAGACCGTAATTAGTCGAAGATTGTTGTTTTTCAAGTCCATTCGGAAATGGCACAACGTGGGGCGATCAGGGGACGGCAGTTTGAAGCAAAAGGGGAAAAGAGTCGGCCTAGGTTCGAAGCCCGGGACCGGTCCGGGATCAGAAAAAATGAGAGACCACTAAGAGGCAAAAAAGTGTAAACGAAAAGACTTCATAAACTCAAAAAGAAAATAGGCCGTGCTAACTTAGTAACTGACCTTCGAAATCGGCAAACGCAGAAATACACCGTTCCCCGGTCAAGACCAGGGACTTCCGGGGGAGAAATGAGAAGGATAAGGAGGAATACGGCCAAAAAAAGGATAACAGCGCGGTCCGTCATTAAGACTGAGCTGGCGACGGTCTGAGTGGCGAGGGCCGAAGTAGACAGAAGGGGGAAAAAGATGGGAAACAATCCAGACATTGTCGAAAGACTTAAACACAACGCGGCGTCGAGCATCTCTCTCAACAAAAGGTGGAAAGATAGAGTGCAAGCGGAACGCACGATTGTGGCCGTTCGATACTGGGGGAAGGGGATGGGATCGTCACGGGAGGTCAGGACGTCCCGAACACATAGTGTCGGTACGGACAGGCTTCGTCGCGCAACTTCCCCTCAATCCTGTTGGAAGTTGGGGGGGAAGGAAAGTAAGCTGCGAGGACAGGGGGGAACGAAACCGAGGCGTTTATTGCCGTTAGGAACCAAAGAAAAGTGCGCGAGTGGGTCCATGCTCAGTTTCCTCGCATTTATCATAGAAACGAAAGGGAGAGGGAAAAGGGTGGATGCGCGAAAAGCGAGGGGTTGAACAGAAGGGTAGAAGGATAGACTACAGAATGAAGGCATGGATTAACCCAGGTCATCTCCGACGCGAAACTTCCGGACTTGGCAGTCAAGTGAGAAAGTCGAAGGTGAGGAGAAAAAGAAAGCCGAGAGAAACCCCCATGCAATTAGGAACTCAAAGAAATCGTTACCGGGAAGCAAATGCACTATTCTCTCCGGATCGGTCGTACGAAAACCAAACATGCCGTAAAAAAAGACTGGCATCAGTTAAAAGAAGGAGAAAGGGGGGTCACAGGAAGTGCGAGCGCTCGGTTATTTGAGGTAACATATCGAAAAAAATAAGTTGTAGGAAAATTACGCTACAGCAAATTTCTTCTGACCTGGAATCCGGCGAGTTTCTGCATCATTGGGTTCAAGGGGCTGTCGAAAATGAGAAAGTGATAGCGATTGTTGGAGAAGGAGGAAGAGAGTGGATCCGGGAGGGGGTGAAAAAGACGGGGAAAAGTCACAGCAAATAGCCTAGGGCCTTCTTTTGGGGACAATCTTCCAGCTTAAAATTCGACAGCTATTATAAGCGGGGCGTCATAGGAAACAAGAGAAAGAAGAAAAACAGTGAAAGAGCAAGACCCCCTCACGAAAAGAGGATAGGACCGCAAGACACCCGGTTCACAGCACAGACTTTACCGATGGGCAGTTCGCGACGGGAGGAAGGAATGGGAAGAAGAAAAAATGAATCCAAAAAAAGGACCCGGGAAAACAGAGAAGCAGGATTCTAGAGTGCAGTCCATGGGAGGATACATTTGGGCTGAAAGTAAAGGAAAGACAGGATGTTGAAAAAACCCCCACAGGCCACAAGCAGGGGGGAAAAACAGGCGGTTGGGGAACGGCCACCCTAAAGGGATAATACAAAAGGTAAAATATCGCTTAGGCGACAGGGCAGCGCCTTGTTTGGGGGGCTGGTAAGTCAGCAACTGGACGTGTGGTAAAATCAGACCGGCCTTATTCATCTCGTGTGGGAGGAAACGACGAAAGTCACCCAGCGCCAGTCCAGCGTCAGTGCGCAAAGAGCTTCCTGAAGGGGGAGCGGCCTGGTCAAAATTCAAAAAAGGGAGGAAAAACGGCGACTTTGCCCATGGCGCATCCTGCAAAGTAAACGGGGGGAGACCGTACGGAAAACAAAAGAGTCAGACAGAAAAGGGGGGGTGGGTCAATTTCTCAGAAATCTGAAAAACGTTTTTGGGGGTCGACTTAAGCGTAAAGGGAACACCGTAACTTGGCAATAAAAGAGAGGGGGGTTGCGGAAGCAGATACCTATGGAAAAGGGCTGAAAGGGTGGGGGGGGGGGGATCTATAGAGAAGAAGCGGAAAATCGCGCCAACTTTTGGGGGAATGAAACGATCCACTCGGTGAAAGGTCGATATTCCTGGGAGGAGTGAGTGGGAGCAACACTGGGGGATCGCAGCGTCAGAACTTCACTTTCTCATTCAGAAATTCAAGACCAAGCAAAAAAGAGAAAAAGTAGGGGGCCCAGGACAAAGAAACATGCCATTCGAGCGGAAGGACTCCACATAACCGTCCCGATCGGCTTGGAAAAGTGAAGGAAACAGAGTGTTGGGCGCAAAACCTAAGCAAAGGCCAGAAAGAGGAAAAGAGAGGGGACCTCAAGGAGGTAGGGGACGGCGAGGAGTTGCTGGGCTTCCGAGAGGTCCGGGCTGGGGGCGTGCCCGGAGGAAAAAGCGACACGAGGTGGAAATAGCGAAGGGGCACAGCTTTAGAGAGGACAAAACACGGAGGAAAAGAGAGAGGAAAAGATGGAGGGGAGTGGACCGTTCTAAAAGGTTTCACACCCATGTAAAGAGTCGAAAGAAAAAAATGATCCGGGACTCTCGGATACCAGCCAGTCATGCTCTGGCCACTAAAGTGCAAGGGTCAGCAGCCGGGCAAGATGTTCGCGCGGCTTGGGGGTGGGGAAAACGAAAAACAAGGAAGTCAGTCGGACCAAGGAAAGCGCGAACGAGAAGTTCTAAACGATTATGATAAGCCTGGAACAGGCTTCAGTTCGGGCATTGAGCCGAAAGGGGTTGACGAGAGAGGGGAAAGAGAAGAGCCACGAAAATCCAAGCAAGGAATAGAAAACGACGCAGTGCAGTTGATTTTGAAAAGAAAGTGGCGCACGGCGATTGAACACGCGCGATCAAAAAAGAAAAAAACAACCAAAAAAAAGAACTTATAGACGGCGAGGCTAAAGTATTTGGAAAACACAGGGTAGGACTCCGTGTCTGTCAGACGGCAAAACAGGAAGAACAACAAGTGGATATATTGGTGGGGGGAAGAAAGGGGAAAACAAAAAGGAGAGGAGGAGGTGCAGAAACGGGCCGAGAGAAAAGCCAAAGACAGATGCCGCACAGCAGGGGCCCCAACGACACTTATCAGATGTGGAGGGGGGGGCGCAAGTACGAGAAATCGCAGAAGAAAATCACATAAGATTAAAGGAAGAAGGGAGGGGGAGGGCCTGGGACTGTAAGATAAATACAGCTAACGGCTAAAGAGATAAGACCGAAAGAGGCAAGCGCCAGAAAAAAAAAAGGGACGAGTGGACCTGCCGAAACCGAAAAAGGAGATCGTCCGGGAATAAGTCGAGAGAAGCCCTCTCCTGAAGTCTTATCACTTCACAAGTTGCAAGGGCAAAAAGGAACGGCTCTGTGTTTTGGATGCGCAAAAAATATGAATTGGGCATCGAAGCGCCGCATTCCACCAGAATGCCTGGAAACCTTCTTGAAAGTGCGAGCGGCGGGCCCGGGCAGGGGTTGCGGAGGACGGGGGAGGGACGAAAAGAAAGCCGGAAGGAGGAAAAGGGAAGGGTAGCGGTTGGTATACGATGGGGGGGGGGGGTGCCGTGGTGCTTTGTCGTATAGGTAGTGGTTGTATCTTCATTACAAATGTTGGGGTTGCGGGTCCACTTGTTAATTTAAGGGGGGAGAAAGAATGGAGATCGCCACTATGGGAGGAAAATGGGAAAGAGATCCTGGGCAAAGAAACAGCTTGGAATTCGCGTTATAGGTAAGCGACCTTATTAAGCGTCCCAAGACCAAGCATTGATCAAAGAAAGTGAAAAAAAAAATATAACTATGGAAGGCTATCAGGAGCAAAAGGAATCCAATGGAGGGGTTCGAGAAAAGAGGAAGGGGAGCTGAGCGGGGCGAGAAGGGTTCAAAAGTTCAGTCAACAGGAATCAAAAACGTTACTGGTAAGGCGAAAGGAAAAGACAAAGAGGCTCATCTTCAAGTGAAAAAAAAAGAGGCTGACAATTGGCCAGTGAAAAGGGGGAAAAAACAACAGAGGAATCAATCCCGATCGGTAGAAAAAATTCTCTGATCATAAGCTGTGAAAGGACCGTGAGGACTGATCAATAAGGGGGGGAAAGGGAATGTGGGGGGACTCAGAGGGAGGACGCGGTCTGAACCCGGGGTACAAGGGTGCCACAATCGTCTCGGCTTCGCTAGTTTTCATGAATGCTAAAAAATCGATGTCACGGCCGAGCGAGACAGGAACCGGATGGCGATAAGAGAAAAGGGAAAAAAGAGCTGGTTAGCGCAAGAATCATACCAGGAACTCATAGAATCGAGGGAGTCCTTTAACTCGAACTGATTTAGGAAACGGCATGCAGGGAAATGCACACGTTCCGCGAAGGTCAAGAACCGACTTTTCCGTCAATACTCAAAGGGCACTTCCGGGTCCCACGAAAATGGGAAACACAGGTTTACGCGTCCCCTTCAATGAGCGTAAAGTCCAACAACGACGGAAAAAAAGGAGAAGGGGAGCACGGGCGAAAACGCTCTGAAGATTATCGAGAGGACAACAACGCGGGCGC
>Ga0179593_1484311_pt1 | contig 10041 bp, 11 predicted proteins | sample CZODoug2_1_08_16_FD_185931 | JGI IMG/M metagenome (GOLD analysis project Ga0179593, IMG submission 185931) | Vadose zone soil fungal communities from Angelo Coast Range Reserve, California, USA - CZODoug2_1_08_16fungal (PacBio error correction) | ecosystem: Environmental > Terrestrial > Soil >...
TAGCTTGGAAGACCAAAAATCGGTCAGCAACAGATAATGGAAATAACCACACAGGGATGAGTTCCCTTTGGGAATCTGCGAAAGAGGAGGAAGCACAAGAAAACCTATGCAATGCTTCGTCTTAAGCAAGGGGTTTGAAAGAGCGCGAAAGATGTGGAGCCACGTGCTCGGAGAGCGCACGAGCGCGTAGCAGCGCAGCCGAGGCGGATGTTAAACGGAGGGTGCGCCCGTAGGGAAGCCTCAAGCCCCTATGAGAGCAGAGTCGGGGCTGGCGGAAGGAGTGCGGGAGAAGGAACTAAAAAGATCCTGGCCCCCTAAACAAGATAATACTCAGGAAGAATGAAAATGGGCGAGAGAAGTCAAAGGAATCAACTGACTGCGGGTTGGAAAGAAAGTCACGACACCCGCAACGAACGCGTCGAATACTTGGAAGGGCCTGGGGGCGCCAGAGGAAAGCCGCCAGGCATCTCATTGAAAGGGGTGGGCCGGGAAAGGGAGTCTCTCTTAGCAACTCTGGTGGAAAGGATCGAAGCGGCTGGAAGATAAAAAAAGGGGGCGGGAGATGGGATTCCCTTAGGCTCAAGGAATGTCGAGGAAGGGCCTAAAAAAAGTACGACTTGGGGCTCTACTAGGCGCATGCAAATCCAACGAAAGGAAGATACGCGCAGGGTCTGCCGTTTCTAAGATGGTTCTGGCCGAGCATAACGAGAGGTAACTTCCCTAGGGGGAGGAAAATTTTCCACTTTCATCTGGGGATAAAAACAGATAGGTCTCTCTCTAGAGGCATTCAGAAGGTGAGAAAAAGGGCCGGAGTAGTTTTAAAGAACGTGCGGACCTGTGGGAACGAGAAGGGGACCGCCAGAACCAAGTCCATTAGGGCGGGCAAAAGAATTATCGGGAAATCTGTGTTTCGCGGCATGAGGATTACTGGGAGAAGGAAAAAGGAATGGAAGACGGACCAAAATGAGAAAAGCAAGAGGACGATTATCAAATTATCCAAGGGGAAGTGCAAAAGGGGGCACGAGCTTAGAGTTTACATCAGTCTAGGTTAACACCTCTATCGAACTTATTGAGTCAGGAAGGAGGATCAGGGTGACACAGAACGAACTAGAATCCATACAACGAAGGACAATGGGGGGGAGTTGCGGGAAGGCATCCTCCTACTCTCTAGTAGAAAGGAAGGATGACACGCGAAGTGCAGGGGGTTCGTCGCTCTCTTAATCGCATCTCAACGCGATAAAAGAAAAAGAGAAAAGAAGTCTCTGCGTGATGACGGAATGCCGTTAAAATGACAGGAAAATAATTTTTGGCCCCCCAGGAAGAGCACATTCCACGGTAGGAAGATCGGGCTTGGGGACTCACGCAAGTGGGGGAAACAAAGGCGTTCGGTGCATGATAGCTCTGATAATCTTAAAAAGTCCTACTATCACCAGGCTAGAAATCACAGGAATAAAAAGGTCTTAACCATAACTCAGATCATTAAAGCGAAATATCGTATCCAGCGAGTAATCCAGCAGCTTCTCGACTGTAGGACTGACGAAAAATCCGGAGCACACCGCAATCAGAATACAAGGTGAGTGAGAGGGGGGTTGAGCACCTCCGGGAGATGGAGTAAGAGAAGGCAGAAGAGCGGGGCGGCCGACAGGGGTAAGCAATCGAAATCTTTCTCCCAGAAACGGGGGGAGTCCCTGCCGCCAAAAGGAACGGGGAAGAAGAGATACAACTCAAAAAAAAGGAGAGTGATATGGGTGGTGGGGGGGTCGTCAGCTGAAAAGGGGATCAGTGGACATATCGAGAGGTTTCACACGGAGACGGGGGAAACGACTCAAAAAAAGAGAAAGGAGTAGATCAGCTTGAGCAACCTAAGTCGCAGAAGGGGCCCACCCCCACCTTAAATACTAAAGGATTGGGACCGATCGAGGGGGCGCCTGCCTAGCAATAACGGGTAATTCAACCTCGCCTGTCGCTTCCGGTCAGAAGGGGGCACTCAGTTCCAGGGAGCTAGGTCACGTTGGGTGAAATGTGACTCTTATACTACGTCGATAAGAAAAAGTTGCACAGAAAAGAGGGAGTGGACAAGCAATAGGGCAAGTCTGACCTCCTCGAGATGGGACGACGAGAAGAGCTTTAGCAGACTGGGATCAATTTCAGAATCAAGACGGAGGGATCAGTCGAGGGGTGCGGATAGAGGAGGGAGGAGCTGGGGTCTTACCCAAGGAGCCGACAAGGAGGTGCTCGGCCTGTAGAGCAAATCTCTCTGGCCTCTGCTCAAGACGTGAAACAGACTCACCCCGGGCCGGACGGTGGTAAGGGGGAAGGGAGGGGCGGGTAAATGTTGTTCGAGGATAGGGTGTTGACACGCACCAGCTCAAGTGAGGGAACCGAGAATCCGAGGGCTCCTCTTTCACTCTCAGTTCAGAAGGACCATGGGATCAGTGTGGGAGTAGGGGGTGGTAAGAACGGAGGTAAAGCGCCATCTTGAATCTCACCCAGCTACGAGGAAGGAATGCGTGGAGAGAGACTACTGGATCCATCCTTTTATCGGGAGAGAGGAAGTGTGGTCTGACTACTCTGTAAAAAAGCCAGACAAGATAGAGAGCGGGAAGGTGGAACATGGAACCACGGTAAGGACGTCTGCTCTAGCGGGGGTAAAGATTCTTTACAACTAAAATGTAGCAATAAGAAGGGTCTCCAGGTATAACACACGGGAGAGCAAAGAGGGAGGTACACACAGTGACAGACCAAGGTTTGGGACTTCATACGTTTCATCGGGTAGTGTAATAGAAGATAGGAAGAGGAGAAGACAAGATGACGGGTTGCGAAAGCCAGGGAAAAAGGAAAGTAAGATGGGGAAAGTCTCCTCTAAACCCGGTGTTATCGATCGCTTGCTAGCCATCCCCCAGACAGGATAATAAACTGAGGAGTCTAAGGTGGGGAGGGGGGAAGAAAATTAGGGTGAAAGAATGGAGGGACACGTACCGGAGAGGAGGATAGTGAGGGAAAGGACTGTGCTCCTGGGAGACTGTCAGTGCACTAAGACAACCGGATCCTTGAATGATAGAAGGTCTGAGTACCCACAAAGGAAGGGCGACGTAAATTAATGAGCAGTGTGGTTGCGGTGGACAGCCTCAAAAGTATGGGCGGGGGTCGGTATCTCTCCGCAGAAGACAAAGCTTCTTCATCTGTATAATCGTAAGGGAAAGCACGCAAGGCGCCAAGCACCCGGACGAGGTTGAAAAGGGTTGATGACGACTAGCGGGGGCTCGGGAAAGTGACATCGGGACTGGGTGGACTCCTTTTGAATTAAAAAAGAGGGAAGCCTATGAACACCCACAGGGCATTGGGGGGGAAGACGAAGGCTTAGGGACTAGAAGGATTTGTGAGGCACGCTCGGCTATCTCAAGGAAAAAGAAGGAAATGAAATACCTCAGGATTTCGGGTGGTTCCCTATGAAGGGGTCTAAATGAAAGAGGCGAGGCTGATCCAAGAGGAAATGAGATATGTAAAGAGAGGAGAAAGATTAATTGAGAAAAACCTCTTCAGAAGGGAAACAGCACTAGAAATATGTATCGACCTTCTGGGGCAGAAATCCGAGAAAGATGGAGAAGCACAAGAAATCAGACGTTTAACCAAGGTGGTGGAAGGCGCGCGAAGAATTGGAGCACTGTCTAAGTAGAAAGATGTCAAAGCGGACCAGCGCGACAAGAATATAGGAGACCTGAAAGCGACAGGTCCCACAGGGGGACACCTGCGATGATAAGACTCCTTATCTACTCTCTCTTGCGGAGAAGTAAGAGAGGCGACACCTACAGGCGCACGAACCCGCGAGGAACATCAAGTCCTAGACCAGGACAAAGATGTTTAAGCTACATGAGACTTCATCAGATGAAGCGGACTGTGGGTCGGCAGAAAGCCCAGGAAGCAATATTCGGGCGCAAAAACATAACGGCGCACTAGAAGTGCCGCTGCGCTCATGGGAAACCGACCTCTCATCTCGGGTCGGGCTTAAACCTCAACGTTCCTCTTGGAAGGAGACGAAGGGGGAGGGCAGGAAAAGATAGCGGGATCGTGGCGTGACTCTAAGTCTATCGCTGCCACTAAGGGAGAAAACGTATGAGTCCTAAGACTCCAACTTGGGGCGAACTCCGCCGGAAATAAAACGAAAAAGAAACTTATCTTTTGTGGTCAATAAGAAATGTGGGGCTGGCCGCGGTGGAGCAATCAGAGGCAGAATTTGGCAAAGAAGTGCCGGTGCATCGCAGTATATACGGCTAAAACCGGATCATTAGAGAGGAGGGAGAACTCTAGGTGACCAGGGAGGAGTCCCTTGCCGAGCCCTTGCTTACTGGCGGGGTGAGCGACGGAAAGAAGAACTCACGCGACGCGAGGAAAAAGGTGCTGGGAGCGTAATGCATCCTCTTCTACACTGAGTAAAAGGGAGGGGGGAAGGGATTTCGAGGCTGATTCAGGGGGGACAAGGACAGGAGAGTAGGAACATGCACTTACTACCCACAAAGGGAAAGAGGAAGGATAAGGAGACGAAAGGTGCCCGCGAGCTGTCGGATTAATTTTTCCGCACAGAGGATTTCTTGAATAGATGCAAATGTAGTTGGGAAAGACATGAAAAGCAAGGCGGAGAGAAAAGACGATAGACAACAGAACACCGTCCGGAACTGGTTGAGGTAAGGGTACAGCGTGCTCCTCTGCTTACCAACAGAAAAAAAAAAAGGCAGGACATGAAGGGAGCATGACGTTTCTCTCTCCATCTTCAAGAGCGAGCCGGATCCCCAAAGAAAACGGGGAGACCTCATCGCACGGGGGACCGTACCGTCTGTCTTGTACGAGAGAGAATGAGCTTACGAGATGTGAGCTACGGGGAGCATGAGAAAGTGGTGGGGTCAATCAAAACTCAAAGGGGAATCTCCTTCTCAAGTATCATAAATTCCTCCGAAAAAACCGCGAAGCGAGAAAAACGGCAAGGCAAACACCCGGATTCGGAACTCCCAGAGGAGAGGGCCGCGATCCACTAGGGACATTAGATCTGTACGAGTCGGATCTTGTGGATCTCCACACATGACGTCAGTGCAATGAGGGAACTGGGATTGCAGCACAGGCGGAATTCTACGGTACTACTACTTCATTGAGGAAGTACGGTCTTCTGGTCCTCCACCGGAGAAGTGCGGTCGAACATCGCAGAGGAGAGGTAACGAGACAAAGCCCACTAAGAGAGAAACAACGTGTATGAAAAAGAAGAAGAGAAAAAGATGACGCAACGGGGAGGGCAGACATGAGTTCTCTTTCGACTCTGACAAATCGAGAAGCTCAAGAGCGGAGAGGACAGGAGTCCTTACTATCTCGGTTGAAAAAACTCGGACTCAGAAACAAGCCTAGATGCCAGGCGGATGGCTAGATGTCGCAAGCTGAGCATTCGCTGTATCTCGCGGGCAAGACAATAGGGAGAGGTACCAGAGGGGTAGAGATGGTCATTGACCTTATCGATCTCCGGGTAAGGCAAAGACTTGAAAGATAGGCATTCTACATCAACGGTGTGACAAAACTGTGGGCTCCAAAAACAAAGTCTGGAAAGTGAGAAACGAAAGGATAATGGAGATCTTCAACGAAAGTATAAAGGAATAACCGGGGATACGACGGACGAGCTGGGGGTGTTTAACTGCTCTCGCTGGGGGGTCCCGTGACGAGACAGAACACAAGGCATATGAATCTTCGTGGACTAGCCTCTTCGAGGCGAGCCAGGGCGGGGGGGAAGAAAGGCTGACAGGACCTCCAAACCTGGGCAAGGGTCTGGGAGGTAACAGAAGCAGTCGTCGACGGGCCCATCTTTACCTTTCTAAACCGGCGAAATAGAGGTGTTGCCCCGCCTGACGTCGAGTAGAGGAGGCCGCGAAGAATTACGTACCCTCAAGTTGAATAAATCACTTCCTAGATTGGGTTCAGACGGAGGACGGTCATGGTACACGAAAGAAGCCTTACTCGACAAGAAACTCCTCGTCCTCATCTCACTGTACCTCGCCTTACGATGAGGTGGAGAGATGCGGAGCAATGTAGAAACGGTCTGGTTGGGCGTACACCGCTTTCAAACGTAAGAAATGGCTAGGAGGGTAACATAGGAAATCATAAGGACAAGGAGGGAAAGTCGCCAGAGAATATAAAAGGGGAATCACTTGCCTCGGGGAACGATTCAAAGAAACCAGCAGCTTGCTCCCGCGCCAGGGGATGCCAAAAACGCTGCTACTGGCCAGTTGAAAAGAGTTTAGGCTGAGCAGGTATGAATGACGGGGTGGTACTCAAGTCGGCATGAGGCCAGCTTCGCCGAAAAAAGCATTTCTAGAGTCTTTGTCCTACCCCTGAAGAAAGTAGCCGTGCGGGTGGAGAGATAGAACTTTAGGCATGAGTCCAGCCTGGTTAGCGAAATTATTCCTCTAATCCACCATCGCTACTCAACATCGAGATTGCTTATAAACATAATTAGAGCCTAGGTCGGTGGAAGGGGAGAGATCGAACGGGAAGGATCTCGGAGTTAATGCGCACGAAACGCGTTGACCCCAGTAATGGAGGGGGCCTAACCCAGCCGGGCAATTTAACAGGAAAGTTACTGAGTCCAAAATAAAGGGGTCGACGGAGAAGGCGTTAGGATCTTTAAAGACTTTAAATGAAGCAGACAGAATCAGGGAGATCGACGAAAAGGAAGGGCTCCTAAGGATACTCGAGCTGTTAAGCGTAGGAGGAGTAGCGGAGCGTTCTCACAAAAGCAGGGCGCGAATAGATCTCGGCCGGCTCTTACTTACCGAGGGAGACGAAGAATGGGGGGAAAAGTTCCCATATGAGATTCCAACCCTGTGCGGGGACAAGCCCCTTTAGGACGAAGGGGGCTTGTTCGAGCAGAGGTCAAAATAGGATCAGGCCTAAAGTGTGAGGATTAAGCAGGTTGGGGGGCATGCTGAAGATGTGTTTCAAAATGAAATATCGAGGAGGGGCATAGTCCAACACTTGTTAAAAGTAGAGGAATCACATCAGAGACAGTCATGTCATCAAAGCTCATCAGAACTGGAACCACCTTATAAAAAGAAGGGAAAAAATTAGGAAGGAGGAAGTCGCAGAGAAGCTAAGCAATCGAACTATTCAGCAGGACGATCAAGAAAGAACGTTCCGGGCCCATGGGGGATCGCGCTAAATGTTGGTATCAACGGCGAGCGGCGGCGGAGGAAAGGCACAAAATCCGCGAGCACATATCCGTCACGGGTAAAAAGCTTTTCGGGGACTGATCAAGCTACGCAACCGATCGGAGCAGCAGATTCAGGCTCCTTCGTCTAGAACTAAAAGAGGGGATCATGGCGCTTGGGGCTACCATGCCCGTGAAACGCATCCTCATCATCCGTCTAATGCATGGTGAATCAGTACTGAGAAGTATAAGAATTTGGAGAACTTCACAAAATTGCAAGGGGGAAGAAAGCAAAGGGCAAAAGAAACGCGGAGCCTACCAATAAGAATCGAATATACTGGGTCTTCCATCAAATCTTCCAAAGAAATTCATCAAATTACGGGAGGGACTTCAAACCGAAAAAGTTGGGGGCCTATACTGGGTTATACTGGGAGGGAGTGGGACAACACGAATAGATAAAATGGGGCGGTTGGAAACCTTCTTAAGCCGAAAGACGTCTCTTAGTACTGTCCAAAGACCTCAAAAAGCTTGTGCGGGTGACGCATCGTCACCGAACAACGAAAAGACGACAGTGCCGAAGAGACTCTGGTCTAAAGGGGAAGAAAAAAGTGGTGCTGCAAAGGGGGGAGAAGGACTAGCGAAGACTGAGTGCGCCTTGTAGCTTTCAGCTATGTAACGCATAGGTAATAGGAAGGAGAGAGACGACTGCACAAGGGGGGGCCGTTCCTAAAAGTCGGTAATTACCCCAGTATCAGCGGGAGGCGGAGGGACAGGACGTAAGAAAAACGCAGAAAGTCCAGGTGATAGAAGTCAGCTAACACCAAGATGCTACCCGAAGTGCGGTATGGACTTCGGAAGGATTCTTGGCATGGCAATTATACTAAAAAGAAGCAGGACATACCCAACCGAAAAGAGGGACGAGGGGGGGGCACTGAATCGGAGATCCCCTATGCAAGCAGAGCGGGGTCCTCGAATCTTATATCGCGGGAAAAAAACTCGGAATCGCCTGAGGACTGCACAAGAACCGTAGGAAGGGAACTGACAGAGACTAATCACCATACAAAAATTCCGGCCAGGGTGGGGTAGAGGGTACTCTGACCTCTTCACGAAGCGACGCTACAAGGCGAGTCGTGAGTGTAGGGGTCTGGGGTTCGAGGCAGTGACCGAGAAAGACAACCCTCTCCAGCATCGACTTCACGGAATGAAGGGAAAGTAGGTAAAATGATAGATGGCTCAGACCATATGGAGGTAGTAAGACTGCGTGGGGGTTCAGAACAGGGGGAAGGACTCAGTATCATCTCAATTCTTAACAACCGGCTATCTGAAAGTCAAGGAGAAACCATCAGCGCGGAGACTCAACCATCAGGGCCAGGAGAGATCAAAAGGAGTGAGCAGAGGAAAAGATAATAGGGTCAGAGCGACACACTCATCATCCCATTTCGATTGGCGAACCCAAATCGAGGGGGAAAAAGCGAGATAGGACGAATAACTGAGCTAATCTAACTTTCTCAGGAAAGTGATGTGTCAGGAAAAAGAAAAAATGTCCTGCAGAAGCACGATCAGACGACAAAGTTTTAGGAAGAAAAGGATGCTTCCCGTGCGGGATGAGGGGAAGAAAGGATGACGCGGACGAAAAACAGAGCCTACGACGAAATGACTGTCGACGAAGAGAGAGACGGTTTCAAGCAAATAGAGGTAGAGCAGTAGAAATATGGCAGTATCCTTATTGGAAAGGGACTCACTAAGCAGGGCTAACTACCTGCTCTGAAGTGATCGAAACTAGAGAACCGAGAAGAGGGCGCGTCAAGGTGCTATTTTCACTGCCGTTGAGGGAGCAGATAGACAGGTGGTGGAGGCGACTTGAAGGCGGTTCATCTATCAAACAACGGGGTCACAAACACTTTTCGGGGGGCAAACCCACCAGCGGTGGAAGAGCATCAAACAAAAGATCATACTTCCTCAGATCAAGACGACGTCCACTACAAGACGGAAAAAAAAGGCAGGGTCGGGTGATGGATAGAGAAACCAATACTCGCTTTACTCTGCTAGCAACCATCCTCCGTCTCAAGGGGAATTTCAAGATCTCGGAAGCTGAGGCGACGAGAGAAAAGAACTGGAAAAATAGAAGGTTGACGTAGGATAGTAGGTGAAGTAGCTCACTCAATCTGACGTAAAATAAAAGGAAGGGAGCTGGTGACACAGCTAACTCTCCGCTTAGAAACATACCTTCGAACCAAGAGTGGAACTAGTATCCCATAAGGCTTGGGTCTACACGTCATTTGTAGATAGACGTGGAAGACCAGCATGAATAGCACGTAAAACCTCTCTCTATAAATAGAAGCGCAACGAGAAGAGAGTCGCTTATTCGGGAGACTCCCAAAACGAGAAGCGAAGGACCTGTCTCAAAGGAGAAGGCAAGCGATCAGAGAGAAAGAGGAAACGGATCGATAACCGAGAAGAATGAAATGAGGCGACGAGGAAGGAAAACTAGAGAAGCACCATGGAGGAACACAGGAGAACTAGTAATTACGTTTCGGATGTTCGTGTTGAATTCTCATCTTCATAGCAGAACAGGAAAAAGAGTGAGAGAATTTCGGAGAGGGAGGATATCGGAAGATCGCCCGATGGACAGAAACTCACCGGGGTTAATAACGTCTCTATTCACCCTGACCTCAAAAAGCGGAGACCATAAAAAAGAAAAGGTCCAGACCACGTGAAAATTATATCTTCTGCGGTTGTAAGGGGGATAGAAAGGTGGGGGGAGGAGAGTAGGGTATTACTACTAAAAAATTCCTTTCTCGGTCCTGAATGTAGTGAAGGGGAAAAGAGGTGCTGTTAAAGTATCTGAAAAAAAAAGGAGA
>Ga0179593_1485153_pt1 | contig 10041 bp, 14 predicted proteins | sample CZODoug2_1_08_16_FD_185931 | JGI IMG/M metagenome (GOLD analysis project Ga0179593, IMG submission 185931) | Vadose zone soil fungal communities from Angelo Coast Range Reserve, California, USA - CZODoug2_1_08_16fungal (PacBio error correction) | ecosystem: Environmental > Terrestrial > Soil >...
ACTCCCCAAGCGCTCAAGGAAGCCTCGTCCTACAGAAAGAGAGGGAAAGGAGGAAAAAAGTGGGGAGTCCGAGGGGGAACGCACAAAATAAGTCGATAAAAACGGACAGTCGTACCGACGGAAAGAAACCTCGCGGGCAAAATCGATCGGGGACGATCGGGACACTAAGAATGTGAACGGGCGACAAGGAAATCCGCGAAGACTTGTCAGCTGATGGCAAACTCAAACAATGCTAAGAAGCGGGTCACTCAAAAGGCTCAGGAGATGGGCTGAAAAAAAGACTACGGTTAAAGAAAGGACACGGAGCGAGCAAAATCGTCACGCCCGGACTGCTTACGAAGAAGCTCAAGAAAACCGAAATTAGGTCGCTAAAAAAAGAAAACTCCGCGCACGGGGGAGGGGTACAGAGAAGCTTTTTCGTACGTGAAGAAAGCGGCAGATGAGCGAGCAGGAACGGACCAAGAATAAAACAAAGAAACAGATCAAAGGCAACAAGCAGAACGTCCAAACACGACTGCGTTCAGGGAAACACACGAAAAGGGGTCCAATCTCGGTCCGGAAAAAAGCGAAGGTCGGGCGAGAAGTAGGAGGGAAGGAAGGAAAATCGTCGAGTAGAACTCGACGCGGTAGAAGGACAAAAAGAGGGGGCGTTGTCTAAATGACCGCCCCATCTTGCTGGAAGCTGAGTGAACCGAGATCATGCACGGAAGAAACTCCTCTCTCCAGAATACCCGCGGAGGTGAAAAAAAAAGGAATCCCGGGGTACGGCAAGGGGGCGTAGCTACGCACGGTTGGCTGCCACACCGACAAGCGAGGAAAAAAACGGGCGGAGGGGAAGGAAAGCACAATCTCAGACCCTCAAGGCGGGCAAAAGTCTCAGTTCGTCATGGGGAAAAGGAGTTTCCGCATCGCGAGGTGGAAGACGGCGCGTAGGGCAAAAAGAGAAGGGGAAAACTCGTATCAGGCTTGCGTGCCGGGGAAAAAAAAAAAAACGATAAGAACTGAAAAAAGCCGAGCGCATGGGAGGGGGAAAAGCGTGCGGAACGCAGAAACAGTCCAAAGAAGGAAAGTGAAAAACAAAGCAACGCGTTATACTATGCCAGAAGATAGGAGGCTCAAAGATAAACTGGGATGGGTTCGCCACTCCACGCGTCGGCACCGAGATTTAACAGGAGGTTCTACGACCGACGTGTCGGAGCAAAGGAGAGAGGTAAAAAAGGAGGCCGATTGGAATAGCGGGGAGAGAAAGCCGGCTATGGAGAGGAGGCGACATCTCTTGGGCAGGGGGGGCGGTTCGGGATAGCGTCAAGCTCGGATGGTAAGAGTTTCGAAAGCTGACTAAAAGGGTTGGGAATACGACACTCAGGAGGGAACGGGAGCTCGATTGGCCAGCAGGAGACGTTAATGAGAAGTCGTCTGTAAAATGAGGAACGGTAACGCAGAAAGCAGAGGTCAGGAGCGGCGCCCAATCACTAGCTTCGGCGACAGGACATTCCTACGAAGAAAATGCCGTAGAAGCATACGAGAAAAAAAATCGAAAACTCAGAGGGGCTTTTTGTCCAAGACGCACAACGATCAGTAGGCGCGCCAGTGAGCAAAGAGGTCTCGAGGCGGGCTGATACAGGAGGAAGCTTCGACTTCAGCTCTCTCAAAAAAAGATAAGGGGAAATAGGGGGAAGGAGGAAGCATCAGCCTAGGAAAAAAATCGACCCCGACGGAACGTCAAAAGCAGAGAAGAAGGAGAATGGGCTTCATGACAACGGGGTCGCTGTCCAGGGCCAAAGGGAGAAAGGAGAGTGGAATCAGACGCGTCGCAAAAAGTCAAACTCCATAAGGGGGGAACAAAGTAGTGAACGGAAAACGGATGAAAAGACCAAGCGGGTGAGAACTTGGTGCAACGCACAAAAAGCTGCGACAGCAAGCAGATCGGATCTGCCGCAATCGAGAACGGCGGTCGGGAGGAGTGCGTGAAAGATTTTCAGACAGCGATAAAAAAACCGAAAGAAGATCCGGGAAAATGGGGCACTCACTCCGACGAAGGTGAGAAAAAAAGAAGTAACGGCAGCCGCTGTGCCTCAAGAGAAGCTCCCGCGAAATAAAGCGAGCCCCCGAAAAACTGACAGTGAGGGGGGGGAAAGTCTAAAAGCCGTGACTAAAGTTCTTTCGCCGCGTCAGACGCGGGGAGGACATCCTCACCCGACTGAAAGAAGGTATCAGGGATGGCAGGGCCGCGGGGAAACCAAATTGAGAAATCGTCGGCCTCGGTTCTCGCCATTCCACACGACTAGAGGGGCCGGACGTACTGGAAATCAGCTCGTTGTTGAGGGACCTCGGCAAATCGTAGAAGGATGAGATAAAAAAAAATGAACCATCAGACAAAATCCTTCCCACCACGAAAGAGAAGACAAAGGCTGCAGTTCCACCGACGGGTTTAAACCGCAGGTGGGGTGGGGCGGACGGTCAAAGGGAAATCAAGATCAAAAAAACGGCTGGGAGTTCGCCAGAAACCACACCCGTCGCAGCGGGGGGGGAGTACGAGGCCTCGTTGTACTCACTGAAACGATCGAAGAGTGATCGAGCCCTCACAGAAAAACCCGCGAAAAAAGACAAGCCGAGTCCAACCGGAAGGAAGACTCGGCGGGCAGTGGGGTATAACGGAGGGAAAGGCGCAGGGGGGCCGAAACAGGCGTAGAAAGACCGTTCAGTAACGACCAGCTTGCAAATGCGCAAAGGCGCGCAAAGCGGGGAGGCAAGGGGGGGGGCGGAAAAAGGGCCACGTCGCTGGGGCATTGTTCTAAAAAAAAGTGGAAGGGGGCTTATAGGTTTCGGGAGGAAAATGGGTTTAACACCTCTCTAGGACATCCACGGGGAAAAAAACGACCAAAAAGACCAAATAAATCACCGATGAGCCTTAGGTTGCCGAAAGAAATCGTGTGGGGGAGGGGGGCACGGCAGAATGAACGTCACGACGGGAAAAAAACGAGGGCAAATGGAATTCCGGAAAGGAACGCACAGACTAAATCCTGGACGAAAAGAAAGGGAAGGGGAACCCTCACCGACAGCGCTCCATAAAGAGCACTACGAAAAGGCGGAGAGAAAAGATGACTGCTGGAGTACAGAAAAAAAAACATAAGAGAATAATAAATCAACCAGGGAGGAAAAAACTACGAAATGAGCGCAAGCGCCGACCTTGTCTGTTCAAGGGGGGAAATCGTTCGGGGGAAGAGGAAAGGGGTCTGCAAGGCCCGGCCTACACTCTTTGAAACCAATTGCGTCGCTTGGATGAAAAAATACTAAACAACCGGAGGAGGAGTAGGCAAACAAGAAAACAGGCCGGCCGAAAAAGAGGAGGCAAGTGACCGGAAGTCAGTTCAAGCTGCAACACCACAGGAAGCGGCGAAAAAGAAACCATAGTCGGCTGCTCAGAAAAAAGTCGTAACTGAACCTCTCGGGGCCGATGGCGAGCAAAGGGGACACTCGCCGGAGGAAACATGAAAATGACATCAAAACGGGAAGGAGTTGCAAATCATACCGGAGCAGTGAGACGAAGAGCACGCGGGCTAAAACTCGAGCAGTCTCAGGGAAGACGACCTAAGACGTGCGGGAGTACATGAAAGGGGTGGGAGTCGCTGCTCTGGGATCAGACCGCGAGGGAGCGGGACGGAATGCCAAACGACAGCAAAAAATGAAAAGTGTCCCGAAAGCGTCCAGAGGGGTAATCGCCTGTGTGCAGCCTTGAGACTGCGCGGAACCGTACCAAGAAAGAAAAACCCGAAAACCCAACACTCACGGCACAAAGAAAACACTGACTGGGCGGTCGCCCTGACACTATGGCGGCGGTAACAAGCGGTCGGGAACCCGGGCGATGCGAGCGAGGGCGCATATCTGTCCATGAGGTAGGATAGAATAAAGCGTAGACAGAGCTTAAGAACGCACTAGGAGTATCCCGAAGAAATGACCTGCCGCGAGGATCTATGGTTCTCGGTCGGACAGAGGGGGGAAGGGGGGGTCCATAGGAAGGACGACGCCTAAAGCACGACGCCGCGACTAGTAAAACGCGCAGTACGTCGCTGAGCGGAAACAGCACGGTGTGCTTCGGGACACCTACAAAAGGGCGCTCGGAGGACGGAAAGGACAAGTCGCCACCCTGCGGTCCAGGAACCTCGGAATGGAAGGATTCGCAAGGGAACCCCCGTTTGGTGGAAAATTTCAGGAGTTATACAGCAGGGAATAGAAAGTGGAAGAACTAGGAAGGCATGGATGGTGTCAAAAAAACACTTAACCTGCGCATGGCAAGAAGGGAAAGTCGACCTCAAAAGGCCGTATGATCTGGAAATAAAGCAACCACAAATTGAAAAAAAGAGCACAGATCGAAAAAAGATTTCGATCAGGGCGAGGTACGCCAACCACGCGAGAAAACAAAACGCCCGGCCTCTCGTACCGTGGGAGAAGAAAACAGTTTGTCTAGCCGGAGCTTTTAGGGAGGAAGAGGATGACCAAGGGAGGCAGCGAAAGAGACCGTGTCTCTAAGCATCTTCAAAAACACTACGAAATCAATGTTCGTGAAGCGGTTCGGGGGAGAGGATAAAGTCGGTGTGCGCGTCATGATTGGCTTGGAGAGGAAAAAAGGGAAAAAAGAAACGCAAAAAGCAAGGAGAGCGCGGCCGAGACGGACGAGTGGCACGCTAGTGGCAGTGTGGGCACGGTGACGAGTGAATAACATACTGGTCTCCTCGGCGGCTCACTTCAAAGGGTGTCGTGGACGGACAAACGGCGGACGACGCGACGCGCGGTCCAATCACGCACTGTGGAAAAGGAACACCCGCAAGAGGTCCATGACAGTCACAACGACACACGGGAGGAGGGAAGGTGGATTATTATAAAACCAAGAATATCGGCAGGACCGGCTCTAGCCATATCGCTTCGAAGTCAAGAAAAGAGAGAAAAACAAACGGAGACGGGGGGAAAAAATGCTTGAAGGAAGGCCAGCAGCCAAAAAAACCATCGACAGACAGGAAATAAAGGAGTGCGTACGTTCAAAGCTGGAAGCCAATAGAGGGGGGGCTGACAGGGACAAGAATCTCAAAAGACCCTTTCCCTCGGTGGATCAAAAGGGCTGAGCCAAAGATCGGAGGGTGAACGCTCTACCATTAAAATAAGATCCACAAAAGATGGTGACGGATACAAGAAGAAGGACCGAAAAGGGTACGTTGACCTGCGCGACGACTCCAAAGCCTCTGCGACGCAGAAAAATTCGAGAGAGGGAGGGAACACCAAAAAACAGACTAGGAGAGGGAAGAGTACGGGACAAAAAATGGAGATAAGCAGACGAAAGACACAGAAACGGAAAAAACATAAACTCACTAGGAAAAAAAAGAGTAAACACGGGACAGGATACGAAAGCTGTGCATTCATGCGGGAGCAAACCACTAAAGCTCGAAAGAATAATCAAAACATAAAAATCTATCGGAAACACCTATGGAGCCTCAAAGAAGGGACTAAAAGAGGTGAAAATCTCGCGGTAGAGCTGGGGCACAAAAACGAAACATAAAGAAAATGGGGATCGCTAGATCATCTGATGGCGGCCTAAAGGACGGTGGGGAGTCATGGGTCCCGATAGAAAGGCCTGAGGTTCGCAAAGCAAAAACGATCGCAATTCTCGCTCGGACGGGAAGAAATACGGGGGGGGGGAGGGCCACACCGCCTTAAGGAGGGGCTCCCACAGTCAGGGTCGGGCTAAAAAAGCAGCACGAACCCACACGAAACCGAACAATTAGAAGACGCCCCCTAACGGGTGACATCAGGAAAGGGGCAGGGGGGGTACGGGGGCGCGGGAAAGGCGTGGCAACACTGACGCGCGTTCATCCGCACAGGCGGTGATAGAACGGGACAAAAAGCGCAGGTCAGAGGAATAAGCAGCGTGGCTCTGCCCGTTACTATAGAGGTCGATGGAGGGCGTGGACACGAGGCGTGCATATCTCATGAACCAAACCATCGCTCCTCACCTAGCCTGAAAATAGCGGGGAAGTCGGTGCAGACCCGTACTGACATATCCAAAGGGGGCGAAATAACTACTACTTGACCCTCAATGGGGAAGGGAGTCCAACGCACGATGACCCGAGGGACAGGGGGCGGAGGACGCCGGAAAAATTTGGAAAAGAGTACATTAGTGTGGGGGCAACCGGTGCGTGGAGAGTCGGGCAGGTGGATTGCGGGCGGTTTTCCACGTTAGGGAGGAGAAAACCGCACTGAGTCACGAGACCAAAGAACGACAAACGCACAGACGGAGTAGGGTGGGTACGGGGGACACGATCCGTAGACGTCCAGGTGGTGTGAAAAGAGAAAAAAGAAAACGGTATCGCCGGGGAGCTACGAAGGGAAGACACTCCCAGGTTGAAGGACAAAATCGATGTTGGGTCGGCAGGCGAGATGATGCATCGACAGAAACACTAAAGAAACCGAGAGGAGGAGAGACAAGGTCATGATAGTGAAAAACAAATACTAGCTCTACTCCGTCTGAAAGAGATATAACCACTGAGAACTCTAATAGAAAAACAAGGTAAACGGGATCCGTTAAGAAAGGAGGAAACGGGATCATGTTCGGTTCGCAAACACGTGGTCGCGGTCTCTTAAAGGGCCATAAAGAACACGGGAAGTGACGAAAGTGGGAGTAGTGCTCAACCAACAAGAGAGGAAGCCGACGCAAAAGAAAAAGGTCCTTAGTTACCGGTATTGAAGAAGGCGCTGCCCCACATAGAGGGTCTACCTCCATATATTCCACGGAGGAAAGGGGGAAGAAACGTCGAGGGACCTTTTCTTGTGCGCGCTGCCGCTGCAGTTTACAAAACTCAACGTACCTCACAGTTACGTGCTGTAAAGCACAACTGTCAGTACGGGGGGGAACTGAAAGGAAGGATCGCGAGTAGGTGGTAACTACAGAAGAGGCTGGTCCTAGATGGGCGGGAGCACGGGAGAAGTCCCACTTCGTCAGCAAGCGGAAAGGACGGGTAAGTCGTCTAACAAGAAAATGAAGGCAAAGGAAACGAAACACCAGATGTCTTGCGGTAACCGAGTACCTGGGAAGGAAGGAGGGGAGGGATTAGCACCCAAGACCTACGGGTACACACGGCCAAAAAAACAGCCACCAAACACTGATGCTTTCGCCAAACCGCCATACGTTGAGTGCGGTCGAAAAAACATAGGGTAGGTACAGCCTCCTGACGGTAAAATATTGATCCTCAACTGCAAAGGATGGCCGACGTCGGAGACTACTTCGTTTATCAGAAATGATTCGACACACGCAAGTATCCCTAGAGTGAAAGACACGACCGGCACGTCTCTTGTTGATACTTAGATGATCGGGGAGCGTGAAACGAAGAAAAAGACGCCCGCTCGCAAGGAAGTACACACTATCCGGGAGCAGGTACGACGTCGCGCGCGCGACGAGCACGGTGCAAAAGAAACGCACGGAAAAGGGGAACCATTGCCGAAACGTATCGCCAACCACTCGAGAGGTCGGAGGGAAACCCGTTCAAGCGGGTAAACGGCGTCGTGGGTGGGATTTCAAGAGTAAAGACAACTATTGGACGGAAAAGTCTTTCCGAGGGTCGACACGAGCTGACCCGACTTAAGCATCTGTGAGGGGCAGGGGGGGGCAAAATCCAAATAGCGCAATCGACGGACGGTCGTCGGATGCTGAAACAGGAAAAGAAAAGGAGTTGCAGGTATGAAAAAAAGTCTAAGCGCAAGACGGCGGGGGGGGGAGAGAGGCCGCCACTCGATGGGGGGATCTCGTGGGATTAGTAATCCGGCGTTAGGGGCAGTAACTCGGTGGTATGATATCGTTACGTCGGCGAAGAGGAGGGCAGAAAGGAGGGGCAGAGGGAAAACGCGTGCGCCAAGCTTCCCTTTCAAATCCCAAAATGGGATAGTCAGGACTTCGTATTTATGCAAAGGAAAAAGACACACAAATATTAAGGGAGGGATAGAGAGAGGAAGAGATTCGGCTTGAAGACAGAGCAGGCAGGGGAAGGGGGAAAAATAAGTGTATAAAACAATGAGACGACCAGGCGGGGGAGTAACTAGGAGCCTTTTCATTGCTTAAGAACCCGACCAGAGGGTCAAGCGAAAGCTGAAAAAACCTTAGGAGTACATCGATGTCAGCCGCGCGATAAACAGCATCGGATGAGGAGAGCCGAGCCAGAAGGGAAAAGGGGAGAACGGAGAAAAAGGGCTGGATAGCGGAGCAAAGATAAAGACGAAGTCGAAAGGGAAGTGCGGTACTGTAGAGGATAAAACAGAACACAGGACGACGGATGGGGGGGGAAAGAGTGGAAAGAGGTTGCAGAAGGGAATCAAACAAAGAAGGAAGAAAGATGGGGACAGCAAGGAGTCGCGGCGGTGGAAAAAGATGGGGAACTGAGGGCTGGGTAAAAAAGAAGAGTAGACACAATGTAGAAAAACCGACCATGGGGCTTGAAGGAGAAAAGAGAAATGTTACTAAAAAAACAAATGGAAGGAAAAGGAGATAAAAATAGAAAGAAGTAGGGGGATGTGAAAAAAATGAGTGGAGAGGGGGGCGAATTATGGTGGAGAATGAAGTGAGAAAGGGGAGACAGAAAAAGAGAGGAGAAAGGGCAAGGTAACTAAGAGGGGGGAATAAGAAGAAAGCGGGGAGAAAGGAAGAAAGAGGAGAGAGTGAAAGTAAGGAAGATCGAAGAAACGGAAGTGGGGGGAAAAGAAAGAAGAGGGAAGAGGAGGAAAAAATAAAAGCGGGAGAGGCGGGGCGAATAGCCTAAGGGAAAAGGAAAATTGGAAGAGTGAGGAGAGGGGGAGGGGTGGAGGATAGAGAGGGGTAAAAGTGGGGAGAAAGAGAAGAAGAAAAAGAAAGGGAGGAAAGGGGAGAAACCGAAAAAGGTAGGACGTGAGGAAGAGGAGGGGAAAAGGGATAGGGAGAGGGTAGAGGGAAGAGGAGAGGGGGAAGAAAAAGGATAATAACTACCGAAAAGAGGGGAAAAGAAAAGAATAAGGAGAGGATCATGGAGAGAACAAGCGAAAGGGAGAGGAAGAAAATTTTGCGAAGAAAGAGGGATTGAGTAGGGGTCGCTGGGGGGGGATGGGAGAAGAAGGGATAGAGCCGTAGTAAGACGGCAGGAAAAATGGTCGCCTGAAGGGAGAGAGTCAAGGAAGAAAGGGGGGCGGGGAATGTAAGAAAAGGCGAAAGAGAAAGGACATCAGAAGGAGGGAAAGGAAGCGCGGGGGACATGGAGTAAGAAAGAAAAGCAGAAAAGAGAGGGCGATAGGAGAGAATGGGGTAAAGGCAGCTCGGAATTAAGCGAGAAGAAAGTGCAGTTGAATGCCAGAAGAAGGCTGTTGGGGGTGTAACCTTCAATCATTGAGGGTAGTAAGAAGTACATAAAAAACGTGCGGTGCTGGTAGGAAAAGCGGAGAGAAAAGCAGGAGCTTGAGGTCACCGGAGGGGCATAAAGGTTAGTCGTGAGGGGCCGGGCTAAGAATACAAGGGGGGGGTGGTGAAGGTGCTGAAGAGGAGGGGATGTACCTCGGGAACATAGCAGGGGGGCTAGGGGATAGGGAAAGGGGGGTGGTCATGGGGATGGTTGGCCAGTTGGGGAGGGGTAGGCGGAAAGGAAGGGGGTTGGGAGAATAAGGAAAAAAGATAGGAGAGGGGGGAAAAAGGGAGGAAGGAGGGGGCAGAAAGAAAAAAGGGGGGGGAGGGGGAGAAAGAGAAAGGATAGGCGGAGGTGGGGAGAAGAAGAGAAAGGAGGGAAAAAGAAGAGAAAGAAAGAGAATCGAAAAGGTTAAAGGGAGAGAAGGAAGGGAGGGGGGAGAAGGATGAGGTAAATAGAGGTGGTAAAGAAAACCGGGGGGATGGGGTTGGACCATAGGGGTTAGGAGTGCAAGGAAGGTAGGGAGAAGAAATAAAGGAGGGGAGAGCTGAAGGGGGATTAGGAAGAGATCACAGGGGAAGCGAGTGAGGAGAACAACAAGGGGGGAGCGGGATGGGGGAGGGTGGATGGAGGG
>Ga0179593_1266848_pt1 | contig 10040 bp, 5 predicted proteins | sample CZODoug2_1_08_16_FD_185931 | JGI IMG/M metagenome (GOLD analysis project Ga0179593, IMG submission 185931) | Vadose zone soil fungal communities from Angelo Coast Range Reserve, California, USA - CZODoug2_1_08_16fungal (PacBio error correction) | ecosystem: Environmental > Terrestrial > Soil >...
CCACAAAAGAACTCTGCACAGACCAACCGTTCACGCACATGCACGAACACTGATGGTGAAGAGAAAAAAACGACGGACGGAGGGAGGAGGACAGCTACGAAAAAAAGACCTTTAAACTACAGGACTTGTGGGAAAAAAGGACACGGTCGATATCGGTAGAGGGGGGGATTCAGCAAGGGGAAAAAGGGCGCGGGGAGCGGTCTCTTCGACAACATATCGGGGAACTGCGCCTCCGTACGAAGAGAAGACGACGCACACCTCGAATCAAACTTGGGGCAAGACCGGAGTACCGCGCAATGCTGCAAAAAAAAAATCGGGCGGATTCTCTGAACGCCCCATGTGAACCTGGGGCGACGCTATACTTGCAGGAGAGAAAAAAAAGGTGACGCGTACGACTTCTAGTCAAAAAACAAGGGAACCAGAGATTGGGTTCCAGGGGGAAACAAAACCTCAAAACCGAAAAACACAAAAGAAAAAAAACAAAAAACAAACGAAAAAAAGAGGCACAACAAAACATGAAAAAAACCACACACACAATAAAAAAACCCAAACACAGAAACCAAAGACCACAAAAAAGAAAATCAAAATAAAATCTCAAAGAGAAAAACCCCCCGAAGGACAACCAAAACAAAACACCACAAAAAGAGAATTAAAGGGGGGTGCCGGGGAGGGGTCAAGATATTCTATTTGCTTCAACAGGATTGATTCAGACTTAATCTCTTATAAGCCTTTTTATACATCCAACCTGCTTAATACACGGAGGGCGAGTTCCGCCTCGAACGTCACGGGGGGAGTCTGCGCAACACTAGGCCCATCAACACACCACACGCACGTCCTCCTACAACCAGAATCCGCCCTCTAGAACCAGAGCCAACCGGCGAGGTCCATCATACGCAGACTCGCCCCCTCCCCCCAAACGCCCCAGGAGAAACCGCCAAACCACCGCCCCTGTCAAATATCGAAAGTTAGTTGTGCCAATCCAGCGTTTAACAACTGCACCAAAAAAAGTAAGACGCGCCTGCTCCTGACACACCTCACACGTGTAAAAGTTGGAGCCTGTGAAGTGGGCGATTATATTGGGTTTTGACCGACCCCGGCCCCCGGATATGCCACCTACAACCCTTCACAACCCCTCCACTCCCATACTAGCAGCACCCACCCCCCCCCCTCTTTCGTATACACCGCCCCGCCAAGTCGATTTGACCTACGCACCCCAAACGCAAGACGCACCGTTGGCTCTGCTAACACTGCTTATCCCCCCCGCTACCTCCAAGCCGCCCCCTTCCCCACAGGAATGCAACCCCTTGGGCCAGCAGACCCCCTGGCGCCCATCCGCGCACGATACGAAAGCATAGGCCGGCACTCCTCTACACATATAAGACAACTCCCCCTCTCTACCCCTGCAGGGTTGGCCGAGAACATCAAGGACGCCAACCGCACCCCAAACCTGCAACCCCCGTGGCAACATTGACAAAAAATAGGAATGGAGGAAATGTATAAGAAAAAGAGACGACCGCAACCGATCTTAGGGGTCACGATTAGGACGGCGCACTAAACCCCCCCAGACCCGCCCCCCCCTACTGGGGAGAAATGTAAAGAGACAAGCTAACAAACAGACAGCACCGCACACAACGAGGGCGGTCTACAAGATACAAGGCGATGATGAGTGCAAGCTGAAGGGGTTGTCTACGTACCCGTGCGTGGACGGGGATCTGTTGGGAATACAAGAGGACCCTATCCCGAAGTCCGGTGGGACCTCCAGATGGACTGATTGTCTGCCTCAAACACATGAACCGCGAGGCAACTCTCATTCCGGCGCCCCCCTACTCGGTGATGAGGGGACTAAAAAACAAAAGGTAAAACACCACAACGGCTGGCCTGAAACCAACCAGCGGCACCGAAAGGGACGTCGACTACCCCCCTCTCTACAGACCCACTCGTGAGACTCCACCTCGGCGCACACGTCACGCGTGGGCCCCAGTCCCCCCACCCACGCACAGCACCCCGGACCCCTCGGGCCCCGATACCCGAACCCCCCCATGCGGAATAACAGCGGCCGACGTGCACCCGACTCTCAAACAGAGAGGGCACCTGCCCCGCATCACCAGCAACAAGCGGCCCCCCTCAGGGAAAAGCACCCTTTGTCAGTGGCTACCGCGGGAAGGGAGGGACACCGGAAAATGCACTGAGCAAACCCGCTGACTAATTTGTCCGAGAATCTGTCCGGCGAAAGGAAAATCCCTGACCGTAATTCCCATGACTGATGCACGGGGGGTAGCCGTGAGTAGAAGAAGAAAGAGGGGATTCGCGGGAATCTAAACTCCCAGCTCTGGGTGTGCCCGCGATTACACCTCGAGAATGGAAGTGATAAGCGCGGTTCTAGAACCAATCACGGCAGGAAAAAGCATGGGGGATAGGACGCAAGAACACAAAAACAGACAGCGAAAGGCCTAAAAGCCCAAAACTCGCCTCCTTTAAGGGGGAAAAAAGGCGGGCTGGAGCAAAAGGAAGATACAGGATAGAAACAGCAGCATTGGGACAAAGAGTCCACGTAGAGTTACAAACCTAGACCGCAGGGCAGGTTAATGATTTCTAAGTCACCGGGAGGAGGAAAAAAAAAAAAAGAGTGACAACAAGAGTTCAAGGTCAACGATCGGAGGAATTTGAGGACCACCCGAAGTGAAGAGAAGTGGCCCCGTAGCCCAGTCCAATTAATGGAGGCCTACCAGGTCGTTGAAAAGAGCACACGAGACGGAAAAAGAGTACGACACACTCGTTGGTCAGGAGTCGATGGTGGCTTACAGCCGGCGGACCGCTGCCTCGTCGGCTGCCCATGGCAGTCTGGGAAAAAAGGAACTGGCGGGATTTCAAGCTCACTATCGCCTGGAAAAGGTGGATGCTACCCAGTAACTAAGAGGGTACTAAAAAGGCGACTGCAAACTGTCAAAAAAAAAAGAAAAGAAAACTCTGGAGATGTAAAAAAAAGCTGAGCAATCACAAGATGCATTTCGCAGGGGACGAAGAAAACGGACCGAGTCAGGAGCCCTGCGCCGACGCAAGCGCATCGCGCGATCCAGGCGGACTACAGGGGGACGATAAAGCGGCAATAAAATGACCTCTTGGCGAAACAGGGAGAAATCCTCGAGAGAAAAAATCGAGAGTCTGAAGCACCTGTCTTCTAAATTACGGTTCATCGAGGTTAAATTCGACATCCTCGGGGGAAGAAAAAGACTAGCCAAGTCGGGAATCTGCCCATCAAATGGGGGTAAACGGGTGTTTCAGCTCACGGAACGAGAGCGATGGGAGGGTACTCAAAGCCCTGAGCGCCCGGGATATGTATCGGAACAATCTGCTAAAAAAACAGTTACTCGGGGTTAGTCTACACGTAAGAGAAGAAGAAGGCTCGAAAGAACTGACGCCCGTGCGGGGCGATGAAGAAAATGCTATGGACTGAGTCTACCCGGCAAAACTGAAAAAAACAGGAGATTCCGAGTAGAAAGGACCAAGGAGTAAAAATAAGACAGAAAGGGAGCCAGTAAGCGGCTTGTCTCATAACACGGAATAAGAGGGGGGGTGGGATGGCATGTGCTGTTTAGAGGGAAGGGAGAGGGGGGCAAGGACAAAAACTCGAAAAACCCATAATCTAAAAGACTTCCCCGCTCTTTGAGAGGACGAGAGAGAGGAAGTAACGATAGCCACGGCTTAGAGAAGGAAAGGGGAATAAATGCAGGATACGAAGAAAGTCTCGAAGTCAAAAACTCTATCCAGGGGGAAACGGTCAAAGTAAGGGAGCTATTAGTACCGCCGTCAGGGGGGGGGGAAAAGTGAGCGGAGGGAAGGGGCCAAAGAACGCTTGGTCGACGTCGCGGGGAACACGGGGGCTGGTACCGGGAGAAATACTGTCCTGAGAGATCAAAAAGGGTCGGCTTTCTTGCTGCCGCTGGGAGAAAGGAAAAGGAGGGAGACGGCCGGGGTACCTTAAAAAAGGAGGGCAATGGGATTTGTCCCGTCATGAAAGAAAGGTAAGCAAGGGAGGGATAAATCTCAACAACAAAAAAAAAGGACGGAAAAAGTAGAAAAAAAATTCTCCAGTCGAAAGTCCAGCCAAAACGTGCCCCTGAGGGAAAGAAGAAAAGGACCCTTGCCGACCAGCACGACTGAGTCTCCGCGGGCGAAGGAGAAAAGCGGCTACATGTGCGGGAATAAGGATCGGACATGCCATAAAGAACTGTCAATCAAAGTTCATCCAGTCGAGCCTCAAGAAAAAACAAAAGGATATCGAAAATGCACTCCCCAGATAACGACACCGAACGAGGAAAACATCGCTGAAAAAACGTTAACTGACAGGGACACCCCGCAACGCAAGCTCTATAATGACATTGAAGGCAGGTGTAGAACCCCTCAAGACCGAAAGAAACTCAAGTCCTGAACTGATTTACCTGACACAAGATATGCGGGGGCACCTCAGCCTACGAAACATCTCGAGCAGAACCAAGAACCTGAACCCGACGCCGTACGCCGAATAAAAGGATCAGCAACAGCAAAAGGATGCGTTCAGTAGGGAGATGCAAAAGACAACCAGACACCCCGTCTTCTCAAAAGATAACTCCACCCACCCTCAACTAAGAAACAAATCGAAGGGGTCAAGTGTCCGGGTGAAAAAATAGCAAGCTCAGTTACCAAAAGCCCTCATACATTGAAGTACTGATCCTATTGAGGGGCAAAGCAGCGAGGGAAAGGCGGGTGAAAAGACCCTCGCTGAAAAGATGGCATCAAGCGCCACAAAATCCTGGGAACAGGTAGATCAGAACGTCAAAAAACATGCAGTCAGGAAAAGGATGACCTTCGGGTAACGAGCTCAATCGGGGGCCTGAATGAAGATTTCCTAGAACGATGAACGCAGGAGGCGACTCAAAAAGGGGACTGAAATCTTGGAAAGGACACGAATTGGGAAATAAAGTAACCCATATGGAGAAACAGACGGGTAGTCGGATGGAAATCAGAGGAGCGGCCCTGCGAACATTCACACTAAACAAATACGTACGAGGAAGAAGCACCCGGGGCACCTCCTGAGCAAGGCTCTCCCTAGAAATAGGGATCACTGAAGCCCTCGGACACCCAGATATATTCCCTAACGATTCACGGCGCCATGGGGCTCGAACAGACTTATCTAAGAAATTCAAAATCAAAGTTCCTCTTCACGATCTCTGAATGCGGTACTAAAAAGGGCAACTTCATATCTCGCAGGGGGACCTCGAGGTGGGGGGAGAGGGGGTGGTGTAGGGTACACGTCCAGGTTACAGCTCAAACACAAGAGAGGGAAAGGGTGGTTACAAGCGGCTCGACGCTTACCAAAAGATTAAAAAAATCAGTCCCTGTAGCAGCAAAAATGGCGCGCGGAAAATCCAATGCGCCTCGAAATACGAATTTGGTTGCGGAAGAGGAGGTTCAAGGAGAGTCAGCACGCGCGGTGTGGTCACGTACGCCCTCCGCGGGCCTTTTCTAGGTGACTGAAGCCTACATTGGATGAAAGGGCACAAAACAAGCAGCCAACGTCGGGGAGTCCAGATACGAACGTGGGGGAAAAAAAAGGAGTAAAAGAGGGGGGAGGGGTTGTGAGAGCACGGGAGTCCATACACACAACATTACCCAACCCCAAATAAGACGGCTCTTCAAAAATTACTGTAAGGAGGGGGACCCAAGGAATCGGAGTCATACGTATTGGGCACGTTCGAAACAACCATCGGGGGAAACCACCACATGAAACCACACAGTGCGGGGAAATTATCGAGTAGGGAGGATTTTTCTCGGTCCCTATCAAAACATTAGAATGATCTCACTTGCGCCATAGCAAAGAGGTCAGGAAAAACAGGCAAACAGGCCGAACAACCAGACACTCCTCAGCTCTCTCGACAAGAAACCGAAAACATCCAAGATGAGGTAATCACTCATAAACAGAAAAAAAAATCAGACAAGCGGGCCTAATGCGCTGGTACTGGGTAATATAGACCCGCTTGTACAGATGTCAAAAACTTAGAAAAAGGTCAGCCATCTGTCTCATGAGCGAAAGTCAAACACACAGGAAGATTCGGGACTGAATAAGCTAGGGGGTGGTCTAGATTAAACGGTGTTCGGAGCCAGGAAGCCTCAATAAAACGTGTTTCCCAACCACCTTAAAACGATTCCAACTGGAGGGGCCGAGACACAAACACCGTCACAGGATGGTGGGCCGGTCAGACGAAATGATACGAAACTCAGGGAGAAAAAGGTACAGCTAAGGGCAAAGGACAAAATCACCACCTTAAGATGGAAGTCCAGGACACCCTAAACGAACACCAAAGGACCAACATGTAAGTACTCCACCCCAAAGAAGTGCTTTTGGATATTTCCCTTGGAAAAAAGACCAATTTTGTCGCCAGCTGGTGCAACGCGGAGAGAAAACCGCTCAGCAAAGGAAAAGCGAAGTAAGAAATCGGTGCCGTGAAAAAAAGGAGAGCTGCAGCGGGATCACCACGCAAAAACTCTGGTAAGAAATTTCCTACGCTAGGATCGGACCTTTTTTCAACTAGTTCCACACTGGAAAACTCTTGGTTGAAGATTTGGGAACAGGTACGAAAAAAAAAGTCAAAACCAAGCAGCTAACGGGACACGCAGAATCACACCAATGTTCCCGACAGAAGCGACCAGGAACATCGCACGGAGACCGTTCAGGCCTCCGAAGAAGCCAAACAACTGGGAATTGGAAATCCCGGATAACCAGGGAAAGTTTCTGGGGTAAAAAAAAAGCGAGGCCCAAGCAAGAAGACGCGAGAAAAACAAGAAGTAGCTACGGTAGGAAGGGAGACAGAATGGGGCAAAATCAATGTTAGACACGGAAAGGCGTCAAGGAACGGGGGATCCTAAAAGGCCGTTCGGGGGTACAAGCTGCCAAGGAAAGGAACGATTGATCTCGTCAAAGTTCAGACGCCTACTAAAAAATAGATCCTGTCAACCAGGGGGGGGAGGAGCTCTTCGAAGTCAAACATAAAAAATTTGGAGGAAAGGGAGTCTCTCTTTTAAGGATTGGCAGGACATCAGCGACAAAAAAACACACGTTCCTTATGACAGGGAACTAGGAAGGGAAGAAAAAATCTCTGCAAAAAGAGCTCACGGGGCATTCAAAAACCGGCCTCCTCCGGGGGGAATATTCAAAGCAAACACAAACGACATTCGCGAATTTTTTCGTCACTCATCAGAGGGAAGCGAATCCGATACAAGAGGAGGGAAAAGGGGAAGTAGGAAAATGGGTTTAAAAAAAATGCCGCGGACAAAGCGTGACAGCGTGGTCTGAGAAAACGGGGCCATGGTGGCGTCTAAAAAGAGGGGTTGGATTCGGGAGACCGAAAAGTAAACATGCAATTCGACTCGGTAAAAGAGCGACCTGAGGTGAGCACGACACAAACAGGGGGGAAGACGTGAAGGACTCACGAAAGTTATTCTGAATGGGAGAAAACCGTGGGTGGAGAAGAAATCACAGTGGCCTGAGAGTGTACGGGGAAAAGATCATTCTATAAACATCAAACTTAAAAAAACAGAAAAGTGGTTGGGGGGAAGTGGAAAACCTTAAAGAAAAAAATGGGAAGTCCAGACATCGGTGCCGACAGAATCTATCTATTTCCGCAAATTGAGGAAAAAAAGTATTACCCGCGGAACGGTTGAATCCCTCCAATGAACAACGGGACAAATGGTCGAACTTAAAAGTAGCAGACCTCAAAAAACACGAACAACGAGGGGGTTGAAAATCGATTGAAGGGAGGGGAACCCGAAACACGCACAAAAAAAAACAAAGGAAGATTATTGAAAACAGCAAAAAAAGGTCATGCGACAGAAAATCTGGGGGGACACCTACTTGGATCAACCCACGCACAGAACCGGCGACAAAAAAGGGGGGAGGAACGATGATTAATGATCTCAAGGGGGACCCGCTTGCTCGTGGAATTGTACCACTGTGGAAAGATGGATAACGGGAAACTGAAATCCACACAAGAGGTCAAGACCCACAACCAAACACCCTGCCAATGTCTTCACATAAACAGGAAGGGGGGGATAAAGTAAAAATTCATTAGCTGCTCTCCATGCACTTTCTGACAGGGGAACGAGGACGGCCGTGAGTAAATTGCAAACAGGAGAGTATGACCATCCCTGAATTAAGGGGGGGTCACAGTGTATTATACCCCAGCAAATCGGAGAGGAAAGGAATCTGACCTTTGCATGAGAAGAGAGTGATGGGTGTGCGGAGTAACTGTCTACTAATACACTACCCCGTCGGATCCCAAGCAAACAAACCTGGGGGCTCGACCTATCACTAGAAGGAATCGAACAAGGAAAAAGCCTACGAACGATTGGGTTTTCCAAGAAGGATGCGTGGGTGGAATCTCCCGGGAGCGACGACAAGTCATAATCAAATACCAATTGCGCCCCACCGAAGCCACTAACTTCACTCTAGCGCCACGTCTGCAGGGGGACGGTGGGGGGGGAGCAACACCACCTCGGCAGAACGGCACCAAAAAGCCCAAGACGTCAGAAACCGCATTCCGCACTAACTCGCACCCCCTCCTGGCCCTAGACCAAGACGACTGCAGTCCAGCAGGAGACAAACTTAAAAAATGCCCGGTGTAGGACGGTACCTCGAGTTCGAACCGGGGAACGACTACATGAAGAACTCCTTCAATCCCCATTCTGGCTAATCTCTGGGAAAACAGCAAGTGAAAAGAGGACGTTGTGGTCTACCAAAAAAATAACACGCGGCGCTGACATCCGATGGGGGGATGCCCGCGACTGCTATCATAGCCCTGGTAGCCACAGTGTGAAAAAGGAGCTAGTACTGCCAACCCGAGGGCAACTGACCCACCAACCAGAACTATCCAAAGGTCGAGAACTGCAGCGAATCTTCGAAAGAAAACGAATGGCCCAGAGTACCTAGGCATCACGTGTACGGAGGAAAGGCGGATCCTGCGGAAGGGGGAAAGGACAGGCAAGTTCAGAGGGGGCTAAAAAAAACAGTTGATTAACCAACAACCACCACCCACATTAAAAGGGAAGAATGGAGAGAACGGACCAGCGGTAGCCCTTTGGGGCTCGTAGAATTTAAAAAGGGGGTTCTCAGTACGTCCTATGACTACATACGTAACAAAAAAGCGGCTACTCCTTCTTTAACGGCGGGGAATTGACTCTTAGGGGAAAAAGCAAGAGGAAGGGAATGCCCCTCCGACTGACCCGGGAGTAAGAAATATAAAAATCTCTTCCGGGGAAAAAGCGGTTAATCATGGAATAAAAAGGCAATACTAACTATCTCCTCGCGCGGCGGCTGGGGGGGGAGACGAAAAAGCTGGACAAATGGAAATGAGGCTCCACAAAAAAAAACTCGAAGGAGATGCCGATGGAAGGAAGTTCCACGATAGAATTTGCACTATGCTTGCTGCGGTCTCCACCATGGACTGGGAGGCAAAAGAAAAGCAAACCAGAAGAATTAAGCAGGGGAAAAATCTCTCTTAGAAAGGGATCGGGGTTGCCTGGTTCTCCGACAAACAGCAGCATCTGCTTGTGATCCACACCGGGGTCTCTTTGATCGAAAAGCGGGAAGGAGCGAGGACTTGAAAAAACAAGAACTGAACAACCACAAGGAGGAACTCGAAACAATTAAGAAAGAGGGGAAATAGATGCATTTTAAAACTGATTCGCTCGAAAACCTACCAGAAAAGACTCTCAGTTCTGGCCCATGACTCAACCGCTCACGAGACCTGTACACAACACCGATGGATCTGACCTTAAAGTCTGCTAAGGAAGATAAGGAAGGTTAGTACCCTAAGAAAGAAACAGTCTTTGGCCAGGGGAGAAACATCAGCCAGGAGGATCAAATTAAGACCACCCAGGGGCCTAGCGTCCTGGGTATTCGAGCCGGAGGAGGAGAAAATTCTAATCAAACGGTGGGGACCGTTATCGGGGAAAGGGAGTAATGGGGCTGGAGTGGCAAGGGACATGAAAGAGACACCGGACATGGG
>Ga0179593_1355319_pt1 | contig 10040 bp, 16 predicted proteins | sample CZODoug2_1_08_16_FD_185931 | JGI IMG/M metagenome (GOLD analysis project Ga0179593, IMG submission 185931) | Vadose zone soil fungal communities from Angelo Coast Range Reserve, California, USA - CZODoug2_1_08_16fungal (PacBio error correction) | ecosystem: Environmental > Terrestrial > Soil >...
AGAGGGGAGTCGGGGGAGGGGAGAAAGGGGGGGGGGAAAGTAATGGGGAGGGGAGGAAAGAAGGAAAGGAAAAGGGGAAGCTAAGAGGAAAGGATGGGTGGGAGGGGGTGGGGGGGGGGGGGAAAAGGGGGGTTAAAACGGTATCAGGGGGAGGTGGGGGGAAGGAAGGGCAGGCCGGGGAAAGGGGGGTCTCTGAGGTTAGAAAGAGGCGGGAAAGAAGAAACGTAGCAGGGGGAGAAAAGAAGAAGAAGGGTCGGAAAAGAGAAAGGGGGGGGGAAAGAGGGCGTGGGAGGGGGGGAGACGGGGAAGAAGAGAGAAAAAGGGGGAGGAGGGGGGGGTTGGGGAGAAGGAAGGGGTGCGGGGGGGGAAGGGGGGCGGGGGAGAAGGGGGGGGGGGGGGGGGGGGAGGAAAAGGGAGGCGGGGAGGGAAGGGAAGGAGGGGGGAGAAGGGGGAAGAGGAATGGGAGAGGGGGGGGGGGGGGGAAAGGAGGAAGCCAGCGCGAGAGGGGAGGAGGTAAGAAGGTGGAAAAAGGGCGGAAGGGGAGGAATAATGGGGAGGGGAGGGGGGGGAAAAGGAAGGCGGGGGGGGAGATGGGGGGGGAAGGAGGGGGGAGACAGGGGGGGGGTAAGTGGAAAGGAAGGAAGGGGGGGGGAAGGAGAAGGAAGAGTGGGGAAAGTGAAGAGGAAGAAAAGAGGGGGGGGGGTGGGGGAGAAAAAATGAGAGGGGGGGGGGGGCAAATAAGAGGGGGAGGAAAAAAAAAGGGAGAAGGAAGAGGGGGGGGGGAGGGAGTAAGGGGAAGAGGGAAAAGAGGGGGAGGGAAAGGGGAGAGGGGGGGAGCGAAGGGATGGGAGGGGGAAGGAGAGAAGGGGGGGGGGGAGGAAAGGGGGAAAAAAGTGGGGGGGGGGGAGAAGGAAAAGGTGAGGGGAAGGAGAAGTGAAGGGGAAGTGGGGGGGGGGGGTAGGGAAAGCAAAGGGGAGAGGAAGAATAGGAGGAACGGAGGGGAAAAAAAAAAAATCGGAGAAAGAGAAGAGGAAAAGGGGGGGGAGAAGGGGGGAGAGGAGGAAAGGGGGGGCGAACGAAGGGGGAGAAAGGGGGGAGGGGGGGGGGCAGAAGGTGGAGGAGGGTGCAAGGGGGGGGGGGGGGCTGAGAAGGAGAGAAGAACTAGAAAAAGGTGAGAAGGGAGAAGAGGAAAGAGAAGGGGGAGAGGAAAGGGAAGGGGGGGGAGAGGGGGGAAGAGGGTGAAAAAGAGGGGGGGATTGGGGAAGGCGAAAAGGGGGGGTCGGGAAAATGGAGGAGAGAGGAGGTAGGAAAGGACGGGGGGGGAAGAAGGGAGGGCACAGAGGGGAGGGGTGGAAGAAGGGAGAGGAAGAAAGGAACGTAAAGGGGGGGAAGGGGAAGGAGGGGGAGCGGATAGAAAAGAGGGGGAGGAGAAGAGGGGAAAGGGAAAAGGGGGGTGGGGGGGGGGGGGGATAGGGGTTGAAAGGAGAAAGGGGGGAGGGGGAAGAGGAGAAAGGGAAGGAGAGAGGGGGAGTGAGGGAGGGAAGGAGGAAAAAAGGGAAAAGGGGAAGGAAAAGAGAGGGGGGTCAGGAGAAGGGGAGAGGAATACAGGGAAGGGGGGAGGGAAGGGGAGGGAGAATAGGGGAGAGGGGGGGAAAAAAGGGGGGGGAAAAAAAGGAAAAGGGGAGGGGAAAGGGGGGGGAGAAGAGAGAGAAGAAGAGGGAGGGGGAGGAGGAGGAAAAAAAGAGAGGTAGGGATGGGAGAAGAAGGGGAGAGGGGAGGAGAGAGGAGGAGAGGAAGAAGGGGAGGGAGGGCGGGACCAGTGAGGGAGGGGGCGAAGGAGGGGGGGAAAGCAGAGGAGGGAAGGGGGAGGAAGAACGGAAAGAAAAGGGAAAGGAGGAGGGGGAAGAGAAGGAAAAGAGGGAAGGAAGAGGAGGGAAAGGGAAATCGGGGGGGGGGGGGAAAGAGGGGAAGGGGGGGGGTGGGGGGAAGGGGAGAGGGGGGGGGGGCGAGGTGCGGGGGGGGAAGGGGGGGGGGGGGGGGAAAGGGGAGGTGAGGGGGGGTGGAAGAGGGAGTGGTCGGAGAAGCCCGGGAAGGGGGAAGAAGGGGGAGAGAAAAGAGAGGAGGAAAGGAGAGCGGGGGGGAAAAGGGGGGGGGGAAAGAGAGTGGAGAGGAGCAGGGAGGAGGGGGGTAGGGAGGGAAGAAAAAAGGAAGTGAGAAGGAAGAAAGAGGAGAGGGAAGAAGGGGAAGAGAAGGGCGGGAGGGAAAGAGAAAGGAGCGAGGGGGGAGGAAGGAAAGAAAGAATAGGGGGAAGAAGGAGAGAGAAAAAAGTAGGGGAAAGAAAAGGAGAAGAGGAAAAGGAAGAGGTAAGGAAGGGGGGAGGAGGGGGGAAAGAAGTGGGAGGGTAAAAAAAGGAAAAAGGGGAAGTGGGGGGGGAAAAGAAGGTGGGGAGAAAAAGAAGGGAGAGCAGGGGGAGGGTAGTGGAGGTAAAGGGGGTGATGAGGAGGGAAGGGAAAGGGAGGGGTGGGGGGGGGTGTGATAGGGGAGGAGAACAAAAGGAGGGAGAGAATCAACGGGTGGGGGGGGGGGGGGGGGGGGGGAGGAGGTGGGTGGAAAGAAGGGGGGGGGGGGGGGGGGGGGGGGAGGAGGGGGGGTTGGGGGGGGGGGGGGGGAGGGATGGTGGGGGTGTGTGGAAGGGGTGGTGTGGGGGGTGGGGGGGGGGGGGGAGTAGGTAGAATGGCGTGGGGGAAGTCTAGGGGGTGGTAGACGGTGGTGAGAAGGGAGGGGAACTTCGATTGGTAGGGACGTATGGTGGAGGGTGGGGGAAGCGAATGGGAGGGGGGAAGAAAGGGTATACGAGGAGCAGATGTGATGGAAAAGAGGCCGCATAACGTGGGTGCTGCCATTTGAGGGAGAACGGGAGGGAGAAGGGCAGGTCGAAGGGGTATGCCGCAGGGGGGGGGGGAGGGGATGGGGGAGTCGGTAGAAACAACACAAACCTCGTCGCGTTCATTGCCAAGAAGCCGGAGGGATAAGGGAAAAAAAAACGAGCCGCTTGGGCAGTCAGGTTCAGAAGATCGACCAAGACACGCATCACAGCTGAGAAATGAGGTGTGGGCTGAACGTCCGGGGGGAAAAGAAAAGCACGGCCAGGGAGAGTCTCTATACTAAGGGGGAGTATGGATAAGGAAGCTATGATGTGAAACTGGGAGAAAGACAAAAGGGGTTCGAAGGATTCACGACGGGATGTCAACGGCGGACGACAAAGCGTACGCCATACACCCGAATGCTAAAAGGGGTCAGACACCAGTAAAGGCGGGAGACGTGGATGCCGGTATAGAGTCGGTGAAAGAAGGGGAGGGAGGAGATGTCTGTGCAGAAAAAGTGGCGGAGCCTCGCTGCTCTTGGTGGATTCTAGTACGGAAGAGATGGGAAATCGGCTGATATTGAGCGAAATACGAGCCGGAAGCAGAAGCAACTACTTTCCGTGGGGGGGGAAAAAAAGATCTAGAAGGCTGGGACCGAACCACAAATGTTCCCAAGACAATGGACAAGTACCTAGCAGTTACAAAATACGTGGGGAAGGGTCTGATAGGGGGAGAAGAATAGAACGGCGGCAAAACAAACGTTTCGCTGACTGGGAATGAACGCATAAAGGGTGTCCTTCGCCGTGTAAAGGCGCGACAGATCCTCGACAATCCTGGATCATCTCTAAACAAAAACGGGATGTGTAAGAATAGAAGAAACGGAGTAGCAAAAGGAGAGGAAAGTTTGAAAAAGCTCGGGAAAAGGAAACCGGGTCGGAGGGTCTCTATAACAAACGGGCAACGGGAAGAGGATGCGGAAAAAAAAGAAAGGAAGAAAAAGTATCGTAAGGGGAGTAGGTACGACGGTGTATGTGGAAAAGGAGGGGTCGCGCTTCAAATATGAGAGGAGGGGTGGTTCAAAACGGACGTCGCTAAGGCAGCATTCAGCTGATTCGATAGAACCCTGCCGCAAGCCGAGAAGACGGGAAAGGGAAACGAGGGAAAGGAATCGATCAAAAAGAGAAGAAAGAAAAAAGGCATATCCAGAAAATCGAAGACAGCCCGGAGATCACCGCCTCCTCACTTACACAGAAGAAAAAGACAAGAAGCGCAGGGGGGGATTGAACAGGCGTATCAACGTTATGCGGCAGGTCACGGAAGAGGAGAAAAGCCTTACGTCAAAGGGGAATACATACGTCAGAAACACCCAGTCTGGGAAAGGGGAGCCCCAGTTCTTGGTACACAACACAATCGCAGCGTTAGGGGAAGAAAGAACACCCGTTAGAACAGGAACGCGGCATCGGAGGTCCCCTTACGCTGGGAAAGCCACACATAAGGACCGGTGTGTCTGTGGGGGATGGGAGATTCTTGGTTAACAGCCATCTGAAATTGGAATGCAACGCTTCCAATATAGGGGACGTCAGCCAAAGGATTTCTTTCGAAAAGCGACGATCCTGTAATAGTAGTAATAGCGAGAAGGGGGACACCACGAGGGGAGGGGACAGGTGATGGGTCCGAAAGGGTGAGGGTAGAGCCAGTCAGCATGGGCCGTCGTTGTTGATGTCAGGCGAGGGGGTATGGGGGGAATCGGGGGGGAGGGTTTGAATCGGGCAAAGCATAAAGGGTGAGGGAGGCGGATACCAGAAAGGGGGAGGCAGATGATGGTCCTGGGGGGGGGGGAGCCAGTGAGCAAGAATATGATGGAATAAAAATTCAAAGCTTGCGGAAGAGGAAGGCAAAGACTTCGCCAAATCAAAACTGATCTGGTGCCAGAAGATGGTGGGGAGCGAAACGGCGGGCGGGGACAGGACAGAACGAAGGCGGACACGACCCAGAGTGGGGGCAGAGAGGAGAGTAGAAGTCAAAAGTCCACGCCTAACAGAATAAATCCTATGCCCTGTCAAAGTGCCCCATGCTATCGAACGAGCACCTGCAAGGCAGTGGAAACCGATGCCCCGGAAGAGGGGGGGCCAGGAAGAAACCCCGGAGAGTGTGCGTTGAGAACAAGGTGTCGTACTAGAGAGAAGGACCAGGACTGAAACTGGCAGAGGGTGTCCAGACGATCACATCAGAATATCCAACCGTGCGGCCACGGGGGAGCAAAACAAGTCACAAAAAAACGGACAGGCCAGACAAACCAAAGGACGTCGTTCCAGAAAAAAGATTCCCTCAAGTCAAGTTCTGAAAAGACCCCGAGGTGAAGAAAGAAGAATTCGGAACGCAGCAAGGGGAAGCGAACGGACGGGCCTCCCTGAATCAATCAACCAAAAAAAAGGAAAGAAAATCCCCCACAAAAAAACAGCGGAAAGGCGGATTTTTCTTCTTGTAACCCACTGACCACAGATTCCGGGGGTCCTCTAGGGGAAAATGGGGAAGGACAGTAAAAGGTGGGGGAGGGGGGTCGTAGTCAAGGCGGCACGGATGGAAAAAATTCGGGGACCTCTCCTTACCGGTCAAGCTCCTCACGAGGGGGAACCAATTCCAGGGAAGGATACCTGCAAAATTTGGGCATGGGAAAGATCTCCTGTTAAAAAGGAAGAGCAGGACACTACCAAACCAGGAAATCACGCGAATGGGGAAACCCCGTGTAAGGGGGGGGGGTCGATTTTGTTGAGAGCGTAAAGAAAAGGATGTTTGGAGGGACAATAGGGAGCACTCAATAACCCACCAGTCGCTGAGAACCCAGCCTAACTGGACAGACCATACTTAAGGAAGGAAGCTGGCGTGGGATGAACACACGGTCAACTGGAAAAGAAGTCAGTATGCAATACAGCCCAAATGGGGTTTCGAAAACCGCTGCAAGGGGGTGTAAACAGGTCTCCTTGACTTGTACTCAAACAACCTCTGGGACTTAGTGAGTTCTGCGAGGGGGGGGCAGGACTGCTAGAAGGCTGCAATAAAAAAAACAATCACCGAGTAAAAAACAAAGAAAAACATATTAAATCCCCAGGGAAAACTATACGGGAGGGTCAGAGATTGAAAAAGTCCGAGCAAGTGAAAGCGTGAAAAAAAAAGGGGGGGTGGGTGGACGAGTCGCAGCAGGACCAGGGGAACGAACAAAAATCAAGTCAAAAGGAGAGAAAAAGAAACAACAGGCCTCCTGGATTCGCAAAGGTAAAGGGGATGTTGACATCCTCTTGCAACGGAATCGCAAAATGAGGATCAAAGGACGGAGCGCATAGTAAAGCAGCTGGTAGCAGCGGTCCAGGGCTTATCAAGAGCAAAGAGGAAACGGTCCGTATGTGTCGCAGAGTCATTTTCACAAAAAACCTAGAAACGAAAAAGAAATCACTGGGAACAGGTGAACAATAACCCGCAAAAAGAGGCTGGGAAAATTACTGCTGCTATGGGGGGGGGGGAAGGTATGGTGAGGGAACCCCGAGCTCCTGTGTCTATAGGGACACTTGTGTAAACTGACTCGTGGAGTGCGAAGCTCGAACAACAAGTTCAAAATCGGAAGTGATATTAGATGCACGGCCATCACGGGAAATCGCTTGCGGCTAGAAACCAGAAAGATTCAACAAAACGGCAGGGGAGGGGATCCTCTACAATTGGCCGTATTCAACCGGGACAGCAAGAAGAAGCGTCCACCTCTGGGGAAATGGCTGACACCTAAAACCTGTCAAAACTTAAAACAGGAAAAAAAACAACCCAGCAAGGAAAAGGGGACAATCGAATAACAGGTTAAAAACATAGAGATAGGGCTGGGGTACTACAAAAAGGGAGGAAGGCGGACAGAGGTCAATCGCAGGTCAAAAGGATCAGAAAGCTAGTCTATGGGATAAAGGAGGCCCGCCATACGAAAACGCGAAAAATGGGACTAGGAAGGGTACGGGCTGCGGGCAGGGGCGAAAACAAAAAAGAGAAGGACGAGGGGTGGTCCTGATGGAAGACCGCGAAAATGGGCGAGGCGGATACGGGGGAAAGCCGAGAGGTGAACTACCAAACAAGATATCTAAAAAAAAAAAAGAGAAAGGAAGAGATATATGTTGTGACGGGGTGCGGAACAAAAGATTACGGAATTCTTCCCCTGGCAAGCAAATATCATGGTGTACGGCCGAATTACCGCGATGATGTAAGCAATCTAATAAAAATTGGGGGAGGTTTACTGACAGAAGTAAACAGGGCATCAAAGGGGGGGTGCGCGGTTTCTTAGGAGAGTGTTCTGGGACTCCATTTCAGAGATGCGACAGGCGGGGCTTAGCGGTCCGTAAATCTCCGGAACGAGGAAAAAGGGGACAACACTTCCTGGCACAGGTTGTAATCCAAGCAATAATGAGGACAAGCAACGACAAGCGTCTGGCCGGGCAGGGTCCCTTTAGAAAGGTGGGGGAGGGGAACGTAGTGCCAGCAATTGTGGAAATAGTGTCGGGGAGCGGAAAGGGTAAAGGGGCAGTGATGACAGGCCCTTATAGCCTCGCTCAGGGAGGTGGGGCTAGATTAGGGGTCAGACTCAGAAAGAGGTCACGGGGGAAACAGGGGGGGATGTACAAAAAGAGCCTCTTAGACCCTGGTGGGGGAGGAGGGCTCAAGCAATCGCAGAGGGGAACCCGGTAAAAAAAATTCTCAGGGGGATCAGCTAGTGGAAACATAGAACACGGAATGTCTACACCGATACTGGAGGGGGGCGTGTTCATGGGACACCTGGGGGGCACAAGAATAGGGGAAGGGCGAACTAGGTTTGACAATGACGTAGGGGTACCATCACCACCAGGGTACTGAGTGGAAAGTCCTGCGCGGGCATTGGGAAAGGTGCGCTCCTGGTCAAAGAAGCCAGAGGCTTCAAGCGATGAACGGCGAGAAAAAAGAGGGATGAATCAGGCTCCATAGCTCCCGGCGGGAGTTCTCTCGAGAATGGGGAGAAGTTTGTTAAACCATGGCAAAGTTTCAAAGGGGGGAAACGGCACTGAACCTGCGCTGCGCATGGCCTCGCATGCACAGAGGACAGAGCAAGGGAGGGGACGAGGTGAGGGCCTCTGTTGGTGTGGTGACCCGCAGGGAGCGGTACAAGAGTACGCGGGATCGCAGACGGAGGAAAGAGAAAACCAGGAGCAACGACGAAGTAGAAAGGGGGAGGCAGGAAAAGGCAACAAATGTTGCACAACCCCGTCCATTCAAGGGGGGGGACGAAGAATCCGCGCAAACGTGCAGAAACGCCAGCCCGAAGAGGAAGGAAGGGAATGGCTGAAAAAAGAAAGGGGGGGGTTAGGAAAGGTGGTGAGCCAGGATGGTGCAGCCACCACAAGGGAAGCTCGGGGTGAACCAAACTCAACAGAAACGCGAGGTGAAGAAGCGGGAGCCGGTGTTTGTCGGTGCGCAGATGGAGAAGGTCGCGCCCAATGTCGGACACGGAGGGGTGCCAAGTCGCGTAGAACAGGGAAGTGGGAGGGGAAGACAGAAGACCAAGGGTGCCAGCTCGCATTGAAAAGAAAAAAGAAGGCGCTGCTGGGCAGGAGGACAAGTAAAGTGTTTCCCAAGGGAAAGGCACCATAGGTGCAAATAACTGGAGAAAAAGAACACGAAACGATGACGCTGGGGGGGGGGGCGGGGAAATGAAGCAGGTGATGAAAGATAGACACGTCTCACTTCGTGCTGAGTGGGAGGGTACAAAAATGCAGTAAACGAGTTTGCCAGTCAGAAATGGGAAAAGGAAAATCAATACGTTGAAGAACAAAGGTTAAAAGGGAAAGGTGAAGTTGGAAAGACGGCGGTGTTAGGACAGAACTGGTGGGCGGATGGGATGAGTCCTGAAGCACTCACCAGTTCCTGGAAAAGACGTAAAACTTTTGGGGGATACAAACACGAAAGGGAGGTGGAAAGAGGGACCAAAAGATGTTAACAAATCGAGAAAAGAATTCAATCATTGCGACCCAAAACGGGAGGACCGGGATCCAGCAGCTAGCGGGGCGCCAGGAGAGGGATGAGAAACTCAGAGCGAACGAACTACGGGTCCTTGGCAGCTAGGCGGCGGGATTGGCGAGAATACGTTTTACTGGGGTACAGCCCGAGGGGGGCAGAGATGAAACATCGTCTAGAGAGGGCACGGCCTGCAGGAACTTCTTGATTGCCTTGGGGGGGGGTTTTTGTTGTTTGTTTTGTTTTGGGGGGGGGTGGGGGGAAAGGAGAGACTTTTGGTGTTCTAAAGTCTATCCCTGGAGTGGGGGACGTCCACACGCAGACGGATGCAGGAAAGGGGTTCTGGTACACACAGCAACATCGGAAAAACTAGAAAGCAGTACTGCTCACTGCCAGCACGAGGGGGGCAGGAAAAAAAAAAGCATGCGCTCGACACAAAAGTATGTGTTGGGGGGGGGGTGCGATAAGAGGGGCCCGGCAGAAGGTCGTCGGTCGGGAGTCTGCACAAGGGGTAGGACGCGTAGGGTCTCCTGCGGATAGAAGGAAAATCCGGGTAGACGCGCGGAGTCGGGGGAAGGGAAAGGAGAATCAAACTGTCAAGCATGGGGTGTTTTCTAGGGGACGGGGAAAGACAAAAGAAAGCGTCTCTAGGATCGGGTTCGTCGGCATCAGAGCTGCTATGGTACCAAGAACTGGGGAATCCAAAACAACCTTGTGCTTCGTACGAGGGGAGGCACGAGTCACGGCGGGAACGGAGGGACTCTCATACGAACGAAGGGGGGGAAAAACCTGTAAAGAACACCTGCCGGCTGGGGGGGAGAGTGATAAGGGACCGTTATGATTCATGTGAAGAATGGGCAGGAAAGGGACGCCAGAGGAGAGACGACTCTGCTCGTGTGAGGATAGGAAAGACGGGAAAGGGAATTGCAATCGGTCGGCTTGCGGAAGGGGTCGCGTGAAAAGGCGACGGGTAACTTTGGGGGAAAACCGAAAAAAACTGGGAATCTCCACATGGGCCAAAAAAAAAAAAAAGGCAGGGAAAGCTACTAGCTACGGGAGGTCAGCGGTGAGCCACGCCCGGCGGCCAGGGGGCGAGGCTATGCTACGACAGGGGTCCTGGCCACCAAATATAAGAGAAGATCATCACAGAAAGAACTGCGT
>Ga0179593_1389955_pt1 | contig 10040 bp, 15 predicted proteins | sample CZODoug2_1_08_16_FD_185931 | JGI IMG/M metagenome (GOLD analysis project Ga0179593, IMG submission 185931) | Vadose zone soil fungal communities from Angelo Coast Range Reserve, California, USA - CZODoug2_1_08_16fungal (PacBio error correction) | ecosystem: Environmental > Terrestrial > Soil >...
AGGTTTAAGAAAACTCAGGAGAACAATTAGAAAGGGAGGCATGGCCGTTCCAACAAAAGTGGGGAGGGGGGGAACAAAATTCCCGATGGGAGCCTGGGTTCTTCAACAGTTCAGGTCTAAGAGAAACTGACGGATTGGAAAAGGAAACGAGGGACAGCTAGAAACGGCTCCGGAAAGGGGTCGAGGGGAAAAAGAGCCGACGGAGTCGACGCCCAGCAACATCTGAAACCTAAAGGGAAAGGAGAGTCGAGGAGGAGGGGGGCTCAGCCAGTGATACTCCACAGAAAAGAGGAAGAGTCCCTCGAATGTCTCCACCAAACAGAGCCGAGGGATGTTTGATGAGACGGGACAGGGGGCTATCTAACGGATGTCGTGGAGGAAGGAAAGAGGGGAACAAGACCGATTGGTGGGCGGACAATAGAGAACGTTGGTTGAGGGGTGAAAAAAAAACACACTTGACGGCAGACCCTCGTCCATTCAAATCTAATGGTGAGGGCGATAAAAGGGAAAGAAGTTTTGAAGAGGGAAAGAAAAAATGAAAGGAGAGGGATGGGGTCGGGGAAAAGGGGGCTTTGCCGATAGGTCTTCGGAAATCTTAGCCTGCCAAGGGAAAAAGGGGTCCGGGACGACACTTCCATGGAACTCAAAAAGGGAGGGCCCGTAAAGTGAGCGAACTTGAAAGAGAGGGGGACGTGAAAGGAAAAAAAGGGGGAAAAACCACCGCCCTCTTGAAATTTTTTAGTGGTGAAATACGGTTAAGAGGTTATTTTTACTCCTCAGATGAAAGAGGCTAAATTCGGTCTCGAAGAGGGAAAGGGGAGTCGCGGCACCACTCATCAAAACTTCAAAAGGGGGCGTGGAAAAACGTTATCACCAGGGCAGAACGCCGATTTCGGACCGACAAGAAATAAAGAATCCGCCGTCGAAAAGTTAGGGGGGGGGAAAAGGAGGAAACGTAATGAATCCACCCAATTCTAGAGAGTCCTTGGGAAGAGGACGTGCAAGGCTTAACTTTAAGAGGAATGTATGGCATGGAAGAGCATGGACCGCTAATTTATTCCAAAGGGAGAGGGAAAAAAGAGGAAACTTGGCGATGTCGAGCCGGTCACACCCATCTAGGGTGGGGAATGGGTAAAAACCTGCACGCGCCGATCACTTCAATAAAATAGTAGCAGGTCCAGTAGGGGAAGACACAAAAAACAGTCGCAGCGGTGTGTGAGGCTCGACAAAACCACGCTACTGCGGGCTTGTGCAGGTGAGGAAAAAGAATGCGTGGCTGGGGAGGGTAAAGAGGAGGGGGAACACTGACGGGATTTCTCCCTAAAAAGAAAGTAAAGAAAAGAAAAAGGAGACCGTGCTGGTCTGCCAGGATTTGAACTCGAGGAGGTCAATCGGACCCTAAAAAAGGAATCGAGAAACACGGCAGAAAGGTTGCCGAGAAGAGGAAGAGCGACGGCCTGCATGACCTAGCTGGGAAAGGTCTCATTCAGCGCAACGGCGGGAAGAGAACGCACAAAACCAAAAGACCGCTTGTAACCATCATCGGAGAATAACATTGTTTTCAGCAGACAAACGCAGAGAGAAGGTGCGTGAACCGATCGGGGCTGTAAAAAAACTAAGGGGACTGAACTAAAGGAGAGAGAGTGCAAAGCGTCGTCTTGGCCACCCCGAGAGAGGAGTGAGGGATAGTCCTATTAATTTGATTCACTGCCAGTGGAAGGAAGGGAGACAGGGGACCGGGGGAAAAAGGAAGAAAAGTAGACCATTTTTTTTATTGGGGGCCACTAATAAGTGAAACCGGGGGAGAGGATAGAAAATTCCCTCCAAACGTAGAGAGAAGCACGGAAAAGAAGAGGCCAAAATCAAAAAGGAACGAGGGGGGAGGGGGTTAAACAGATGAAAAGAGACAAGCTAGAAGCATTGGGAAAAAAAGGGAGAAAACCCTCGTTCTCGGAGAGAGGATAAGAAAATGATATCGAGAAAAAAGGATAGGATTCAAAAGAGATAGATATCGCCAGAGTAGCCTGCACGCGCCGCGAGATCAAAGCGTTAAAAGGAGAAGGAAATTCGAAAGGAGGATAGAGGGAGAATTCATCGGTTTAAGAAGAACGGAAGCGGGGGGGATTGGGGCAAGGGTGCCCGTCCCTTCTTTATAGGAAGTAGAAATCAAGGGAGAAAAAAAATGCTGACTGGAAAATCCACCCTGGCTACGGTTTTCTAGCGAAGCCTTCGGACTTCAGGCGCGTGCAAAAAGAAAAAAACGGAAGAGGGAAAGTCTCCGACCGGATCGAGATGAGGGGGAAGAAGAAGTGGGAGACATAGAGCGAGTTAAGTAGTGAACTGGAACACCGATCCTGTCACGCAAAATTACTAAGCTCTTAGGAGGAAGGTCAAAAGGAAAAAAATCGGGAGTAACTGATGTGAAAGAGGAGTTTGCTGTTGGAGGAGTTGAAGGCAATCGATGTGGGGAGGATTGGGAGGAGAAAAAGAAACAGAATCCTGCCCATGAAGAGCCGGGGGGAGAAAAGAAAGACGTTTCGGAAATGAACCAAAGTTGTTCGCTATCGATTTATTCTAAGGAGCATGAAATTCAAATCCTCATACCAGCACGTAACGTCTCCAAAGCATGCGGGAAAGCACTGTTCAGCGGAAGAAAATCAAAAAAGTTAAGGGAATGGAGAATCCAAAGGGGAGACCCCTCGAAACTAAGATCCATCGGACGGGAAAGGGAAAGGGGGACCTTCGCCATCTGGTGAGAGCTACTCGAAGATAAGGGAAAAGTCGATTTCTGGTCGATGCCTATAACGAGGTGTCTCCAGTGGGGGAAAAAAAGATTTTGTATATTGAGTAGGAAAGGCACGTGGAACACACGTTCACCAGGTGGAAAAATGGTGAAAAGAGCGAAAGAGCGCGATTAATCTTAGCGGAGGGAAATTAATTGCAGAAGGACTGGGAAGCCCATTAGAAATTACGGAGGAGGGCCGGGGAGCAGCTGTGGGTGACCACTGAAAGTAAAATGAAAGTCCGACTACTTAAAGATTAAAAACTACAAGAGAGTCCAGGGATAGTCGAAAGGAAAACAAACTGGAGGGCTGCGTTCCGCAGACACTGAGAGGAGAAAAACGATTCTCTCTGGGGAGGGAAATGCGGGGGGGGGAACCGCGAATTGAGAAGACTTCCGAAGGATTAAACAAAGGACTAAAGAGGTTAGGGTCAGCGGAAAAAAGTAACAAAGAAAATAACAGAAGAACAACGAAGCGCACGAAATTGGAAGCGGAGGAAGGGAAAAAGGCACAGGTTCTCGCTGAAACTCCAGATGGGCCAGGGCGCTCAGGAAAAAAATCGTGACACGAAAGGCGGGAGTTACCAACGAGGTAAAGTGTCTTGAACAGTAAATCAGGGGGGGAGGGACCGGAAGGGCAGCAGAACGATCCGCAAAAAGAAAAGGACCCTATCCCCATAAAGAAGAAGAGGGGGGAAAAGAAAATGAGGACCAGCTCTCCCCTAAAAAAGTCGAAAGTACGATTAGCAGAAAAAGACTTAAGAGAAACGAAACAAATTTCACTCGAAAGGGCAAAACGACGGGAGGGGAATTAAAAGCGGGTTCCGGAGCAACGAAGAGGAGAAGGGGAAAGGATTTCGTGGCGCAAAACTGCCAAGACAGTTAACAGGAGAGGGGGGCGGGGAGAAATGAGACTGCGCTTGCTGCTGGATATAAGCTGGCAGAGAAACCAGCTAAACGCTGCGAACATCTTTTTCCAGATGTTGGGCATAAGAGAGGACGGCTAATGCTAGAAGAAAGAAAAATCGAGAAAAAAGAGGGAGGAGGCAGCGGCGAGGGCATTAAATCTTCCGCTCTTCAGGGGGAGGAAAAGAAGAATTAAGGCTCCCAGCGGGTAAGTCGTGGGCGGGGGAAAAAGAAAGGGGAAGCTTCATAGGGAGAAAAGGTAACTGTCATCGAAACAGAGGAAAACAAGATCTCAACACAACAAAGGAGGGGGGATGAAAAAATATAATTTTGTCGACGACGGCAGGGGCTGGAAGAGAAGGGATACAAGGAAGGAGTCACCTCAAGGGGGTCGTTTGTCCCATCGAAGGAGGGAAAAAGGGCACGGCATCCAGTTCAGAGAATCAGAACTCTGGAGAAGGGGGAAAGCAAAAATGAGAAGAGGCCTCTAAAGAAAGAGGAACGGAGAACTGGATAATCAGAATACAAGAAGGCTGGGACGAAAAGAAGAGGAGAATCCTATGTTGTCGTAATATAGGACAAAGGGCGGGGGAAGCAAGGTGGAAGTACCAGAAAATCGTCAAGAGAAAAAAGGAGAGGGGAGACCATCAAAAAAGAAGAAAAGTCATGTACAGGGAGACAGACTGGGAGAAAAGTGTGGATCGCCGTCAGGGAAAGGGGAAAACAAGTGGCCATATCGAGGGGGAGAAGAGCCGGAACGTTTTTGTCGTATCAGAAAGAAAGAGGCAAGGACGCACCATTCCGCTAAAAGGGGGAGGACCAAGAAGGGAAAGGTAAGCGTTCCAGCCTGACGGATAGGTGGATGGGAGGTGGGGGACCTGTGGGGATATAGTCTGCTTCCTCATTATGGAAGAAGGAGATCCTTTCCGAGAGAAGGAAAGAGTACTCAGCAATTTCGTGGCCCAGATAATCAGAAACGTAAAGGGAAAAAGCTAGTAGGTTTCATACGAGAATGGGGGGGGGGGGGGGGGTGTCGATGTGGCAAAGGAAGCGAGGGTCAGGGGTCAAAGGGGGGGGAAATTTTCGGGGGGTAAAGACCAGAAAGGAGTGAACTCACGAACTGCTGAGGGAAAAAAAGAGGCATCTTGAGGGGAAATTCACGCTGAACCACGAAAGGAAGATGGGGCACCCAGCAGCGTATCTTATTACTTCGTGATCAACGGGGCAAGGGAATATTCTGCCTCGAAACGAAAGAAATGGACCTAAGCGGCCGGGAGAAATGTAGGGTGGAAAGAGGAAGGGGGAGGACCGAAGGTCCATCCGGATCTTCACGTGGGCAGACGGAAGGAAGAGGGAACGAGCGTAATTTCTGCAATGGCGGCTTACAAGAGTCATTAAAATGCTCCCTGTACTTACATAAAAAGGCGAAGAAAGAACTGGGAAATGGAGGAGGACGTCCCCATCAATCGGGGGGGAAAGGGGGGGAACCACGAGGAAACTTCATAAATAGTAGTCAGAAAGGAGAGGCCAGAAGAAAAGAAAAGAATAGGAAACGGAGGTAGTATTCGCCTCTGTCTCGCCAGAGGACTGCAGGGAGGGGGGTACGTCCTCGAGGAGGAAGAAGGGTCCCCGACGGGAAGCGAAATTCAACGCTGGGGGGGGGGAACTGCAATAACAAGAGGCAGGTGGAGCACGTCACTTGCTTGCAGGGACGGGATGACTATATGTCTTCCCGGCTAATAAAGAGGACTCACATAAACACGCTTCGGGACCAAGAGCCATTAAGAGAGCTGAGTCAGGAGAGGAGGAGGGGCACTATAAAAATTCAATCGACCAACGCTCATGCCGATCCCAAAAGAAAAAGACTGCTTTCAAAATCAGGAAGGAACGAGGGGGAAACGCAGATGCTCAGCAAAGGGGGCACTTGTTGAGGGGAAACCGCTAGGGGGAAGCCCCGTCAACACAACAGTCCAATCTGCTCTAGGAAAGAGTAAAAAAATTTTTCACCCATCAGAGACTAGACAGTTCAGAAGAGGGGAAGAGGAAAACGGAAAATCCAGGGTCACGCTCTAGTAAGAGGGAAGGAGTTTCAGAAAAAACGGGTTTTTGCGTCCACGCCTATGTGCACTTTAGGGAGGGAAAGGATTAACTCCATCGGAGAAGGGCGGGAACCCTGACCCTCGAAAAGCAATATTCTTCGGAAAATAAACCTATAATCTAAAGAGGAACAAGACGAGAGAAAGGACCCTATCATCGTTCGCGAGAGCAAGGGAACTAATGGACGATATCTCTAGGAAACAACAAAACGGGAAGAAGGATGAGCCAATTCGTGCATGGAGAGACGAGAAAAAGAGCAAGGGAGAGCAAGGGGGAAGCCGTCATTCATCCCATTAGGAAAAGAGATGGAGAGTATAGGGTAAAAGAAGCGGGGGTATTGGGCGATGTCAAGGCCTCTCTCTTATAGAAAGAAGATGCTCACTGGTCGCCGAAAGAGGAGGCTCCATCAAACCAGGGGGGTGGTCTAAAGTTTTTCAGAGAGGAAATCCGGAGAGGAAGAAAAAAGGACGGGGCAACGCGCAGGAAAGCACATTCATCGGAAAGATAGCCGTAAGTGCAGTCATGGTTACACGGCGGCGGAGGTGGAAATATAGCGCAAGGAGACGAGTGAAGGGGTAGGGACTCCGAGCTGTAAAAGCAAGAGAAAGTCTAATCATTGTCTGAAAAATCTATGAGCCTCGTATTTTGGAAGCAGACTGGGGGAGGGGGGGGCTGGCCTCGGGCATCGCGTGGGCAGAGGAATGCTAAGAAGAGGAAGAGGAAAAAAAGAGAGCATCGCGGTAATCCGGATCTTCGTGTCGGGCAGTAAAACAGGTTGGGAAAATCGCGCTTTATTCGCAGGTAGACAGTAGAAGGGAGGAAACGTGCATAAGAGGGTCTACCACCTTCATTAGCTTTAGGAGAGGGGAAGGAGGGAAGGAGGGAAGCTCCGCTTTTAACCTAAAACAAAAAGATCACAAAAGGGGGAAGGACATTCCTGATCCGAGCTAGAGGGAAAATAAAAGCTACAGCAGCGGCAAAAAAGGGATGGTCGATTCAGAACGGTTCGAAGAAGATTATTAGAAATCCGGGGAAATGTGAAGTGTGTAAACAAAAGGGGATAAAGAACGTATTGGAACTGTCATCTGACAGAGGAGTCGATGAAAAGAAAAGGGATGGAATTACAAATTGATTGAAAGGGAATCATGAACCAGTCAAAAGGAAAGGCCCGGGGTTTAAGAATGGGACGGAAAAGGGCGAAATAAGATCCCTCTATTGATTCAGGAAAAAGGGAGGCAAACCTACCGTTCGCAGGAATGCTTCGGAACTACTTGAGTTGCTCGTCCGCAGAAGGGGAGGGGGGGGGGGGGGGGGATCTTTGAGAAAAAGGACGATGACAAGAGGGAGGGGGGACTGCGTGGGGCAGCGAATTTCACGAAGATGTGGGAAAAGATGCTGAAAGCATCCTTCTCGATTCCTCAGTCCGCTGATTAAAAAAGAAAAATCCAGTTAAAAGAGCAAACGATGAACAAGAAAATTCAAAAAGCAGGGCGTGCGTTACCAATTCGTTTCTCAGGCAGAAAAAAAAAAAAGGGCATTGCGCCTCCTCTGAGGAAGGCAGAATGCGAAGTGCCGAGGTAAGTATAGGGAAAGTAAGTCAGCAGTGGGTGAAATCAGCCGAGGGAAGCAGACGATCACGGCAAGCCCCCGGGACCCAGGGAAGAAAATCAAGCAAGGCATGGAACGGAGTCAAATGTACATTGGAAAAAGAGGGAAAACCTTGCGCTGTGAATGACTAGGGTCGCGAGAGGAAGGATGAAAGACCGACACACAGAAAAAGTTCCAGATGCAGCAACAGAAGAAGGTGCCACGGAACGAGGGTCCTGGAATCAAAAGGAAGGAATCGCAAACCATTTCTTGGCAGCAACAAGATGCAGAAAAGGAAAAGAAAAAGTGATATGTGTTGGGCAGGACCAACGGAGAACTTGGCGCTGCGCAGTGAGAGGTTCGGAAAAAGGTCTTGCTGAAGCAAACCTGAAGATTCAGAAATCCTGTTTCCCAGATTTGCTGGATGTAGAAACGACCAAGGAAAGACTATTCTCGTATCCAGAAACGGCTTCTGAAGGACTGGGAAGGAGAAAAGAAAGGGCATTGACATCGTACGCGAAGTAGAGGAGAAGCGGTATGCCGAACATTATGCGTCCCATACATTCGTGATGAAAAAAACCACAGGTGGTGTGGAAAAATTCAATCTTTCGTATAAAAGTGGAACGGGTCGACTGAAAAAAAAAGGCCCCGTAGCGAAAAAAAATAGTCTAATACAAACCCACACCTGAGGAGAGGAAAAGAAAAGGAGAAAAAATGTAGGTTTTCGCGAGGGAGGGTTCGGGGGAAGGAGGCACCGTTAGACGAGATTTGGGACGCTGAAAAAAAAGGGTGAGGGTTCAAGAGGATGGTCGACTTGGAAATTCTGAAAAGGAATCAGGGACTCGATGAAAGAAAAAAACAGTAGAAGGTCAATGCCCTGCGAAGTGCACGAGAAGAAAGAAAAAAAAACAGGGGACGACTTGAAAAAGCCTAAGAGCCTAAGAGTTGGCAGAAACCTCACAAGAAAAAGAAAAAGATGTTCGAATCGCTTTCGCCCGCCTTTGATCCAAAGAAAGGAGCTGCAAGAAGAATCTAAGAGAAAAGGAGGTCAAAAAAACCACCTCCCCACAAAGAAAGCAAAGGGGGGAGACTGTGCGCCACCAATTGGCAGATCGACGTCGGAGGCTTCTGACCCAGGGGAAACATCGAGTGGGTGCTACATCTGGCTGGAAGGGGGGTAGTGTTATCAGAATACGAGAGAGAAAACGTAGTGCCATGAAACCAAGGTGTCGTGCACGATCTGGGGAAAAAATTGGTACGCAAAGAACCTTCTGTCTGGGGAGGGATCGGGGGGAAAGGGGGCCGATCGCATGAACGATCGTGGGACCGGCCACTCATGAATTTGTAATTTAAAGGAAAAGAAAGGAACAGCTTTAACTCACTATGTCGGGGGCCATGGAAGAGACTGGAAAAGAGAGGGGCGTTAGCTAGAAACGGGGTGGTAACCATACACCCCGTCAATGTGGAAACGGTTTGAAAAAACGTTTTGTTAGGAACGGGATTTTTGGGGGGAGAAAAAGCAGCGGAAAATCGCTCCGCCTAGGTCAATAAGGAGACATAAAAGTGCGGAAATTCTGCTGCCCCAAGAGGAAAAGGAAAAACAGAAAAGAATAAAGGCGTTATCACCGCTCCGACGGTGAGAAAAGGACATCAATGAGGGGATCCTAAGAAGGCCGGAAAGGTGGTGTAGGTCCGTATAAGAAACCAAAGGCTAGGATCTTCGGGGTAAGAGTCAAGGGAAAGGAGGACGGAAAAGAGAATCTTCCTGTCTGAGATGGAAGGACGACAAAGTCAGACCGAGCATCTGACTGCGCCTTGACTGAATGTAGAAGTACCAGAAGCAAGGGGGGGGAAAGTTGTTCCACCTGCCGCCGAAATGGAAAAGGAAGTAAAGGGCCCAAATCGGTCCAGAAATTAGGGACGAACGAAACTGAGGGAAAAAGTATCGAGAGGAACCAGAAGACCGGCGGCATTGTCAGGACCCATCTGGAAAAAGAGGGAGTCCCCTCGTGTCGCGAATTAAAGAGGTTGGGAAGAAAAAAACGAGCAATGTCACTCTCATGCAGTGGAGAGGGGGTGGGGGGGAGTTAAACCTTGCTTGTCTCAATTGACTAGAAGGGGATCTTCAACTCGAATAAAGCGCTCAGAAACGACGGGAGTAGGAAAACTAATCGGAAACGCGGCGCTTAATTGCATGCCTCTAATTGGAAGGAAGGAAAAGTCAGCGCCAACGCGCATTCAAACGCAACGAAACCTCCAACGCCGCTCACAGAAGGGAACGGTGGGTTAAAGTTCTCGAAAGGGAATCAGGGGGGGGACCGCTCGGCGTCAAAGCCCACCAAAAAGAAAAAAAATGAAGCATTCGTCCCTCAGTACAGTGGTTCACCATACAGAGAGGAGAAGGAGGAGAGAGTGGCCTAGGGAAGCAGCGTTAAAAACAGCGGTAGAAGAAAAGGGAAAAAAAAACAGTATCACCCGGGTGGAGGGGGCCACGCCATCTTTCCTTGAACCACATGTCCCTCCACAGAGAAGCCTGGACGGCCAACTTTAACAGATGAAAATCAAATAAGCTTCGGTCGGCGGGAAAAGAATGAAAAGAGGAGAGGGGGAGTAATACTCGACCGTTAAGCACTCGAAGACGAACAACATTATAAAAAGGGGTAACGAA
>Ga0179593_1391069_pt1 | contig 10040 bp, 14 predicted proteins | sample CZODoug2_1_08_16_FD_185931 | JGI IMG/M metagenome (GOLD analysis project Ga0179593, IMG submission 185931) | Vadose zone soil fungal communities from Angelo Coast Range Reserve, California, USA - CZODoug2_1_08_16fungal (PacBio error correction) | ecosystem: Environmental > Terrestrial > Soil >...
TAATCGAAAAATACAAAAAAGCGATGGATGGGAACGCAAATAACGTACATGACGCAGAAAACGTCGAGAGGACATAATGCAATTTGGGGGCACAAAAAAAGATTGATAAGGGACAGCGGAGGGGATCCGCGGATGAGTGTGGGTAAGGAAGAAAGAAAAGATAGCCGGTTGACAATATACAGAGAGTAAGGTAGGAAAAAATCTGTGGAAGGGGAAGGGGCAAATGGAATAAACGGGAATATTAGGAGAGAAGTAAAAGACGTGTGGCAGTTGTAAAATGTCTAGAGTACTCAAAAGACAAACAAATAAGAAGAAGCTGGTGCCGGAAGGGAGGGACGGGTAGAATTGATTGAAGGGGCTCTCAGCTGTGCAGGAAAAAAAAAGAAGGCAGGGGGGTAAACAAGGCAGAACAAGTCAGAAGGAGAATATTATGGCCAAATTGGAAAAATGGCTGAAACAACCAGGGGAGAGTAAAAACGGTCACGGACCCACCGGTGCAAGGCGAGGAGCGTCCAAAAAAATTCTTCGTGACTAGGGGGATTACAGGCAGTCTGTAGACTGAAATATACGGCCCCGAGTGACCCTCGATTACTGAGCTGAGGGTGAAGGCGGCGCCAGCAATTACACACCACGACGAGCAGTCTTGAGCTTACAGAAGTTGAACCCAATTCGGGCAAAGATAAGGTAGGGCCACTAGATTTGATACCCGTACCAAAGGGGGTGACGATTGCACAAAGCACGAAGAGCGTCGGCGCACGAATAGAAGAAATGTAAAAGCGTGCGGCAAAGACACGGTGAGCTTGGTCACAACGCTGATACGCGTGGGGACCGTCAGGAAAGTTCAAGTGAATAGACAACGCCTGTGATGCAACTGGGATGCGCACTAAAAACAACGAACAAGACACTTCCCAAACAAAACTGGAAGGTGGGAAAAAGCCGAAAAAGAAGCCACTTGGCAGTGCACAAGAGTAGCACGGCCGGATCGACGAGCCAAGTCAAGGTCACGAAGTGTATGCTTCAGGCTGCGTGTGAAGAAACTTATAAAGAAAGAATTGTGTGCACGGAATCGAGCGAAGTAAATGTCGTACAAGGCTAAGGCGAATGCTCCAATTAGTTTCAACCCCGAGGTAAAACCGCTATAGGGAAACCAAGCAGAACACAAATGGAAAAGAAAACGAATCAGGTTCATATTTCCAAGTGTGATGCTGACTGAGACGCTGCTGAAGACGCAGAACAAACAAAGCGGCAGCGAAGCTCACGAAAGGTCGGAAGTCTCGCACGTGCTGGCCAATAAAGACGGGCTCCCGAGACGGTGGGTGAATATCGGCATCAAGCGCCCACAGGAAAGACGCAAAAGCAAGGAGCGTATGACCATTAATTCATACAATCAGTACAACATCGTCCACGAAGGGGAGAGTCTCGGTTGGGGGTAATGGTCACTTTGAAGCTTCGATGTGCAACGTCTCGTAGTAGGGTTCAACGAGGAGGAGGATCCGGATGCAAATCGAAATGGGAAACGGCAGCGATAGAGGTTTCAAAATGGGAAGAGTGCAGGTTTGAAAGTCCTATTCCATCACCCATCGCGATTGGCACATGCTGGTGCGTCGAACAGGAATAGGCGGTGTGGGATACACACAGGGGGCGGAAGGACTGATGCTGGGAACGCGAGGCGGGAGGGCCGAAGAACAAAAAAGACAAGGACCGTGATTCAGAGGGGAAGTAAAATCTCCACGGCGACCAGCAAAAAGATGACACTGGACAATGGGTCAAGCATAATGAGAATGGAAGGAGGTTTACAAGAGGGGAAATTCGTGACACAAGGATAAGGCGAAAGCAAACGAATGCATAGAGATAAGAAAGCGAAGCAAAAATAAGGAACTTGTTAAATAACGGCGATCGGAGTTGAGGCGGGCAACTGGGGGCTTGAATTTGTTGGCGGGGGAAAAAACGAACACACTCGGGGAGACCGGGAGAGGTCGGCGCAGAACACGGATTTATTCAATGAGTGTGAGGAAATATAAGGGGTGTGTGGCCAGGGTTGCAGTGCCAAGGGGATGAAAATTGCATAGCGAGAGGAGAAGCGTATACTCAATAGATATCAAACAAGTTCGTTAAAACAAGAAAGAGGGCGAGTTGGAGGCGCTAAAGGTGGCGAAAGGGGGGGCCAGGACTCGTCCAGTTCCAAACATAAGGAGGGCATGTCGAAAAAAACCGACACAACTCAACACGCCCCCGCCGTCATGATACGCACGGGTAGTCGCTACCCCATCTAAGAGGGAAAAAAGGGACGAGCGATCATTAAGTAAAGCGACGGGGTCGGTTCGCAAGGCACCGAGTTGCACAGCACAAGTGAGGAGTCGTTGCATATAACCCAAAAATGCGTGGCAAGCGAAAAAATTGTCGCAAAAGGTGGGTTGGCAAGGGTATCGGAGGTACGCTGCACAAGTATCCAGCTTGATTCGTGAGGGGGGGCAAGAAGGAAAAAAAAGCAGTTCCCCTTTTGGGAAAGTGCCGGCCATGAGGCCGCGCACTTGATGACGTATATAAAGACGGGGCACTGACCAAATAAACAGCAGGAGTCATCACTCTAAGACTAAAAAAAAGTAGCGGTGCGGAACCTGCCGTTCTACGGGAGGACGACGGACAAACCGCACGCGGGTAGGAAGATAGACTGAGATGAGAGGAGGGGTGCAAGCACCTGCCCCATGGTTACCACAGGGTGGTTCACAGATCGGGTGGGTGCTGTTCGGGCGGAGAATGAAACCAGAGGAAGAACAACAAAGGTGGGATGAATAAAATCAAAAGCCGATACACCAGAGAGGGCTGATCAGCTGTGTGCGACTACATACTGAGGGTCGCGGCCTGCCGCGAACTCAGAAGGTAGGCATCCAGATAGTAATGAGGCAGCACACAGTGATGGTGTGGGCAGAAAGATTTGGGGGATAAAGTGTAACCTGGTTAACACCACATCTTCGCTTCAGGTAAGACATTACAAGTATATTTCCGTGTGCAGCCTGACAAGAAGGCGTCATAAAAGTGGCGGGGGGACCTATAATTGAAAGCTGGGGGTAATAATCAAAGGGAGGCGGAAACGGAAACACCAAACTTGGTAGATGAAAAATCATAATCTGGCACGTCGGAGTAGCCTGCGGGTTGGCAGGGAAGGAACAGAAAACAAGGCACTCCGACTGAGGGAACGACAGGGAAATCTGGGTGAAAGGAAGGGCGGGGGGTGAGTCAATGCTCCAATAACATTTTGACCTCGGGTCGGATAGAGGGTGGAAAGTGGCGGTCATAGGGCCAGGTGGGGAATACAAAAAGCGTAAAGAGTCCGGACGACGGCGGAATAAAGAGCCGAGGAAAGTAAGTGACGGGGGATAAGTAAAGACCAGATGGCGCATCAGGCCAGACCCATGCGGTCGAAGAATCAGTATACACGAGATCTGGGGAACTGGGATTATAAATCTGAGAGGTCGAGGGGAAGCGAACTTTGGTACGAAGGGACAGCCCCAAACGCACACTTCCGACCGACGGGTGCCATGGTTAATGGGACGGCAAAAGCCCACGTCCGGGATGGGGGTGTTAGGACAAAAACAGAAGGGGTGGGTGGTCTTCGCAGAAGAGAAGGCGGGAGGTGTAGGAGCAGAGCAAAAGGCAAAACAAAAAACCACACCCCCCCCAGGGCACAATACTCAGTAAATAAGAGTTAGAATCGAAGCTCGGAAACGTAAGGTGGGCATCAAGTAAAATCGGCAAGAGTGTGACGATAGCAGGGATTCACAGGACTGAAAGAGGTGTCGGCGAAGACGGCACCGGAACGGGAGGAGCGGGAATGAGCGAAACGGAAGACCCCAAGAAAGAAGGAAATAGCGATGAAATGAAACAGCGGCGGGCAGTAAAAATCAGAGGAGACAAAAGCACCAGGTCTAGGGGGGAATCTCATATAGGGGTCTTCTATTATGGGCATGGATTGAATTATATTATGGTGACGGGGATGCGGAGGATAGTACGCCAGTGGGTAGAGCATGAAGAAACGCAAAGACAGGAAAGTGGGTGCTGGTGCTGATGGGGGGTTAACAACCAACCAGGAGGGGGATCACTGTATCTATGGGGTTGGCAAAAAACGGGAGAAGGTGCAACAAAGCTGGCAAAAGAAGAACGAGTAACATCGCAACGGGGGGAGAAGAGATAGGTACCTTCCGGGAGAGTGGACGGGGGAGAAGGCAATGGGAAGCGGCCGGGCGTTGGGAACGAAGGACGGGGTTAGATAACTCTAAAAAAAGGAGGGGAAAAGAGGAGAGACAAACTGGCCGTAGTGCAAAAAAAAGACAAGGCAAGCAACACCTGGAGAAGGACGCTAGAATGTCACCGGGCCAAAAAATGATCCCTCAGGGGGTGGGGGGTCAACTTCGTTTAGTGGGGGCTAAAAATCTGGGGGGGGTGTGACAAAAAAAAAAAAGTGGGGGAGACTCACGGGGTTTTGTTTGACAGACCAGGGGGAGAAACTATGAGCCAGCCGTGGTGTTGGAACAAGAAGAAAGGGGAAAAAAACACTGGAAAAGTCCGAACTAGGATCGTTCGCAAGATCTAAAGGTGTAACGAGAAAGAGATCGGAACGAAATATGAAAACAGGCCATCTTGTACTAGACCGGAAAAAGCTCTGAAAATATATAACCTGTTAACACGAAAAGGGGAGTGTGCTCCAAGCCTGAAGGAAGCTGGGGGGGGGGGCAACGGGGTGGGTTCTAAGTTAAAAAGGAGGGTAGTTGGGGGGGGGGAGTGGAAGACGCGTCCTCCAAGTCGCGCGTAGCTTTGAAAAACGTGCGTCATTGTTCCCGGGGGGAACGACCTTGAGGAGGTCTAGGTAATGCTTACAAAAACAAAAAGGGGCGGAGAACGTCAGGACGAAGAGGAAGGGGAGCCGACCCGGGGCGGAGGGGGGCAACCATGTTTCGAAGGGGGGGGCAGCGTCTCTTAACTTCAGGGGGAAAAACGCCGGGGACTGCGGTATAACCGGGGGCAAACCAAGAAAACCACAAAAAAAGAAAAAATCAAAGCTACGGTCCATAGTACTTGCACTCGGCAAGACAGGCTCGGTTGTACGGGGTCGCACCGAAAAAGGAAAGCAGGTCATAAACAGGGACGGGCCGCAATCTCCCCGAGTCTTGAGCCCAGCCGGTAAAAGACGGGGGTATCCGGTCGACCATCCTTAGTGGGTGTCGCCCGATCGAAAGTCTGGGAAGGAACCTCTGCAGGGGAAACCGTGACCTAAGGCAATCTCCCCAGGGGTTTGAGGTGCTTAAAACAACAAAAAAACAAAAAAACACTAATTGTCGGTTTGTGCCTTCACACACAAAAGAAATCTTGAACCCAACTGGGGGGGGACTCCTATGGGCTTCCATGTCCGCACTAAAGCAAGAGTGGGAGACGTGAGTCAGGCGTTCATAAAAAGCGGCGAGAGGGAAGCTCCGTCCAGCAGCGACAGGCAGAAATCAGGCTCACGCCTAAAAACATACTGGGGGTTGTTGTGCTGTGCGGAGCTGACCATTGGAGATGTGTTCATCGCAAGGGAAAAGGGCGCGAAAACTCACGGGCAAACTTGGCGGTGAGGGGAAAAAAAGCCTGGCGCCAAAAAACAGAGTTGGTTCACAGCAAGCTAACGGAGGAAAAATAGCACAAAACAAATGCTAACAATGGGAAATCGCTGTTGCAAGGTGTCCTACAACAGGGGAAATCAACACCGGGGGGGGGACTGTAGGAACCGTCCCCGACGGAAAGGACAGGTTAATAAGGTGGAAAGACAGCCAGAAACGAGGGGATTCCACAAGCGCGCCTAAAAAAAATAACTTGAAATAGCTTGCTTCAGGGTGGGGGGGTTGGCGGACGAAAAAACGAACGGCATCAGAACACGGCAACCAAAACGCTCAAGGTGAGTCAATAAGGCGCTTACGCGGAAAAAAGTGGGGGGGGCAGCAAAAAAAAGCGTGGGACACGGCCTGGGAGCAGGCTACATGTCCGAGGGCTGTCAGCAAAGACTACGCGGGAAAGAATGAAGGGTGTAGCCAAACCCCGTTGGGCACATTAAAAGGAAGAAACACAATGCTATTGTTGGCGAGTCTTTCATTGATGTACACTTTTATGACACCAACCCGCGGGGAAAAACGGTGAACGTTCCACCCTCCAGTGGTCTGAAAGCGGTTAACTCAGCCGTGTTGGGGGGCAATAAGGGGGGGGGACACTGAAAACCGTGCATACAAGGAAAGCGGGGCTAACTGAACATCGCCAAATGAACATGGGGACGGAGGCGCGGAGTTTCACAAAAAAAGTCATGAAGGGTGTGGTGTGGGAAAGAAATCAATGTGGACGCAAATGGACACAAAAAGGTCCCATCCCTGGAGAGGGCGGCGGCCCTCTTCCTCTGTGGGCAGGGTAAAACATATCAAGTGGAGAAGGGCCGCACCTAGGACGTTTGCGCACGAAACGGATGCCTTGGCAAAAGCGACAAAAGTCTAGAAATGCAATCCGAAAGGGGAATAGGCCATACCTCCAGACGCGTTTGTTTTTGGGAGCTGGTCCTGAAAAAAAACGGGGGAGGGGCCGAGGGAAAAAATACGCCCAACCACAAATACAGAAGACTACGCTGGACAGGAGAGAGAATTGGGGGGGGGGGGTCCCTCAAAGCGCCGGGTTTGGCGACTGTAAGTGTGCCTGGTATACAACTTCAAACTTAAAGAGAGGGGAGGGGGCGAAAACTAGTACGTCTTAGACTCTTTCTAAAAAAAGCCAGAGGGGCAAGCAAACGAAAAGACGCCATGAGAACCAAACATCATAAAGAACATAGAAAAACCGCTGGCAAAACCTCCAACTATGGGGGCAAAAGAGTGTAAAGACAAAGGGGGGGAAACTGTGCGACAAAAGACTCGTGGCCTCAGTCAGCGAAAGAAAACGTAGAGAAAGTAAATACCCTCAGGGAAAGACTACCTGAGGGGCAGTTCAATATGTGTCTCGCATAAAAAAACCGGTGGCAAATCACCACCACAAAAACACCATCGATAAAGGGGTCGACGGGAATCCAAGGGACTAGGAGCCTTTGAACAAAAAGTTTCAAAAAAAAAAGCCAAGCATATGAAGAACCTACATCAAAAAATGCACAAGTGAAAAGCGCGCTGGAAGATAACGGGGGGCGAGGGAGACTCATGGGCCGGGCACAAGGTGCATCACTTTAAAAGGGGGAAAAGAACAACGACGGGGACTGGGAGGGCCAGGCAAAAACGCTATAAGGGGGGGAGCCTGCAGGCTCAAAAGTGCAACGCATACGAAAGGGGGTCACAAAAAAAAACGTTGATCTCAGTCACCAAGAAAAAGAAGTCAGAAAAAAAGGAACTGCCCGAAAAAGGGTAGATCAACGTTACTTGCAATGGCCCGCAGGTGTAGGAAACCAAGTTCAAACCAGCTAAATGGACGACATGGGAAAGCCTTTCAAAGGGGATCGACTCAGGGGACCTCGCCATTCTGGGAACTCATGCAATTACACAAAAATCAAAGGGGGACCTTCCCACCAGTTTAACTTTGCCGTCTCGGGGGGTGGGGTCCACAAACCTCGGGGAAAAACCTTCGGGGGGCTCTCTAGTGTTTGGACCGTAGATAAAGTCACTTACGAAAAAATTCGTGGTAAAGGGAGACCCGGTCAAAAAGGAAAAAGCAATCCAACATCCGAAGAAATGAGGTCAGCCAAGGAGGCCTGGGCAGTCGTCCGTAACGGCTCACCTCGCTGGCAAAACAGAGGCCGGTAAAAGCACAAGGAATAAATATTATTTGGGGGGGGGATCGAAAGGAGAACAAGCCCCCGTGGCCGCTCGGACGAAGGAAAAAAAGAATGGCCATTCAGATAAAACTCGACCGGTGGGGGGGATGGGGTGTAGGCGGGAGGATGGGAACCAACCCACGCGCGAAAAAGGGAGAAGATAAACCCTAAGAAGGAGTGGGGGGGTAAGCAGGGAAAAAACTGGTGACGTCCCTCCGAACCGGCAAGGCATTGCGGGTGTATACGGGGGATGAGTAAAGGATAATAAAGTCCAAAAGAAGCTAAAAATCAGACAAAGGGGCTCCTGAATAAAAGGAGATGACAAGGTTGAGTCGGGAATCGAAGATGGGAAGCGGGGACGCCCCAACAAGATTCCCTAGCATTAAGTTTTAGAAACCTGACAAATAGATTCCAGAAAAGTCCAGTCCTGGGCTGGACAAGCGCACATGGCCGAACGTCTCAAGGAACAGGGTCAAGGGGGGGGTGTGTTAAAAGACATCACTATCCAACAGGCCAGGTCCACATTACGATAGGGGGGTCGGTTCGAAGATCTCAACAACCAACAAAGGGGGAGGGGGGGGAAAAATCAGAGGATGGACGAAACGCGATGAGTCAAGGGGGGGGACGCACGTTGAAGGGGGGATGGGATAACAACGTTACCCGGGGGCAGTTGGAGAAGTGTAGGGAAAGGCGAGTCAAGGATATCCTGGGTGTCAGTCGCGGGAATTGGTTGGGGGGGTTCGTGTTTGCCTGTCCTAAAACTATGAGAGGCAAAATAATCTTGGGGGGCGTCGCGTCAATTTTAAAAATACGTGGAGCCTTGTGAGGACGGATTCTCGAGGCAGGGCTTGAGGGGGGGGAGCTGGGCTGGGGCTCATACGGGAGAAAGGAATGGGGGACATCGGGATGGGAGGGGGGGAGAAATTGGTTAAGGGGAGTACAAAAACTCCGGACCAGTATGGGAGAGGAGTGGGCGGGGAAAGACCAAAGGTACCGTTTGAAACAAAACTTCCACCGACGCGGCGCAAAAAAGAAATGACCAGCGTCAGGGGATTCTTGTGCCAGTAAGGCAATGGTATGAAGTTGTTAGGCGTAGATCAACTGTGGGGCTCTGGCCATGGTGAGGTTCCGGCTACTGGCAGGACCGCGAAGAGCGGAGCCAAGAACGACATCGGAAAAAGGTGCCAAATTAAGGTATGGAGGGGAAGGGAAGGGGTCCAGCACGTTAAACTAATTATCGTCAGGCGGGATCGACGAAAAACATAAGAGTAAAAGGGAATGGCTTCTCAGAGGGTAAAACCGGGACAGAGTACAAAAAAACTGGGTTACGGCAGTCTGTGAGGTTTGAAAGTGGCGGACTGCGAAGCATGGGGAGACGTGAGGAATAAGACCGAGTAAGGCATCAGGGGGATCTTCCCATGGGACTGGGGGGGGGGGGGGACAAAAGGTTTTACAAAACTGCACTTTGGCAAGCACCCTGGGAAAAATTCACTGGGGGCATATTGTTGTGGGGGTTTGCGGAAGTTAGGGAAATGGCTTCATTGGCTACGGAAAAAAACTGGGGTAGCGCTTAAAGTAGCCGAGAAAGAACCTGAGGTACATTCGCCACATCAGCTTTGGCCGGCAAATCCAGGAACGAGTGGGTCTCGTCAAAAGGCAGAAAAAACCTTGGTACGGCCCATGAGCGGCCAAGGAGGATCGCAACAAGACGAGGTCAGGAAGGGAGGTGAGGACGGAGAACGTGCCGCGAAACTGAGTGGCAAGCCGACTTCGGCAGAGGATCTCTCGAACGGCAAAAAGGGATGATTGTTAAAAAACCAGGGGGGAGTAGGACAAAGCAAATAGAAAGTTACGAGGAGGCGCAGGGCCCTGGGGAAATTTGACAACTCGCAACTTTTCACAGTATCTTAATAGGAAAAGATGTTTTCGCAAAAATGACGAGGGTGACTTGGCATGAACCAGGGAGTTGTAACCATAGTTTGGGGGGGGCGGAAAGAGCTGGAGGGGTGGGATGAAGATGTGGTGTCTTCATTCTGGATGGGGGGTGGTGGGGGGGCTGAAAGACGCCGTTTGGGGAGAAAAAACCGAGGAGCCATTTATGAACCGGATGGATCTTGTTTGAACTGGGGATAAGGACCAACTAATGCATCAAAACGGGGGGGGGGGAATGATCCAGAGCTATGGGGGCTTATTGAAAAAAGCGGCAGGGGGAGGGGAGTTGGGGGGCGCGCTCCAA